>ORMF010098916.1_pt1 | contig 16466 bp, 18 predicted proteins | sample 1779871 | NCBI WGS metagenome assembly ORMF01 (sample SAMEA104232316, study PRJEB22302) | groundwater metagenome | biome: forest; feature: aquifer; material: groundwater | place: USA | collected 2011-08-07 | depth 5.4 m
CGGGACGGCGCAAACTGCATGGCGCGCTTGACGAACCCGACATGTATTGTCCGATCATTCGCGGCGAGCGGCCTCGTCTCGACATTAGAATGGCCGCTGCGCGCGATCTCCCCAAAATCGGGAGCGCTTGCACTACGGTGGTGATCGCGCGAGATTGATTCTGCGATCCACATGGGCACAGTCTTGTTTTTCAGCGAGTTCTTAAGCAATACCAGCGGGCACGAAACTACACGAAGCCAACTGCTCGAAAAACACGAAATGTGTTTTTGCGGCATTTGGTGTCGTTTCGTGGATCGTCTTCGGGCCGGCTTCACCCCGTCAGGGGGTGACATGTTTATAGATCGAGGAGCAAAAAACCCTTCCGGCTCCGTTCGGAGGAGCGGAATTCAACTTGAGCTTCACCACTGTAGAAGCATTCCGCTCCTCCGAACGGAGTTGGCCCCGGCCTTTGGCGCTTTGGCCCTATAAACATCTCACTCCTAACGGAGTGAAAACCGCGGGTCAAATTTTGGACTTGTATCCCTGAAGTCTTGAGTTCAGTTAGCTTCAATCTTTCTTGTTTGCGACCTTCGAGTTCTGTGATTCTCTGTGTCCTCCGTGGTTAACATGTCATGCGATAACAAATTCATGTGCCGTTCCATTCGCGATTTTCCGCTAAGCAACCTGCTCTTCCTTCTCGCGCTACTGGCGCTCGGCTGCGCGACCCATCAATTCACCAGACGAGCTGAGAACGTCGCCGCCTCTCCTGCGTCGGTTGCTACCGTGCAGAGCGCGCAGGAGCAATCGGATGCAATCAACCGTCCGACGAGTAAGCCTTACACGGGCGAGCTTTCGATCTTTGAAGATCCCAAACGCGATCAGAATCTTCAGCCAGATCGAATCATGGATATTCTCGAGATCAAGGAAGGCTCGACCGTAGCGGACATCGGCGCGGGCTCAGGGTGGTTTACTGTTCGGGCAGCGCGGCGAGTGGGAAACGCCGGCGCCGTTTATGCTGTCGACATAAATAGTGCCTACTTGAAATACATTGACGAGCGAGCCAAGCGGGAAGATTTACCAAACATCCGTACGATTCTTGGCAAAGAAGATGACCCGCTGCTGCCAGCGAAGAGTGTGGATGCTGTGCTGCTATTAAAAACTTACCACGAAGTTGCCCAACCTATTCGCCTACTGAAACGAACGCGTGCGGCTATGCGTGCGGGGGCCTTGCTCGGCATCATCGATCGGAATGGCAAAAGCGACGATCATGGAATCGACAAAGACGTGGCGATCAAAGAAGCCCAACGCGCAGGATTTGTGCTGGTCAATCAATACGATTTTGTGAAGCCGGACAATGTGGATTATTTCCTAGTCTTTCGGGCTTCGTGATTCTGTCGGTAGCGAACACGCAACTTTGTTCTCGAACGCATAGTCGGCGCATATTTTGATCTGAGAATGAAAGGCAAACTATGAAGCTAAAAGTTAACCACGAAGCTGACGCTCTGTACCGCTGCGTCGTTGGTAGACGCATGTCGGATGATTTGTTTTCAGCTACTTTGGCTCAGTGGGTTCTCGGCAACACCTGCTGCCCAATGTTTCGCGATCAAGCTCGCATCCAAGGTGGCTAACTTGAAACTGTGCCGTCTTGCTAAGGTTACGAGATGCGCATCCGTGGTGTCATTGGAATTAGTCTCAGGTGAAGCGGTACCATCTACGTCGTCAACCAGGAAGCGATAACTCGGTCGCTCGTGCAGTACTCTTAACGTCTCTTGTACTTCCTCCCAACTGGCCTGATAAGCGACACTCAGACTAATCCGGACAAATCCCAGTTCAGTAATTGCGCAGGTATGAAATTCGTCTACGGTGTTGAGCCACGCATTGACGGCTGAATGTTCGGGGTGCGTTGTCCAGCGCGAGGCGAGAATTAGATTTACATCCAGCAGCCAGCTCACGGCCAATCTTCCAGCAATCGTTTGACGTTCTCTGGTGTCATGGGTAGCGCTCCGGGTGGGGCCTCCAGAAGCACATCATTATCTCGACGCACCAGTCGAGCTTTCCGCGACTTCTGCGCAGACGCGTGCAGCCGCCCAGCCAGGAAACGAATCAGTTTCTCTTTCTGCTCAGGCGGGAGCGATTCGGCAGCCGCTTCGATCTCTGATAGGGTGTTCACACGAGAAATCTATCACGGGTTTTCAGTTCAAACAATCCCAAGTCAGCGCCGTTCCATTGCGATGCGGGCGAACGTCGCAAGAATTCGTGTTCCGGCCAGAAAAGTTCCGCGCATCGTGCCTGACACCTTCGATTTTCCGCCGGCGCGCCGGCGATGATTCACGGGCACTTCCAGTACGCGCAGGCCCGCGCGTGCCGCGCGCATCTGCATCTCCAGATTCCAACCGTAAGTCTTTTCTCGCATACCCAGACCGGCGAGCGCGTCGTAACGAATTGCGCGGAACGGGCACATATCAGTGTACCGAACGCCGTAGCGCAACTGGACCAGCAGTCCGGCGATTCGACCGGCAAAGACCTGCTGAAAGTTCAAACTGCCCGCCTCGCGCTCGCCTCGCGTGCGTGAGCCGATCACAAAATCGTATTGGCCGGCGATGATGGGTTGGACGAGGCGATCCATCAATTCGGGGCAATCGCTGCCATCTCCGTCGAGAAACACGACGATTTTACAATCCCCACCAAGCGCGCGAACTCCGGCCGCGCAGGCCCGACCGTAGCCACGATGCGGTTCCGCCACCACGCGCGCGCCGGCTGCGCGGGCACGCTCGGCGGTGCGATCGTCACTGCCGTTATCAACGACGATTATTTCGCTGGCGATCTCGTGCGGGACGCTGCGAACAACATCAGCGATCGTCTCTTCTTCATTGAGAGCGGGGATAATGACCGAGACATTCATGGCAAGTTAGAGTTCGACAAACTTCAGTTTGTCGCTGGTTTCGTATAGAGAAGCCTTTTTCACGGCCTCGACAAACTGAAGTTTGTCGGACAATGGCTCAGGCGCTTGTTTGAACCGGGCGCACGATGCCCTTCGAGCGCAGCACCGTCTCAGCGCTCGCAAAGTAATCGCGCACGTCCGCCTGCGCGCGAATCCAATCCAGATAGCGTCCGATGCCCGCCTCGAGATCGACTTGCGGCGCGAAACCTGCGGCGCGAATACGCGTGATGTCTGAAATCAAGTGACGTATTTCTCCAGGCCGAAACTCGCCCCGAGTGATCGGTTCGATGTGAATGTTCAAGGCGTCAGAGATTAGTCTCGCAACTTCACGAACGGTCGCGGCTTTGCCACTGCCGACATTCACAGCCTGCCCGTGAAGCGCGTCCGTCGTCGCCGCCAGCAGATTCGCGCGTGCGATGTCCTCGACAAAACAAAGGTCCCTGGTCTGCAAGCCATCCTCGTAGAACACGGGCGATTGGTCATTCAACAGACGCGTGCAGAAGATCGCGATGACTCCGGTGTAGGGGTTGAAGACCGACTGCCGCGGACCGTACGTACACGAATAACGCAACGCGACTGTGGGAATGCCCGTCTGCTGACCCCACGTCAGGACCAAACGCTCCTGATCGATCTTCGTGATCGCGTAGACTGATTCACCGCGGATCGGAGCTTCCTCCGGTGTTGGGACCGAAGTCGTTTCCGCGCCGCAGTACGGGCAGTGAACCGCAAAATCTCCGCGGCTTAGTTGCTCGGCAGGACGCACCGAGGGAAAGACGACGCCATGCTGCCGACAGTTTGCGGCGCCCTCGCTGTAAACTGCCTGCGATGACGCTACGATGACCTTTTTCACGGGCAGATTCTCGTCGCGGATGATTTCGAGCATCTGCGCCGTGCCAAAGCTGTTCACGTGAACGAACTTCGCCATCTCCGGCATGTACCCGCCATAGATTGCTTCGTGAAAGACCACATCGATGTCGCGCATCGCCGCCGCCACTGCTGAGCGATCGCGAATGTCGGCTTCGATAAAATCAACGGTCTGCGGGATCCAAGTTGGTCTGCCGTTGCGGTGTGTCTGCGGCTCCAGGTTGTCGAGTATGCGGACCTGCCAACCTTCGCGCAGCAAAAGATCGGCGATGTGCGAGCCGATCAGTCCGGCTCCCCCCGTTACCAGCGCGTGCATTACTGCTGCCTCCACATAGGCTTTTCTACTCTGTCATCGATCCGTTGACATCGATTTCCGAGGGATTGTTTTGGAGTTGGGACTTGGCGAGTGAAACTCTTCTTCGCCAGGCGAAAAGCTCCACCGCTCCCAGTAAAGCAAACGGAACATACAAGAAATTATTCAGCCGGAACATCTGATCGGGGTAATCGCCCAACCAGCTTCCGTAGAGAACAAAACTGGCCGTCGTAAGATAGAACAGCGAAGCAAGCGGCGCAAAGCACAGAAACGGAACGAGCCAAGCAAAGTACCAGGAAAAGTGCGGCGCGAAGAGGACGACGGTCGCGGTCGCCAGCAAAGCCGCGCGCTTAACGTAGCTGTCGCGGCCTTCCCTTCTCAAAAGCACCCAGGCTGCGACCGCGCTCATGAACACAACCGCAAAGATTATGAATGCCGCGGTCGGCACGTTCGCTCCAAACAGCTTGCGCGCCAGACTCAAGAGATAAAATTGTTCACCGCTGATCAAGCCTTGTTCTTTCGCATAGTCCGGCAAAAAGCCGATCGCTGCCCTCGGGCCAGCACTCAGATAAGGCAGGTACGCGACGACGATGGTGATCGCAAAAGCCACCGGCATCTTCCAGCTCCAACGTTTGTAGAGCGCAGGCAACAGTGCCAGCGGAAAGAATTTGACCAGCATGGCGCAAGCTAGCGCGAAGCCCGTTGCCACCTCCGCATTTTTACGGCGGGCGAGCAGCGCGAGCGCGACAAACGCGATGGCTATCGCGTCGAGGTGTCCGCTGCCGGCGAACTCCCAGATCGCCAAAGGGTGCCACGCGTAGATCAAGATTCGCTGACGAGGCAGCCCGAATGAAGCGAGCAATTGAATGATGGCCCAGATCGCGACGGCTTCAAACCCCACCATCGTCGCCTTCATCCACGTGACTGATTCGCTGACGCGCGTCGTCAGAAAATAAATAGCCTCGGTAACTGGTGGATAGATCGTGCGTGCGTATTCGCGGCGATTGATCTTCGGATAAATTTTCTCGTCGCGCAGTTGCGCCAACGCGGGGTCGGCGGGAATGTAGCGGTAAGGATTAATGCCGGCTGCTTGCACCCGACCGTCCCAGACGTAGCGATAGATATCGTCGGAGAGATAGGGCGGTGAGAAGATTATGGCGAGCCGAAAGAGCGCGGCAAAGACCAGCGCGATGATCAGCACCGAACGTGATTCTCTCACGCGCAGAATGAGCCAGCCAGCGGCAATGTAAAGCACCGCCTGAATGCCAACGAGTTTGAGAAACCAAACGATGTCCTTCGTGCCCCCGGCGCGGATGCCAATTCGATAAAGCACCAGCGAGGCGAGTCCAAGCACGATCAGCACAATCGCGATCCGATTTGCGCTCGAACCCTTCTGTGTGGCGGGCAAATCTATGTTCATGCCTTCATCCGCTGGGAAAGTTTCGGACAAACGCGCCGCGAGCCTTCTTTCTCGATCAACGCTGCCAGAAAGGCACGCGTGTGAAGCGCGGAATAAGCGCCATCTTGTCGGTAAGTGGCGAACAATTCTTCACAGAGTCTACTGAGTGTCTCGGCGTCGTCAACGTCGTACCAGCGCGGCAGCATCTCGACCTCAAGGCCAATCTCGGCAGCGCGCTCGACGGTGTGCGCGAGCACATCGGCCGTGCTCCAGGCAATTCGGTCGAAAAGATTGCGATGGGCCAGCTTCAAGCCGATCAGATAATAGCCACCATCGTCTGCGGCCCCAAGCACCACGCGATCGCCGCCACGCGCGAGTGACTCAATTGCTCGGTCAAGCACTGAGCGTGGCAGTGTGGGGCTGTCGGAATTGATCAAGCAGACGGAACCATGACCATCTTTCAATAGATCGTCGGTGGCATTGCACAGACGATCACCTAATGATTCACCGCGCTGCGCCAAAAGCTTAAATCTTTCGGGCAGTATGCCGTCAAATGCAGCTTCCGCGCCGAGTGGCGTGTAAACCACCAGACCATCTGCCCGCCCCGCGGCAGTAACTTCGGCGACATTACCCGCCATGTCCCGCAGGAAGCAGACATTGAGAGCTGCCGCTTCCGCCGGAGTCAAAGGCGGCACCAGTCGCGTCTTGACCTCGCCGGCGAGAGGCGCCTTTGCCATCAAGCCCAGCGCACATTTTGTTTTCGATGTTGGAGAGTGTGACATGCTTGATGTGTAATGATGATGAGATAATCGCTGATCTGATCTTGTTGACCAGGTTGATTCCGGCGTAAGTGTAAATCGAATGGGTACGATTCAGTCAAACGATACTCTCAGGGAGTGGCGCGAATCCGCGCCACTCTGGGAGAAACACGCACAAACCATCCGCACGATATTCGCGCCTTTAACTGGCGTGCTGATCGAAGAGGCACGCATCTCCCCTGGCCAAAATGTGCTTGACGTGGCCGGCGGTCCCGGCGAGCCTTCGCTCACAGTCGCTGAAGTTGTCGGGTCATCAGGCTCGGTCACATGCACCGACGCCATCGCTGAGATGGTCAGCGCGGCGGAGAGTGAGGCGCATCGGCGTGGGTTGACTAACATTAAGTTTCACCAATGCACTGCCGATGCGCTTCCGTTTGACAGCAATTCTTTCGACGCCGTAGTCAGCCGGCTGGGTGTGATGTTCTTTCCCGACCCGTTGGCTGCGCTACGTGAGATGTTGCGCGTTACAAAGCCGAATGGCGCTTTGGCGCTTGTCGTCTGGGGCAGAAGTGACGCGAATCCGTTTTTGCATATCGTCAGCACGGTCATTTCGCACTACGTCGAAACACTTCCTGCCGATCCAGATGCGCCCGGCGCGTTTCGCTTTGCTGAGCCCGGTAGTCTTGCCAAAGTGCTCAGCAAAGCAGGGGCAACTGGTGTCCGCGAGCGCCTGCTAAACTTTCGTATTGAGGCGCGAATCTCGCTGCAGGAGTTCTGGGAACTGCGATCGGAGACTTCCGCCACCCTGCGAGAGAAGCTAGCAATACTCTCGGCAAAAGATAGACTCCGAGTGGAAGAAGAGGTAAAGGGAGCTGCGCGCGACTTCTTCCCGAACCACCGCATGAGCCTTCCCGCACAAGCAATTGTGGTAGCCGGAGAAAAGCCAAACTAATACGGCCGTTACAGACGGTTAGGACCGCTTGATTCACATACAGCCCGCGGTTCTCGATCGCGCGGGTTCAACCTCTCACCGCAACAACTCCAGCATCTTGTTGATCTCCGTCGTTGGTAGCTTGCACGCATAATTGAGACAGACGTAAGCCGTGGCTTTGCCGTCGCGACTGTTTTGGTACTTCGTGAATTCAGCCAGCCGTGTGATTTCAGCATCCTTCAGTTCGGTCGGCTTCAGGATGACTACCTTATTTGGAACAAATTGCTTTCTTAATGCCCTGAGCATAGCCTTCGTGTCGTCAGCCTGAGAGTTGCCGGCGATCACAACTTCGTAGGAAGGACCGATTCCGAAATCCAGTGCGCTCATCAGCTCGGCATGTCCTGATGGCGCTTGCTTAACTTCGCCCGCAAACGTTCGCGAGATCGCGGCAGCTTTCGCTTCGAGATCAGTGTTGGCGGTGATTCTGTTCAAGCGCAAAAGGTTCAGCATCGCCACTGAGTTGCCCGACGGAATCGCATTATCGCTGACCTGTCTTTGCCGCACGAGCAAAGCTTCGTCGTCGTCAGCAGTAAAATAGAAACCGCCATTTCCGGCGTCCCAGAAGTGCTTGATCAGATCGTTATTGAGATCGAGCGCGGTCTGCAGGTATTTCACGTCAAAGGTAGCTTCATAGACTTCGATCAAGCCCCAAACCAGGAACGCATAATCATCCGCGTGCCCCTTGATCGTCGCCTGGCCCTCGCGGTAACGATGCAAGAGACGCCTATCCGTGGTTCGCAAATTTCTAAGAATGAAATCGACAGAGCGCCGCGCGGCTTCGGCAAAATTCGGTTCATCCAGGACCTGGGCGCCTCTGGAGAGCGCAGCGATCATCAGACCGTTCCAGTCAGTCAGAATCTTGTCGTCCTTGCCGGGATGCACTCGCTTCTCGCGCACCGCGAATAACTTTTGCCGTGCCGTTTCGAGACGAGTCAGCAAATCCGCCTCTGGCATTTTCAGCTCTGCGGCGAGATCTTTGACCGGTTTGGTCACGCGCAGAATGTTGGCGCCGGCGTTCTGTTTTCCGAAGGGATCGGTGAAATTGCCGCCACTCTCGACACCAAATGCCTTGATGAACAGATCGGCGTCTGATTTGCCGAGAACTCTACGAATCTCGCCTTCGGTCCACAGGTAGAACTTTCCTTCTTCGCCCTCGCTGTCCGAGTCTTCGGCCGAATAGAACCCACCTGACGAAGCAGTCATGTCGCGCAAAACGTAGGTGAAGATCTCTCTCGCGGTCTTCGCATACTCTTCCTTTCCCGTAGCTTGGTACGCTTCGAGGTAGGCCAGCGCCAGCATCGCCTGGTCGTAGAGCATCTTCTCAAAATGCGGCACGTGCCAAGTCGGTTCGGTCGAATAGCGATGAAAGCCGAAGCCGACGTGGTCGTAGATGCCGCCGCTCCGCATCGCCTGTAGCGTCTTCTCGACCATTTCCAGCGCTTTGGGTTCGCCGGTTCGCTTCCAGTAACGCAGCAGGAAAAGCAGGTTGTGCGGCGAAGGAAACTTCTGTGCGCGACCGAAGCCGCCGTATTGTTTGTCAAACCCATTGTCGAATTGATCGAAGGCTGTCTTCAGGGTTGAGGCATCCAGTTCGCCACCCGTTGAACCTCCCCTGCTCTCCTTAAGGGCTGCCGTGATCTGATTCGCCGACTCCGCCACCTTTTCGCGCTGCGTGAGCCACGCGTTCTTGATTTGCGGAATCAATTCCAGCAGACCCTTCTGACCAAAGCGATTGTCTTTGGGAATGTAGGTAGCGGCGAAGAACGGTTTCTTATCCGGCGTCAGGATTACGTTGAGCGGCCAGCCGCCGCTGCCCATCAGCATCACGGCGACGTTCATGTAAACGTTGTCGATATCGGGGCGCTCCTCGCGATCAACTTTGATCGAGACGAAGGCATCGTTCATCAACTTTGCCACTTCCGGATCGTTGTACGACTCGCGCTCCATCACGTGGCACCAGTGACAGGTCGAGTAACCTATGGAAAGAAAGACGGGCCGGTCTTCGCGACGCGCTTTTTCGAAAGCTTCTTCGCCCCACGGATACCAGTCGACGGGATTATGGGCATGCTGTAACAGATACGGACTTTTCTCATTGATCAAGCGATTAGTGTATTGCCCCTCGCGCGTGACTGAAGCTTTGTCATTCTTCTGCTGCGCGTGGTTTCGTATCAAAGCCAGCGCGCCGCCACCAACCGACAAGATCCCCAGCAGGCCCGCGATAAAGGCCCTTCTCCTTCTCCTGGGCTGCATATTTTTGAACCAGTTAATTAAAGACAAAGATATTTCTCTGAGTGTCTAAGCCCCGTTTCTGGCTCGGGCTGAGTTCATAACACTCTTCAGTGCAAACTGCTTCTGCCGTTGGCTGGCTATTTCAAGGCGTCGAGTGCTTTGCGTATCTCCTCGTTCGTAGGACGCTCGCGGTAATTCGACTCAACCTTCACCCAGGTGACTTTGCCGGCTTTGTCGATCACGTAAACCGCGGGATGCGGAATGCCGTAATACTTGGTCCCCTGGTAAGCAGGATCTCGCAGGCCGTAGGCATCGATGATCTTATGATCGGGATCGAAAAGGATCGGAAAGTTAAACGCCCCCTTGCCATCCGACCCAAGCTTAGCGGCAAAGTCCTTGCTCACATCCGGCGGGTCCACGCTGATCGCGTACAGCTTTACGTTCTCATCCTTCTTCAACAGCGATCGCATTTCGGCTAACTGCCGAGCACAGTATGGTCACCAGTAACCGCGATAGAACACCAGCACCACGGGACTCTTGCCGCGTGCGTCAGCAAGCGCGACTTTGCTTCTGCTCTGATCTTCAAGCGTGAAGTCGGGAGCAACATCACCAATTCCAATTGGTGTGCTACGCATAGCTGCAGTCGGAGGCTGTAAGGTTGCGGCCATTGACACTGAGAGTAGAAAGATTGTTTGAAAGAACGCTGTCAACACTTTCACGATTGGTTTCCTCCTACGACGTCATTCGAACTGCTATCAGATAACTCAAGCCGGCAATCAAACCGGCTACCAGCGGCGTTACGGTCCAGGCCAACGCGAGATGGCGCATCGTGCTCCAGTTAAGTCGTCCCATCTTCCTGCCGGCGACGCCCGCAATCGCTCCCGTGGAAACGTGAGTCGTCGACATCGGCAGGCCGAAGTTTGCGCCGATGCCGACCAGTAAGGCGGTCGCCAGGTTAGCCAATAATCCCTCGCGATGGTCCATGCGCACGATGTCTTCTCCCATCACCCGCGCAACACGCCTTCCCGCATACAAGCTGCCCGCGAACATCGCGCCAACTATCGTCAGCAACAATAAATTCAAGCTTACCTGCGTTCCGAGAACCACTGCACCAATCGCCACGAGTTTCGGCGTATCGTTCAACCCGCGCGCAAAACCAACGCCGCCGCTCGAAAGCCAGTGGAGTGTTTCTGTGTTCAGCTTCAGATACCCGCCCGCCGAAGCGCATTCCTGAGTCGTTCCTTTCATGACGTTGATTTGCGTTACTTGCAACATGCCAGCATCAAGCTGCTCTGCTCCAACGCAAAGGCAATCGATGGCCTCCTCGCTCTGCCGTGCGAAGATTCGGTTGAAGCCAGCAGAAAGGGCGTAAGAGCCCGCGATGCTCAGCAAGAGCGGCACCGCCAATCTTGGCGCCAAACTGCTCCAAGCGATCGCGTTTGGAGCAAACAGCAACCCAGCTCCGAGCAGCGACCCGATGATGGCGTGCGTAGTTGATACGGGAAGGCGCGTCAACGTCGCGATCGCTACCCAACCGACGGTGCCGCAGATCACTGCCACGGTAAATGCCGGTGTTGGCTTGGCGGAAACAATTCCGCTGGTGAAGAGCTTCATCATCCGCTCCGCGAACAAGCCAGAAACCAACGCGCCGGCCAGCGTCGTGAACGCGCCCCAGACTATTGCCGTGCGATAACGTGTAACTCCGCTTCCAGCAAGCGTCGCGACTCCTTTCGAGACATCGTTGGCGCCGTTCGCCGCCGCGAGTGCGATCAGGACAATTAAGATGAGACCTGTTACAAACATCGCTATAGAAAACTAACGCGCCGCCACTGCCCCACCGCAGCTTGAGCCCGCGCCTGCCGTGCAGCCGAAACAGTGCGGACCCGTCATGATGCGCCGGCGAGCAAACCTTTCTGGATCGAAATCCGCAATTGTTTCCGGCAGCTCAGCCGCGACACCCAGCTCGAGCATCTGATTGAAGTCACAGTCGTGCAATCTGCCAGTCCAATCCACGCTCACGAGATTGCAACACATCAACCCATCGACGGTTGACGGATTAAACGCGTCAAGCAGTTTTCGCATATAGCGCTCTTCATTCCCCGAGCGACGCAGATAATCGAGAAAGCGATTGATCGGCATGTTGGTGATCGTATAAAGCCGACTGAAGGTGATCTGGTGACGCGACAACAATTCACGTTTGAAGTCGGCTTCGATCGCCGTCTGAGCGGGTGGCAGAAAGGCACCAACGGGATTGTAAACCAGATCCAAAACCAAGCCAGTTCCATCAACGCCATAGCCCACAGCATTCAGCCGACGCAAGGCGATAATCGATTTCTGAAAGATACCGTGGCCCCGCTGCGCGTCTGTTTGCTGTTCGAGATAGTAAGGCAGCGAACTGACGACCTCGACCGCGTGGTCGCGAAAGAACTCAGGCAAGTCCTCCTGATCTGTTTCAAACATTACCGTGAGGTTGTGCCGCACGATGACGTGTGCACCGGCCGCGCGTGCTTCAGTGACGAGGTAACGAAAAGAAGGATTCAGCTCTGGCGCGCCGCCGGTGATGTCCAGTGTAGGAATGCGAAAGCGGCGCACGGCACCGATTACGGCTTCGGCCGTTTCTCGCGTCATAATCTCTGTTCGTTTCGGACTCGCATCAACATGGCAATGCCTGCACGCCTGATTGCAGAGCTTACCGACGTTGACCTGCAAAGTATCGACTGTCGCCGCCCGCAGTTCTATGTCATGTGCCGCCAGCTTCGCGTCGAAATCTACATCCGCACGCGGCTGCGGTGTTGGGTTAGGCTGAATGACCGGTAGGGCAGTCGACATTACATGGACACCTTTTTAACTGAGTTATGAGCTTGCAAGCCGTGAATGAGGGATGCTCCTCCTCGGATTGCTGAGGCCATATGAATTGCTTCCGTCATTTGCTCCATATTCGATCCGGCTTCCAGACACGATTGCGAAAAGGCGTCAATGCAGTATGGACATTGCAACGCGTGCGCAACGGACAAACCTATCAGTGCCTTTTCGCGCCGCGAGAGTGCGCCGTCCTCCTGACAAGCTTGGTACCAGGCCATGAACTTCTCAAACAAATCAGGACGATGCTTCGCGATTTCTGAAAAACGTGGCAGGTCATCTTCTTCGTAATATGCCATTGTGCGATACTCCCGGTTCTATGCCGCAGCCAACAAACTGCGGCAAATGCCGCGCGACTTAATCTTCGCCTCCACACGCTCCCATGCTGGTATGACTTAGACACACCAGCGGACCTTGCACAGTTGCGTGACGAAATGAACGCCAGCGAAGATGCGCGTTCGCGCTGACCAAATGCCTATCGCTGGCTCGTAGATCACACTTCAGAATTGTGACGCTTGTCCTAATGCGCCCTCTCAACATCTCGATCATTCAACGGCTTTGACCCCCGGCTTGCTGCGAACTGGCGCATAAAAGCGGCCGAGCGTACGCGGTCGCATGCCCAACCAGAAGAGCGCTTGCATGGCTACCCACCGCGCGAACATGAGCGCAAAGCTGCGCCGTTCGAAGTGGCGCGATGAAGTGACGACCGTACCTTGTACGTGAACGATGCTGCCCAGCTTTCTCAACCCTCGCAGTAAGTCTAAGTCTTCAAAGATCGGAAAAGACTTGAAGCCTCCCACCTCTTCGTATGTTTCATGTCGTACGAAGATTGCCGAGTCGCCGTAACAGAGTCCTAGTCGACGCAGCCGCGGGTACAGCCAGCTCATGAATCGCGCGGCCCATCCCCGGCCATCGAAGTGAACTTCGAAGTTGCCGGCTACGACCTGTGGGTCACGCAACGCTTCAACGATGAGATCTAAGGCGTCCGCGGGCACAATCGTGTCCGCGTGCAAAAACCACAACACATCACCCTGCGCAGCGCACGCACCTCGATGCATTTGCAGGCCGCGTCCGCGTTCCGATGCGCTGACTTTCGCGCCGCGCGAATTGGCAATTTCGCGCGTGTCGTCATCGCTCCCGCCGTCCACCACTATCACTTCGACGCGGCCTGACAACTGTGAGACCGCATCAAGCGTCGCGCCAATGGAGTGAGCTTCATTAAGCGCCGGGATGATGATCGATATCGTTGGTCTATTACCCAAACTCATTTGCGCAGCCCTGGTTCTCTAAGCTAAGAGGTGCTCGACCGGCACACGTACTTCGAAACTCAAACATTAGCGGCTTCCCTGAAGAACTCTCTCACTCGTTTGCTCATTAGAAAAACCAATATCGCGAGAACGATCGGAATGCCAACTGCGGCCCTTGGCTCCGCTCCGAGAAGTACGTTAGTAATGTCACCTATCAGGTTGATTGCGAGCAGAGCAAGAGCAACCCAGTAACCCCAGCGCGCCCCGCGCCAGAGACCTGTCGCCGCAATCGCACAAGCCACAGAAACGGCACCCATTAGCAGGATCGCCCAACCACCGATTCCCGCGAAACCTTCGCGAGCCCGCGGATTCAGTCGCCACATCGGCTGGAGAAAACTTCCCGGAAACAAGAGCGATACGGCCGCTATGAAGCTAATCAATGCTCCAGCCCAGAAGAAGATACTCAAGGCCGTGACACCGACGGGACGAGCTTCCGATGCGGTCGTCATTTTCAATCAGCAACAGTTTGTGCCCGGCTCACAACAGTCGTTTCCAGAGAGATCCGTGACTTCATAGTCCAGTCCCTTCGTCTGGCGCGGATCGCGCACTGCGGATCGACTGCAGTCGAAGGCCTTCGCTTCCTCCAGCGAGATCGCTTCATACGGCTCGATCGGAAGAATGTCGCCTGCATACGGCTCGCGGTTGTAGATCCGGAAGGTCTTATCACAAACGGCCATTCTCTTCCCGCGCTCCAAGACGTGCCCATCGTCGTCAATTACTTTGCTCCACGGGCCTCGATAAATCACCGCCTGCTTACGCTCCCAGCATGGTCCCTGCTTTCCTTTGTGGGCCACAACCGTGATTGAGCGAAATTCGATTCCTTGAATTGTACGCCAGGGCTTCTCGTCGCGTTTGACGATTTCCATGCCGTAGAAGCCTGCGCGGTCGAACGCGTCGAGAAAAGTATCTTCACGATATGCGCCTGAGATACAGCCGGACCACAATTGTGGATCGCATTGCAGTTCAGCCGGGACGTCTTCATCACTGACGATATCGCTGATTGCTACGCGCCCGCCGCGCCGCACCACTCGAAACATCTCCCCAAAGAGTTGTTCTTTGTCCTCAGGGCGAACCAGATTCAGTACGCAATTTGAAAGCACGAGATCGACTGATTCATCCGCCACTAAAGGACGGTCGGCTTTGATCACCGCGCAGTAGTCATTGAATCGCGCGAGGTCAGAGACGGAAGCGACCGCGTTCTCGGCGAGATAGGAATCAACGAGCGTCAGATCGAGGCGCAAATCCTGGATACGTCCCTTGCGAAACTCAACGTTGTGATACCCGAGGCTTTCGCCGATAGTCCGCCGATATTCCCCAGCCAGCGCCAGCATCTCATCGTTCGCATCAATGCCGATAACCTTGCTCTTCGCACCAACGATTTGCGCAGCGATGTAGCAGATCTTCCCTCCGCCGGAGCCCAGGTCAAGCACGACATCGCCTTCGCGTACGAAGGCGGAAGGATCTCCGCAGCCGTAGTCGCGCTCTTTGATCTCATCAGGAATGACGCTGAGGTACTTCGGGTCGTAATCAATCGGACAGCAAAGCTGCGACTCGCGACCCTGCGCTGCTCGGCCGTATCTTTCGTTGACCACGCGTTCTATGTCAATGACCGTACTCATTCTTTAATCCTCGCTGCTCGATGGGGTTGATTGTACTGCGGCCACAAGCCAAGGGTATGTAAGCGAGATTACACCCGCGATGAGAAGACAAATGCAAGTTTCTCGCCCCATCGCAAGTCAGACAGCACTTGCCAACATAGCATACGAGCTATCTCAGACAGTTCGCGTGTATTCCATACCGACGAAATCACCAGCGCCCAAACCACCCACTGAGTCTCGTTAGGAGAGGCTCAACAATTGCTTCGAGAGCCGGCCATATCTATCGGCGCATCCCGCCCCCTGATTGGTTACATAGCCATGCCCTTAACTGTGTGCCTGCTATGAACCTCCCCGGAAATCACCAGTCGCAGATTTTGAGATAGGGTCCAAAACACTCACCTTCACATTTAACGGCAGGTTCTTTTTCACCCGCTTCTCTAGCGCTACAAGAGTTTCCACCGGTCTTGCCCGGTATACCCGTCGAAGATCTTCTCTACGCTAGAATTGTTGGACCAATCAGATTGGGCAGTAATCGTTGGTCAGTTCTTCCCGCCTACCTAAAAACATCTCGCCAAAATCAGGTCCTTTTGCCGCTGTTGCCTCGGTACAAAGATTGCACTGTGCTCCCGCAGCTTCGTGAACGCTGTCCACCAACAGACGCGTTCCGTGCCCTCCGAATAATCAATCTCAACCTGAGATCAAAAAAGAAGAGAGGCTCATGTCAAAAGAATCAAACACACCAACCGTTACCACCGGGGCGGCAGAAGCGGAGGCATTCTTAACCATCGTCGAGGTTTCGGCGGAACTGCGATGCAGTTCAAAAACCATACGCAGGCAGATTGTTGGCGGGAGACTTAGAGCCGTCAAATTCGGGGGGCGCTACCTTATCAGAACCCGCGATCTTGAGGATTTTATAGGCGCGTCGCCTGCCTTAAATGACGTTGCTTAAACTTCACCGCATCGCGACTAACTTATTGATAATGTTGGTATTAGTATCAATTAGTAGGCGTCGTTGGCCACGCCTGTCCAAGCCCGACCATAAGTGTCCCTTACAGTTCAATTAAAGCTTCTCGAATTTAGTAGTTAGGTCTCAAGTGCCATGACATCGTTTACACCGAGAAGTGCCACGACATCGTTTACAAGTAATGTTTACAGATAATAATCACTTTGAGTTTTCTGGGACTGCGGAAGGAGCCCGAAGGGCGACTGGAGCAGTCCCAGAAAACTC
>ORMF012605711.1_pt1 | contig 16461 bp, 16 predicted proteins | sample 1779871 | NCBI WGS metagenome assembly ORMF01 (sample SAMEA104232316, study PRJEB22302) | groundwater metagenome | biome: forest; feature: aquifer; material: groundwater | place: USA | collected 2011-08-07 | depth 5.4 m
CCGTGCTCAAAGAATCCTTCATCGAAAATTTAACGCTGATTACAAGCGGCCCGGTTTCGCCCAATCCGGGTGAAATTTTGGGTTCGGAACGCATGCGCGAATTCATGAAGCTCGCCCGCGAAAAATACGACCGCATCATCATCGACTGCCCGCCGCTAACGGGTATCGGCGATGCCTATGTGGTGGGCGCCATGATCGGTCAGATCATCATGGTGATTGGGGCCAATAAAACGCCGGTCGATCTTATCAAGCATACCCATAAAAATCTCGACAAGGCCGGTATCCGGATCATGGGGATTGTGCTGAACATGGTGGACATCGACAAAGAGCGTTATGGCGGATATTCAAAGCATTACTACCACACGTATACCCGTTACTATAACAACGAAGAAGCTCACCCCGAATCACAAGAAGATCAAGAAGAAGACAATTAATCCCGCCTAAACCGATCTAAGCCATTTATTGACAGCGGCTTAAAACATGGCATAATAAGGCCTCCCTCCTTCCGCCGGTCAATCCTAAGTGATTGTCCATTAAGGCGTTAGACCAAGGGAAGAACCTTCCTATGCCTGCAAATAGTCTCTATTGCGATTTTAATGCAACCACGCCGATAGCTCCGGAAGTCTACAGGGCGATGGAACCCTTTTTTACGACGCACTTCGCCAACCCTTCCAGCCCGCATCATCTGGGCCGCATTCCTTCCCGCGCAGTCCGCGAGGCGCGCCGACAGATCGCGGCGCTGATCGGCGCATCCGACGAAGCCGAAGTTCTTTTTACGAGCGGCGCAACGGAAAGCAACAACGCCGCAATCCGGTCCGCGCTGGCTTTGAAACCCGAACGTAAAAAAGTGGTTGTCAGCGCCGTCGAACATTCCAGCATCCGCAAGCTTTGCGTCCAGCTCAAGCGCGAAGGTTATCAAATCCGCGAAGTCGTGGTCGACGCCGACGGCAATTTGGATTTCGATGATTTGCGTTTGGCTTTAGATCAGCACACCGCGATTGTTTCCTTGATGACGGCCAATAATGAAACCGGCGTTATTTTTGATGTTGAGCGCGCCGCAAAAATAGTTCGTCCTTACGGCGCTTTTTTTCATACCGATGCTGTCCAAGCAGCCGGAAAAATTCCTCTCAAAATGTCTGAATCCGATATCGATTTCCTGTCGCTTTCAGCGCACAAGTTCTACGGCCCAAAGGGCATCGGCGTTCTTTTTATCCGCCGGGCCACGGCTTTTCATCCGCTGATTTTCGGCGGCTCGCAGGAGCGCGGACGCCGCGCGGGCACCGAAAATGTTCCCGCAATCGCCGGAATGGGCGCAGCTGCTCAGCTTGCACTGCAGTCCTTCGAAACCGAATCCGCACGGCTCGCGGAGCTGCGGGATTTATTTGAAACTGAAATTATGGCGCGCATTCCGAATGTGCGCATCAACGGCGCGGGCGCGCAGCGGCTTCCAAATACCAGCCACATGTTTTTCCGCGACGTGCATGCCGAAGCTTTGCTCATCCTGCTGGACCAAAAAGGAATTTGCGCGGCAAGCGGGTCCGCCTGCATGAGCGGGGCCCACGATCCGTCGCACGTTTTGATGGCCATGGGCCGCACCGAGCAAGAGGCTTTTTCGGGCGTCCGTTTCAGCTTTGGGCGCACGACCACAGGCGAAGATATCGCCCGCCTGGTTTCGTCCCTTGATGAAAGCGTGACTTCTTTGAGGCGCGATCCGGTTGCGCGTCAGGCCTCCGCGGCCGCCGCTCTGGCGGGACAATAAGGAATTTATGAATATCGATAAAGAAAAAATTCTCGAGGCGCTGCAGCAAGTCCAGGACCCGGAACTTGGCCGGGACATCGTTGCGCTCGGCATGGTTCGCGAAGTCAATATTGACGGCGGAAATGTTTTTGTTGCGCTGGAAATCGGTTCGGATTCCCCGGCAGCGCGTGAGGCGGTTAAACAAAAAGTTAAGGCCGCGGTTGCTAAAGTTGACGGCGTTAAGGACGTGACCGTGCAGCTTGTGACGCCGGCGCGCCGCAATCCGGCCTTTGCGCCGAAGGCCGGCCTGCCCGGTGTGGCGCATATCATCGCCGTTGCCAGCGGTAAAGGCGGAGTGGGAAAAAGCACGGTCGCGGTGAATCTCGCCCTAGCGCTCGCCAAACAAGGACATAAAGTCGGCCTGATGGACGCGGATATCTACGGCCCCAATGTCCCACTCATGCTCGGCATTAAGCCTGAAACGCGCCCGCATGTTTCGGCGGAAGAAAAAATTATTCCTTTAGAAGCTTACGGCATTCGCATGATTTCAATGGGCGTGCTGGTGCCCGCAGACCAGCCCATGGTTTGGCGCGGCCCTATGCTGCACAGCGCCGTCACCCAATTTGTTCAAAAAGTCGAATGGGGCGAACTCGATTATCTTTTGGTAGACCTGCCGCCCGGCACGGGCGATGTTCAGCTTTCGTTGGTGCAGATCGCGCCGCTTTCCGGCGCCGTCATTGTGACCACGCCGCAGGAAGTCGCGCTCATGGATGTCCGCAAGGGGATTGCGATGTTCCAAAAAACCCAAGTGCCGATCCTCGGTATTATCGAGAATATGACCGGCGACGTATTCGGCAAAGGCGGAGGCGAGAAAGCCGCCGCCGATTATCAAGTTCCGTTCCTCGGATTTATTCCTCTTGATTCTCAAATTCGCGAAGGCGGCGATGCGGGCCGTCCGATCATCGTGACCGCCCCTGACAGCGTGCCGGCGCGCGCGTTCATCAAAGCGGCTACCGTGATGACGGAAAATTTGGCCCACGCGGCCGCCGCCAAGGCGTAGGAGGTTTACGATGGCTTCTCAAGCAGCAACGGTGAAGGTAAACGATGCCCAGCGGCTGGAAGAATTGGTCGCTGAACAGCTGCGTCTGCTCGGTGAGGATCCGGCGCGGCAAGGACTGGTCAGGACGCCCAAACGGGTGGCGGCCTCTTTGAAATATTTAACGCAGGGTTACCGGCAGGACATCAAAAAAGTCCTGAATCAGGCGATTTTTGATGAGCCTTATGACGAAATGGTGGTCGTCAAAGACATCGAAATTTTTTCGCTCTGCGAGCATCACCTGCTGCCGTTTTACGGCAAAGCGCACGTGGCTTACATCCCCAACGGCAAAATCATCGGCTTGAGCAAAATCCCGCGCGTCGTGGAAATTTTTGCTAAAAGACTGCAAGTCCAGGAAAGGCTCACCAGTCAAGTTGCGGAATGCCTGATGGAAGCGCTCAATCCGCGCGGGGTTGGGGTCGTGATTGAGGCCCTGCACCTTTGCATGGCCATGCGCGGCGTGGAAAAAACAGGTTCGATGACGTTGACCAGCGCCATGCTGGGAAGTTTCCGCAATTCCGAGAGGGTACGGGGAGAATTTCTTAGTCTGATCCGCCGCGATTAATCAGGCAGGATTACTTACCGAGCTTTTTTTCGAGCTCTTCCACACGCGCTTTTAACCGCCGCACTTCTTCCAGCGTTTCATGGGAACGCAGCTGCGCGCCAATTTGTTTCCGCGCTTCCTGATAAGGCCGCGCGGGCTCACCAAAAACAATTTGTTTTCCCGGGACTTTTTTCCCGCTCGGAAAACCTGACCCGGCGCCGACCATTGTCCAGTCTCCGATTTCGACATGATCCCCGACGCCGACTTTGCCGCCCATCGTGACATGCGCCCCGATTTTTGAACTTCCCGAAATTCCGGTTTGAGCGGAGATCACCGTGTGGGGGCCGATGGTAACGTTATGCCCGATCTGCACCATGTTATCAATTTTAGCGCCGCGGCAAATCCGCGTCGAACCGATCGTGGCACGGTCCACCGTCACACAGGCGCCCAGTTCAACATCATCTTCGATAATGACATTGCCGACCTGCGGCACTTTTGCCTGGCCTTCGGGACCGGCGACATAGCCGAATCCGTCTGCGCCGATCACGCTGCTGGCATGAATGATGACCGCGGCGCCGATTTCGCACCCGTCATAAATCATGACCGAAGGATGCAGCAGCGAGCCCGCGCCGATGCGCACTTTGCGGCCCACGTAGGCATGGCTGCGGATCACGGCCCCGTCGCCGATTTGCGCGTCTTCGCTGATCACGGCGAAAGGTTCGATCGTTACGCGCTTGCCGATCACTGCGGATTTGGCAACGGAGGCTTGGGGTGAAATTGTTTCGGAAAATTTAGGCGCAGGAAAAAATTCCGCGAGCAGCCGGGCCCAGGCGCGTTTGGGTTCTTTGACTTGAATGCATGGCTTTAGAGCGCTCTGTACGGCAGGACCGACGATTAAACAGGCGATGGGGGAGGCTTCGAGTTTTTTCAGGCCTTTTTCATCCTGAACAAAGGTGATCAGGCCCGGAGCGGGCGATTCGATATTGGTAATGCCTTGGATGGAAACCGAACCGTCGCCGATGACCCGCCCTTCGAGAAAGCGTGCGATTTCATCAACGGTTTTCTGCATGGAGGCCGGAGTATAACAATCAGAATCCGCTTTGTCAATGAAGGGGGGCAGGCTATACTTGCTGAAAAATAAGCGCAAAGGGCCGGTGATTTTATGCCGATATTTTATAGGATGAAAAATATCTTCCGCTTCCTCATGATGACCTTATCTCTATGCGCCTTGAGCGCCGCTCTCACCGGCTGTTTTGAGACGGAATTCAGGTTCCATACCAAGGTCTCTGAAGACGGCTCCGTAGAACGGAATACTTCTTTTGACGGGCGCGGCGCGCACATGTTCAAAGCCCCCGCCGGACCCGGCTGGCAATCCAAAGAATGGGAAACAAAAGGCGAGGCCGCCCTGCTTCCCGACGCCATTTATCACGTGGAAGCCCAGGGAAAATTCAAGGCCGGTCAGCTCATTTCTTCCGATTACGCCTTTAATCTCGAAAAATCCATGGCCAATTGGGATGCGGAGGCCATGAAAGAACTTGCTGAAGCCGGCATTCAAGAACCGTATGAACAAAATCTTTCATCGCGCAATGAGGTCAAAGTTTCCCGCATCAAAGGCCTGCTGACCGAAACCGTTTTTTATGAGGAGCGTTTCCAGAACACCGGTTTGATTCAGCTGCTCTTGTCCGATCTTAAAGATGAAATCAAACGGCAGGGCGAGGCCCGGAAAGAAACTCTCGAGGATTTGGAGCTCGAAATTCTTGCCCGGCTGCGGCTGGAAGAAGAAATATTGCCTGAAATCCGCTTTAAGCATGAATTGGAAATGCCCGGAAAAATTAACGCATCCAACGGAAATATTTCCGGAAACCGCGTGAAGTGGGAGTTTTCGCTGCGGGATTTTAACGAAGATTATTCGGTTTACCAGATGACGGCTTCAAGCCGCGCGCTCCGTCTGCCGGGGCTGATCGCAATCGCTACTGCCGGAATTTTAGCGCTCTTGGCTTTACTCGCCGCTGTTACCGGCGTTTTCCGGATCAAATCCGCCGGCCGTAAAAAGCAGCGGCCTTCCTGACGCCTTCTTATTCCGTTTCCGCTTCGTTGAGATAATCTTTTAAGCCGGCATCCGCCAGCAATTTGATGTTCCATTCCACGAAGCGCCGGCTGTTTTCTTCTTCCGCCATTTTTTTCAAGTAAGTCTCTTTGACCTTGTCAAAACCCGCGCGGTCCGGCACCGATCTTTCGAATGTTTGAAACACGCCGAATCCGCCGCCGATGGCCATCGGTTCCGAGAGGGTTTTTTCCGGCAGGGCGAAAAGTTTTTCCATATCCGCTGCCTGCATGCCCCACTGTTGAGTCAGGGACGCTGCGCTGATCTGCGTCATGGCGGTCACGCGGTCCGGCTGGCCCTTCTTGGCTTTTTCCCAGCTCTTAATGTCGGCGTGATCTTTGCGGAAGGCCGCGGCCTCTTCAGCGGTCGGAAACTTGATCATTTCAAGCGTGATCTTTTTCTCTTCGGTCAGGTATCTTTGAAAGGCCGTCTCTTCATCGGGTTTGGCTTGGATGTCCGCCTGCACTTTTTCGACGAGCTTCTGAATCAGCAAAAGATCGCGCACCTGCTTTTCAAATTGCTGAGGCGTTTCGCGCAGGGTCAACTGCAGCCAGCGGTGGTATTCTTCCGGAGTCGGGTTATCAATTTTCTGCGCCGCCAGCAGACGCAGGATTTCGTCGCGGATTTCCTGGTCTTTGACTTTGAGTCCTTGTTTCTGCGCTTCACGCGTAAGGATCAGGCTTTGCCAAGCCTGCTGCCGCAGTTGGTCCGGGTCTTCGGTCTGCCGGCCGTCGAAAGAAAATATCTGCACGGCGCGGTAAAAACTGTCAAATTCCTGAAAAGTTATTCCTTTACCGAATATCTCGCCCGCAAAACGGCCTTTTTTCTGAAATTGGGTGCTGACTGAAAAACCGCCCCACAGCACAAAGGAAATAATAACTCCCCAAATAATGACTTTTGTATTTTTACGCATACCTTTAAGCATGACATCTCCCTGGTTCAGAAATCATTTAAATTTAACATTGGTGCGCCAAAGGCCGTGCTTCCGGCATTCGGCATAAATTTCTATATAATTAATGACGCCGTTGATCTGAATTTCAGCGGCCGCTTCTTCAGCCCCCGGCGAGAAACTTTGATAGCCTACAATAATTCCGTCCTTTTCCAGCACGTAAATGGCTTTGATCCATTCATCCGTTCCTTCCTTCATGGGGTGCGGATAGAGGATTTTGAGCACCCGGATGTCCTCAAGACCTTCCTCCCGGATCCGGTATTTAATTTTCAGCTCATGCTGCGCAGCCGCTTCCCGCCAAGGTCCGGGCTGTTCCAGGGTGTACACCGGCACATCTTTGGGAAGCAGGATCTCTTCGCCTTGCTCGTCGATATAGGAATTCTCGCCGGCCGGAACCTGCGAAGCGGGGAGCCCTAAAAACAGGGCGGTGATGAATAGGCATCCGGCGCCGCGGCGGATTTGTGCTGTCAGCATGGGAGGATTATACTTGGTTTATGAAAGCCCGGCAAATGCCGACATAATAATCATGATATTTACACCCAAGGCGGGGCTGTCTTTAGGGTTTGCTCTGTTTATGCTGGTCAACGTACCGGCCGGCCTCGCCGGCTACGATTACAAGTTTGAATCGCGCGAAACGGGGATGGGCCAATTTGAATCGGAGATAAGCGCAAAACTCGAGCGCGGCCTCACCAATGTTCTTTTTGGCTGGACCGAGGTCTTCCGGACGCCGGCGCGCTGGTCCAATGACATTGCGTATGGCACCTTCAAAGCCGTGACGCTCGGCATTCCCTACGGTGCCATGCGGGCGGTGGGCCGCACGGTGGTCGGCGTTTATGAAGGCGTTACCTTTTATGCGCCCCAGCGCCCGATCTTCGAGCCTATCCAAGGAAATATTGTATGAAAACCAAACTAGGCCTTTTAACCGGCGGAATACTTCTCTTATCCGCGGCTGTCTGTCCGCTGCACGCCTTGGAAAGCACTTTTGCCGGAAACTATATCGTGCCGGAGCACCAATCCGGTTATAACGCGGAAGCCTATGAAGTCGAGGCGGGCAGAAAATTCCAGCGCGGCGCTGAAAATTTCTTTCTCGGCTGGCTGGAAATCCCGCACGGCGTTAAAAGCGAATGGTATTACCGCAAACAGGAATATCTCGATCCGACCTTTGAAAGTTTTTTTGTGGGGCTTGGCAAAGGCACTCTCAACGCCGCGGGCCGCACCGGAGTTGGGTTATACGAAATATTCACGGCGCTTTATCCGCAGGATCCGATCCTTCCCGAAATGAGCGAATGGCTTTATTAATCGCCTTTCTATTGTTCATGCCCGCCGCGTACGCGGCCAATGAGGATCTTGAGCCGCTGAATGCCGTGTTTTATGACAGCGGCGATGCGCGCCGTTCCGTAGCCGTTGTGGGTTCGACCATCCTGCAGGACGATGATTATTACCGCGGTTACCGGGTCGTTACTTTTACGCCCGATGCCGTGATTTTTAAACGGCAGGAAGACGGCAGCGGATTAAATTGGCCTTTGAATCCGGAAAATCTAAATCCTTCGATCCATAAGCTCGCCCGGCATTACTTTATCGTGGGACAACTGCGCGCGGTTCATTTGGCGCAGCTGCAATATGAACAGCAGTTCAAAAACGGCTACGCGGCGGATATTGAAACTTTGATCCGTCACGGCTATCTGGCGGATGGATTCGAATCGGGAGTCAAGCAGGACTATTATTTCCAGATGGCCGATCGGCCCCAGGAATACGGCAAAGAACCGACATTCCTTGCCACGGCTTCGCCGGTCGCGGCGGAAGAAGATTATTATTTTTCAGTCGATCAGCTCGGTCAGGTGCGGTACGCCGATACGCCGTCTCAAATGACTTGGGGCCCGGTTTGGGATTACCGGCACCATTCAACCAACCCGGCCAGCCGTTCTATCGGATTAGCGCAATGAAAATTCTTTTCGCGCTCCTTATTTTTTTGGCAGGTTACGCCTGGCTCATTCAGACGGTACGCGCCGATTATGCGGAACAGCTGAACGGACAAATCTTAGATATCGAATCGCATGCCGGCAAAATGATAGGCCCTGAATATTTCCATGACATGGGGATCGTGGCCCGCAAAGCCGACGATTCAGGTCTGGCCGATTTAACGCTCCAGATTGTGCGCGAAAAATTACTGGCCCCGATGGATGAATATGTTAAATCAGAAGCGGCCGAAATCAACCGCCTTTACGAAACGGACCCGCTCGCGGCCTCGCGGCGGCTCAAAGAACTGAATAGTTTCGAGCGGTATTATGAGCCTTCCGAAAATTTCTTGAAAACCGCGGCCGGCCAGACGCTGGCCGCCGAACTTTCTTTGAAGCGCAGAAACGCGCAAGGTTTTATTGCCACGGCCTGTTCCGAGTCCGCGCTGGTTCAAGCGCTCCAGATCATGAAAAAAACCGGCCTCTTTCAAACGCGGCAGGCCGAAGAAATCAATTCGATGCGCGAGATCACGCGGCTCCTTGATTGCTGCCTCGCCTGGAAACCCAAAATCAATTACCGTTCGGAAAAACTATTCGAAAATGATTATGAGCAGGGCACTTCCGCAGAGGAAGCGCACCTCCTGCTCCAAACCAACGCGCGCGATTACAATGAGGCCTCCTGGACGGGCGAATGGACTTATCATTTTACGGGACGCAAGGGCAAAGGCGAGGGCCGCAGCACGGCCGTCCTTAAATACAAGCGCGGTTCAGAGACGGCGGATCTGGTCATTTCGGCCAGCCGGCTTTCATCGGTCGGGCGTATCAATTTTCCGGTAACGCTGGAAGGCGAGCCGCGCACATTAAATGTAGAAGCTAATGGAATTTTTCCGAAGGCGTATTTTTCTGCGGACCAGGAAGTCCCCATGGCCGGCTGCCAGGAAAGCAAAAATGTACGTTAACGTCATTGCGAGGACAGCGCAAAGCATGTCCGAAGCAATCTGCTTTTCTAAAATCAGATTGCTTCGCCTGAAAAAAATTAGCTGGCTCGCAATGACGATTTTCTTTTTCTGCATGGCCGCGCATGCATCCACGGGGGCGGAGGATGTAAGCGACCGGCACTATTATCCGCAAATCCGGGAACTGATCGCTCTCTCGGAAAAAAGCGTGGATTTGGGCCTTGCGGAAATCGCCGTTTCGGAGGACCTGAAAGACCCGGTTTCCGTGGTCTTGGAAGATCTGATCTCGGCCGCTAAGCGCGGCGTGCGCGTCAGGTTATTTCTCAACACCTTCACTTCTTCGCAGCATGAGCACTCATTATTTCTGCGCGAAGATAAGCTTGATTATCTGCGGAAGCAGGGCATTGAAGCGCATTTTGTCCAGCCGGGCTACCGGCTCGAAGATCAATTGCTGATTGCTGACGGCGCGCGCGTACTCGAATCTTCCATGCCGTGGACTAAAAAAATGTTTGAAGAGGGACTCGGTTCCGCCACCCTGATTTATTCAGAGCCCTTGGCGCAAAAAAAACAAATGCGGCTGGAAATGCTGCCGCTCTGGGACGTGGAAACGCGCCGGACCGAAATGGCCGAGGGCCGCATCCCCGTACCGCTCTATTTGATGCACGAAATGCGCTATTTTCCGGCCATGGCGCAAAAAGATGACGGGGACGCGCTGAAAATTTATTTAAAATTGCTGCGGCTTTTTTTCGGGTCCCAAGCAGTGGAATTTACGGCGAATTTTGCGGACCTTTCGCAGGAAATCCCGGCGGATGAATTTTTTGATGAGGGGACGGTGCGCTTTCAGGTTCTGAAAACACTTAAGCGGCTGGCAGAGGAATACGATCTGATCGAGATTATCGAAGAAGAGCCCGATCAAGCGCGGATCCGATTAACTTTGCCGACCGGTTTGGAGCCGGCCGTGGCCGTGCCGCCCGCTTTTTTTCATGAAAATTTTGCAAAGCAGCTGCCGCCCAACGCCATTTATGCTTACTTTGTCATTCTTTACCGCTCGCAAAGCAGCGGCGAATCTCCGGTATGGCTGGGGTCCGGACCTAACGTAGAGCAGGACTTCCCGATGCCGCAGGAACGTTTCAGGACCGGCGTGCAGGAAATCCGCCGCCATAATCTGGTGGAAGTTTTTCCGTTTCCGGTGCGGCAGGGTGAAAAATATACGGTGCCGGCCGCGCGTGAAAACCGTTACTTAGTGAACCCGGTCCCGACTCTCTCCGAAAGGCTGGCCATGTGGAGCCGTCTTCGGGATCAATACGGCGAAGATATTTTTTTGAGCGCGCGTGAAATGGCGGACTTGCTGGGCGAGCCTGAAGATCCCAAAGTCGTCACGGCCTACATGCAGATTTTGCGCGAATTTCCTTTAGAGGATGTGCGGTCGCTCACGCAGCATGTGGCGGAACTCAAACGCGACAGCTCGCCGGCGATGCTGGATTATGTCCGCACTTTGCTGCAGCATGAACCCGATCCGAATTACCAGCTTGCCACGCCTTAACCCTAACGTCATTGCGAGCTCCCGCAGGGAGCGAAGCAATCTGGTTTTAAAGCAGATTGCTTCGTCGGCCTTTGGCCTCCTCGCAATGACGATGACGTTGTCCTCAGCCTTCGCCGCGCGTGAAATTGCCGTCACCGCTGCGGTTTCTTCTGAATTCAAAAAAAATCCGGAATGGCAGACCGACATCCGCGACCGCGTGTTATTTGCGAATCAAATCTTCGAGAAACAGCTGGGCATTCATTTCACGGTGCGCGGTTATATTGACTGGGAACCGGAAGATGAAACGCGCGCGATGAGTTTATTGCTGGAAGAACTCTATTCCCTGAAATCGCCGGGGCCCGATGAAATCGTGGCCGGATTTCACCGCATGAGCAAGCCTTTCGGAAAAGATAATGTGGAAGATATTGATACGGTCGGCTCCGCGCGTTTTTTTCAGGGCGTCGCGGTGCTGCGCGACCCGCATGCGGAAATGGCGCAGCCGCTGCCGCAGGTCATCCTGACGCATGAATTTGGCCATCTATTCGGGGCCGTTCACATCGGCGGCGATAATCAAATCATGCATGCGTCGGCCGTTCCTGAGCCCGCGCCCGCTTTCGATGCGGACAATGCGGAAATTGTGCGGCTTTCGGGCGGCGTGGATTTTCAAAAAGGCATTGCCTCGCTGAGCGATGCAGCCATCGACGGTTTGATTCAAATTTATGAGCGGCTGATCCGGGCCAACCCGCACAGCGATTTTTATCTGCAGCTCGGCAAATTTTACCGCCGCCGGGGCCAGCCCGCGAGGGCCGTGGCGGTATGGGAAGAAGCGGTGCGCCAGCGTTATGATAATCCGATGATCCATCACGAACTCGGGCTGTATTATTTTCGCGCCGGCCGTTATGAGGCCGCGATTCAGGAATTGGGCAGCGCGGTCGCGCATTTTGTTTTGAAGAGCCAGCAAAAGGACAAAGCCGCCGCATTTAATGCCTTGGGTGTTGCGTATTATTACAAAGGCAGCCATGAGCAATCGGTTTTTAATTGGCTCAAAGGATTGAGCGTTGACCCGGACAATCGCGACTTGCAGGGCAACCTTGCCGCGGCTTATTTAGAGGCCGGTGATTTTGACCGGGGCCTGGCGGAATTGCAGAAACTGGCCGTAAAATATCCCAAAGATGCCATGGTCTGGAGCAATTTAGGCGTGGCCGCGCTGCGTAAAAAGGATTTTCCCAAAGCCAAAGAGGCCTTTGAGCGGGCGCTGCAGCTTCAAGCGAACGAACCCGTAAATACATCCAGCCAGGCCGAGCCGGAAAATGTCATCCGCGAAGTGCCGCTGGCCGAATCGCACATGAATTTGGGCATTGCGCTATTAGAAATGGGAGAGCCGGCCGCTGGAACCGCGGAACTGGAAAAAGCGCGGTCTCTCGATGCGCAGAACTTTTCAATTTACCGCAACTTAGCCCACGCTTACATGGCCGCGGGTCAGCCTGAAAAGGTACTGGCTGTGGCGGAGGAAGGTTATCGCCTTAAAAAGGATGACCCTTACCTCTATGCTTTGCAGGCCCAGGCATTTGCTGCTGTTGGAAAGAACGCAGAAGCCATTCAAACCGCCCGCAAAGCGCTGCCGTGGGCAGACGATAAGCTTAAAGGCGAACTTCATCGCAATATCGGCGCCCTTTTAGCCCAAGCCGGGCGCTGGACCGAAGCCCAGGCTGAATTAAAAGACGCAATCAACCTGAATTGGAACGATGCGGACGCGCACACCAACCTGGCTTATACCTATGCCCAAAACGGGAACTGGGCTGAGGCCCGCCGGTCCTTTGAAACCGCGCTGCGGATCAAGCCGGACCATGCCGCCGCGCGCAAGGGTTTGGATCAACTGGCCCAAGTTGAAAAACAGAATGCCCGTTAGGCCGTTTCTCCTCTGCAATTCATTGACAGTTTGTCCCGAAAAGCGATAGAATCCTTTGCATGTATTTGGAATATTGGGGGTTACAAGAAAAACCCTTTCAGAACACCGCGGACCCCCGCTTTCTCTGCATGTCCCCGCAGCACGAAGAAGGTCTCGTGCGCCTCAAATACGCTGTTCAGGACTATAAATTTTGCGCGCTTTTAACCGGCGTTTTCGGCACTGGCAAAACCCTCCTGGCCCAGGCGCTCATCGACAGCCTTGACCGGGACAAATTTAATACCGCTTACATTTTTAATCCGCAGCTTAATCCGATCGAGCTATTGCGCGAAATTGTCTATCAATTAGGCGTGCACGACCGCGTGCCGGAGCAAAAGTCGGAAATTTTGCACCGGCTGACCGATATTCTCAGCGATAATTACTCCGAAGGCCGCCATACCGTTGTCATCGTTGACGAGGCCCATCTTATTGAAGACCGCTTGGTCTTTGAAGAACTGCGGCTGCTGCTCAATTTTCAGAAAAAAGACAAACCGCTTTTGACTTTAATCCTGGTGGGCCAGCCCGAATTGCGCGAAAAGATTATGCATATGAAGCCCTTTGACCAGCGCATTGCGATCCGGTATCACTTGAAAGGGCTTAAAGCGGATGAAACGCGGGAATATATCATTCACCGTTTGAAGGTGGCGGGCGCCGAGCGCCAAATTTTTAATGAGAGTTGTTTCCAAATGATTTATGAATCCACCGGCGGTATTCCGCGCCGCATTAATCAAGTGTGCGATCTGGCGCTGCTCGCGGCCTTTGGGATGAATTTGCCGGAAGTCACTCCGGAACTGATCCGCGAGGCTGCGATGGACCACCAGGCGCTTTAAGGACAATTATGCGTTTCGCCGACATCGTTAAAATTAAAGAAGGAAAACAACCTTACGCGACGCCGCGGCCCGCGGTCCTTGCGCCTTCTGAAAAAAAATCTGCGCCCCTGAGATCTGCGCCTTCTGCGCCACCTCCCGTAGACCGTGAACAGTTGGAACAAGAAATTCGCACCCAACTTGAACAAGAGTTTCAGGAGCGTTTGGCCCGCCTTGAAGACGAGGCCCGGCGCGCGCGAGAGGAACAAGCCAAGGAAGCCGTGACTCAGCGCGAGCAGAGTCAGCTTCAGGAAGAGCAGGCGAAACTGCGGCAGATCGCCGAGGAAATGCAGCGAAAGAGTGTTCAGTTTGAGCAAGACCGTCAGCAATGGGAACAAGAAATTAAAAACCGCCTGCAGATGGAAAGCAAGCGCTTAGAAGAGGAACTGCGCCGCGAAAAAGATGCCTCAGCGCAGATGATCCGTGATTTAGAAGCGAAGCTGCGGCAAAAACAGGCCCCCGTTGCGCCGCAAACACCGGCATCTCTCGCCGATGCCAATCGTTCGGTCCTTGAAGTGACCGCGAAGGCCGCGGCCAAACCTGTACAGCCTCCGCCTATCGCCCCTTTTCAACCGGCCCTGACGGAAAGGGAAGGCACGATGCATGGCCCGGTAACCGCCGATGTGGATCCGCAAATGGAAGCGCGGGTCCGCAAGATCTATGCGGATCTCGCCGGAATGACGCAAAATCTTTTTGATGCGCTGAGCAAAAGACAGGCCCCCGATCTGGCTTCGTTCCGCCCGCATTTTCTTGAATTGATCTCGATCGTTGAGAAGCGCGATACGGAAATCCAGACGATAGCCCTTGAACCCTACCCGGATTTAAATCATTTCGTTTATCACGCGGTCAATTGCGTTTTTTTTGCGCTGGTCCTTGGTTCTGAATTGCGGCTTAAGCCGGATGAGCTTGAGCGGCTGGCCGTCGGAGCTTTGCTGCACGATTTAGGCTTAGCCGAAATTCATGAAAGCTTGGATTATCCCGGTGAACTTACGTCCGAGATCAAAAAGAGCGTGTTGGAGCATTCGGAGCGTGCCGCCCATCTTTTGGAAGGTTTCCTTGATGAGCAGACGAAGCGGGTCATTCTCGAACACCACGAGTCCTGCAACGGAAAAGGCTATCCCAAAGGTCTGGATGAAAAGGCGATTTGTATCGAAGCTAAGATTCTGCATGCCGTGGATGCTTTTGAGGCGATGACCCATGAGCGCCCCTACCGCCGCAAAGCGCTTGATGTCAGCCGCGCGGTGAAGGAAATTATTGAAAAGGGGCGGGGGATTTACGACCGGGACGTGATGAAGGCGCTTATGAGCCGGATTGGCCTTTATCCGGTCATGAGCTTGGTGGAGCTCAGCAACCGGCAAATCGCCCGCGTCTTGCGCCAAAACCGGCAGTTTCCGATGAGCCCGGTCGTTCAACTCGAGTATGACGAGGAGGGGAATAAACTCAAAGATGCCCCTATCCTGGATCTCACCCGCAATCATTTTATCCATGTGGTCGGCCCTGTAGGGTCTGTGGAGTCCTTTGCCCGGCGCCACCATCACCATGAACATCAGCACAGGGTCGCTGGCAAAGACAAAGCCGTCATATTCAAGCAGATCCTCATTTTTGCCGCCGTGGCCGCCATTTTGGGGCTTTTGGGCTATCTCGTGTTCAAAATATGACACAACCCGTTGGTCGGAGGCGGGTTGGTTAAGTTTTTTGTGCCTTCTGCCGATTTTTCTCTTAGGCCGACATTGTGTTATGTAACCTTAAGAGGAACGCTCCTATGAGCTATTACAACGTTCTGGGGCTGGAGCGCGAGCCGTTTTCTACGAGTCCGGATCCTGCCTTTTTTTTCGAGTCGCGTAATCATAAAGCGGCGCTGGCCAATCTTATGATTGAACTGCGGCTCAAGCGCGGGCTTAGCGTGATTCTGGGCGACGTAGGCACGGGCAAGACGACGCTTGGCCGTAAATTGATTCAAATGCTGCGCGACCGCCCGGGATTTATTTTCCATCTCGTTCTGGACCCTTCATATCCTTCCGAAGAACTTTTTCTTCAGTCTTTGATCCGGACTTTCGGCATTGAAGTGCCGCACGCGAATCCCACGATGCTCGATTTTAAAGAAGCGCTCGAGCAATATCTGTTCCGCATGGGGACGCGCGAAAACCAAACAGTCGTGCTGATTATCGACGAAGCTCAGAAGATGAGCTCCATGTCGCTGGAAATTTTACGCATTCTTTTAAATTATGAAACCAACGAGCATAAGCTCCTGCAGCTGGTGCTGCTCTCGCAAGTGGAGCTTATGCCGAATCTCTGCCACATGCAGAACTTGCTCGACCGCATCAGCTTCAAATGCATTCTTGAGCCGCTGGATGAAAACGAAACCCGTGAGCTGATCGAATTCCGTTTGCGGCAGGCCGGCTTTAAAGGACGGTACGCAGTGTTTTTGGAAGAAGCCATCAAAGAAATTCATCGCAGCACGCACGGCTATCCGCGCAAAGTTTCCATGCTCTGCCATAAAGCTTTGAAAACACTGGTCATGAAAAACCGCGAAGTGGTGGACCGGGCAATGATCGAAGAATTAGTAAGTCAGGAGGTCCGCGCAGGATGGTACAGCGTAAACCCACTCCAGAAGAGCAACTTCTTAAGCTGATCGAAAACCCCGGCTCGGCTTCCGCAGGTTCGCCCGCGGCAGCCAGCGGGAAAACCGCGCTCAAAACCGGCAAGCCTGCTTTTAAACTCCCTGATTTCAAAAAGGCCGCCGCATTCCTGGATTATTTCTCGCGCCGCCGCGGTCAGACGCCGCG
>ORMF010804322.1_pt1 | contig 16458 bp, 15 predicted proteins | sample 1779871 | NCBI WGS metagenome assembly ORMF01 (sample SAMEA104232316, study PRJEB22302) | groundwater metagenome | biome: forest; feature: aquifer; material: groundwater | place: USA | collected 2011-08-07 | depth 5.4 m
GCGCTTCTGCTGGCCGGCGCCGGCACCTACTATTTCACCGGCAACTGGTTGCGGACCGTGGCTGTCCTCATTGTCGGATGCCCCTGTGCCTTGATCCTGGCCACTCCCACCGCAATGGTAGCGGCCATTGGAGGGCTCGCCCGCCGCGGCATCCTGGTGCGCGGTGGCACGGCGCTCCAGGAAGCAGCGCGCCTGGACACCATCATCTTTGACAAGACCGGCACGGTCACCGAAGGCAGGTTCGAGATCGTCAGTCTCATCGCAATCGACTCTGATGAAAACCGTCTCCTCTCCCTGGCCGCCTCGGCCGAATCCGGTTCTGATCACGTGCTGGCGCGCGTCATTGTCGACGAAGCCCGTCGCCGGGGTCTGGTCATTGCCACCCCGGAAACCGCCCGCATCCTGCCCGGACGTGGGGCCGAGTGCCTGCTGGAAGGCCGCACCATTCGCGCCGGCAGCGCCGCATATCTTGCCGAATTCGGAATCCTGGGGACCGAGCCGTTGCTGGAGGAGGCGGACCGGCTCGGCGCTACTTCCGTCCTGGTGGCCGATGGGGACCGCCTCGCCGGAGCCGTGCTCTTGCGCGACCGCATCCGGAAGGGCGTGCGGGAAGCTGTTCACGCCCTCGACCACCTCAACCTCTCGCACCAGGTGATGCTCACCGGTGACCGCCGCCGCGCCGCCGAGGTGATCGCGCGGGAAGTGGAAATCCCCAATGTCGAGGCGGAGCTGCTCCCCGAGCAGAAGCTCGATCGCATTCGCCAGCTGATTTCCCAGGGCCGCCGCGTGGCCATGGTTGGCGACGGTGTCAACGACGCTCCCGCGCTGGCCGCCGCGCATGTCGGCATCGCCGTCCATGGCGCAAACGACATCACGGCGGAGGCCGCCGACGTGGTCTACATGGGGACCTCGCTCGAAAACCTTCCTAAACTCATTGAGGTTTCCCGTAAGGCCGTGCAGATCGTCTGGCAGAACATCATCGGCTTTGCCTTGATCGTGAATGTGGCCGCGATCACGCTCGCCTCCACCGGAATCATGGGGCCGCTCGGGGCCGCCTTTACGCACCAAATCTCCTCCTTCCTGGTGATGCTCAACTCCTTGCGCCTGCTCAAAGTGGAGAAGGCCGCACGAACCAGGCCGCTGCTGGGGTGGTTGCAAAGGCCAACGCGGCTGGTCAGGCTTCATGCCTCGCGGATCAATCCGTCCGATTGGTTCCGCTACCTGCTGGAAAATCGGCGTCGCCTCTATCGCCCCGCTCTCTACACCACCGCTCTACTGGCTGTGCTGAACGGTTTCTACATCCTTCAGCCGGACGAGGTGGGTCTCATCGAACGCTTCGGCAAGAAAGTCATGCCGCTCAAGGAACCGGGGCTGCATTACAAAATGCCCTGGCCGGTGGAGATGCTGACCCGCGTGCAATCGCGGCGCGTCCGCGTGATTGAAGTGGGATTCCGCTCCGCCGCCGCCGGGAAGGATTCCGAGCCGGCCGCCTACGAGTGGAATGTGCAGCATCGCGCCGGCCGCTTTCAGAGAAGACCCGAAGAGTCCCTGATGGTTTCCGGCGACCAGAACATGACGGAACTCACCGCCACGGTGCACTATCGCCTCGCCAAGCCCGATGATTTCCTGTACCGGCACCTGGACGGGGAGGCCACCATCCGCGCCGCCACTGAGTCCGCCATTCAGTCCGTCATCACTTCCACACTTCTCGATGACGCTCTCACCACGGGCCGGCGCGCCATGGAAGAGCGCATCGCCGCGCTCTTGCAGAGCCGTCTGAATCAGTACGCCACCGGCGCGCAGGTGCTGCATGTAAAGCTGCTCGATGTCCATCCCTCCTTGGAAGTGGTGGACGCTTTCCGCGATGTCTCCGGCGCCTTTGAAGAAAAGAGCCGCCTCATCAATGAAGCGGAAGGCTATCGCAATGAGCAGATCGCCCTGGCTCGCGGCAACGGGGCCGCGCGTTTGCGAACCGCGCAAGGCTACAGCATAGGCCGCAAGAATCGCGCCTTCGGTGACGCCAGCCGGTTTACTCAGGCCGAAGCGGCCTTTCGGGCCGCGCCCGGCCCCACTGAGACCAGGCTGTATCTGGAAACCATGGAACAGGTTCTGCCAGGCCGCCGGAAAATGATTATCGACAGCGGCAAGGGCCGCAGGCATCTCTACTTAATTGAAGACGGGATTGAGATCAGCCCCGCCGCGGCGCCGCTCCTCAATGTGCCGCCACCACCTCGAACTCCGCCCGAGGACCGGGAGTAACCCATGCATCAGGACGCACACGACCATCATCACCACGACGATCATGATCACCACCATGACCACCATGATCATGACCACGATCATCATGACCATGATCATCACGACCATGGCCACGACCACGGCGATCACAATGGCGGCGGCGGCTTGCTCCGCTACCGGCCCCTATTCCTGACCCTGATTGCACTGCTGCTTCTCTACCGGAGTTTCCTCACCGTTCGCGAGACCGAGTTTGTACTGCTGACCCGCTTCGGGCAGCCCGTCTACACCATCACCACCGCCGGCCTGCACTTCAAATGGTTTTTTGATTCGGCCAATGTGTTCGACCGCCGCCTGCGTATCTACAATCCTCGTCCCAGCGAGTTCCTCACCCGCGACAAGAAGAACCTCGTGATTGAGAGCTACGTCGCCTGGAAGATCGAGAACCCACAGCGTTTTGTCGAAACCGTGGGAGATCCGGTTGCCGCCGAGATGCGGCTGCATGACATCGTCTGGTCCGGCCTGGCCGCCCAACTCGGCAATCATGATCTGGAAGCGATTCTTTCGCCGAATCCGGAAGCCGTCAAATCCGGGCAGATGCTGGACACTCTCGCCGTCCTCACAGGCCGCGCAGCGCTCACCCAGTACGGCATTCAAGTGGTGGACGTGCGGATCAAGCGCCTCAATCTGCCCGAGCAGAACAAGCAGAGCGTGTTTGCGCGCATGCGCGCCGAACGAGAGCGCATCGCCCGCCAGTACAGAGCCGAGGGGGAAGAACAGGCTCTCAGCATTCGTGCCGACGCGGACCGCCAAAAAGAGGAGATACTTTCGGCGGCCTACAAGGACGCCGAAAAGATCAAAGGGGAAGGCGACGCCGAATCCACGCGCACCTACAGCCAGGCCTACTCGCGCAATCCGCGCTTCTACAAACTTCTACGGACGCTGGAGGCCTATAAGAAGATTCTGGATGACAAGACAACCGCGATCCTGAGTTCGGATTCCGAACTTCTGAAGGTGCTCATGCGTGGCGAGAACGCACAATGACCCTGTTGCACGACGACAATCCGCAACCAGTGTTCGCCCAGGTGGCCGCCTGGTCCGTGCGCCGCAAGATCGCCGCCGGCATCGCCGGTTTGTGGCTGCTCAGCAGTGTCTACGTTGTCGCCGCTGACCAGCAGGCGGTGCTCATTCGGTTGGGGAAAGTGGCCGAGCCTCGCGTGATGCCCGGTATTCACCTCTCGCTCCCATGGCCCTTGGATCAGGTCATCAAACTCAAGGTCCAACAGTTGCAGCGCCTGGTGGTGGGGGGGGCTGTTTCCGATTCCGTCCTCGGCCGCAGCCAGCCGCTCACATCGCAATTTCTCACCGGTGATCAGAACATCATTCACCTGCGCGTCGCCGTACAGTATTCCGTCGGAGTGCCCGCGGAGTATCTGTTCCACGCTGTTGACGTCTCCAGCGCCGTGGGCGCGATCGTGGAATCGGAACTCTCCCGCCGCGTGGCCGCCCATAACGTGGACGCCGTCCTGACCACGGAGAAAGTGGCTATCCAGGAAGAGGTGCGCGGGGCCGCGCAACGGTTAATCAATGAATACTCCCTCGGTGTTCTGCTGGCCAACGTAAACATCGAATCCGCTTCTCCGCCGCCCGAAGCCGCCGATGCCTTTCGCGATGTGGCCAGCGCGAGGGCAGACTCCTCGCGCATCGTGAATGAATCGCAAGGCTACGCCAACGACGTGATTCCCAAGGCGCGCGGCGCGGCCCAGCAGATGCTCGAGGCGGCGCAAGGCTACCGCCAAACCAAAATCAATGAGGCGCAAGGCGATGCCGATCGCTTTATTCAGGTGGCGCAGGAATATGCGCGCGCCTCGGAGGTAAACGGACGGCGCCTCTACCTGGAAACCATGGAGCAGGTGCTGCCGCGCATCAAGAAACTGATTGTCGATGGCCGCTCCAATCTCGATCTCACCATTCTCCGCCGTGGTGATGCTCCCAAGAAACAATGACCAGGCAGCGAAAAGCCCAGATTCTCACCTTGATCCTAATGGCCGGCGCCGTCGGCTTCATTCTCTTCAAGAACTCCAACAAGCAAGTGGCGGACCTGATTCCGTCCACCGCGCCCAAACCGGACCCCACCCCCCAGGACGCCATCTACGCCATGCTTGACGCGGCGCGCGAAGGCCGGCCCGGGGAGTACCTCGCCGCCTTCACCGGCCAGATGGAATCCGCATTGAAGCAGAGCATAGCCGAACAAGGGGAGACTGCTTTCACCCGTTATCTGAAAGAGTCCAACGCGCCCATCAAAGGCATTGCCATTAATGAGCCACAGACACTCACAGACCGTGAAGTGAAAGTTCGTGTCGAGTACGTTTTTCAGGACCGCAACGAAGTGCAGTTCTTCTATCTGGAAAAGCAGGGCAGGGGATGGAAGATCGCCCGGCTGGACTCCACCGAGCGCGTCAAAACGCTCATCCCTTACGGTACTCCGGTTCAGTAGCCATTAGAGATCCTGCAGGAAATAGTTGTGTTCCTTTTCATGACCCATCGTTGTCGCCGGTCCGTGGCCTGGAATCACCAGCGTCTCCTCCGGCAGCCCGTACAGTTTGTCTTTGATCGACCCCAGCAACTGTTTGTGGTTGCCGCCCGGCAGATCCGTACGGCCCACGCTCTCCCGGAACAGCGTATCGCCGGCAATCAGTTTTTTCTCCGCCGGGATCCACAGGCATAGACTGCCTTGCGTGTGGCCCGGCGTATGAAGAACATGAAACTGGACCGGACCAAGCTGCAGCGCGTCGCCGTCACGCGCTTCCGTATCAATCGCGGTCTTATCCGGGGTCTCCATCCCCAGCCAGCCCGCCTGCACATCCAGGTGATCGTAGAGCAGTTGGTCCTCCCGGTTCATATGCACCGGAGCCCCTGTGGCCGCCTTCAGCTTGGCTGCGCCCCCAATGTGATCAATGTGCGCGTGAGTAATCACGATATCGCTCACATGTAACTGGTGCCGCGCCAGCACAGCCTGGATCTCGTCAATGTTATCGCCCGGGTCAATCACGATCGCCTGGCGCGTGTTCTCATCTCCGAAGATAGAGCAGTTACATTGCAGCGCCCCGACGGGCAGAATTTCGTGGATCACACCTCGTAGTATACGGCCCATCCGTCTATACTGGGTTTAGAATGTCTTCGCAAGATCTGCTCTCCATCCTGCTCCGCTGGGTTCACATTAGCTCGGCTTTGACTTTGCTCGGCGGCGTCATATACGCCCGCTTTGTTCTCGCCCCGGCCTTGCGGCAGTTGCCGGACCAGTCGCGCCGCCAGACCGGGGAACACCTCGCGGCCGCCTTTCGCCCGTGGATCATGGCCGCCGTGCTTGGGCTCCTCGCCAGCGGACTGTTCAACCTGTTGCGCAAACAGAACCCTCCCCCGGGCTACCATATGATTTTTGGGATCAAGATGCTGCTCGCGCTGCATGTTTTCGCCGTTTCGTTTTTGCTCGGAAACCCCGGAGTGGACGAGGCCAAGCGCCAGCGGTGGATGACCGGCATCGTCATTTCCGGCCTGCTCATCGTCGCGCTATCGGCCTATTTGCGAGGATTGTCCGCATGATCCTCTCCGGCTACCAGGCATTGCTTCAGGCAGTGGCCACGTTCCATCTTCCCAGCCGGGGCCTCATCCGCGCTACAGGTACGGACCGCGCCCGCCTGTTCCATGCCATGTCGACTAACCATGTGCAGGAGCTCACGCCCGGCCAGGGTTGCTATACATTCTTTCTTACCGCCCAGGGAAAGATCCTTTCCGATGCCAATATCTACTGCCAGAAAGACTCTATTTTGCTGGACGTGGAACCGGAAGCCCGTCAACCGCTATTGGACCACTTGAACAACTTTATCATTGCCGACGATGTGGCCCTCCAAGACCAATCTGCACAGCGTTGCGTCATTGCCGTGGAAGGACCCGGCACGAGCAAAGTGCTGGAATCGGTCGGCGCGGACATGCCTCCGCCGGCCGGATTCACCCAATGGAATGACGGCATCATCGCCGGTGTGACCTCCACCGGTGCGGCGGGCGTTCGCTTTATCATTCCAGCCGGGGACAAGGATGCCACCTGGGAGTGGCTTCTCGGGCTCGGCGCGCTGGAGGCGTCCCCCTTGGAGGTTCAGGCTGTCCGCATCGAGAATGCCAGGCCTCGCTTTAGCGAGGACTTTGACAATACCTGCCTGGTGCAAGAGGTCCGGCTGATGCACGCGGTCCATAGCAACAAAGGCTGCTATTTGGGACAGGAGATCGTCGAGCGGGTACGCTCGCGCGGACAGGTGCATCGCCAGCTCGTGTCCCTGCATCTGGAGACCTTGCAGCCCCCTGGTCCAGGGACCAACATCGGCCACGAAGAGGCCAACGTGGGGACCATCACCTCTTCCGCATACAGTCCAGCGGCTGGGCGTGTGATTGCTCTCGGCTTTGTGCGCTCGCAGTTCGCCTCTCCCGATACGATCCTCGATGTGGCTGGCGTTCCGGCACGGGTCAGCGCTGCGGTTCCCAGCTAGACCCTACCTTGTCTGTTGGTCCAACGCGTTCTTGAGCCCTCGCGCCAAATCCGCTGCTCGGCCCTTTCCCCAGTAGTGCAGGAAATAATAGGAGGGCTCCACCTGGGTCATGTGATTGTGGATGGCCACAATCTGTATGCCCGACTTCCGCAACGCCTTCAACACGGCTTGCATCTCGGAGGCAAGCATGGCGAAGTCGCCGTCCACTTGCGCCGCCGCATCACTGCCCGCAAAAGCGGCCCATGTATTCACCCCCATCGCGTTGCCTACCTTGCTGCCGTGCATCCGGGCAGGCCGTCCGATGGAGGCTTTGTACATTCCGCTGTTCACCTGGCCCTTTACGCCCAAAATTCCATCCAGCGGGTCTGGCGTGATGGAGCTGGCCTCCGGCCCGGGATCCCCGGCAAACCGGCTTGCGACAGTGGGGCTGGCCTTCCGGATCTCCTTCACCACATCGGTAGCCTTGCGTACCGCCGTGGCCAGCTTCTCCAATGTTCCGCTGCCGCCGATGTGCATGAACATGATACGCGGGGATTCGTAGAAGAAATGATTGTGCAACGCGGTGACTTCCAACCCGTTGTCCAGCGCCGCCGACATTACAGGATTGACCTCATCTTCGAGCAGCACCAGATCGCCCATCACCATCAGGCTGTGCCCAGCCGATTGGGTGAATGCCGCCCATGAAGTCAGTCCAAGAAACGGATGCAGCTCCCGGCCTTCCACAGTCACCTTCACGTCGGTGCGAGGTTGGCTCACCTTGTAGGTATCCTCGGCGGCTGTATAGGCGCCGCTCCAACCGGTCAATTCGGCAATCCTCTTTTGATCCGCCTCGCTGATCTGGCCCCAGCACACCATACCGCTGAACAGAATAGGTAGTCCTATGGAAAGTTTCATACATCCATCTTGACACTTCAAATGATCGTTTTTGTGGCGGGTCCTGCCGGGCTTCGTTAGCAGTTCTAGTCGTGCATCGAGGTGTCGAGAAATGCGCGCAGCCGCTGTGACCGGCTTGGGTGGCGCAGCTTTCGCAAAGCCTTGGCCTCAATCTGCCGGATGCGCTCGCGCGTCACCGCAAATTGCTGGCCCACCTCTTCGAGCGTATGCTCGCTGCCATCCTGCAGGCCAAAACGCATCTTCACGATCTTTTCCTCGCGCGGGCTCAAGGTCTTCAGTACCTCGGCGGTCTGCTCGCGCAGGTTCAAGTTGATGACAGCTTCGGAAGGGGAAACTCCGCGTTTATCAATGATGAAATCGCCCAGGTGCGACTCGTCCTCTTCCCCCACCGGCGTTTCGAGCGAAATCGGCTCCTGCGCAATGCGAAGCACCTTGCGAACCTTACCCACCGGCAGTTCCATCTTGCGCGCCAACTCTTCCGTGGTCGCCTCACGGCCCAGATCCTGCTGCATCGTCCGTTGCATCCGCACCAGCTTGTTGATCGTCTCGATCATATGCACGGGAATCCGGATGGTCCGCGCCTGGTCCGCGATGGCCCGCGTAATGGCCTGCCGGACCCACCATGTGGCATAGGTGGAAAACTTGTATCCGCGCCGGTAGTCGAACTTGTCCACCGCCTTCATCAGCCCGATGTTGCCTTCCTGAATCAGATCCAGGAATTGCAGGCCGCGGTTGGTGTAGCGCTTGGCAATGGAGACCACCAGCCGCAGATTGGCCTCGATCAACTGCTTCTTGGCCACTTCGGCTTCGAATTCGCCCCGCTCCACCACCTGCATGGTACGGCGCAACTCGCCGGCCGGGGTTCCGAATTCGTTCTCCAGGTCCTGCAGTTGCTGCATACTTTGCTTGTGCAGCTTCCTGGTGTCGCGCGCCTGCGCGCCGGATACTCCCTCCAGCTGCCGCTGCAGCCGCGCAATCTCGGCCTCCACCGGCTTGATCCGTTCCACCGCTTGCTGCACGCATCGCGCTAAACCTTGCCGTACGCTGCTGGTGAATTGGATCTTCCGGATCAGCGCCGACATGCGCACCATGGTCCGGCCCAGATTCCAGCGCAGCCCGCGATGTTGTTTCGGCTTCATCGCGCGGGAAACCGACATCAGCTTCTGTTGGAATTGCTGCGCTTTCTTCTGCTGCTTTTCCATTTCGGCCAGTTGGGCCACCAGCACGGCCGTCTCTTTTTGCTCGAAGTCTTCCTCAATGGGAGGATCGGGCATCGGCAGTAAATCCCTCACCGCCACGGTGCCTTGCTCCAGATCCAGCCGCAGCTGCATCAGCTCGCGCACAACCAGCGGCGAGCGCGCCAGCGCCTTCAGCGTAGCTGTTTGGCCCCGTTCGATCCGCTTGGCCAACTCGATCTCCCCATCCCGCGTCAGCAATGGTACGGTGCCCATCTCACGCAAATACATGCGCACCGGATCCGTTGTCTTTTCGGAAATGTCCTGGGGAATCTCGAAATCAGGAAACTCTTCCTGTTCTTCGGCGGCCTTCTTGTCGAACTCCTTGGGCTCTTCCAGGATGTCGACGCCGTTTTGTTCGAAATCGCTGAGCAGGTCATCCAGGTCCGGTCCCGCCGCTACGTCTTCCGGCAGTAGCCCGGACACGTCGTCGTATAGGACGTAACCCTTCTCCTTGCCCGATTCCATGAGCTGCTTGAAGCGATCGAACTTTGTATTCGCTGCCAAAGGGACTCCGATTAATGACCCAGAGTGAAGCGCGCCGACATAATCATTCTACACCAGCCCGCACTGGAGCGCCTCGATTGCCGGCGAGCTACTGAGGCGTCTGACGGCGTCTGCGTCCCGCTCCGCTCATCCCTTCCAGCTCCGCACTCAGCCGGAGAGCTTCCTCGACATTGCCTTCCCGCTCGGCGGCGGTGATGCGCGATTTCAGCAGTGCACGCGCGGTTTCCCGCCCGGCCCCCTCCATCACTCGCAGGCAATCCAAAGCTTGAGCGGCCGCATGTTCGGCCGGTAAACCAACCTCCTCTTCTTCGTTTGATCCTCCATCGGCAAAAATCAACCCCGTCAGTAGGGTCCGGTCCCCTTCATTCAACCGCGCCTCCAGTTGTCCAAAGTTGAAATCGGAGCCCAACGCCTGCATGGCCGCCACGATACGTGCCGTTTCCGCCTGCCAGTTCAACTCACGTCCCGCCATCGCCGGCAATGCCTGGTTCCGCGCCTCTTCGCTACTCAACAGACACCGCAACAGCACCTTTTCATTGGCCGGCAGTTCCACCTTCGGCGCCCGCATCGGCCTGTTGCTCCGGTCAATGGCCAGTTTCCGGAACTGCTCCAGCACTAATCCCCGGTCCACTCCTAACTGGCTGGCCACATCGCTTGCCACCGCGGCTCTCTCTAGCTTATCGGGCAATTTCTGTATCGCCGGCAACAGAAACTTGAACGCTTCCACCCGTCCTTCGCCCGATCGAACATCAAACTTCTCGCGGGCCCGATCCGAGAGCCACTCAAAATACCGGGGTGACTTTCCGCACAGCGCGCGATAAGCTTCCACACCCCGCTCCTGGATGAATTCATCCGGATCCAACTCGTCCGGCAGCGCCAGTACCCGGATGTGCATGCCTTCCTCCACCAGCATGCTGATGCTGCGCTCGGTAGCCGCCGCACCGGCGGGATCAGGATCGAAATTCACCACAATATTTTCCGAGTGCCGCCGCATCATCCGGACCTGCTCCGGTCTCAGCGCCGTGCCGCAACTGGCCACCACCTCCGTCACACCCGCCCCGTATAGCCCGATCACATCCATGTAGCCTTCCACCAATATGCAGTGATCGTTCTGCCGCATCCCTTTTTTCGCCCGGTGCAGGTTATACAACACCTGGCCCTTTTTGTATAGGTCAGACTCGGACGAGTTTAAATACTTCGGCTGATCTTCATCGCTCAAGGCGCGCCCCGCAAACGCGATGATCTTTCCCGTCTCGCTGTGAATGGGAAACATCAACCGGCCGCGGAACCGGTCAAAATATCCGGACCCATCATTGCGCGCCAACACAAGCCCGCTGGACTCCAGTTGCGGCGCGCCAAAGCCCGCCTGCTGCAGTTGCCGCGCCAACGTCTGCCCGCCGCGATCGCTCAACCCCAGCCCGAACTCCTCGGCCAGCTTTGCATTCACTCCACGCTTGCTCAGATACTCTCGCGCCTCGGCGCCCGCCGCCGAAGCCAATCCCCCCCGATAAAGTTTCTGCGCGATCTCGTGCATTTCGTAAAGGCCCGCGCGCCGCCGCGTATCCTCATCGGCCGCATCCATGCGCTTGGGCAGCGGGATACCGTAGCGCTCGGCCAGCTGCGTGCACGCTTCCCAAAACGTGAGGCTGTCCATCTCCATCACGAACTTGATCACGTCGCCGCCTACGCCGCACCCGAAACACTTGTAGAACTGATGCGTCGCGTTCACCCCGAACGATGGTGTTTTTTCGGTATGGAAAGGGCAGGGAGCCACATAGCGGGATCCGGCCTTCTTCAGCCGCACGTACTCGCCCACCACCTGCACGATGTCGAGATTCGATTTTAGTTGTTGGGCAAATTCCATCAGCGTGTGGGACTATTATCGCCCCGCCGCGCAGTCTTGGCTTTGATCCGGATCGGGCCATCGGAGGGACGCAAGTTTTCGATCGCCCCGGACAAGACCACGTTGCTCCCCGCCTCCATACCTTTACCCGCCTCCAACAGATAGTCCACATTTTGCGACGGGATCCGGAACAGCCACTGTCCCGCTTCCTGCCGCAACTGCCCGCGCCCGGACACCATTGCGCTCCTTGCCTTGGTGCCGTCCTGTTCAATCATGTCGCGCACCTGTTCCAGCCGCACCCGGTTCTCCGCCGCCAGCTTCACGCGCAGGATGCCGGAGGATGCGTCCACCTCCGCGCTCTCCACCCCGCGCAGCCTCTGTACACGTCCCGGCAAGGACTCGATACAGGAACTGCATCCGACTCCTTCAAACCGGATCTCGAACGTTTCCCACTGCCCCAGGCAGGGGAGGGCTAGCACGCAAAGGGCCGCCGCAGCCTTCAATACACCCAGCCAATCACCCGCTTTCCCGCTGCGGCGAGCTCCGTTTTGCGTGCGATCACTGAGGTGACAGCACAGCAACAACAGACCTCTCACTTTGCCGCCTCCATTCGCTGACGCTTCAACTCCTCCATAACGCCAAGCACCAACTCCTTGGCTCCGCTGATCTGGTGCGAGATGATCTGTACGTCCATTGCCGGCAGGCCCGGCTGCCGCGCACTTTGGCAATAGACGCCGTGCTGGCCCACCAGCACCAGCGCGTCGGTCAGCATGTCCAATGTGAGGGCCAGCCGCCCGCGTTCGGGTCCCATTTGGAACTCATACCGCTCCAGGGTTTCCTTGTTCTCTGCTAACAGCCGCTGATTGTCCATTCCTGTCCATTACAGCGTATATTGGAGTGGAATGAAACACGCTGCCATTTTCTTTCCGGCTAACCCGCGCAAAACGGAGCCTCGGCGCGGCTGGGCACCCGCTTTGCTTCGAGTCTTGGTGGCCCGCGCCGGGCCCTTTGCGCTTCCGGCTAACCCGCGCAAAACGGAGCCTCGGCGCGGCTGGGCACCTGCTTTGCTTCGAGTCCTGGTGGCCCGCGCCGGGCCCTTTGCGCTTCTCGCCGTATTGAACGCGCAAACGGCTCCCATTCACAGCAAACGCGCCGCCAAGAGCTTCGAGCTCACTGCCAATCCCGCCGCCGCGCAGTGGAAGAAGGCCCCTCCCATCCAGGCCGCGATTGACCCGTTCGGGAAACCTTCCCCGGGCCGGTTCGAATTCCGCACTCTTTGGACTGCCACCGACCTCTACTTCCTTTTTACTTGTCCCTACGACACGCTGAATCTCAAACCGGACCCCTCCACCGATCAGGAGACCAACGAGCTGTGGAACTGGGACGTAACCGAAATCTTCATCGGCGCCGACACCGACCCCGAGCACCGGTACCGCGAGTATCAGGTCTCCCCGCAGGGCGAATGGGTGGATCTGGATATTGACCGCACCTCGATGGACGGCAAGAAAGCCTGGCTGTGGAACTCCGGCTTCGCCGTGAAGGCGCGCATCGACGCCGCGAAAAAAATCTGGTACGGTGAGATGCGAATCCCGATCGCCAGCATCGACAAGCGCCCGCCCGAACCCGGCCGCCAGTTCCGCATCAATCTATTCCGCCTCACCGGCCAGGCGCCCAACCGCCAGTCCACCATGTGGACTCCCACCATGAACCGCAGCCATCACACCCCTGAAAAATTCGGCCGTCTTCTGCTGGAGCGCTGAACCGGCTTCCCGCGCGCCATGGCTGGAACCAAATCACTCCGCATCTCCCACGTCGGACTCCGCGGCGTGCCCGGCGGCGGGCTCACCGCCGCTCACGTCGTCGATTTCGCCTCCGCCTTCGGCACCTTCCTCGAGGACAGCGGCCCCGTCATCGTCGGTCGTGATCCCAGGCGTAGCGGCGCGATGCTGCGCGAAGGCGTGCTCGCCTCGCTTTTGGCCTGCGGCCGCGATTGTATCGATCTGGGGATTGTCTCCACGCCGGTAATACAGCACGCCATCCGCCGCCATGGAGCCGCCGGAGGCATTTCCATCGGAGCCAGTCACAACGCCGCCGAATGGAACGCGCTGAAGTTCTTTGGGAAAAACGCAACCTATCTTTCCACCGCCGAGGCCGGCGAACTGCTCGACATCTATCACACCAAGCGGTTCAATTTCGCCCCGCATGACAAGCTGGGCAAATCGACGCAGCGCGAGGACTCCATAGATCTCTACCTGCAAGAACTGGCCGCCGCCTATGATTTCCCGAAGCTTCACCGGTTCCGCGTCGTGGTGGACTGCTGCAACGGCACCTCCGCGCCTCTCCTCCGCCGTCTCAATCAGGACTTCGGCTTCCAGTTCATCCTCATCAATGAGCGAATGGAGGGCGCGCGCTTTGCCCATGAACCATCCACCAACGCCCGCACCGTGGGCCTCCAATTGGCCCCGCTCGTACTGCCTCTCGAAGCCGATGCCGGCTTTCTCTTCGATGTCGATTCGGACCGCGTCGCCCTGGCCACGGATTTGGGCGAGCCTGTTTCCGAGGAGTTGATCCTCCCCCTGCTGGCCGATCACCATCTCCCCACCAGCCACGGGAAACTGGTGATCACCAATCTTTCCTCCACTTCGCTGCTGGAAGAGGTCGCCGCCCGGCGCGGAGGCACCGTGATTCGCGTGCCCGTCGGCCGGCAGGCCGCCATGGATGCGCTGGCCACCTACCGCCCCGAACAGATCGCCATGGCCGGTGAAGGTACCGGAGCCGTCATGCTGGCCGGCTTCCGCTTCATCTATGACGGCATTGCGTCCATGCTCAGTATCCTCACCATGATGGCGGACCGGCAGCAGAAACTCTCCTCCATCCTCGCCTCCTATCCGCGCTACTCCATGCGAAAAGGTGAAGTACGCGTGGCCTCCCCGCGAATTCCGTCGCTGTTGATGGAACTCCAGCACGAGCACTCCGACGGTGTCGCCACCACCGCCGACGGGCTCCGCATCGATTGGCCCGGACGCTGGTTTCACATTCGCGTCAGCCAGACCGAACCGGTCGTCCGCGTCATCTGCGAGCAGCGCGGCGATCCGCCGTCGGAAATGTTTGAGCGCTTGATGGACCGCGTCCGGAGGCTTGCCTGACATGCGCGAACACCGCCTCAAGATCGGCGTTTCCGGCATCCGCGGCGTTGTGGGCGAATATCTCACGCCGTCCCTTGCCTGCGCATTCGCACAGGCGTTCGGAACCTATGTCGGCGCCGGAACCGTTGTGCTCGGCCGCGACAGCCGCTCCAGCGGCGCGATGATTCAACACGCGGTTGCTTGTGGGCTGCTCGCGGCCGGATGCGAGGTGGTCGACGTTGGGATCCTCCCCACTCCCACGATCCAGATCTACGCCCACGATACCGGCGCGCGCGGCGGCATCGCCGTCACCGCCTCGCACAATCCGGCCGAGTACAACGCGTTGAAGCTCTTCAACCACCTGGGGCTTTTCTTCAATCACTACGAACGCAGCGAGCTCATCGACCTCTACCACCAGAGCGACTTCCATCATGCCGCCAATGACCGCATTCGCTCCGTGCGCCAGGAGCGGGAAGCGCCGGTCCGCATCCACTTTGATCGCGTACTGGCTCATGTGGATGCCCGCGCCATCCGCGGCCGCTGCTTTTCTGTCGCCCTCGATTCGGTCAACGGCGCCGGATCGCGGCCCTCCTGCCAGTTCCTGTCCTCCGAGCTCGGCTGTGATCTGCACGCAATCTCCGTCGATCCGAGCCAGCCTTTTCCCAGAGAAGCCGAACCGCGCCCGGAAGTGCTCACCGCGCTTTCCGAAAAAGTTCGATCCAGCCGGTGCGCGGTCGGATTTGCGCAGGATCCCGATGGCGACCGCCTCGCCATCGCCGACGAGACCGGCGCCGTGCTCGACAACGATGATGTGTTGGCGCTGGTGGTGGACGCCGTCTTGACGCGCCTGCCTGGGGATGTTGTCGTCAACCTCACCACCTCCGCCGCTATCGACGAAATCGCCGCCCGGCACGGACGCAAGCTCTGGCGCACTCCTGTCGGCGAAGCCAACGTCGTACAACGCATGCAAGCCGTCGGCGCTGTCATCGGCGGCGAGGGCTCCGGCGGCGGCATCATTTTTCCCGCCGTGCACTACTGCCGCGACTCTTATACCGGCATGGCCTTCGTGTTGGACCACATGGCTGCCACTGGAAGAACGGTGAGTGAGCTGGCCGCTGGACTGCCGCGCTTCTGGCGCCGCTTCGGCAAGCTTGCCTTTGAGCATGGACGCCTTGGCCCCATCACGCAAAACCTGGAACGCGAATTCCAGGACGCCGCCGTGGACCGCTCCGATGGATTGAAGCTCTGCTGGACCGATCGCTGGGTCCACGTGCGCGCTTCCAACACAGAGCCTGTGCTGCGCATCGCCGCCGAGGCTCGCCAGGAATCCGCCGCCGTTGAGTTGTTTGAAAAGGTGATGCGGCTGGCTGGCTAGACCGCAAAGGGCCGCCACGGCCCTCGATAAATCCGAGCAACGCCGGTTGCCGAGCCGGGACGTGCTCCGTTTTGCGGGCTGTTGATTAGATGATAACTCTCAACGCTTCGCTTCGGAATCGCCCTCATCCGGCAGCTTGAACTCTTTTTCGTTGTCCCTGAGTTTGTCGATCCGCTTGCGAATCTCAAGCTCCAGCACTTCCGGCCGTTCCAGATCCCGGTTGCGCGCCCGCTGGCGTTCATTGTTTTCCCGCAACAGCCGGTTCTTCTCTTCCTGCCGCTCAATGGCGTGGTGCTTTTCGATCAGGTCCGGAATTCCATTGGGACCTTGCAGGTGGACGTAGGCAAAACCGCCTGCCGCTACGAGCAGCGCCACGCTCGCTACTTTCTTCAGTGCTGGTGTCATTCTCACTTTTCTACATTGAGGGATTCGCCCCGAGGCAAATGGCCCTCTCTCATTTATAATCCTCTGAAGGAGAAAGATCCAGTACCATGACCGACAAAATTGTCGTTTTTTCCCCCTGCCCCAACCTTCAGGAGGCCTCCTCTTTAGCCCGTGCCCATGTAGAAAGGCGTCTGGCGGCCTGTGTGAACATCGTTCCGGCGGCCCGCAGCGTCTATTGGTGGCAAGGCAACGTCGTCGACGAAGAGGAGATTCTCATCGTCATCAAGTCTCGCCGCGACTTGCTGAAAGACTTGCAGGA
>ORMF010281346.1_pt1 | contig 16457 bp, 17 predicted proteins | sample 1779871 | NCBI WGS metagenome assembly ORMF01 (sample SAMEA104232316, study PRJEB22302) | groundwater metagenome | biome: forest; feature: aquifer; material: groundwater | place: USA | collected 2011-08-07 | depth 5.4 m
CCTCGCGGGGCCCACGGCGGGGCCGCGCTCGAGTGCATCCCCTATCCGCTTGCGCGAGGTGCCGTAGCGGTTTCCGTGCACCTCGGCGTGCTCGAGGAACTCGCCGCGACCGAGCATGGCCTCGAAGGTGGCGAGGTCCGTGAAGTGGTATTCGCGGCCGTTCCGCTCGCCCGGGCGGGGCGAGCGCGTCGTGTACGAGATCGAAAGCGCGAGTCCCGGATCCTCGGCGAGCACCGAGTTCACCAGCGAGGTCTTGCCGGCGCCCGAGGGGGCGGCGACGACGATGAGGTTGCCGGTCATTCGATATTCTGGATCTGAGTATTGCGCTGCAAGGCGAACGCGATCGTAATCATCCACTTATACGAGAATACCGGGATGCGCGATCGACCAGACAACACGACTGGCTGCGCAAGACGGTTCCGTATCCCCTACGACGGCGCATTCTACCGCACCGACGAAACGCGCCGACGGGTATGGGAAGTGGCGGTCGCCGGAATGAACCCGGCCACGCGTGCGGGCTCGTCGCTGCGCCCGCAGTGATCAGGTTCGCGCTGCGACTACTTCGTGCAGCCGGCCGGCGCCGCCGCCGGGCGTGGGCTTCGCGCCGTCGGCCGCGTAGATGGCATCGCACAGGCGCTGGAGCATCGGCACGCCGCGGATTTCGGTCTCGAACAGCGGCACGACGGCGCGGACGCTGCCGTCGAACTCCCGCCAGATCGTTCGCATGTGCTCCTGCTGCATCGCCAGGCGGTTCTTGACGAACCCGGCGGAGTCCGGAACGAGCGACGCAGGGTCGATGACCATGTTGACGAGGACGCCGCCCACGGGGATCCCGAAGTCCTTGAACCACTGGATGAAGCGCGTGACCACCGCGATGGGCAGCGCCTCCGGCAGCGTCACGAAGTAGAACGCCGTGAGCGCGGGGTCAGTGAGGAGCACGCGCGCGTGCTCCATCCGGTCGCGGAAGGAGACGAGGTACTCCATCAGCGGGTCCGTCTCCTTCTTCTTCGTAAAGGAGAGCAGCTCGCGGAGCGTGCGCGCCTCCTCGCGGCTCTTCATCATCTTGTTGACCCACAGCGCGTACACCTTCGACATGCCGAGCAGGCGCCGCGCGTTGGCGGTAGGCGCGGTGTCGAAGACGTAGACGTCGTACTCGTTATTGAACATGAGGTCGATCATGTTCTCGAACATCGCCGACTCCTCGAACGCGGGGTTCATCGTCGCGGTCTCGACGAACTCGTCGGCCTTGGTGGTGATGTCGGCGAACTTGAGGAACCACCGGATCTTCTCCCGGATCTGCACCTTGCTGCGCTCGATGGTCTCCTTGGTCTCGATCTCGTACGCCCAGAGGTTCGGCACGCCGTCGATGGGAACGTGCTTGCCGAGCACGTCCTGGCCGAGCAGGCTCGTCAGGCTGTGGACGGGATTCGTCGACGCGAGCAGGGTCCGGCGTCCCTGCCGGGCGAGTCCGATGGCGGCGGCGGCGGCGAAGACGGTCTTGCCCACGCCGCCCTTGCCGCCGAAGAAGAGGTACTTCAGCGCAGGGTGCTCGCTGAGGTGCCGGCCCATTGGCATCGTGATTCCGGGCATTGTGATATCTGGCATGGCGATCCTTCGCTATGCGAACATGCCGGCGGCCAGCTTCTCGATCATCGGCAGCCCTGTGACGTCGCGCTCCATCTCCGGCACCATCGCCAGCACCTGGTCGCCGAAGGCCGTGCGCACGCCGAGCAGGTTCTGGTCCTGCATGGCGATGCGGCGGCGCAGGTATTCCGGGATGTTCTGCTCCAGCAGCTCGTGCGGAATGACCCGGTTCACCACGTACCCGGAGAGCGGCACGTCGAACTGCGCGAACAGCTTGGCCGCCTTCTGCGTGTCGTTGATGACCCCGGCCTCCGGGATCACCACAAAGAAGAAAGCCGTCTTCGTCTTGTCCGTGAGGATCCCGGCCGACGTGTTGATGCGGTTCTTGATGTAGAGCAGTTCCTGGAGGATCTGGTCCTGCTCGGTCACCTTCTTGCGCTGGATCCGGCTCACCATTTCCTCGTACTCGCGCATCTCCTCCCGCAGCTTGGTGACCTTGTTGATCCACTCGTCGTAGACCTTGGCCATCGACAGGTAGTAGAGCGCGTGGCCGAGGGGCACGAGATCGTAGATGTAGTAGTCGTAGTCGCCCTGCATGACCACGTCCACCACGGCGTCGAACATCGCGCTCTCCTCCATCGCCGGCTCGGCGCTCGCCGCCTGGATGTAGCTCTCGATCTCCTCGGGCACGGCGGGCAGGCCGTACATGTCGAGGATCTTCTGGCGGATCTCCTGCTGGTACGCGCGGATGTGGCTGTCCGCGTCGATCTCCTGGGCCCAGAGCTTGTCCATGATGGGTACGGGCCCCTTGCCGAAGATGTCGCGCTTGAAGATGTCGGTGAGAGACGCCTGGGGGTCCACGGAGAACACGAGCACCTTCTTTCCGTGGCTCGCGAGCCAGTATGCCGCCGCTGCGGAGAAGGTGGTCTTGCCGACCCCGCCCCCGCCACCGAACATGATGTAGCGGCGCTCGGGATGCTGCAGGAACACGTCCTTGAATCCCATCATCGCTCCCTAGAACATCGACCTGGAGTCCGTTTCAGAATCACCGAAACGGACTCCGACTTGGGGGAGCATGAGGGGGTGTGCCCCCTCATGTTGTAACCGCGTCCTAGAACATAGCATCGGCGACATCCTTCTCGCGCAACATGCGCCGCTTCCAGGTGGCGATCTGCGGCACGACGTAAGGCAGGAGCCGCAGGCTGTAGTACGGCGGCAGGATCGGGATGCCGAGCAGGTCGCCCATCGTGATGAGGATGAACAGATGCTCCATCGATGCGCGCGTGCGCAGGGCCGCGCGGCTCATGTCGTGGGCGGCCATGCCGTACACGGTGTCGCAGATGTTCTGCCACAGCCTCTTCGCCGCTGATACCTTCTCGTGCTCTGTCATGGCCGTCTCCTTTTCATACGCCGTGCAGGTGATGCTCGTGGTCGCTGCCGAGCTCGCGCTCGCGCAGGACGCTGCGCTTCCAGGTCTCGATCTGCGGCACGACGTAGGGCAGCAGGCGCAGCCCGTAGTACGGCGGCAGGATCGGCACGCCGAGCATGTCGCCGAACAAGCCCAGCATAAAAACCCTCTCCATCGCGGCGCGCAACTCCAGCGCCTGGTGGGCGATATCGTAGCCCGCCACGCCATACATGAACTCGTGCAGCGCGCGTCTCCACCCGTGTGTGACGGGTGTGCTATCGTCTTTTGCCATGACCGAGCTCATAGGCATAGTGGCGGTCGCGGTCGTCGCCTGGTTCGCCGCCGGCACGATCTGGAACGTCCGCACGGGACGAGAGCTCATGCGCTGGATGCAGGAAGGCCTGCCGCTTCTCGGCAGCCGCACTACCGTACGCTGGCTCGGCTCGACCGTGGTCGAGATGGTGATCGGCGATGCCCGGACGCCCTTCACCGGCGCGACGCTCGTGATCTTCCTCGAACCGCGCGACCTGCCCTGGTGGCCCCTTTCGCGAGCCCGCGGCCGCCGCGACACACTGATCATCCGCGGCGCGCTGCGGCAAGCCCCTGCGCTGGAACTCGAAGCTCTCGATCCGCGAAGCTGGTCCGGCCGCGACGCGCTGGCGCGCGTGCCGCGCGGATGGCTGGCGCGCGAGGGCGGCATCGCCGTTCACTACGAAAGCACCCCCGCGCTGGAACGCGCTGACGCCCTGCTCGCCCGCGCCCAGGACGCAGGCATGCGGCTGGCGCGGATTTCCGTACGCCGCGCCGAACCCCATTTCCAGCTTCACGTGTCGTTGCCCGACCGGCAGCGGCCCGCGCGCGAGTTCTTCGAAGCGGTTCATGGTCTCGCCGAACTCGCGCTCAAATAACGCCTAGGCATGTGCCGGGGGCGGCATGACCTCCGGATGCGGGACCGGCGCCGCGGGTGCCGCGCCGTGACGGAAGTAAGCTTTGTACCCGTCCCAGCCGATCACGACCGCCGCCACGAAGAGGAGCACGGATACCGCGATCATGGCCCACGCGCCCGCCACGGGCAGCGCGCTCATCTTCGGGTTCGCCGCGATCGTCACGTAGAGGTTGCGCGCCGTGACGGCGGTGGCCGCCAGCGTGGTGAAGTACATGAAGACCATGGGCACGACCGCGTAGGTCGGGTTGCGTTTCTCCGACTTGAGCCACACTGACACCACGAGCAGGCTCAGGGCCGCCATCAGCTGGTTGGAGGCGCCGAACATCTGCCACAGGTAGACCCACGTTCCGGTGAGCACCAGCGCGGCCGTGAGGACCATCGACATCAGGCTCGCCACGTGCATATTCCTTGCTATCGGAATGGCGTCGCCCACCCACTCGGCCAGCGTCACCCGCATCACGCGGAATACGAGCTGAGTGACCGTCAGCACGATGATCACGAAGGTGGCGAAGCCGAGCGCGGTGCCGAACGTCTCGGGGATCAGCCCGAAGGTCCCGGCGTACACCAGCTTGCCGACGCCAACCGCGAATCGGCCGCCGCCGCCGCCGGCTCCGGCGATGGACACGGCAGTCAGAGACAGCAGCGCCAGGGGGAACTCGCCAAACAACATCGCCCCCGCGCCGACCGGCAGGGCATCGGTCTCGTATTCGATCTGCCGCGCGGTGCCGATCGAACCGACGAGCGCATGCCAGCCCGAGATGGCGCCGCAAGCGATCGTGACGAAGAGCATCGGCCATAGCGGCTGCCACGACTTGCCCGCCTCGATCCCGAAGCCGAGGTCCTTGAAGGCCGGCAGCGCGAACGCGCCGATGAGGGCCCCGGACGCGTCCGTCGTGCCGAGGAGCGGCGCGACGACCATGCCGAGGGCGGAGAGCAGAATGGTGATCGAAGTGATCCAGAAGCCGATGTAGTTCACCGGCTGGGCGAAGCGCCAGATCGGCATGTTCGCCCCCATGTAGCTGAAGGCGAACAGGAACACCATCCACGCCAGGTAATTCGGCAGCGTCTTGAGGAGGCCCGTGTCTGCGTCATACGCCGGGGTGCTCGCGCGCTTCCCGTCCTTGCCCGGCGCGGGGATCCTGGGATCTGCGGCCGTCGGGTCCTCGACCGCGAAGAGCGGCTGGCGATCGTTGATCTGGTCGACCGCGCTGTTCACCTGCACGATCGCGGCCGCTACCGGGCCTTGCACGAGCGCGCCCTTTTCATCGCGGTGCTGGCCCCACGGACCGGCCACCATGCCGGCGAGCGTGAGCGCTACGACGAAGACCGTGACCCCCATGATGCCCATCTTCCAGCGGTACATCATCTGCCCGGCAAGGAGGCCCATCAGCGCGAGCATGATGATGCCGAACGGCACGTCCGGACGCGCCGAGAGGATCGCCGCCAGGATGCCGACGAACGCGCCGGCGAGCAGCATCAGGTAGAAGAAAATAAAGACGAACAGGATCGTGCGCGTGCGCGGCGCGATGAGCTTGTGCGCGATCGCCGACAGGCTGTTGCCGTCGTTGCGCACCGCGACCATGATCGCGGAATAGTCGCTCACCCAGCCGATAAAGCTGACCCCCAGGATCAGCCACGCCAGCGAGGGCGACCATCCCCAGAGATTGGCGGCGGTGATCGGTCCCACGATCGGCCCGGCGGCCGCGATCGCCTTGAAGTGATAGCCGAAGAGGATGTTGCGGCTGGTCGGCATGAAGTCCACACCGTCCATGTACATCCGGGCGGGCGTGGCCCGCTTCGCGTCGGACTGGATGATGTTGCGGTCGATGCGCTTGGCGTACAGGTTGTAGGCCAGATAAGTGGTCAGCACGCCGAGGACGACGATCCAGAGGGTGTTCATGACTCCTCCTTCCTCGATCGAATGGCAGTGACTGCCTCAGGTGGCAGCCTATCGAAAATTATTCGCCTCCGAAAGAAACGCGTATTGACTTGAGTCAAGTCAGGTCTGTGGCCTCTGTATCACTTTCGGCGGCGATACCCGCGGCCTTGGAACCACTCCAGAAAACGTATGGATCCATGAAAGGAGAGCGAAGAAATCGGCAGGATCTTGGCGTGCCCTCCGGACGAAGAAGCGCCGGGTCTTTTCGTGCTAAAGAAGCTATGGGGCTTCCCCCGGGATGGCGCTACGTTTTCGCTACATCTTGGGTCCGAGCGGGCGCTGGTTCTGATCGGGCCGTTTCACTACGGGTGTATTCCATGTCTTCCCTATCTTCACGCTTAGGGAGATGGAAGCTTCTGCGTCGTTGTCACCGATAACTGTCACGTTAAATCTAAAATTATCACCCGTACTAAAGGCTGAGATGGCATCCGGTCTGGGCGGCACTCCATAAGTGGCGGGATGTATTTTTTTATCAAAGTCTCGAATCAAGCAGACGTCGAGGAGCAGGTGCCGACACTGCCGTATCGTCTCTATGGCGGGCTAAAGCCTGCTTTATGAATTCTGCGTCCATGGTCTTTGGGTTGGATATATTCCAAGGGGCTGACGGCATGGGAAATAGACGTAGGCTGTGGCATCTGCCGGAAACCGATGCGGGCAGGCGCTGCAAAAATTGCGTGCCTCACGCTTCCCAGTGAGCCGCACTGAGGGAGGCAAGTCCCTACGCGGCCTTCTTCACCACCAGCCGTACGCTCAACCCCGCCCGCGTAGCGATGCTGACGAGCGCGTCCAGGCTGAACAGATCGATCTTTCCCTTGAGCAAGGCATTGAGCCGTGGCGTGGTCAGGCCAAGCCGCTTGGCGGCCTTCGCCTGCGTCATGCCGCTCCTCTTGTAGAAGTCCTCGATGTGCAGCATCAATTCAGTGCGCAGATTCAGGCTCTCGGCTTCATCCTTGGCGAAACCGAGATCGAGAAAGACGTTGCCACTCCCCCGCGTGATCTTCACTTTCCCGCTCATCGCCGTTTCCATTCCTGAATCAATTCCCTGAACCGCTGCCTGGCAAGATCGATGGCCTGCCGCGCGGTCTTCGGCGCCCTATTCTGCAAGGCGTGCAACTCTATGCGGCCAGCTTGAGGGCGGTTGCTTTCCGTTGGCGCTTCTCCGCCGGCTTCACTGCGAGCCGCAGGCCGGTTGCCGCAAGCAATGCGGTGAGACTGCGCAGTTCGGGATTGCCGGCCTTCGACAGCATCCGGTAGGTTGCTTCGCGCGTGAGCTTGGCTTTCCGGGCGATCTTGGCGATGCCGCCTTGGGCCTGCGCTACCTGGCGCAGCGCGAGCATGAGCACCGCCTGGTCGCCGTCCTCGATCGCGGCTTCCAGGTAGGCCGCCGCCTCATTCGGGTCTTTCAGGCTCTCGACCAGCCAGTCCTCGTAGGGCAGGCTAGGTGCGGCCGCCGGGCTTCTGCGTGGAGCGGTCCTTGTAGTCCTTGAAGTATTTCTTCGCACGTTCGATGTCCTTCTGCTGCGTTCTCTTGTCTCCCCCACACAGGAGGAGAACGATTACCTGGCCGACCCGGGCGGGCGTCGGCAGTCTGGTAGTGGCGAAGTTCGATCACGGACAGTGTAATTTATAAATTACAGATGGTCAAGCGACTAGCATTCCGGCCTGGCTACAAGTCTGGCTGGTTACGGTCCAGGCGTTCCTTCTGGACATTACACGACAAGCCGGGACCAATTCCCAGGGAGAAAAGCGCGGATCGGGAGGCCAGTTCGGAGGCTACTGGACCGGCCTTGAGGTCACTCGATATTCTGAATCTGCTCGCGCATCTGCTCGATGAGCAGCTTGAACTCCAGGCTCGCGTCCGAGAGTTCCTTGGACACCGACTTCGAGCCGAGGGTGTTCGCTTCCCGGTTCAGCTCCTGCATGAGGAAATCCAGGCGCTTGCCGACGGCGCCGCCCGCGCCGAGGATGCGGCGCCCCTCCTCGAGGTGCGCGCCGAGGCGGTTCAACTCCTCGGCAACGTCTATCTTCACGCCGAACAGGGCGATCTCCTGGCGGATGCGCTCCTCGTCGCTCGCCACGAGCGCCTCGCGCAGCCGCGCCGCGATCTTCTCCTGGTAGGCGGCGATCGCCTCCGGGACGTGCGACTGGATCTGCGCGAGGCGCGCCTGTATGAGCCCGATGCGCTCGAGCAGCATGAGCTTCAGCTTGTCGCCCTCGCGCGCGCGGGCCGCGGTGAATTCCACGAGCGCGGCCTTGACGAGCGCCACGCTCGCCTCGCGCAGCGCTTCGGTGCCGGCGGCGTCGTTCTCGAGGATGCCCGGCCAGTGCAGCACCTCGCCCACGCGCAGCGGCTGCGCCTCGGGGAGGCGCTCGCGCACCTTGCGCGAGGCCTCGGCCAGGGCGACGAGCAGGAGCTCGTTGATCGCGATCTCCGGCGCGGCGCCGGTCGCGGGCTGGATGGCCATGCGGCATTCGACCTTGCCGCGCGAGACGCGCGCGGCAAGCAGCTCCCGCAGCGCGGGCTCGACGGGCCTCAGCTCCTCGGGCAGCCTGAACTGGAGGTCCAGGAAGCGGCTGTTGACGCTCTTCAATTCGACCGCAAGCATGGCTTGCGCGACCTCGCGCGATGCCGCGGCGTATCCGGTCATGCTGTGTATCGTCATGATATCCGTGAAATAGTTGGCGGAAACGTCGCTTTACAACGCGCGCAGGGGCATCGGACAATGCCAGTATCATAACGGCAACGCCGCGTTCATGTCTTCGCAGACCAATCAACCGCTTCCGGAAGGTTACCGGCTGAACAATTACCGGATAGGGAGCGTGCTGTCCTGCGGCGGCTTTTCCATCGTGTATCTCGCCTACGACGAGAACGAAACCCCGGTCGCCATCAAGGAATACCTCCCCAGCCAGCTCGCGCTGAGGAAGCAGGGCGACGTGCTGCCTTCCATCGCCGACGACAGGGTGCAGACGTTCCGCTACGGCATGAAGTGCTTCTTCGAGGAGGGGCGCTCGCTCGCCAGGCTGTCGCACGCGAACGTGGTGCGCGTGCTCAATTTCTTCCGCGCCAACGAGACCGTGTACATGGTGATGCGCTACGAGCGCGGCAGGACGCTGCAGGAGTACATCCAGGCGCGCCGGGGCACGGTCAAGGAGAGCTTCATCCGGCGCGTGTTCACGCTGCTCCTGAACGGCTTGCGCGAGGTCCATTCGAACAAGCTGCTGCACCTGGACATCAAGCCGGCCAACATCTACCTGCGCAGCGACGGCACGCCCGTCCTGATCGATTTCGGTGCCGCGCGCCAGACGCTGACCGAGGGTGCGTTCAACCTGAACCCGATGTACACGCCGGGCTTCGCGCCGCCCGAGCAGTACGCGAACCGCGAGCTGATGGGGCCCTGGAGCGACATCTACTCGATCGGCGCGAGCATGTTCGCCTGCCTGGCGGGCATGGCTCCGCAGGCGGCGGACCTGCGCGCGGAGAAGGACCACTACGTCTCGGCCACGCGCCTGTGGCTGGGCAAGTATTCGCGCCAGCTCCTGGAGACCATCGACTGGTGCCTGGAGCTCGATCACCTGAAGCGGCCGCAGAGCGTGCTTGCGCTGCAGAAGGTGCTGCTGCGCGAGAAGGAGCCCGAGGTGCACCATCGTTCGCTGCTCGGCAACCTGCGCCGCTCGATCGACAGGCTGGCGCGGCGGGCAGGCGGGGCGCGCCGCCGATGAAGTTCTCCATATTCCAGGAGAGCCGCAGGGGCGCGCGTGCGGACAACCAGGACCGCGTCGGCTACTGCTACAGCCGCGACGCGCTGCTCATGGTGGTCGCCGACGGCATGGGCGGGCACGTGCACGGCGAGGTGGCGGCGCAGATCGCGGTGCAGTTCCTCGCCGAGGCGTTCCAGCGCGAGGCCCAGCCCAGGCTCACCGACCCCTTCCTGTTCCTGCTCAAGGGGTTTGCGGGCGCGCACGACGCCATCCTCGAATATGCGGGCACGCGGGGGCTGTCGGAGACGCCGCGCACGACCTGCGTGGCCTGCGTCGTTCAGGACTCGATCGCTTTCTGGACGCACGCGGGCGACTCGCGCCTCTATCACCTGAGGGACGGCCACGTCTATGCGCAGACCAAGGACCACTCGCGGGCGCAATTGCTGGCGGACCGGGGATACATCCGCGAGGAGGCGCTCGCCAGCCATCCGGACCGGAACAAGATCTTCAATTGCCTCGGCGGCGCGACCCCGCCGCAGGTCGAGTTGTCGCGCAAGACCGTGCTGGAGCCCGGCGACACGCTGCTGCTGTGCACCGACGGGCTGTGGGGGCCGCTCTCGGGCGAGACGATCCGCGACGCGCTGGAGGGCGGCGACGTTATCCAGGGAGTGCCGGACCTGCTCGATCTCGCGGAACTCCGCGCCGGACGGGAATCGGACAACCTTTCCGCGATAGCGATGACCTGGGCCGACAGGTACTCGGACAGGGAGGCGCAGGTGTCGACGCTGGAACTCCAGCCCACCGGGTTCACGGCGAGGATGGACGAGTTCGGCAAGGCCGCCGCCGGGCAGGGCGAGCTCACCGAGGACGAGATCGAGCAGGCGGTCGCCGAGATCCGCAACGCCATCAGGAAGCACTCCGGAAAATGATGATCCGACCCGGCAAGCGGGCACCCGAGCAACTGCGCGAAGTGCGCATCCAGAGGCGCTTCACGCGCCACGCCGAGGGCTCGGTGCTCATCGAGTTCGGCGACACGCGCGTCATCTGCACCGCGAGCGTCGAGGAGAAGGTGCCGGCGTTCCTCAGGGACCGCGGCCAGGGCTGGGTCACCGCGGAATACGGCATGCTGCCGCGCTCGACCCACACGCGCACCGATCGCGAGGCGGCGCGCGGCCGGCAGAGCGGTCGCACCCAGGAGATCCAGCGCTTGATCGGCCGCAGCCTGCGCGCGGTGATCGACCTGGAAGCCCTCGGCGAGCGCACCGTGCAGATCGACTGCGACGTGATCCAGGCCGACGGCGGAACGCGCACCGCGAGCGTCACCGGCGCCTTCGTCGCCCTGCACGACGCGCTCGCCCAGCTCGAGCAGCGCGGCCTGATTTCGCACAGCCCGGTGCGCGACTTCGTCGCCGCGGTGTCGGTGGGCCTCTACGAGGGCGTGCCCATCCTCGACCTGGACTACGACGAGGACTCCACCTGCGACACCGACATGAACGTGGTGATGACCGGCTCGGGCGGCTTCGTCGAAGTCCAGGGCACCGCCGAGGGCGAGCCGTTCTCGCAGGCCCAGCTGGACGCCCTCCTCGTCCTCGCCCAGCGCGGCATCCGCGAGCTGATCGCCAAGCAGAAGGCCGCGCTGGGGGTCGCGTAGCGTATCGAGCCCCGTGGCTGGGGCTCGGCGTAGCCATGGAAATCCGCACTGCATTCCGGCGTAGCGCGTATAGAATCGTGGCATGAAGGAACTCGTGGTCGCCTCTTCCAACCCGGGCAAGCTGCGCGAGCTCGCGGAGCTGCTCGCGCCGCTCGGGATCGAGATCGTCCCGCAGGCGAAGCTCGGCATCGAGGATGCCGAGGAGCCGCACGCCACGTTCGTCGAGAACGCGCTCGCCAAGGCGCGGCACGCGAGCCGGGCCGCCGGGATGCCGGCGCTCGCCGATGATTCGGGCATCTGCGTCGCCGCGCTGGGAGGGGAGCCGGGGGTGCATTCGGCGCGCTTTGCGGCCGAACCGGCGCTCGGCGCGGCGCGCGGGGAACAGGACGAGCGCAACAACCGCAGGCTCCTGTCGCTGCTGGCGGGCAGGCAGGACAGGCGCGCGCACTACGCCTGCGTCGTGGTGCTGATGCACCACGCCGAGGACCCCGAGCCCGTCATCGCGGAGGGGCGCTGGTCGGGCGAAGTGATCGACGCGCCGCGGGGGGCGAACGGGTTCGGATACGACCCGTATTTCCTTCTCCCCGAGCTGGGCAAGACCGCCGCGGAGCTCGGCCCCGAGCAGAAGAATGCCATCAGCCATCGCGGCAAGGCGCTGCGCAGGCTGTTCGCCAAGCTCAAAGAGGAAGGCTGAACGTGGCGATCATCGCGCTGCACGGTGCGAAGGCCGGGGGGATCCGGCTCGCGCAGCTGCCGCCGCTCGCGCTCTACGTCCATATTCCCTGGTGCGCGCGCAAGTGCCCGTACTGCGATTTCAATTCGCACGAGGTGCGCGGAGACGTGCCGGAAGTGGATTACGTCGGGGCGCTCATCGCGGACCTGGAGCAGGCGCTGCCCCTGGTCTGGGGGCGCCGCGTCTACAGCGTCTTCTTCGGCGGCGGGACGCCGAGCCTGCTCTCGGCGCGGGCGATCGATGTCCTGCTCGGCGCGTTCCGCGCGAGGCTCGCGCTCGCCGCCGAATGCGAGGTCACGCTGGAGGCGAACCCGGGAAGCTTCGAGGCGGACAAGTACCGCGATTTCCGCTCCGCCGGAGTGAATCGCCTGTCCATCGGCGTGCAGAGCTTCAACCCATGGCACCTTCAGGCGCTCGGGCGCATCCACGACGACCGCGATGCGCGGCGCGCGATCGAAACCGCGCTCGAGCAGTTCGACGAGATCAACCTCGACCTCATGTACGCGCTTCCCGCGCAGACGCCGGAGGAGTCCGAGGTCGACGTGCGGACCGCCGTGTCCTTCGGCACCTCGCACCTGTCCTTCTACCATCTCACCATCGAGCCCAATACGCGGTTCTTCCAGCAACCGCCGAGCGTGCCCGACGACGACACCGCCGCGGCGATGCAGGAGCTGATCGAGGCGCGGCTGGCCGAGGCGGGTTTGGTCCACTACGAGACTTCGGCCTACGCGAAGCCGGGCAGGGAATGCCGGCACAACCTCAACTACTGGCGCTTCGGCGACTACCTGGGCATCGGCGCCGGGGCGCACTCCAAGCTGTCGTTTCCGGACGGGATCCTGCGGCAGATGCGCTACAAGCAGCCCAAGGAATACATGAAGCGCGTCGGTGGGGCGGACCCGGTCCAGGAGGAGCACGAGATCAGGCGCGAGGACGCGGTGTTCGAATTCATGATGAATGCCCTGCGGCTCACCGAGGGCTTTCCGGTGCCGCTGTTCGCGGAGCGCACCGGGCTGCCGATCACCGCGGCGGAGAAGCCCCTCGAGCAGGCCGAGGCGCGCGGGCTCATCCTGCGCGACCACGAGCGCATCCGGCCGACCGACCTCGGGCGCAGGTTCCTCAACGACCTTCTGCAGATCTTTCTGCCGGAGCAGGAATAGGCATGAAGACGGGATTGAAAGGCGTGAAGGCGCTCGCGTTCGACGTGTTCGGCACCGTCGTGGATTGGCGCGGGAGCCTCGTCGCCGAAGGCAAGGCCCTGGGCCGGAGAAAACGTCTCGGAGTCGACTGGACCGAATTCGCCGACGCTTGGCGCGCGGGCTATCGCCCGGCGATGGACCGCGTGCGCAGGGGCGAACTTCCCTGGGCAACGATAGACGTGCTGCATCGGATGATCCTGGTCGAGCTGCTGGCGAAGTTCAGGATCCAAGGGCTCTCCGAAGCCGAGAAGGACCATCTCAATTTCGCCTGGCACCGCCTCAAGCCCTGGCCCGATTCGGTGAAGGGCCTCGCGCGCCTGAAGAAGCGCTATGTCCTCGCGACGCTCTCCAACGGCAACCTGTCGCTGCTGGTCGACATGGCCAGGCATGCCGGACTGCCGTGGGACTGCGTGCTGTCGGCGGAGCTGTTTCACCACTACAAGCCGGACCGCGAAGCCTACCTCGGCGCGGCGCGGCTGCTGGACGTCAAGCCGGGCGAGCTGATGATGGTGGCTGCGCACAAGTCCGATCTGGACGCGGCCGCGGCGGCGGGCCTGCGCACCGCCTTCGTCGCCCGGCCCATGGAGCACGGCAAGCCGGAGAGTTACGACGCCAGGCCGGAGAAGCGCTTCGACCTGAACGTGAAGGATTTCGGCGAGCTCGCCTCGAAGCTCGGCTGCCGCTAGGCGGACTCCGCTTTCCCGGCGTTCGCCCACGTTGCCAGCGCCGAGGCGACGCGCTCCATCACCTCGTCCCAGTCGCCTCTTCTCGCCTGGCGAAAGATACGCATCGTCGGATACCAGGGCGCATCCTCGCGATCGAGCAGCCACCGCCATTCGCTCTCGAACCGGTTCAGGAGCCACACGGGCCTGCCCAGCGCCCCCGCGAGATGCGCCACCGCCGTATCGACGCTGATGACGAGGTCCAGATTCGCGACGAGCGCGGCAGTGTCGAGGAAGTCGTCGCATTCGTCCATCCAGTCGGCGATTCCCGGACCGAGCTCGAGGAGCTGCGCCGCTGCCGCGCCTTTTTGAAGATTCACGAAGCTCACGCCCGGCACTTGCAGCAGGCGCGCGAACGGGGCCAGCCCGATGCTTCGCCTTCGATCGTCCGCAAAAATTCCTCCCCCAGCCCAGACCAGGCCGACACGGGGACGACCGATTCGCGCCAGCCTTTCGGCCCAGCTTCGAGTCGAATCGGCCGGCACATGCAGATAGGGCACGTCGCGGGGAATCGTGTCCACGCGGGTGCCGAAGCGCAGCGGCAGGCTCATCGCCGGGCAGTGGCAGTCGAATCCTCCGGAGGGCAGGGCTTGCTCCTTCGGGATCACCTCGTCCACGCCCGGCAGCGCGCGTATCAATCGAACCAGCTCAGGCTCGCAGTAGACGGCCACCCGCGCGGCGCCGCGCTGCCTCGTCTGCGGCAGATAGCGCAGCATCATGAGGCTGTCGCCGTATCCCTGTTCCGTCCAGATCAGCAGGGACCTGCCCGCGATGTCCTCGCCGCGCCACCATGGAATGCCGTCGAGCCGGGCAAGCATCCGGCGGAATCCGCCGGCCGTCTTTTCGCTTCCGCCGAGCAATCGGCTTTCGTAGTGTTGCAGCCCTTGCTCGTAATCGCCCTTGAGGAGCTCCAGTATCGAGCGATTCATGCCGATCCTCGGATCGGCCGGCGCCAGCACCAGCGCCTGACGGTAGCTGCGCTCGGCCTCCTCCCGCCTGCCCAGCATCTGCAGCACGACGCCGAGGTTGTTGTGCGCATCGGCGAAGCCGGGCTTGAGCGCCAGCGCCGTGCGGTAGCTGCGTTCCGCCTCGTCGAGCCGGCCAGCATCCTTCAGCAGGTTCCCGAGGTTGTTGTGCGCCTCGCAATAGTCGGGCTTGAGCTTCGACGCCTGGCGATAGCTGCGCTCGGCCTCCTCGAGCCTGCCGAGCGCTTGCAGCGCGATACCGAGGTTGTAGTGCGCGGGTGCGTAGCCGGGCTCGAGCGTCAACGCCTCGCGATAACTGCGCTCGGCCTCGTCGAGCCTGCCGAGGTCCGCCAGGGCGTTGCCCAGATCGTTCAGGAATCCCGGATTCGACGGCTGGATGCGCAGCGCCTGCCCGATCAAGTCGACGGCGACGCCGATTTCACCGATTTGATGCGCAATTACGCCGAGCAGGTGCCAAGCGTTGGTATTGTCCGGATCGAGCGCCAGCACTTCGCGACCGATGCGCTCCGCCTGCGCGTATCGGCCAGCCCGGCAGTGTTGGTTCGCGGCGAGGATCGCCTGCGATATCGTGACGGTGGGCTGATCGATTTCCATCGGGTGCCAAGTTAGCACCCTGCGGCCGAGGCAGCGGCCTCGAATAGCCGCCTGGAATCGGGCCTATTCGCCGCTCCACGAACAGACAATCAGGCCTTCTCGAACACGAGATCCCAGACGCGGTGACCCAGCTTGAGACCGCGTTGCTCGAACTTGGTCTCGGGCCGGGTGGCGGGGCGCTGCGTATATCCGTCCGCGGTGTTCCGCAGTGCGGGCTCGGCGCGCAGCACCTCCAGCATCTGCGCCGCGTAGTCCTCCCAGTCGGTCGCAGCGTGCAGGTAGGCGCCCGGCTTCATGCGCGAGGCGAGCAGCGCGGCGAAGACCGGCTGGATCAGGCGCCGCTTGTGGTGGCGTTTCTTGGGCCAGGGATCGGGGAAGAAGAGGTGCACGCCGTCCAGCGACGCCGGTGCGAGCATGTGCTCGAGGACCTCGACCGCGTCGTGCTGCACGATCCGCAGGTTCGCGAGGCCCAGCTCGGCGATGCGCTTCAGGAGCGCGCCCACGCCCGGGGTGTGGACCTCGATTCCGAGGTAGTCGTTCTCCGGATGCGCCTGTGCGATCGCTGCGGTCGTCTCCCCCATGCCGAAGCCGATCTCGAGGATCTTGGGCGCGGCGCGGCCGAACAGGCGTTCCAGGTCGAGCGGCGCGCGCTGAAACGGCTCGCCGAATCGCGGCAGCAGTGCGTCGACGGCGCGGCGCTGCGCATCGGAGACGCGGCCCTGGCGCAGCACGTAGCTGCGGATCGAGCGGCGCTGTTCCTCCAAGCGCGGCCCGCCCCCTCAGGCGGACTTCGGAGGAATCAGGCCGGCAGTCGGGGAACTGGGAGAGGCGGAGTAGAACTTCTTCGGCATGCGCCCGGCGAGGAAGGCCTCGCGCCCGGCCTCGATCGCCTTCTTCATCGCCTGCGCCATGAGCACGGGGTTCTGCGCCTTGGCGATCGCGGTGTTCGTGAGCACGCCGTCGCAGCCGAGCTCCATGGCGATGGCGGCGTCGGATGCC
>ORMF010708108.1_pt1 | contig 16457 bp, 19 predicted proteins | sample 1779871 | NCBI WGS metagenome assembly ORMF01 (sample SAMEA104232316, study PRJEB22302) | groundwater metagenome | biome: forest; feature: aquifer; material: groundwater | place: USA | collected 2011-08-07 | depth 5.4 m
GACGGAAACTTTGTCCCAGAGTAACAAATGTAGCTGTTCACGTTCTGTGAGCGTTAATTGAGTATATATTTGCATAATCACCTAGTATGCCGCAAAGCGACTTTTCTTTCCAGGTGTTGCACTTGATCATTGAACTTGCGGGTTTTAGCCTTGACAAAATCCCTAAAAAGGTGTATAGTATAAGGTCAGCATAACGACTACGTTGATGTAGACGATCCTGGGCGGAATCTTCGTATCGGGTTCGGTTAGATCATTAGCCGGGGTGCAGAAAATGGAAGGACTGACGAACCTTCTAACTATTTCCTTAGGAGGGAAAAATGAAACTGCGAAATTCTTTTAGATTGAAGTACGCCGCCGCCAGCGTTCTGGCGGTGACGGTTTTGGCAGCCTATGGGGTGACCATTCACGAGTTCAGTCAAATGGCCAAAGGGTCCGACGATTGGGAGCACATCCTGAATGTCGGGAGCCAATGGTCGATGATCATCTTGATAGGGACCACTCTCGCGATGTACTTAAGTGTTGTGTTTGGGGTTCTGTCCTCTCAGAAAGATAGAAATCGAAACAGGACTACATTGCTTGCCGGTGCCGCCGCTCTTGTGGCAAATGCGGCGGCGGTAATGTTTTCCGGTTCGTTTTTGATCGATTCAGGTTTGCGCATTTGGGGCTGCATCCTGTTGGCCAGTGCTCTGATAATTGGATCGTTCGGGGTAGGCGAAAGAAAGGCAACTTACACGCAAAACTTCAGACGAATGGGTTTAGTGGCGGCAATGATTGTCGTCCACGTAACCATAATCGGCATTGTCTTGCGTGAGGTTATCTTGCAGGCTTACTAATAAAGAACAAGCAGGTTTAGTTAGTTGGTTGCCATAGCCAACTGCTCCGGAAGGGCGTTTACACGCAGTTTGTGTAGACGCCTTTTTCCTTTTATATTTATTTTTTATAATTCATCCTTACATTCTCAAGTATGTAAGGATGAGTTAATTTAGAGATTAATTTTGGCTAAAACTTCATAATCAGCACCGGAAGGCAATAGATGCGATTGCATTAAAATCACACTGGTAACATGCTCTGGCTAATGAACATTGTCATTCAAAGTTTTTTGGGGAAGATTGACAAAAGCTTCTGACTTAAACCGCGCCAAAGTTAAGTGAAGGTTAAAAGAGCGATTTTGTGAAACAATATTTAGGTATTGCTCAAGTTCGGACTTCAAATTAAGCAGCGCTTCCGGAGTTTTTCCAGTGGCCCAAATGAGCCGAGGTTGTTGGGCAGTTGGTCCAAAAGTAACTTTTTCAAAAAGCAGTTCAAAGCCAGAAGTTTGGGGTTTAAATAGAGAAAACTTATTTTTTAGAGAATCAACATTTTGTTCTTCCCAGGGAGGAATTAAGGTAATATGTAAATTTTTAGGAGCAATCCAGCGTACGGACATAGAAGAGTGGTTCCGCACCCAAGAATTAATCTGGTTTTGCAAGGCTTCTGAAGCGGGGAGGGCAATAAAAAGTCTAGCCATAAGCTAATTGTAGCAAAAATTTAGTAGTTATCCCCATCGGACCTGCCTGCCGACGGGTAGGCACTTGCATTTCTTGAAAATATATAGTAAACTTTTTGAGTTGTCTGAATGAAATCAGCATTTTGGCCTGCAAAATTTGTGGGCCAGGGTGCTCGTTTCATTCTAAAGCCCAAAAAATCCCAACGGAGGACATTAAGTTGATAAAAATGGTAAGTTATAGAGCCAACAGTGCTATTCTCGCCTTGGTTTTAATGCAGGGCACAATTGTCATCTGGTTGACTCGGCGATTTACTTCGAGTCAACAATACCCAAAGCCTCAACCAGCTCCAAAACGTCGCCCTCGGAGAATTGCTATAGTATGGGGAGCGGAGAAGTCGTTTCACTATCAGCTGGTAACTTTATTGTTTAACGGAAAATTTGGCAATATTACCAGGATCAAATTTTCTCCTCACTCAAAACCCAGGCTGTATGAGTTGCTCTTTTTCAAAGCTAAGCTGGGGGTTGTCGTCAGCCGCAATAAAGACGAGTTTTACGACGACCTCAAGTTACAGGCTTGCACAATAAGGCGACATGAGCGCAAGGATATATTCGTTGCCAAAGTTAGCCGGGTAATGAAGTTCGGTGAACAAGTATTTCACTTGACCTTAGTGTCAGTGAAATGATTAATCTACCGACGTATTGTTGACAATGAGGTTGAAGCAAAGGCCACGGTTTGCAATCAAGCAAATCGTGGCCTGTGTGTTTATATATTATTTATTTACCCCGACACCAATTTTAATTATAGATTAGTAATTTTTGGAAACGGACTTTTATAATTCCTGGTTGATACAATGAGAATTTATTTGGTGATGGGGTTTACAACGTTTTCCGGGGTGCCGGCAATAAAACTTTGGATATTTTTAACAGTGGTGTCTAGTATGCGCATAATGGCTTCCGTGGTGTTAAAGGCGGTGTGCGGGGTAATGAGCACATTGTCCATGTGCATGAGTTCGTGGTCGGCCAAAGCGGTTTTCAGCTGGTCTTCGTTTGGGTGGCCGTTGGTTAGCATGTCCAGTTCGTCTTTAATAAAGCCTTCTTCTTCAAGAACGTCCATGGCGGCGCCGCCCAGGACTTTGTTTTTAAGGGCTTCAACCATGGCGGCAGTTTCTACCAGGCCGCCCCGAGCGGTGTTAATGAGCACCGCGCCGGGTTTTATTTTCTTCATATTTTCGCTATTTAGCAAATGATGCGTTGCCGGCATGTAAGGGACGTGCAAGGTAATAACGTCTGATCCCGCCAGCAATTCATCTAAAGAAACATAGCGGTAGTTAAACTGTTTGGCTAAATCTTCGTTGGGGCGCGGGTCATAGGCTACAATGTTCATGCCAAAGCCATGAGCAATGCTTATGACGTAAGTGCCAATATGGCCAGTGCCAATAACGCCAATGGTTTTGCCTTTTAAATCAAAGCCGCGCAAGCCTTCAAAGTTAAATAGGCCTTGTTCGCGAACCCGCTTAATCCCTGGATACATTTTGCGCGACAAGCTAAGCAGAAGAGCAAAAGTAAATTCCGCCACCGTGTTCTCGCCGTAACTGGGCACGTTGCTAACCACAACCCCCTTTTGTTTGCAGGCTTCCAGGTTAATATGGTCAAACCCAGTAGTGCGCGTGGCAACCAATTTCAGATTTGGAGTTGCTTCCAGGACTTTTGGCGTGACCGGCGAGCTGGTAAAAGTAGATAAAATGTCTGCAGTATTGTCCGGCAAGGAGTCATCGTTAAAAGTACTTTCAGTAAAGGTCAGTTCATGACCGGTTAACTTTTGCTTAATGTAGTCTGCTTCCCAATTGGCTATTTCGTAAAATGCAATTTTCATTTTGTATTTTGGTTTCTTAATATTAGAAAAGTTGTCTATATTATAGCATGATTCGGCATTTTGCTAAAATTTATAACTTAAAAGAAAAGCCCGTGTAACCGAAGTTCACGGGCCCGAACACTAAGTTCGTTAAGAGTCTCAGACTGTTTCGTTTTCGCTGGCTGTCAACGGATCTGCCTCTTCATCTGCAGGTCGGGTTTTCCTATAGTTGAGATTGTATCTTATCTGCTCTTGGTGTATCCGCAGTTTGCCGGAAGGCATTCCGAGATGCCAAGCACTATCTTTGGTCCACCTATCTTCAACCTCCGGGCACCCAACCCTACCTTGATGACTTTTTGAAATCAAGGTAACTACGGACCCGCTGCCGTCACGCGCCTCAAAGCCACAGTATACTCCTCCTACTACGAGCGGATGGTGCTCTAAGGTCCAGGGAGCATGCAAGGCCAGTGCCAAGACTTCGTCTAAGTTAAGAGGGAACCTGTCTTCATGCTCTATTTGAGCGATTGCTTTATCAGCTACGGTTCCAATAGTGGAACGGCCATCTTCTACACCTACCACCAGGTAAGGGTGCTTGAAGTATTGATCGCCATCGTAACTATGTACTGTTAGCCAACGGAAGTCATGGCTGTGATAAAAGCCCTGGATCTTTCTCAGTTGCCAAAGCCAGGGCACGGTAAATCCCGGAACAACCAGCAAAAAGGGGAGTTTACCCTTTGAACGGGAAGTCAGGGACAGCATTGAGTCGTTGATCGCAGTGTTGCGAAATGGCTCTATCAAGTTTTCAAACTGGTACTCTTCCAAACCAGCCAGTTTGGGAAAGCGTTTAGTTAGTAATGTTTTTACTTGTCGATCAAACAGACGCGATAACGCCTGGCCTTTCCGCGAGAGCTCGGTTGGATTACTTGAGTCTTCAGAACCATCTTCATAGCGTTCGTTGAACCAACTCATGAGTTTAACTCCTCCGTTTGTTGTATTTTCGGCATTGACAGCCGAAGAGGAAGCATATATTATATATTTTGAGTGGCCAACACCACCACAATTTAGTTAAATTTATGTACGAAGACGCTCTCGCAAGCATTGGGTTAAGCCCCAATGAAAGTAAGATTTATGAATGTTTAGTGGAACGCGGCGAACTATCCGTCAGCAGTATTGCTATTGCCGCCAAAGTCCATCGGCGCAATGCCTATGACGCCATTGAGCGGCTCGTAGACAAAGGCCTGTGTTTTCAAATTGCCTCCAAGGGCAAAGATATCTATCACGCGGTTGATCCAACCAAGATTAAGGAACTGGTTGCAGAAAAAGAAAAAAGGATTGATGAAATCCTTCCCGCGCTCAGGCGAAAGTATCACCATCATATGTCGCCGGAAGCATCCTTTATTTACCGTGGCTATGAAGGCCAAAAGAATATTTGGACGGAAATGCTCAAACAGAATCAAGACAGTTATGTTATTGGAGCTAAGGCTGCCTGGTTTGACCCGCGGCTCAAAAAGCCGCGCCTGGATTTCTTTAAACAGGCTAACCAAAAAGGGATAAAATTTATTCAATTATTTGATTATGAAGTCAAAAAGACGGCCATCCCCAAACAGTTTGGGGGGAAGTTGCGATACAAGTTTTTGCCGCCAGAGTATTCTAGCGAGTCGGTGTTGCAGTTTTTCGGCGACTTCGTAATAAATTACACGGGAGTAAGCCTGAACACCACTGACGAAAATACTGTCTTTTTCATCACCAAAAGCAAGCGCCTGGCCGACACTTATCGGAAATGGTTTTGGTTTATGTGGAAATTAGGGATAAAATGATTAAATCCCAGGTATTCTAAGATCGATTATTTATTGTCTTAAACAGACGAAAAAACCTGAAACATTTGTTGTGCCAGGACCGGTAAAAATTAGGTCGCAGGTCTCCTCCAAGAAATGATAGCTGTCGTTGTTCGCTAAATAGAGTTCCGGGTCTAAGTAAAGTTTTTGAGCAATGACCAAAGTTTGAGTGTCCACAATGGCTCCTGCCGCGTCACTGTTATCGAAGACTCCTGATCCTACCGCCAAAAAAACTTGATTTTCTGCTATGTATGGCAGGGCTTCTAAAAGCGTGGTCTGGTTTTGTCTTTGCTGGCCAAGACCAATCATGCAAGAACCGGCTTTTGCATTCTTCATTATGGTTTCACCTAACGAACTGGCTTCGCCACTATTGGTTTTGCTCCAAATGTACACAGGCCAGCCCAAGTCTTCCGCTTTTTGCTTCATGGCGGAAACTGTTTTTTCCAGAGAAATAATTTGAATATGGTGAGATTCGGTAGATGCAGTCACGAGTTCGGCGGATAGCAAAACAGTAGTTTCCAAGACTTTATATCTTTGGAGGATTTCGGCTGCTTCGTACATGGTGGTTTCCGGTATAATTTTGGTTTCATTTACAATCAATACTAATTTGCCAAAGCTCGCTAGGTTGGGCAAGTGTTTAATTATAGTGTGAATTTCGCCTGTGGTTGCCCCCGCAGCCAAGAGCGCTTCGATAATTGTATTATTTCCCTGTACCCAGACTAGCTCGCCGGAAATGCTGCTTAAAGGCGCTTCAACTTTGTTTACCGCTGCTGCTCGCAAACCAGCGTCCGCAATAAGCAGAGCTTGTTTGCGCAAAGGCGTAACAGCAAGTTCATTGAAGTTTTCTATAATCATTAAAACTTTATTTTAAAATTACGTAACTGCCCGGGGTATAGCGCCACGATCCACCCGGGCCATTGGCAAAAGTAACGTGCTGGAGGCCGCTGTTGTAATTGACTACGACATTATTATGCAGATGCAACTTGTAGGCAGTTACTTGGTTAGCTGTAGTGTTGTTATGGACGTCAATTTGCCCTTGTGAACTGTAAAAAATCGCGCCGTTGGAGTTATTGTGAATATCTATGGCCTTACCGGTTCCCACACTTAGCACGAGGAGGTAACTGCCGGGATTATTGTTGCCTGTGAGGATTACGTTGTTGTCAATGTCAATGTCGCTGTCATCATCCTTTCCTCCGGTTTTGTCCGCCAAAAGCACTGCTCCGTTATTGCCTAATGACTGATCAACTCTTACCGCAGCATTGTTTTTAATACTAATGTTTCCGTTGACCCAGACTGGACCGGTTAAATAGAGCGTTGAGTTAACAGTTAAGTTACCGTTAATTTTTGTGGCACCCCAGGTGGTAGTGGTATTTATATTCTGATTGCCGTTGATAATAGTTCCAGCAGCGGCATCAGCTTCCCAGTCCGCAATTTGCCCATTACTAATGGGCATGGCTTGGGGCGGGCTATCGTCACTATTGGGATAGGCAGTGCCAGCAATGGAACAATGATCAATGCTTTGGTAATAACCATTGCCGCCGATAGTACAATCTTTTAGCGTGTGCGCCCGGGCATTGCCGTTGACGGTTACGGAATCTAGTGTGTTTTTAATGCCGCCCATGAAAACTTGGAAGTTAAAATCACCACCAGCTCCTGTCCAGACCGGATTTCCGGCGTCCCATCTACTGCTATATTGGCCGGAACCCGAAGGGTAGCCGCTTTGGTTGTCCGCCCCCCAGTAAAAATAATTGCTGCTGCTTACTGCGGCATCCAACAAAATCCAATAAGTTTGCCCTACGTTTAAATCGGCTTTAGAGTTAAAAGAAGCATCAATCCAGTTATAGTTAGTAGTTATCGAGGAAGAGGTAATTTTGCCTGTTGTCAAGACGTTTTTAGAAGGTTGGCCTGCGTTGTCGCTGACCACCCGAACTGTAATGTCACTTGGTGTGCCCACTTTTTTGAGATACAAACTGACCCGGTTGAGCTTGTCGGTGACGGAGGGGACGAAGCCTTGAGCGGCATCGCTATGGGCAGAGATGTCGCCAACAGCAAAGTCGGTATTTTGGGTTGTCCACTGCTGATCGGCGGTCAGAGTCGTGCCGCTGGACACGGTAACATCGCCGGTAATGGTCCCCCCTCCCTTCACGTCGCCGCCGGAAAAAACATTGCCGTTAATTTGTGAATTGTTGTTCATGTTCAGTCCACCAGGCCCAACCTGCACTCCAAAGTTGAACGAGACCATGGAGGTATCAATGCCAACTGTGGCTTTTACTGTTGTGGTAGCAGTGGGGGAAGCACTGCTGGGAATATAGCCGGTAGCGGTTATTCTTTTATTGTTAGAGTCAATGCTGGAAATGGACACGGAAAAAGTCCCATTGCCTAAAGCAGTATCTGTTTCTCCCGAGTAACTGGGGTTTTGGTTCAGTTCGTAGAGGGCTTTGTCTAGGCCGGCTTCGGCCAAGTTTAGGGTCTGGTTATGACTTAGGGCACTCCTGCTCGCGCGCAATTGCAGGCCAGTGTAAGTTAACAGGCTTCCGGCAATAATAGTTAAAATAGCAACTATTACCAGGGAAATAATAATAATTTGGCCACTTTGATTTTTTAGATGCTCGTTTATTGTAACCATGAATTTAGTGATTTCTTAAAAAAACTTTTTGGTTCAATGTATAGTTTACAGTCTGCTTGCCGGCTTTGGCTTGCGTGGCAATATTTACAGTAACGCTTTTAACTTGGGTAAAGTCTGCGTTGTCATAGGTAAAAGTTATGGTGTTTAAAGTGTCGCTTAATTGTTTGGTAACTTGAGTTCGGAAACTTCCAGCCGCGGGGGCGACTTGCTCCATGAGTTGGTTAGAGCTTGTGTAAAAGACAACGTAGTCAAAGGTGCTTGCTAAAATATTTCCCGACGCATCGGCAGAGGGTAATTGCAAAACCAAAACATTTGCGCCAGAGTTATAGTTGGTGCCGCTAAAGGTGTGACTGGCTAACACAGCCTGGCTTTGGGCAATGTAATTGCTTAAGTCGTTTAGGGAACTCCGGGCTGAACCCGATACATAGACTTGTGCTTGCTGGAAGTAAAACAAGCGGTTATGCCAATCGAACAAGTTAAACAGGACTAACATTATAATAGCAAACAGGGCAATAGTAATGAGCATTTCAATAAGAGTAAACCCCGTTAGAGGCCGCCCTGCCGCAGGCACGACTACAGCCGCCTTGGGGCGGTTTGCCTCTAACGGGGTAAAGCCGGAGTTTGATTTTGTCTGTATCATCATTATTGGCCCAGGCCGCCTTGGGTAATTAATGTATTTAATGAAACTGTGTGAGACGGATTGCTACCGGATTCTTGCCAAGATACCGCCACAGTTATTTGTTTGGTTTTACTGTTCAAGTCTGACACAGTCAGGTTAGCTTGGCCGCTTGGCAGGGAACTAAGCAATGGGTCGGTAAAACTGCCGCTGGCAGGCAGAGAGGCAAAAGGGGTTGTGCGGAGGTCGTCAATTTTAGTTACGGCAATGCGCAAAGCAATTTCCTGGTGCCTGGTGTTACGGTTTAAAATTACGCTATTAGCAGAAGAAGAATAAATAACTAAACCCGCCGCTACTATGAGTAAGCTAATCACTACTTCTATAATAGTAAAGCCTTGGTTAGGGCTTAGGGCAGAGGCTTGCCCGCTTCGCGTTGCGAAGCAAGGCGGGCGGGGCTTAGGGTAGAGCTTGTATAAATTTTTTAGTTTTTGTTTCATGCTAATTTAAGGTAAATCTTTAATTAATAATACCATTTTTTGGGCTGATTGAAAAATTACGAACGGTCTGGTAAAATATCATAGTATCAGTGATATTCGGGAGTAGCTCAGTGGTAGAGCGGTCGACTGTTAATCGATTGGTCGTGGGTTCGAATCCCACCTCCCGAGCCATGAAAAAATCCAGCACTTCTGTGGTGGATTTTTTCATTGTTTGGGCTTGGTGCGAGCTCGATGAATCCTGACTCGAAGAATACAATAGGTCATGCCGGAGGCGCAGCCGAACGGCGCACTTCAGGAATTAAACTGTAAAGTTTAATTCATAGGTGATGCATAGCGAAGCGGTCATGCCACCTCCCGAGCCACTTAATAATTAAACAAAACGATTATGAAGAAATTTATTGTGTTATATCATGCGCCGGAGACAGCCATGGAGACAATGAAAAACACCAGCCCAGAGGACGCCAAAAAAGGCATGGAACCGTGGATGGCCTGGGCAAAAAAATGAGTGGAAAATCCTAGCGGTTAAATAATCTGATATAATAAAGAAAAGTGGAAAAAATAATTAATTTTACCAATATGCAATGTCCAAAATGCGGAGGGGAAACAGAAGGTTGGAAGTGCGCCATTTGTGGTGCTGAAAGCGCTACGCACGACTCTAACCACAAACATGCAGACTCTGATCGTTACTGCACCATGAAGTGCAAGGCTTGCGCCCAAGCAGACGTCCTGTGCACGTGCTAGTTATTGAATTGGCCTTAAATCTGGAACATAAATGTAGCCACTTTGCCCCTGAATCACAGTTCTCCTCCTTCGTCCCGACAAATCGGGACTACGGAAGGATACAGTAACGTCCCCGCCAGACCTGCCTGCTCCGATTCGAGTCCCCGAGACTCTCATCGAGAGTTTCGGGACCGGCAGGCAGGGGCCGGACAAGCTGTACAGTATTGAGCCACTATGAAGCGTTCCTGGGGCGACCCGAGTGCTATACTGACCAGCCGACTGCTGAGCCAACAAAGGGCATTAGCAAAGACTAGTGTTTTTTGTTACTGCTTGACAACATATAAATAGAAGTGTACACTTAAGGTACACTATTAACAACGAATATATGACCACTAAATTTATTGGGGTTAAAGAGTTTCGTCAAAATATAGCAAAAATAGCAAAAAATTCCAAAAAAAACAACCAACGGTTAGTAATACTTAATCGTAATACCCCCATCTTTGAGGTTCGCCCGCTTTCCAATAAAGAGTTCACCTTAGAAAGTTTGTCACTGGGAATTCAACAAGGCCTCAATGACGCTAGAGCAGGACGGGTCTATTCCCAAGCCGATGTAGAAGCTATGCTTGGGTTATGAAGTATGAACTTTTTTATACAAAGAAGGCTTGGGCAGACTTACAAGAACTTAATATCGCCGATTCTCGCAGGATAGTGACTAAATTAAGATTCTTTATAGAACAATCAAATCCCTTGAAACACGCAAAACCTCTCAAAGGGATATATAAAGGTCTATTTCGATTTCGCATTGGTGACTACCGGGCAATCTTTAGTAAAGACGCTAAGGGAAACCTGACAGTACTGACTATAATCCGGATAAAGCATCGTAAAGAAGTTTATGAATAAACTAACTTTTTAACTACATAAATAATTTAAAGCCGACGCCTGCGAAATTGAAGTATATGAAGCTCTGCCTTTACCAGGAATGTAAAAAAATCAACAAAGCCATAAAAAAGCACCCCCGCCAGCCAGCGGATTGGGTGCTTTTTCAATTGGGAATTTAGGGATATACTATAAATAATATATGTATGGATGGAATCACTAGAGTAAAACAAATAATATTAGAACGTTTTAGTCGAAATATATCTGATGAAGAAGCGAAAGATATTTTGGATAAAACGATCAAACAGACAGAGACTCTTCAATCTACTGTATCCGGGTTTAGTAAATCCAGATACGGACTCGCCTATGATGATGTTAGTAAACTAGAAATCTATTTTTCTCCCAATGCTATTACTGATCAGGTTCGTCGACTAGTAGAAGAAGTTGGGGACAAATTTGAAACTAATATTCGTTACCAGCATGCTCGTGAAATGACCATAGCAAGCCGATTTGTTATAGGCCTAAAAAAAGCACTGGGGCAAGAATGGATGATTAAAGGTCAGGAAGCGCCCGATATTCTATTGGCAATGAAAAATGAAAAACCTTGGACTAAAAAACCATTTAATGCAATTAGGCTAGAAATAATGGTAGTTCCTGAAATCGTTAAAAATAAATGGACAAATAATATTGAAAATGCTTTTGTTGATTTCATAAGCAAGACAAAATTTTCAAAGAGGTATGGTAAATACACACATCTACTTATATTGATCCGGTTCACACATAAAAATTTGGATTTAGTAACAATTCAAAAAAAGTTGAGCGAATTAAAAGATAATCCCTATCATCAGATCTGGGTTATGGCACTTACGGACCCAACTGGGTATGAATTCATGATATGTTTGATTTACCCTGATTATCAAAGAACCGAAATCAATCTTCATACTGAAGGAGCAGAATTAGTATTTTAATAAAAAATGCGAAAAATAATAGTGTTTAACATGGTTAGTGTGGACGGCTATTTTTATCAACAAAACTCATCCTTATAAACTTGAGAATATAGGTATGTAGTGTATAATGTAAATATGGCTAGGCTAAAGACTTCAAAACAAATGGAACGGCACCTTAAAGGGATGGCCAACCATTACCGCATTGAGATCTTGCTGCTTATAGCAACGCATGACAGTATCACCCTTGAAGATATTGTTAAGGCGCTGGCAGCAAACGAGAAGACAATCGGAGAACACACCAGGCGCCTATATGTGGCAGGACTTATTAATAAAAAATACCGCGGCAAGTTTGTGGAGCATACGCTCTCTCCTTATGGAAAAACATTCGTGCGCTTTTTGGAATCTTTCCGCCACACCCAATAACATCCTTACAAACTTGCCTCGCCCGTCCGTAGCTTTACGCGAAGGAGGGAGAATATAAGTATGTTTATAATATGAAAATCAAACTATGAATTCAAAATATAAACTTGCTGTTTTACTAAGTCTGGCTGTTTTTTTGGCTGTCGGCTGCAATAAAACCAACCCGGGCAATTCTTCTGTTACTGTTCAGAAGCAAACGAGCCAACCCCAAAACCAATCCATTCAAGCACTATCGCCTCAAGCGCCCGCGCCCGCGCCAACGCCAGCTGTTATTCCAACAGCTTCGTCAAAATCAACTGCACAGACAAACTCGCCAGCAGGCGGATCTAGTCCTACTTCAACACCAGCTCTTCCGCCAGCAACTCCGCCGCCCGCTGCTCCAGCACCAGTTGTTACGCCACCCCCACAGCCCACTATAGACACATTTAACATTTCCGCAGACGACCAGGGCGCCAGCATGGGCAGTTTGGCTGTTAAAAAAGGGGACACGGTTAAAATTACTTTTAACGTTAAGCCCACTGGCGTGTATTATGGCGGTTTGGATTTCCGCAGTTCGGTTATAAATACCGGCACTATTTTTTCCGGCCAGTCCAAGACTATTAGCTTTATAGGCGAAAGTTCCTTTAGCTTTACGCCTTACTGGCCCGCAAGCAACATAGCTAAGTCCTATACTATAAACGTACAGGTGACCCAGTAGCGCCTCAACACCGGGTAGACGTTAAAGCGGTTAAAAAGTTTAGCCGATAGCATAAACAGGTAAAAATAAGAACATTAATTTTGGAAGGAACATACTATGAAAGCAGCGCAAATTATTAAATACGGAGGGGCTGAGGCGATAACTTTTAACGAAAACGTGCAAGCACCTACAATAGCTTCCGGAAAAGTAATTGTGGAAGTCCATGCGGCTGGCATAAACCCATTTGATTGGAAAGTAAGAGCCGGTTATTTTGAGAAAATGATACCTTTGCAGTTCCCAACTATTTTGGGAGGTGATTTTTCTGGAGCCATAACTGAAGTGGGTGAAGGAGTTTTAGATTTCCAGAAAGGGGACGAAGTATTTGGTTCAGCCAGTATTCTGAACGGGGGGAGCGGGTCTTTGGCGGAATATGATTTAGCAGACGTTAAAACCATTGCCCATAAACCTAAAAATGTTAATCATCTGGAAGCAGCAGCTTTGCCTTTAGCTGCAGTCAGCGCCATTCAAGCCTTAATTGAACACATCAGTTTGAATCAAGGGCAGAAAATTTTGATTCACGGAGGAGCCGGTGGTATTGGCAGTTTTGCCATTCAACTGGCCAAGCACTTGGGAGCTTATGTCGCCACTACCGTATCTACGAATCATATTGATTATGTAAAAAACCTCGGTGCTGATGAAGTAATTGATTATAAGAACCAAGCTTTTGAAAATATTTTAAAAGATTATGACGCTGTCTTTGATGCTGTCGGCGGCGAGGTCAATGCTAAATCTTACCAAGTATTGAGGAAGGGCGGTATTCTTGTTTCCATGACCGAAAAACCTAATAATGAGTTGATGCAACAATATGAAGTTAACGCCATGGCGCAGCAAACAGCCGTGAATGCTGATCGGTTAATTAAATTGGCTGAACTTGTTGAGCAGGGTGCTATAAAAGTTCATATTGATAAAGTTTTTCCTCTTGAGCAAGCCGGCACTGCCTTAACTTACCTGCAAGACGGCCATGTGCGAGGCAAGGTTGTAGTGGAAGTTAATAAAGGATAGTTAGTAAACTTCATATTATTCGTTCTATTTTACAAAAACATCCAACCCGTCTCGGCCTAATTTGAGGCGGATTAACTTGGGTGTTTTTGTTTCGCACAAAAAAGAGCTATAATATTAAAGAAATTCATGGCAAATAATTACAAAATTTCGTGGACAGTTTTTATTGCCGTTATTTTTTTAGTCGTCCTGTATTTTGGTTTAGTTCACAAAAATAACAACGGCTCTGTTCTTGCGCCGCAGGTTAACCAAACCAACAGTGTGCCCCTTAATGCTAATGAAGCCATTGTTAACGAACCTAAAAACACCGAACAAAAAAATGTTATTGCCGAACCAATCAGCAATGCGTTAAATAGGGTTACCAAAAAGCCGTTTGGCATAAAAATATCGCCGTCAAACTCTCCGGTTAGTCCGGAGAAGTTCAGCGGCTACCACACCGGAGTGGATTTTGAAACTTTAGCCAGCGAACAAGACAGTGATGTCGCCGTGTTTGCCATTTGTTCGGGAAGACTACTGCTAAAAAAACAAGCCACAGGCTATGGCGGTCTTGCCGCGCAGAGCTGCAAAATTGGCGAAGAGGATGTAACGGTCATTTACGGGCACTTAAAATTGACCAGTATTCAGACTAGCGTTGGAGGGGAACTGACCGCCGGTCAAACTTTAGGAATTTTAGGCAAGGGCTACAGCAGCGAGGCAGACGGGGAGCGGAAACACCTCCATCTTGGCATTGACAAAGGCACAAGCATTAACATTAAAGGTTATGCAGCAAAACAGTCTGATTTAAGCGAGTGGCTTGACCCGCAACCGTACATAGCAAATTAAAGTTATATGATTGCTAAAACAATAAAAAAATACTTGCCGCTCTATGCGCTAATTGTCATAGGCCTTTATATTGGCCTGAGTTTGGCTAGTCACGGCAAGTTGGTTAATAATATTACCTTAGTCCTGTTAGTGCTCGGCAGTTTGCCTTTACTTTGGGGCATTGTGGTAGAAATTTACCACAGACAGTTTGGCGTAGATATTATTGCCATAGTGGCCATAGTGGCTGCCCTTATTTTGGGGCAATATTTAACCGGCGTGGTAATTTTGCTTATGCTTTCCGGCGGGGAGGCGTTGGAAGCTTACGCGTTCCGCCGGGCAAAAAAAGAACTTACCGAGCTGCTGGCCCGGGCGCCAGTGGTTGCCCACCTCAAAAAGGACAATAAAGTTATTGACGTAAAGATTGAGCAAATTCAGCCCGGCGACATTTTGGTAGTTAAGCCGGGCGAAGTAATTCCAACAGACGGAAATGTTGTGTTTGGCCAGTCTATGGTAGATGAGTCGGCAATTACCGGGGAAAGTCTGCCAGTTAGGGCCGGTGTGGCCAGCCAGGTGCTTAGCGGAACAGTAAACACAAGTGAAGTTTTAGAAATACGCGTAGCCAAACAAAGTAAAGACAGCAAATATGAACAGTTAATCAGGCTGGTCCGGCAGGCCGAACAAGTAAAAGCGCCAATTGTGCGTTTGGCTGACAGATATACAGTTGTTTTTACCATAATAACTTTTGCCTTTGCTCTAGTGGCCTGGCTGCTTTCGGGCGACCCGGTGCGGGTTTTGGCTGTTCTTGTGGTAGCTACGCCATGTCCGCTGATACTGGCCACGCCAATTGCTATAATTTCCGGAATAAACAAATCGGCCAAGCGCGGCATTATAGTAAAAGACGGCGGAGTGCTGGAGCAGCTGGGTGAGGCCAAAGCATTCGTGTTTGACAAAACTGGCACCATAACTCTTGGTTCGCCAAAAGTTACGAGCATTAAAGCTTTTGGTCAGAGTGAAAATGAAATTTTGGTTTTAGCGGCCTCGCTGGACCAGCTATCTACCCACATATTGGCGCGGTCCTTGTTAGACTATGCCCGGGAGCAACATTTAGAACTTCGCTACCCCAGTAACTATGCTGAAGTCTTCGGCGAAGGGGTTAGCGGCAGTTTAGATAAAAAATATTTTTTCGGCCGATTGTCTTTTATAGAAAAACATGGGGTGGTAATTCCGGGGGGAGTTAAAGATGAGCACAACAAGCAGCAAATAAGCGGAATTATTGCGGTTTACTTGAGTGATGAAAAAAATTTGTTGGGCGCAATATATTTTGCTGACGTCATCCGTCCGGAGAGCGCCAGCGTGTTTGAAAAAATAAGAGAAGCCGGAGTGAAAAAAATTCTTATGCTAACCGGAGATAGAACTGAAATTGCCAAAAAAATTTCTCGGCAGATTGGCCTGGCGGAAGTTTATGCAGAATATATGCCAGAGCAGAAACTAGGAATGGTGCAAAAATTAAGAAGTGAGGGATGGAAACCGCTGGTAATGGTGGGTGACGGAGTTAACGACGCAGCCGCCCTGACCGCGGCCGATGTTGGCATTGCCATGGGCGCGCATGGCTCCAGCGCTTCTTCGGAAGCCAGCGGGATTGTTATAGCGGTAGATGACTTGCAGAAAGTTGAACAAGCCTATGCTATAGCGAAACGAACTTTGCGCATTGCCCTGCAAGGAATTTTTGTGGGCATGGGGTTAAGCATTGGCCTCATGGTGCTGGCCTCTTTGGGCTTTATTCAACCGGTGTTCGGCGCAGTTATGCAGGAAGCTATAGATGTGATTGTAATATTTAATGCTTTGCGCGTTCTGCTTTAATTTAATAAAGTTGTGCTATAATAAGCTTGAAGCTAGAATTCCTACCCCGCGTTCAATAACTAACCGCAACAGCCTTGTTAAATACTTCTAACGGTGTTTGAAACTTTAGGCACTTCCTCGGTCGGTTGTTCAGCCGGTCTTCCACCCGCTGGATTTCTTCTTCACTGACTGTAGCAAAATCAGTGC
>ORMF011646543.1_pt1 | contig 16457 bp, 13 predicted proteins | sample 1779871 | NCBI WGS metagenome assembly ORMF01 (sample SAMEA104232316, study PRJEB22302) | groundwater metagenome | biome: forest; feature: aquifer; material: groundwater | place: USA | collected 2011-08-07 | depth 5.4 m
CCGGCGAGGGGGGGGCCGGCCGCCGACCTGGATGGGCTCGCCGCCAAAGGCGAGCCTCTGCCCGTACGGCGCGTCGTGGGCCTGCCGCTGCTGGCGGCAGTCGTCACCCTCCTGGTCGCCGTTTCGGTAGGAACGTGGTGGTACTCGCGACAGTCGATCCCGGCTGCGCCTCACGCACCCGTGTCCGTCGTGATCGCGGATTTTCAGAATCGCACAGGCGATCCGACCTTCGATCGGATCCTGGAACCGATGCTCAAGCGCGCGCTGGAAGGCGCGGGCTTCATCAGCGCGTACGACCGGAGCGGAATCACCCGAACGCTCGGCGTGCGGCCGCCCGAGACGCTGAATGAGGTCGCCGCTCGTGAACTCGCGGTGAAGCAGGGCATCGGCATCGTCCTCTCCGGCGCGATCGACCGTCAGGGCAACGGCTACGGAATTTCGGTGAAAGCGGCTCAGACCGTGACTGGCAACGTTATCGCCAGCGCGACAGGGAGAGCGTCGAGCAAAGACCAGGTGGTGGAGGCGGCGACGAGACTGGTGACCACGGTCCGGCAGGCGCTTGGCGACGAGACGTCCGAGTCCGATCAGATGTTCGCCATGCGAAGCCTGTCAGTGACCTCTCTGGAAGTGGTACGAGATTACGCGGCAGCGATGGAAGCGCTCAACAACAACAAGTTCGATGAGGCGCAAGCAAACTTTTCGAAGGCGGTGGCGCTGGATCCAAAGTTCGGCATCGGCTACCAGGGCCTGGCGGTTGTGTCGCGGAACCTGGGCAAGCCACAGGATGCGGAGAAGCACATCAATGAAGCGCTCCGTTATCTCGACGGGATGACAGAGCGTGAACGTTATATGACTCGCGGGATGCTCTTCCGCCTGACAGGGGATTATCAGCAGTGCGTGAAGGAGTACGGCGATCTGATCGCGCGATACGCGGCAGACGCTGTGGCCCGCAACCAGCGCGCGCTGTGCGCGACGTACCTGCGGGATGTGCGGGGGGCCCTGGATGAGATGCGCCAGGTCGTACAACTGCTGCCCAAACATGTGCTCTTCCGAACGAATCTCTCGCTGTACTCGAGTTACGCGGGCGATTTCCAGACTGGCGAACAAGAGGCGCGAAAGATACCTGACACGGACCTCTATGGCACGCTGGCGCTGGCCTTTGCCCAGGCGGGGCAGGGGCAGCTGCCTCAAGCGATCGAAACCTACCGGAAGCTGGGGACATTCGACGCGCGAGGCGCATCCTTCGCGGCATCGGGTCTCGGCGATCTGGCCGTCTACGAAGGCCGCCTGTCTGATGCCGTGCGAATTCTCGAGCAGGGCGCGGCCGCAGACGTGGAGTCCAAGAACGCGAACGGCGCCGCGGCGAAATTCGCGGCGCTTGCGCATGCACACCTTCTGCGGGGACAGAAGGGAGCCGCCGTGACAGCCGCGGAAAGGGCTTTGCAGAACAGCAAAGCCGTGAAGATCCGATTTTTGGCGGCGCGGGTGCTGGTCGAGGCAGATCGGATCGACAAAGCCAGACCGCTAATCGCCGGATTGGCCTCGGAGATTCAAGGCGAGCCTCAGGCGTACGCCAAGATCGTTGAGGGTGATGCCTTCCTGAAAACTGGAGATCGGCCCAAGGCGATCAAAGCCCTCACGGATGCGAACACGCTACTTGATACGTGGATCGGCCACTTCGATCTCGGACGCGCGTACCTGGAAGCCGGCGCGTTCGTGCAGGCGGATTCCGAGTTCGACCGGTGCGTCAAGCGACGCGGTGAAGCGATGGCATTGTTCCTGGACGAGGAACCCACCTACGGCTATTTGCCGCCCGTCTACTATTACCAGGGTCGCGTCCGGGAAGGGATGAAGACCGCCGGATTTGCCGAGTCGTATCGCGCCTATCTGAATATCCGCGGCCAGTCGAAGGACGACCCGCTCCTGCCAGACGTCCGCCGCCGCGCTGGGCTCTAACCGGGCGCCGGTCGGGCTTTGGCCCAGCCGGCGTCGCGGCCGAAGGCTTCACTACTTCACCAACGTTATCTGGAAGGGCGAGCTTGGCAGATATTGCGCCGACGATGGCGTCACCTTTACGGTGTAGGTTCCCACAGGATAGCTTTTCCCGGTCTGATCCTTCGTCTGCAAGTTGAATTGCCACGTCTTCGTGAGGGGATCGTACCGGAACGAACTGCTCCCCGGATCTGTATCGGTGATGGTGTACGTGGTCGGGATTCCCGACGCCGGACCGACCACGGTGACCGTGTGGTGCACCAGGGAACTATCCACGATGGTCGATCCGTTCTTGAACTGCCACCGCATCGGTATGGCGCTGCCAGCCTTGAATGTCTTACCAGCGGGCGGTGGCGCGTTCTGGACGTTGACGAAAACATAAGCGGTCGGGTTGACGGTGATCTTGACCGTCACCGGGTTCGAACTCCGGCTTGGGTCAGCATCACTCGCCTTGTAGGTGAAGAAGTCGTCGCCGCTGAAGGCCGGATTGGGTGTGTAGGTGAATGAACCGTTCGGGTTCAAGGCAAAACCAGCAAGCGCGGCATGCGACGGTCCGCTGCCACTCACAAGAGCCGCCGTGAGGGATGGACTATCGTTGTCCGTGTCGTTGCAAAGCAGACCTTTCACGAGGCCGGTGCAGGTAGCCGGCACGTTCAGTGTTGCGCCCTGGTTCACGCTGTAGGTCTCGAAGGCTGGGGCCAGCGGGTTCGCCACTGGCGCGACGTTGATGGCCGTGATCATGGCGGAATAGTTCGAGCGGCCGCTCGAGCTGTTGTTCGTAAACGTTTCCCTCACGAAGTATTTGAACGTCGCACCGTGTAAGAGCTCCGTGTCATCGTCAATCGTCAGCGCGGAGGTCGTTCCCACCCATTGCTTGTTGGGGAGATCAACGGTGTTGCTACCCGCATCGTAGGGCGCGCGGTAGGCCGAGTATCCGCACGTGAGCTCCCCGGGATTGAGGCCGACACACGGCTTGACCGTACCCAGGTTAGACGGGTCCCATGTCATCCTCGTCCTGGTTCTCGTGCAGTCCGTCCGCAAGGGCCCGAAGCATCCGTCAGTCTTGACGATGGGGACTGCCGTGAAGTTAACCGGAGGACTGAAGTCCCCAGCTTCCGCTGTCGCAAGGTCGAACTCCTCCACGCCGCCGCCCGAGTCGAGGCCGCCGCCCGAGTCGAGGCCCCCGCCTGAGTCGAGACCCCCGCCCGAATCGAGGCCGCCGCCCGAGTCGAGGCCCCCGCCCGAGTCGAGGCCCCCGCCCGAATCGAGGCCGCCGCCCGAGTCGAGGCCCCCGCCCGAGTCGAGGCCCAGTGAGAATCCCACGATGTTTCGTCGGCTGCCGAGTTGATTCAAGTGGAGGTTGGCCCAATCATTGGCCCCCCTCAATGGCCCGTCGGACGGGATCGTCGCGTCCAAGGGATCGGGGCCACCGTTCAAGTTGATGTCCTGGTAAGACGCGTTCACTCCCGGATTGGCATCCCAATCAATTGAGTTCGAGTCGGCATCCACACGGACCATGGGGGCATCGATCACGTTGCCACTCCCATCGCGCCGCAGTGCCGTGCCGTCGCAGTGCTTGGTCGCCGCCGAACCGACCGTAAAGGCGCTTTGAGGCGCGTACCAACTCGTGAAGTACTGTGGCGAGCCGTTGGGGGGATCCAAATCGAAACCCAACGTCGTCGAATCACTCAGGAGCTGCTCGTTGAGCTCGTTGAACCGCTGACCTGAATAACCGATGTTTGGAACACCCGGATTCAGGCTGTTGAACAACCCGTTCCCCTGGAACAGGTAACTCATGATGCTGAGGTAGCTTGGTTTGCAATTGGGCTCGGACACGGTCGACGGATCGCCGCCGTGACGACGCCACGCGTTGTGCCCCAACTCGTGCATCGTAGTCGACCCCTGCATGAATGCGGAGCCCAGGAAACCGTTCCCCCAGCCACCGAGCGAGACCATCGCATCGCCACCTGCCAGATCGCCAACGCCCGACGACCCGCTCGGAGTGTGGAGGTAGTTGGGGTTGGCTATCTGACAGGCAACGTCGTCGGTACCATCAGCATTCAGACACTTGTGCCTGCCTCGCGAGTGGGCGTACAAGATGTAATGGAAACTGTTCTTGCGCACCAGATCGAATCGTCTTCGGTGGTTCGTCGTCGAGCATGGGACCGCAGCCAGTGGGTCGATCTCCTGGCCATCGTTGCAGACATCGCCGTCTCTATAGAACTCGAAACCGACTTTCCAGCTGACCGTGCCAGGAAAGTCCGGGAACTGGCAATCCAGGTCCGCGGACGGGACACATGCCGTTTCCTTGATGGACTCGCCGCCTCGTTCCAAGCCTGCGGACAAAGGTGTGTGACCGACGATGTACCGCTCGGCATACGCGTCGTCCCCTGCGTAGTTCGGATAGGCACCGCCCGCATCGAAATGCACCTGCACCCTGTTCGACGGAGTCACTGTACTGGGATTACACGGGACCAAACCAGCACACCAGTACGAATCGCCCACCATCTTCAAGACCGCCGGTAACGGCAAGTGATCGTGTACGACGCCAGCAATCTCGCAGCCGGGCGCGACGCAGACGCCTGAAGTGAGAGGACCGTACGTCGTTCCAGCCGCAGCCTTCAGGGCGGCGATCTCGACAAAGAGATCCTTGACGTTCGGGTCTGCGCCCATGTCGTGGAGCTTCGGCAGAGTCAGGCTGCCGGCTAACGGCGCGCCGGTCGTCGGGTCCAGGTCACTCGGACTATAGAGCTCGCTTGCCGACGTCTCCCATATGTCCACGAGGCCGTCGTAGTCCGTGTCCTGCACGGTCGTGCTGAAGATGACCGCGCCCCACGTGAGGCAATCGAACGGGTTCCCGACATGAGTCACCGTCGTGGTTACAGGCAGGGAAGTGCCCGCCACCACGTGGGAACTCACATTGAACGTACGATTGTCCCAGGCAGGGTCCGACGATGGCAACGAAGCAGTGCCCTGGAACGGATTGTCCGCCACGAAGTTCGCGGGGATGTCCGACGCCACGGGGCCAGTGGCGAGCAACAACCGCTCGGACTTGGTCGAGCCATTACCGACGATGTGGGTGATGCTGGCGACCGGACTCGAATTCGATGCCTGATAGAAGCCCAGGATCGTCTGAGTCATCCCCTGGGTACTGTTATCCATCGAGTAGCTGCCGTCGTAAATCGCGATCGATGTCAGCGGCTGCGACGAGGACGCCGGCGTTCCATCCGGATCCGGTGGAGAACGGTAAATCACGACGAGCGTGGCTCCCGCGGTGGACGGAACCTGATTCCCGCCTCCTGCGTCCGGCAGCTTCACTTCGTGCCCCGACGGGAGACTGGCTGCGAGCAAATCCGCGTCGTTCACAAGGTATCGTCCGTCACCGCTGACTGGCAGTGCTCGGCGGACGTCAGCCCGGTACGTGTGCGTCCTGTGTGATCCACCCGATGCGCCCGTGCCGCCTCCGGAGGACCAGCACGGCGACGTTCCCGCCGGGTTCAAATCGATTGCGACCCGGCTGATGTCCTTTCCATTGAACTTCGCGCCAGTAGGAATCAGACTGTCGCTGTCCTTCAACACCGTTTGCCAGTACAGAAACGCGGCGAGAACGGTCGCATTCGCCGGTACTTCGTTACCCAGTCCGTACGGGTCGTGCGCGGCGTCACTGAAATGGATCCTGCCGGTCGCGATGCCGTTGACACCGGTCGTCCGCAGATTGACTCCACCTTCGCGGTGACCGCCGGTGACGAAATAGTTGGTGAAAAACTTGAGGTTGCCTGGTTGCGCCTGTCCTGGTACTGCGAAAAACAGAACGAAGCCCAAAGACAAGAGCGCGATCGACCTTTTCGGCATTCCGGCCGCGGGCGCGACACCGATCTTTGCACTGAAGATTGAATTCTCCGTCGTCTGCCTCGCAGCGGCTCTTCCCAACCGTGTGGCTCCTGGGGATGTTCTTGAGGCGCAAGTCATATACGAGTTTCCTTACGACGTGGCTGACAGGCTGGCCATGGCAAATATTTGAGCGGACTTTGACGCCTCGTCGCCGAGCGCCTGGCGAACCGTGGCCGCCGCCGTCGTAGTTGCCGCCGCCGTCGTAATTGCCATTGGGATCGCACCGGTGACAAAGCCTCCCCCACCACTCCCTGGCGCAAGGTCGACGCCGCCGACGATGTAATTGCCGGTCACCAGGTAGCTCTTGGAGAAGGGCAGCGCATCCTGCGCCCGCACGGGAGCGGCGAACAGGCAGGTGAACACCAGGCACAGGAGCGAGCATTGCGCCGCGACGGAGGCGCAAGGAATCGTGGCGGACCTTTGAACGCGAACCCGGGTCATGAGCACTCCCTCAGTCGTGGTATCACCGAATGCGGCACACACAAAGCTACCCGGCGGGCGGAATGAAGGCCGCTCCGACGTGCGTCAGTCATCAGTCGTGGAAATTCCGGATTATGCCTCCGACTCAGCCTTGGTGTGCGATATTTCGTGGGCATCGGCCATCCCGGCTCTCCTCACCGCCGCGTCCATCGCCCGGCTGTGGGGTGGGTGGGGCTATCCACCCTCAATCAGCGGCTCTCTCCAGGATCGATTCGAGGAAACGCGAGCCGGTATTCAGACAATCGAACACATGGAGGCCAAGCCGCGACGCGAGCTCGACGCACGCTTCGATGCCCCGCCGGCTGTTTCCGTGCTTATCGAGCGGTGGCGAGTAGACCGCGATGCCCAGCTGGCGGTTGACTACTGCCATGACGCCACCGCTGACGCCGCTCTTGGCGGGAACGCCGACGCGGTACGCCCATTGCCCGGAGTAGTCGTACATCCCGCAGGTGAACATGATCGACAGGATGTCCTTGACACACCCGATGTCGAAGGCCACTTCGCCGGTCAGCGGATTGCGCCCCATGTTCGACAGGGTCGCGGCCATGACCGCCAGATCGCGGCAGGTGACCAGGATCGAGCACTGACGGAAGTAGAGATCGAGGGCGGCCTCCGCCTCATGGTGCACGAGACCGAAGTTCAAGAGGAGATGGGCAATGGCGCGATTGCGATGGCCAGTCCGTCGCTCGGACTCGTACACGTCCGCGTCAATCGAGAGCTGGCGCCCCGCAATGGCGCTGAATCGGGCAAGCAGGTGGTCGAGCGTCCGGTCACCGTGGCGGGCGTGCAGGAGCGCCGTCACCGTTATCGCGCCCGTGTTGATCATCGGATTGAAGGGCCGGTTCGTCCCGTTCTGCAGCTCGATCGCGTTGAAGGCATCGCCACTCGGTTCCACGCCGACGTACTCGCCGACGGTCTCGTGTCCCAGCTCCTCGATGGCCATGCCGAACGTGAAGGGTTTGGAGATCGACTGGATGGTGAACGGACGGTTGCAATCGCCGGCCTCGAAGACCTGGCCGTCCGTCGTCATGAGGCAGATGCCGAAATCGTCCGGATCGGCAGTCCGCAGTTCCGGAATGTAGCTGGCGACCTCCCCATCGGTGAGGTCCTGATACTTGGTGTGCAGGTAGTCGACGACCGCCTGCAGTTCGAGTTGTGCCATTGAGTGGGAGTGCCTCCGAGGCAGTGCACGCCGAGCAACAATCGTTCCCCGGCGTTCGAGGACATCGATCGCGCCATACCGCTGTACCGACGCTACTTAGCGAGGCGCTCCAATCGGAGAGGCGCCGCGTACATCAGACGCAAATGTGTGGCACGAGGATAGTCTGACAAAAACGTCGTCATTCGCGGGAACGTGAACTCGAATGAGGTGCGTCAGTTGGTGGTTGATGGAAAGCTGTTGAGTATCTCCTGCTCCGATTCGAACACGTCGAACACCGTCAGCACTTTCGTGATAGCGAGCAGATCGGAGACACGCTTGGTCAGGTTGAAGATCTTGACGTGGCCGCCGGCTCTGGTCGCCGTGCTGTGTGCCGAAAGCAACTCTCCCAGGCCCGCGCTGTCCATGTATGACAGGCCGCCCAAGTTCAACGCGATCTCCTTCACGCCTCGATGAATGAGGCTGTTCACCTTGTCCTTGAGCAGTCCGTCGCCGTCGCCAAGCGCGAGCTTCCCATTGAGATCCAGAATCGTCGCGCCGCCGACCGCACGCTCTTCGATGACCATCACACTCTCCTCACACTTGCCGGCCTACATCACAACTTGCCCATGGAGGGTGGATCATACCAAGAGTCGGCTATCATCTGTCCGTCTTGACCGATCGCGGTGCATCCACGTCAGAGACGGCCAAGAGCGTCCTTCTCGAGATTTCGAGCACCTTCGAGATGCTGAAGGTGGTCGATCACATCAGCGAGCAATTCGCACAGATGGCCGGCCTCGATGAGGACGGCGCGCACTGTCTCGGAATCGCCGTCCGCGAAGCAGTGGTCAACGCCATGAAGCACGGCAACGGCAGCGACGTCCGCAAACGCACTCGCGTCGAGTACTCCGTCCCCGCCGACCCTGCTCTACCTCGCGTGGTTGTTCGCGTGCGAGATGAGGGCAACGGCTTCGATCCGACCGGCGTTCCGGATCCGCTCGCGCCCGAGAATATCTCGGTAACGAGCGGTCGCGGGATTTTCCTGATGCGTGCGTTGATGGACGACGTCCAGGTGCATCACTGTCCCGCCGGCGGTACTGAAATCGTGCTGGCCAAAACGATCAACCGTAAGACGTCCGCCGACTGAGCGCGCCGGAATTCGCCGCATCCATGATGGACCCACGGCTCGAGGTCATCGACGCGCTCGGTCATCGTGTTGTCGTCATCGACAAGATGCCGTTCGCCATAGGACGACGGTCATCCAATGATTTGATGTTGAGCGGCACCGATGTCTCGCGCGACCACGCGGAGATTTTCGAGGTCGACGGAGGCTATGCGATTCGTGATCGCGGCTCGCGCAGCGGCACGATGGTGAACGGCTCGCCGATCGCCGAGCAGCGACTCGCCAACGGCGACCGGATCCGCATCGGGCGAACCGCGGGTGCGGAGCTGACCTTCCGGCTCGACAGCACATCGGTCGGCGACCTTCCCTCGGGTGCCGTGGCCGCCGTCGGTTTCCGGCAGGTCGCCGCGCTGCTCGACGCGCTGCGCGCACTCGGCAGCTCACGTGTCCTCGATGAGGTGTTGTTGCTCGTCATGGACGCGGCCATCGACGTCACAGGCGCCGAGCGCGGATTCATCATGCTCGCGAACCAGGCCGGCGAGCTCGAGCTGAAGCTCGCGCGACTGCGGGGTAAGGTGTCGCTGTCAGGCTCGCGGTTCGAAACGAGCCGGAAGATCCCGGAGCAGGTCTTCGCCAGCGGCCAGCCGCGCATCGTTTCCGATCTTCGTGACGGCGACCTCGCGCAGGCGCATGGCGGCACGATCGCGCTCGGCATCCGGCACGTGCTCTGTGTCCCTTTGCGTCTGGTGCGCTACGTCGACGCGCCAGCGACGGCAGGCGACTCGCGAGCGATCGGCGTCCTGTACCTCGATAGCCGTGAACGGGGCACGTTGCTGTCAGACACCGCGCGCACAGCATTGGAGACGCTCGCCGCTGAAGCCGCGATCGAGAACGCGCGTTTGTATCGCGAGGCGAGCGAGAAGGCGCGCCTGGACGAGGAGCTGCGTATTGCGTCGCAGATCCAGCAGTCGCTGATGCCGCAGGCGCGCAAGAGCGTCGGCTACTGCGAAGCCATGGGCGCATCGCTACCTTGCCGGGCCATCGGCGGCGATTTCTTCGAGTACCTCGATCTGCCTGATGGCAGCTTCGGCTTCGCTCTTGGGGACGTATCTGGCAAAGGACCGCCGGCGGCGCTGCTCACGGCGGTCCTGCAGGGAATTTTCGCCGCGCAGGCGTTCGGGGTCGTCGAACCGAACGAGACGATGCGGCGCGTGAACCACTCGCTCATCGCCCGCGGCGTCGAGTCCCGCTTCGCGACGATCTTCTTCGGCGTCATCACGCCCGACGGTCGACTCACGTACTGCAACGCGGGACACAATCCGCCGCTCCTGCTCAGCAACGGTGGCGTCCGCCGCCTGGAAACAGGCGGGATGATCGTGGGCCTCTTTCCGCACGCAGGGTACGAACAGGCGACGGTGCAACTGGCGAAGGGCGACCTGTTGACGCTGTTCAGCGACGGCGTTTCGGAAGCGCTCAGTGCTGCAGGGGAGGAATTCGGCGAAGATCGGATTCGATCCGCGATCGCAGCCCCTGGCTGTGACTCGACCGACGCGCTCCTTCAAACGCTGCTCGCCGCCGTACGGCAGTTCGCGCTCGGGGCGGTGCAGAACGATGATGTCACGGCGATGGTAATCAAGTATCTCGGCTGAGGAACAGGGCGATGCCCGACGCCGCGACCTTACTTTTGTTTCAGGGCCGGGTTGACGTATTCCTTCTGGAGAACTTTTTTCAGATCCGGTCGCACGCTCAGATACGTGACGTGATCGGGAACCGCCGAAAATCCGTGCGGCACCCGTTCCGGAATCACGATGATGTCGCCTTCTTTGATCTGGCGGCTCGTGTATCCCACCATCGTCCCGCCACAGGAGGGGCCGTTCAGGACTGTCGTCACTTCGCTGTCGGCGGGAGATCGCCTTCCGTTGACGACGGTACCGCCGGTGATGAGAGTCGCGCTACCCGATATGACGACGTAGGTCTCGGCGGTGTCGTCATGGTAGAGACCGTTAGGCCCCTTTGCACCGGCGCGCTGCTCGCCGCATGCCGGCTGGGGATTCGGCGCCGCGGCGGCGTTCCCGCCACGAGCCGCTGCCGCGTTCCCGCCGCCCCCCATTGCCCCGCGGTGAATGACGGCAACACCGAGCTGGTAGCTGCCCATGTCGATCACCCTGATCGTGTTGTCCGGGATCGTACGTTTCGTATCGACCGCGTACTTCAACACGGCCTTGACGTCTTCGTCGGTGATATAGACCCCATCCTTTGGCGCTTGAGCCAAACCGACCGCGGGACAGACGGCGAACGCCGTCGCCAGGATTCGCAGGGCATTCTTCTGCACGAACTTCTGCATGACCGCCTCCCTCACTATTTCATCTCGACAAGTTCAATGGCGATTCGATCGGGCCCCTCAATCATGGCAACCCGCGTGTTACCCCACGGGTGGATCTGTTCGAGGAACGTGACCCCTTCGCTCGTCAGCCGCGCCACAACAGGTCCGAGGTCCGCCACGCTGAGGGCCCAGTGATCAACGAGATGCCCGCGTGTGCTGACGAGCCCGCCGCCCGGCCACGGCCGGATCGAAATGGAGATGTCGTCGAACAGGACGGCGCCGGACGGGTCGCGAACAAAGCCGGGAAACTTGAAGAATGATGGCCATGTCGGCGGGGCGTACGGCCGTTTGCATTCCGCAGGGGCCGACGCCACCGGGGCGCCACCGGGGCCCTGTGGAACGGTGGCGCCGAGGTGGGTGACATACCACTGCATGGCGCACAGCGGATGCTCATGGTACATGTGGATGTGATTGAAGCGCTCCACCTGACCGCCTTGGGCGTTCTCGATCATCGCGCCGTCAGGACCTCGGAGGTAGCCGAAGCCCCCCTGACGCGTCGGCTGCGTACCCTTGGCTCGCATTTCCAGAATCTGCTCCTGCGTGGGGAGCCCCGGCAGCGTGTCGCTCGACATGTCCACGAGCTTGCCGTCGGCGGCGTCCCACATCTGAGCGATCTCCAGACCCATCGCGCGAAACCGTTCGTTGTACTTGCGCGAGTCGGGTGTGTTCCATCCAAAATGCCAGACCGAGGTCTGGGGTCCGTTCAACTCATTCTGTGGCGGCGTGTTGACCTTCGTGAAAAGCAAATAGACGTTGCCGCTCTTGACCGCCTCGTAGCCATTGAAGGTCGTTTTGACCGCCGAGGCCGCAAACGGCTTCGGGTAGTACTCGGCCGCAGCCTTCGGGTCCATCGAATTCAGATGAACGTGATGCACGTGCATCGGCGCGACCTTCGCCGGCGCCTGCGCGAGTACCGGCCGGTATGTCGTGAGTGAGGTTGCCACCAGGATGATCGAGACGACGAACGTGGTCTGTGCCGTCACTTTCATGGAATCACTCCGATGAATGCCGAGAGCCTCTCGGCTGAGCCCGCCCCAGCAACCAGAACGAGACGCTGCATCGACAACCTCCTATAGGATCGGCCGTCAGTGGCTTGTGACGAACGCGCGGATTGTAACCCGTTCGGGTCGTTCGGATCGTTCTCGTTCGGTCCCGCGCGGGACGCTGCCGGCTGACACCGTCTCGATCGCCCGAGCGCAAGGAAACGCGGCCAGCATCGCCCCGGCCTCGGCCGCCTCAGCCGGACTCCGCCGACGAGTGATCGTGCACGATGCGCCAACCTTCGGGGAGCTTTCGAAAGATGACCGACGTCATCCCGGTCAATTCTTTTCCATCGGGCATCTTGAGGCGCCACCGCCCACGCGCCATCGCGGCTTCCGTGCCGAGCGTGACGATGTCCAGCTCCGGGAAGTCGAGTGTGCCCATCTGCTTCCCTTCGGCTTGATAACGCGCGCGATACCGGTCGAGCGTTGCCTGCCAGCCGCGCGTCTCCGTGCCGTTGGAGAAGAAGACGAGATCCGGCGACTTCCAGTACCCGGCCATATAGCCATCGAGATCGCCGCGGTTCCAGGCGTCGATCTGGGCCGCCAATACCGCACGCACGCCCTGGACTGCATCCGACCCGGGCGGCGGCGGTGCACCGCACGCTGTGCTCACGACCAGAAGGAGTGTCGCTGGCCACGCTCTCACAGTCACCCTCCTTGCTTGCTGTGGATTGATCGGCCACCGCTGACCCCGGGTGGATCAGGCCTGGTTTGAAACCACGGGCTCTCGCCTGAGAGCGACATCGGCCTCTCTTCCCAACCGGGACAACACCACGGGCAGGGCTTCGATGTCTCCCAGAGATGTGTGGAAGTTCACGATGCAGGCCCTCAGCACGAATTTGCTTCCGATGAGCGCGTTGGACAGAAAGGCTTCGCCGCTTTTCTCCACTGCCGTCAGCAGGTTCTGATTCAACCGGCTCAGATAGTCCTCGACCTGATCAGATCCGAGCTGAGACCTCAGGTCCGGCGGCACATATCGAAACGTCGTGATGCTGAGGCTCTGGGTCGTCGCCTCGAACTCCGGATGGTGTGCCAGGAGCTGATGCAGATGCCTCGCGAGCAGCATGTCGTCCCCGACCATCTTCAGATAACCTGCGCGCCCCACCTGCCTGAGCGCCAGCCACACTTTCAGCGCCCGGAAGCCCCGCGAATTCTGCGGGCCGTAATCGAAGTAGTTCATGACTTGATCGTCGAAGTGGTAGTACGCCGGGTGATACGAAAAGGCATTGCGCAGCTTTTCGGCATCGCGCACAAGCACGCAGCCGGCTTCCAGCGGCGCGTAGAGCCATTTATGCGGATCCACCGCGACCGAATCGGCATCGCTCAACGCGCGCAGGCTCGCCGGCGATCCAGGCGCCTGCGCCGCCAGCGCGCCGTAAGCGCCGTCCACGTGAAACCACAACTCATGTTCACGACAGATGGCGGCGATTTCCGGCAGTGAATCGACGACGCCTGTGCTCACCGAGCCCGCGGTGCCGACGACGAGAAAAGGTTGATGGCCGAGTCGGAGATCCTGCTCGATCTGGCGGCGCAGCGCAGACGAGTCCATCCGCTGCTCATCGTCGGTGGCAATCCAGCGGATAGCGTCGGTGCCGAGCCCGAACAGATCAGCGGCTTTCTGGATCCACGTGTGGGCCTCCGTCGACGCGTAGACCAGCAATCGGTGTCCTTCGCGCGACAGCCCCTCCTTTCGCACGTCCCACGAGGCCTTGGCGACGCGAGCGGCGAGGAAACCGACGAAGTTCGCCATGTTGCCGCCGCTGACCAGCAGCCCGCCGCAGCTCGCGGGAAACCCGATCAGCTCGGCAATCCACCGCACGGCCTGCCCTTCGATCTCGGTAGCGAGCGGCGCCAGCCGCCACGACCCCACGTTCTGATTCAGCGCAGCCGCCAGGAAATCGCCGAACATCCCGATCGGCGCGGGGCTCGAGGTGATATATCCGAAAAAGCGCGGATGCCCATTGAACAGCGAGTGATCAAACAGCAGTTCGGTCGCTTCGCTCACCAGCCGGCCGGCATCGGTGCCGGCAGGCGGAAGCGTCTGCTCTGCCCCAAGCGCCCTTCGGACGTCCGCCGGCGATTCGTCGGGCGCCACCAGCCCGTCTGGCAGCTTCGCCAATCTATCTGCGATTTGATCGACGAGGCGATGTCCAATCTCCCGGAACTCACCAGGCTGCATTTCAAGTGGCGCTCTCCGGCATCTGAGCGCTTCGAGCTCCGGCGCAATGTTCATCGCAACCCCTCGAATAAATCCGATTCCTGCGTGCGACCACCGTTCACGCAGCTGAAAACGCGGTAGAACTCCTGCGTGCCCCACAGCGAGCGCTGGTGCTCCTCTGACAGCTCCTCGAGTTTTCTGAAAATCGTCATCTGGGTCTTGTGACACGACACGGCCCGCCACACAGCCGGCCAGACCCCGCTCGTATCGATGACGGTGGTGATCGCCCAGTCAGGTGACGGCACCGCCTGCCGCTCCTCGCCATCCACCTTGAACACGAGCTTACGCAGCGCCGTCTCATACGCGGCCCATTTTTTCGGGCTCCACGCGATGAAATACAGCTTCGACACGCGGTGAGGCTCACCGATCGCCGGCTGGGAACCGAACAACGGATCTGCGGCGCACACGATCGCGGCTGTGGTCAGCTGGCTGATGGCGATGTGATCGGGATGGCCATACGCACCCTCCGGGCCGAAGGTAATCACGACATGGGGTTTGACCCGGCGAAGATGTGCGACGATCTTTTCGATCGCTTCGGCCGTGTCGACCTTGTCGAGCGCGCCATCCGGATAGTCGAGGAACCTGACTTCTCTGAGGCCCAGCTCTTTGGCGGCTGCCAGCAACTCGGCCTCACGCGCCTTGCCGACGATTTCCGGTCCCGGCGACTCCTTGCTGTCTCCGAACCGGCCGCGCTCGCCTCTGGTCGCTGCCACCAGATAGGTCGCCACTCCCTCAGCCCCACATTTTGCCAGCGCCCCTCCCGTTCCCAACGACTCATCGTCGGGATGCGCGAGCACACACATAAGCCGGAGTTCCGAAGCGAGCCCCAAAGCTGACCTCACATTGACCGCTACGGCCTACCGGTTCAGCGCCCCTCGAATACGGGCCAAGTGGTGATAGCTGTGCCGGACGGCGTGATCCTCGAGCACGAACTGGCACGTGAGCGGAGCATCAGAATAGAGCGACACCGGAGCGGCCTGAGCGAGCTCCTCGTCGCTGAGGGCCCGGATTGCAGTCGCGGCTACCGCGCTGTTGACCCGGAGCAGATCCAACGCCGTCTCTTTCGTGACGTCGTCATTCTTCGTGGCGTGTCCTGCATTCATCTCGTTGACGGCATCCATCGTCACGCCCATCACTGGCTTGCCACTGGCAAGCGTCTGTGCCAACTGGATCTCCAGCGGGTAGACGGTGGCGACGTGATGCACGATGACGCCGATCTTGCGCCCGTCCTTGGGGACACGGGTTTGCCACTCCGCGTCCGTGAGTGCGCTCGCGAAGGTGGCGAGCGCGCGGGCCCCCTGTTCGAGGCGATCGGCAAGCGCATGAGCTGTCATAAACCTCTCCTTTCGACATCCGCGTCGGCATGTGACGCGGGACCGCTCCGACGTCCTGTCTCCAATCCGGCAGTATGAGTTGCTCTCGTGATTCAGCGTAATTCATCTACCTGCGGCTCGTTGACGTCTTCGTGCGGGGATCATCCGCCGGGTTCACGTACTTGAAGTCGACCGGTCCCTGGCCATACAGCACGATGGTGGTCTCACCCTTGGTGTAGGCGAAGTGATTGGCGTTGGCGGGCATCAGGGCGAATCCTCCCACGCCAAGACCCAGTCCGGCTTTCTTATCCAGCTTGGTGCCCATGCCCATGAAGAGCTCGCCCGAGACGACCGAGACGTTCTCGTCGCCTGGGTGCGAATGGGCCGGGATGTCGTAATTCGCCGGAAACTTCAGGCGGACGGTGTAGGGCACCGTCTTGGTCGGGTCTCCCGCGAGGACGGCGATCTGAGCACCCGGCGGCAGCATCGGCGGCGCTGGGCCCCACTTCGCGGTGCCGAGGTTCTCCATGACATGGGCCGGCGTCTGCGCGACGGCAACCGAGGTGACGTGAGACGCAAACAGCAGCGCCGCGGCAAGACTTCCAAGCAGTATGGTCGTGAGGCGTGTGGTCGACATGATCTCTCCTTCGCTGAACGATGACGGGGAATCGTTGATGGAGAAATCTAGCAAGGCGCCCGGGCGTCCGGCTTCACCGGTTCGGGTCATTTTGTGGCGACGGGGCAAAATGGCCTGGACGGGCCACTAAGACACGGAGGAATTCGTAGATTTGGACTCCGTGGGCTCCGTGCCTCCGTGGCCCGTTGAAGGGAAAATGGGCGCGGACTGTTTGGCGTCTACAGCAGTCCGAGGCGGCC
>ORMF010083828.1_pt1 | contig 16455 bp, 11 predicted proteins | sample 1779871 | NCBI WGS metagenome assembly ORMF01 (sample SAMEA104232316, study PRJEB22302) | groundwater metagenome | biome: forest; feature: aquifer; material: groundwater | place: USA | collected 2011-08-07 | depth 5.4 m
ACCCCGGCCAGACCGTCATGCCGCGGAAGAAACGCCCTCTCTCGGGAAATGCCAGCAATGCTTCCACCACGCGCCGATCGAGAAGCCGGTAATCGGACGAGGCGGACAGATCGAGGCCAGTCATCATCCGCATCAGCGAATTGAAGAGGCGCGCGTTTATCCGCTCGATCCGGCTGTCGGTTGGTCTGGCCGCCTTCTGCGCCGCGATGATTTGCGCCTCCCCGGCGCGCCAGATGTCAAGCATCTGCGGCAGCAGCGATGGCGGGGGCTGGCCATCGCTATCCATGACGACCACGGCTGCCCCCGTCGACTGCCGCAGGCCGGCCAAGAGCGCCGCCTCCTTGCCAAAATTGCGAGTGAAACGAAGCCCGCGCAGCTCAGGATAGAGCTCGCGCGCAAAGCGCAAGCGCTGCCAGGTATCGTCTCTGCTGCCGTCGTCGACGACCCAGACTTCAAACCGCGCGCAGCAGCCGCGTAGCACACCGAACAAGTCATCGAGAAATGTTGCGATGCTCTGAGCTTCGTTGAACGCGGGTACGATGACGCTGAGTTCGGCACCGCTGTTTTCAGGCGCGTTTCGTTGCGAAATCGTTTTCATCCGCTCAGATTACTGGGTTATACTGCGCGTGGTCGGTCCAAACGGCCTCAGATGCGGCCGCCCAATTGCGCCAATGCAAAAGGGCGCAAAGGATGGGGGATCGCGCATCATGACCCGCTACGCAAGCGTCGTTGCATTAGTTCGCCAGTTCGTCAATTTCACTGGGGTCGGATTCATTTCTGCGATCGGCCACTACGGATTGCTGATCGCGTTGGTTCAGATTGCGAGCGTTCCGGCAGTGCCTGCTTCGGCCGCCGGCGCCTTGCTGGGCGCGTGGATCAACTACACCCTAAACTACCACTTCACCTTCCGCAGCAGCAAGCGCCACCGCGAGGCGGCGCTGAAATTCGCGGCAATTGCAGCAGTCGGTCTCTTGCTGAATACGGTTTTCATGTGGGTGGGTATCGAACTGATCGGGGCACACTATCTGCTCAGTCAGATCGTTACTACCGGTCTGGTCCTGATATGGAGCTTTGCCGGCAATCGCTACTGGACGTTTCAGTCCGCCGACCCGCGCGAATAGGGGATCGGGCGACCGCCGCCAAGAGCGCAGAGTCAATGCCGACGAGAGCGAGGGGTAACTGGCGTTGACGGTCACCAGACTCGGCATAACGCCGGGATGCGACGTTGCGGACGCGCTTGTGACCAAGCCCGGTTCTGAAATCATTTCGCTTGGTCCAATTTCAAGGCCCATTTGTTTCCGGGGTACTCTTGGCGTAGGCGTATCGCGAACGGCGCAGCCTGGTCGGGATGGCCGTCCTGCCTCTCCAGCAGCACGTAGGTATAGAGGGTCTCGGGCAGCCAGTATCCATGATAGTGCTCGGCCAGTTCAAGGTAACGCGCCTTCGCCTGCGCGCGCCGCCCCGCCAGCTCGCTCGCCTTGGCCAGCCAGAACAACGCTTCTTCCTTCTTCGCCGGCGGACGGCGCAACTGGTAAGCGCGCTCAAAGCGTTCGCTCGCTTCGACATAGCGATTCGCCCGCATCGCTTCCCAAGCCAGGCTGTAGACCCGCTCGGGCGAGCGCGTTCCAAAGAAGAAACCGGCAGCCAGCAGCGCGAGCCACACAATGAGCGCAGGCCACCAGGGATTGAGCGCGCGCTTCTCCGGAGCCTCAAGCGGCGCCTGCCGCCGCCTGCTCCAGAGGGCGAACAATGCGTACAGAGCGGCCAAAGCCGTAGCCGCAATGCCGAGCTTGCCGACCAGCGTGTGGCCATAGACGAGGCGAATTGCTCCCTCCTGCGGAACCACCAGCAGGTATCCTGGGCCGGCCAACGCGAGCTGTCCTTTGCTTTGCAACTGCCAGCGGGGGTGGTAGGCGATCTTGATCAGATGCGGGCTGCCGACGGCGTTTGTTTCAAACACCAGCTCGTGCCGCGCCAACGATATCACGCGCACGGCGTTTGCCGAATCGGGGGCAACGAGCTTGTCCGGCGCTAAATCGCCATAGACCGGCAGATAGGCGTCGAAACGGCTGCGGGTACGAAACCAGGCAAACGAATCCTGCATCCAGTCCTGCGATGGCCGCGCGCGCATCGGTTGGCGCACGAGCTCGATCAACCGGCTGTCGAACCCCTGCAGTCGATAAAGCGCGAACGGCGGCGCTTCGGCAAGCTTGTCGAACAGCCCGCTGGATTCGATCGCCGCCTTGGCCTGCCGGCTACGCAACAGCAGGGTATCGGTGTGCAACAAGTTCATGTGCCGCGCGGCGAACTGCGGATCGAGACTGCCGCTGGGAAAGCGCACCAGCGGCGAAGAGGGGCGCGCCGATATTTCGGATTGGAGCTGGTAGATGGCGGGGCCCAGCAGCGCGGTTTCCATGTACAGGCCTTCGAGCACCGGCCGGTGGTTGAGGAACATCGGCAATGCCTCGAGTACCCGCGTGGAGCCGATATCGTTATTGTCAGGATCGTGCTCGAACGCGAGTCGCGGACTCCACAGATCACCGGACATGGCCGGAATGAGCGCGGTCAGGTTGTGCCACTGCGGTTTGGATTCGAGCCCGGCATGATTCCACAACCCCCAGTCCGGCGCAGCGCGCACGTGTTGCCCAAACCAGCCTAATAATCCGAGCGCGGCGGCGGCGGCGAGCGTAAACAGCGAGATACTGCGCTTTGGCTGCCACGCCTCGCCGATGGCGGCAAGAGCTTGTCCGAACAGCCAGCCGCAGACAACGGCGGCGAGCAGCCAGACCATGGGGAAAAAGCGGATATCGGCCACTCCGAGCTGATCGCCGGCGATAAAGCCAAGCGCTGCCAGTCCCGCGCTGCTCACAAAATAGCGCAGCGCGCTCGCCTGCAGCGTCGTCCACCGCTGCCGTACCGCGGGAACGAGTTGCATGGCCAGACCAGCGAGCCCCCCGGCCGCTATCGGCCACAGCGTGGCTGGCAACAAATCCCTCCAACCCTGTACCGGAAAAGCAGCATCGTTGGGGATGGTAAGGCCATGCATTTCCATCATTGGCCACAACCACCCGCCGAGCAAACAAAACGCCAGCAAATGGCCGCGCGCGAGCAAGCCCAGGGTGCGGCGCAAGTGCGCGCCCTCGCCGAGAAGAAACGCCGTGGAAAAACCGACGAGAAGCAGCGGAAAACCGTGCGAGAAACCGGTCGCGGCTTCGAGCAAGGCCGGGACGATCCAGCCGCGGCCCGCTTGCACGGCCCGCAACCATGCGATCATGGCCAGTACGGCGAGGCACAGGCCATAGCTGTAAGCGAACTCCCCGGCCAGAGTGGAGAGCAGGTTGCCGCCCCAGATTGAATTCTGTTCGTGCAGCAGAAAGCCAAGCGCACCCAACCCGCCGAACAGCGCCACGGCCCAGGACATTCCCAGCCATCGCCGGCTTGCCACGAAGACTGCGCCGGGCAACAGCATCGCAGCGAGGAAAGATCCCCACTTGAAGGCGGGCGCGACGCCGACCAGTTGAGACAGCAGGGCGATGACGATAAAGGGCAGGGGAAAGTAGTAGGAAAGAAAAGGCAGCCCGCCGAAAACCTCCGGCAGCCAGGGAAGCAGGTTTCCGGACAGCAGCAGACTGTCGGCGTAGAGCCAGACGTAGAGCAGATGTGAAGCGCTGTCACCGCCGGTGGGCCAATTGGGCGAACTGAGAAATGCAACGCCCAGCGTGTTCGCCACCAGCGCGCCGGCAGCCAGGACGAACAGGCCATCGACGAGCCCGCCCCGCAGGTGCGTCCGCAACATCATGGTTTGGCGCGGTCAGTTTTTGTTCGACCGCGAGGCCGGCGTAGAAATTGTGTCACGATGGCGCCCGCCCCGAATACCAATGCGATCAAGGACGCGGCATAGAACTTCGGCGTGGCGTCGAGCCAGGCCGCGCGCTGCTCCCTGCCTTGCAGGCCGCCGTCCGGCACGAACTGCTGCGCATAGCCCTGCTCGGTTTCGTGGAGCAGGATCACGGCGGGTTGTCCGCTACCGGTATCGAGTCGCGTCAGCACTCTACCCTTGCGCAACCAATCGATGCGCAGCGCCGGGGGCGCACGATGCTCAAAGCGCACAGGCAAGCGAATCGGCCTAATGCCCTCCTCCTGCGGCCACAGCACCCAACTCGCGCGTATGGAAGACGCGGCATCAGGCGGTTCGATCTGCAAAGCGCCATCGACATACCCGGCCTTCAAAGCGGTCTTGACGGCGGGCGGTGGGCTGAAAAACGAGATCTGCCCAAAACCCACTCCGGCTTGGTCGAAAAAGCGCACCATGACCGGCCCCATGCCGTCGAGCTCCGAGACCGGCTCATGTGAACGCGGTTCGGGCCAATTTAACTTCATGCGCGCGCCAGCCGCCAGTTCCGCCGGCGCGCCGCTCGCCTCTAGTTGCGCCCAGCTACCATCGGGAAGCATCTTGAATACCGCCGGGTAGAACGCCGAAGCGCTCCCCTGGTTGATCAAGGTCAGCTCCGATCCGGTCACGGACAGATCGAACGACATGCTCCCCGCAAGCGCGGACTGTGAGAACAGCGGCACTGTAACCGCGAGCATCAGTGTTGCCAACCGCGCAGTCATCATTGTCAATTGGAGATACCGTTCAATCCGATCGTTTCGCCCCGGGAAAAAAAGTCCAACACAATGTCGCCCTCGCACGGGTCCTCTGGCGGACACGCATAACTGTGTTTGGCTCGGATTTCCACAGCTGTCAACCCAGGCGCGCGCCAGACGGGCTCGGGCAAGGTGCAGACATGGCAGGCACTCGCGATAAGGAGGGTATTCGCTGGAGCATACCTCCTCGGCGTGCGGCTGGCCGCATCCGGGTTGCGTTCCAGAACACGGTGCTCCGACATCGCGCCCGGTGCATTAAAAGAAAAAGGGCCAATCCTGTAGATTGGCCCCCTTAACTCTTCGCGGTGCCTGTTGCCGCCACCTTGAGCTGCTCCGGGCCGATCCGGCCCGGAGCAGCTCAAGGCTTCAAGCTACGCGTCTAGCGCCAGCGGCATCAATTACCGGTCTCTGCCGCTTCTGTCCCCCCTGCTGCCACCGCGGCTATTGCCCCTGAGATAGTTCCCAATATCCTTGATGTCGGACGCGGGCAGACAGCCCAGGAACCCCATTGAACTCTCCTCGTCCTCGCGGATCGCTTCTAGGATATCGCCGGCATTTTTGCCTTTGACGCCTTCACCCACGCGACCGCCACGCCCATCGATGCCGTGACAGCCGGCGCAGGCCGTGATGTAGCGCTGCTGGCCCGTGACCGGGTTGGAGTTGAGTGAGTCCGAAATCGCCTGGATGTCAGCGTCGCTCAGCAACCTTTGCAGGAACCGCATCGACGGCACACCGCCTGGGAACACCGAAGTGCCATCGATGGCGCCATCGATCGAGCAGGTCCGCGCGCCAACCACGTTGCGTCCGCCCCCTCCCAATGCCGCGCCGTCATGGCAGTCCGCACAGTAGCTGTTGTAGAGCGACGCACCGAGGGATGGAAGCGTGGTGGTGGTGGTCGCTGCCGTCGTCGTGGTAGTCCGCCTGGTTGTTGTAGTCGTTGTCCGCCTGGTGGTGGTGGTCGTCGGCCTCGTAGTGCTCGTCGTTGCCCTCGTGGAGGTGGTCGTCGGCCTCGTGGTGCTCGTCGTTGCCGCCGTGGAGGTGGTTGTCGGCCTCGTGGTGCTCGTCGTTGCCGCTGTGGTGGTGGTCGTCGGCGCCGTGGAGGTGGTTGTTGGCCTCGTGGTGCTCGTCGTTGCTGCTGTGGTGGTGGTTGTCGGCGCTGTGGTAGTGGTCGTCGTGGTGGTGGTCGTCGACGACGTCGGCGGAGTTGAAGTGGGATCGCCCGCGTTGGACGGTGGATTGGCCGTCAGTTCTGTGTTGTTGCTAAAGCCATCACCGTCAGAATCCGCATCCTTAAGGGCCTGGGTGACTGTGTTACCAGCAGCCGCAAACGCATTAGCGAACGGATTGGTATTGTCCACGCTGGGGTTAGAACCATCAGTATGACAGTAGGCGCAACCGGCGGGCCGAGTAGACGGGACCAACGGATAGGTCCCCCTCAGCGTGGTTAAGTATCCCGAAACGGCATAACTCGGCGTCGGCGCCAGCAACAATCCGGCGGCGAGCAGTGCCCCTGCTATTACTAAACCAGTTCGTCTTGCACTCATATTACTTCTCCTCTTTCTTCAGTGTTAGGTTGCCAGATGAAAACTAGATTATGCCAACTTTGCAAAACCGTGCCGATGCTATCTCACAGCGTGAGCCGCAAACTTTGACTCATTGGCTTCAGAGATCTGCGTGTTTCTGTTGTTCTATAGAATTTCATTTTATTCCTCCTCCTGTTGGTGTTGTATGAAATCTCATGCACAATTTTGTTGCGTCGTATGTGCCGTCCTACGCTATTTTTATCGCATTCTCTGTCGAGCAAATTTTCTTTTTGCAATGTTGCGAATGGACATTGTTGGCCATGTTTTCCTGGTGCGCGGTTGCTATCTAAGGATTAATTTAATCACAGCGTCGTCTCGAAACATTTCATCGCCAGAAAGTTTTCACGCGAATTCCCAACATTGCGATTCGCGGAAGTGGCGACATGCACTAGTTACTTTGCATGGCGTGTGCCACACGAGTCTGCTCACAGCGCGGTAAGAATTTGGAAAGCGCGCGACGAAGACTACGATTGAGATTGACGAACGCTGGAAGAATTAGGGGTGAGAGCCGACAACGCGGTACGATAGGTCTTGGGATTGAAACCCGTCACTTTTTGACAACCGGGTTCTCAACTATGCTTGACATGCACAATCGAGGAAGTATCTGGCGTAGAAGCAGCGTATTTTTGTCGGGGGACTGTGGATACTTTCCGGCAATGCCGCAGGAAATGTTTTGAGTGAAATAGAAAAATATATTCGCCGGTGTGTCTCTCACATGCCGGCGACCGTCGTGGCATCGCAGTCGGTGGGCTGGCGACAACTTATCCGAGGTATCCCCGTTCGCGGTAAAACCGCTTGGCCCCGGGGTGGAGCGGCACGTCGTAGGGCGCTTCGTCGTCATTGGCGCAGAGTTGGGCGATGTCGAGGGACTTATAGTTGTCCGTGGGGATGAAGTCTTTGCGCTTCTCGATCGCTTCGCACAGCGCGTAGGCGACGGCGTCCGGCATGTCGGCGCGCACGATCATCGGCCAGCCGCTGAAGTCGAGGATTTGAACGTCTTCGCTCATGCCGCGAAAACCAAGTTTCGACATCATCACCGCGCGATATCCCATCGCGGCCAGGGGCTTGAGAACCGCTCCATCCACGGGCAGGTAGCGAAAACCATTATCGAGAGCGGTTTGCCCCCAGCTCTTGATCCCCTCGTCGAAGACCGCGTTGACCGCGCCGCTTTCGATCGTGGCGCGCCGCAAGGGATCGCTGGGCCGCGTCACCGGGTGAATTGCCCCGCCCCATTTACGAATATCCGCGAACGAAAAGCCGGCGGAACCCATTACGGCCGCCACGGTAAACACCGTCGAGTTTTCCCTCAGGGCGATTGGGTCTACTCGCCGGGTGGAAAGCTTCAGTGGAAAGCGTTCCTTCTTGATCTGAGAGAGCGAAGTGATGCCGGTAGATTCATGAACCGCGAAAGCGACCACGTCATGGGATGGAAAAACCGCGATCGCGCGCAAGGGATAGCGTTTGCGAAACGGCCCCTTGCCGCGGCAAGCCATCGTCAATAACACCGACGGGTTGACCCATGCCAGGGAAATTTTGCCCTGGGCGACCGCGACGATCTCGCGCACGGCGCCGGTGGCGAAGGAGAGCGAGACGCTGTCTTTCTTGTCGCTAGTTCGGGTGGCGAGCGAGAGCCGGACTGCAATGCCGAGGCGCGAATCGGTCTGCAAAACTCCCTCGGCCGCCCGCATCGATTCTGATGAGAGCGACGTATCGTACAAGGATGCAGCCAGTTCTAAGATTCCCTTGGCGCGCTGGACGCCTGCGTTGTATCGCTTGATGGTCATAGATCCGTTAGGCCTCCGAAGGAATCGCTGCGTAATTGCGTGCCAGCTTGCCGGTAATCCCGCCGACGGTCAAGACCAATCGCGATTTGCTTTGTGAATTCCGTTCCCGGAGGTTCATGCGTGTGCGCGAATCAGATTCTGTGCGAGGCGCCAGCGCAAGACCTCGTTCGCGCCTTCGGTGATGCGCGTGCTGCGGATCTGGCGGTACCACCATTCGAGCGGCAGCTCTTTCATCAATCCCAAACCGCCGTGAACCTGGATGGCGCGGTCGACGACGCGGCTCGCCATCTCGGTGGCCATCACTTTGACCATATAAGAAAGATCGCGCACATCCTCGCCCTCGTCTTGGCGCCAGGCGCACTCATAGACCATCAGCCGCGTCGCGTGCAGCTCCATCGCCGAGTCGGCGATCATGAATTGGATCGCCTGGCGATCGGCGAGCGGGCGGCCGAAGGTGACGCGGATCTTCGAGTATTCGATCATCATGTCCAGGGCGCGCTGGGCGATGCCAACCGGGCGCGCACCATGCCCGCGGATTCGCCCCTCGGAAATCCATTTCTGCGCGAGGGAGAATCCGCCGCCGACCGCGCCAATAACATTGGCCGCCGGCACGCGCACATTGTCGAAAAGGATCTGCCAGGGTGCTTCTCCCATCATGGTCGGCCAATTCCGTTCGAGCACGACGCCGGGGCTCTTGAGATCGACGGCGAAGCAGGTGATGCCGCCGCGCGCCCGTTTCTCGGGATCGGTCAACGCCATCAATTGGACATAGTCGGACCGCCCCGCGGCGGTAATGAAGCGCTTGGTGCCGTTGACAATGAACGAATCGCCGTCCTGCACGGCGCGCGTGCGCATCGCCGCAGGATCGCTGCCCGCGTCCGGCTCGGTCTGGGCGAAGCAGAAGCGCAGCTCGCCGCGCAGAACGGGCTTTAAAAAACGTTCCTTTTGCTCTTCGTTGCAGTGAAACAGCACCGGGCGCACTTCCGGCCCGAATAGTTCCAGGCCGCGAAAGGGTAGGGATGCCGCGCGCGCCACTTCTTCATGAATGACGCAGCGGGGCAAAAGCCCAAGACCGGCGCCGCCATACTCCGCCGGCACGTCGAGCATCCAGAGCCCCATGGCCTTGGCTTTCTCTTGCAGCGGCGCGAGCAGCCGCTCCGGCATCGGTCCCTCGCTGTCGTGGCGATACTCGTGCTCCAGCGGAATCAACTCCTTGTCCACGAACCGCCGCACGGTATTTTTGAGCAGTTGTATTTCTTCAGGCAGATTGAAGTCCATTTTATCCCCCTTCGCTCTAGTCGCAATTTCGGATTTTCGATTTTAGATTGGGTTCAAATTAAAATCGACTGTTTTCTTGCGATTATGTTCAGCCGGTTTTTTCCGACCGTCCCCGCAGCGCGGCGACCACGCCCGGGACCGTGGGCGCGGGTTCGGTTTGATCTTTGAAAGGCGCAAGGCACTGGCAGATTTCCGCGGCGGCCAGATGAAAACCAGCCGGCAATCCCGCGGCCGTGAACGTCTCGGCGATCTCTTCCATCTCGCCCACGTAACGCCACATTTTGGGGACCGCCACCGCTGCTGCGCGCTGGCAACGGCGCTCGAGTTCGGGTTGAGAAATGGTCCACTCCTCTAATAGCGCCTGGTCGACGCCTTCATGGGCCGCCAGGGCGCGAATCGCCAGCAGCAACGCGTCGGTGCACTTGGTCCACGCCGCATACGCGACCTTGAGGGCGGAGGCGGCGCCGGGCTCCGGGCCGATGGCTCGGGCGTCGAGCATGCTCGCGGAAAATAATTCGGCTATTTCCTGGGCGCAAATTCCGGAGAGATAGAGGCGGGTCGTTCCGGCTTTTTTTACCGGCGCGCCGATGATGCCGCCGTCGACGAAGCTCGCGCCGGCTTTTGTGACGATTTCCCCGACCTGCACGGCGGTGGCCCGCGAAATCGCGTTGGCGTCGACGTAGATGCCTTTGAAGTTTTGCCGCGCGACGATCTCAGCGACTTCCAGCGCCGCGTGGGGCGGGCAAACGGAGAGAACGACGTCGCTCTCGCGCAACGCATTGGGTAACGTCTCCACGTCGATCAGGCCGGCCTGCTTGGCCCGCTCCCGGTTGGCTTTGCTTCTTTGCTCCGACGCCCAGACCACGCGAGCGCCGCTGGTCACCGCGGCGGCGCCGATGGTGGAGCCCATGTTGCCGGGATGCAGCAGTGCGATGGCTTTGATGGTCATTTTGGGTATCTCCGCTAATGTCGGGAAGCTAATCGAGATCGGTGCGTTTAGTCAAGGAAGTTGGAGGAACAAATTGCCGGTTTTCCTTGACCTGCGCCGATCTCATTGATAAGCGATGAAACATGTTGATTCTGAGCAACGAAGAAATTGAGTCGTTTCTTTCCATCAAGACCTGCATCGACGCCCTGGAACGGGCCTACAAGAGTTGGCATCAGGGCAAGGCGATCAACCGCCCGCGCACGGATTTGGTCCTGCCTTCGCCCAACGAGTCCGGCGTCTATGCTTTTAAGTCGATGGAGGCGGGGCTCACCGATCCGCCCATCGTCGCGATGCGGATCAACTCCGACATTATCCGCTGGCGGCAACAGGGAGGAAGGGTCCTGAAAACCAAAGTGCCGGCCGCGCCCGGTGATAAATACGTCGGCCTGGTCATGCTGTTCTCCACCGAGAACGGCGAGCCGCTGGCGATTTTTCCCGACGGCGTGGTCCAGCGCATGCGCGTGGCTTCGAGCAGCGCCATCGCAGCGCGCCATCTGGCGCGCGAGGACTCGATCACGCTGGCGCTCTTCGGTTCCGGCTGGCAGGCTGGGAGCCATCTGCCGGCGATGTGCGCCGTGCGCAATCTCAAGAGAGTGAACGTTTTCAGCCCGACCCAGGCCAATCGCGAGACCTTCGTCAAAGAGATGCAGCAGAAAGTGACCGCGGAAGTGCGATCCGTGGAAAGCGCGGAAGAGGCCGTGCGCGATGCCGATATCATCGCGACGACGACGAATTCATTATCGCGGGTGATTAATCCTGATTGGGTAAAGCCAGGCATGCATGTTACCTGCGTGCGAGTGCCGGAGCTTGGCGATGAGACGATCCGCAAAGTCGACCGGTTGATCATTCACTCGCATAAGCACGCGCCGGAAAATTACGTCGCCGGCTTCGGCGACGACGGCATACCCGCTCACGATGCCATCGACATCATCAAGCGAGGCCCGGGGAAAGCCAAGGACTCCCTGGTAGAGCATCCGTTTTGGCTCGCGGCTCCCGAATTGAGAGAGTTGGTGGCCGGCAGTGTAGCGGGTCGAGCCGGGGCGGACGAGATAACTTGCTTTCTCAATAATCTCGGTATCGGCCTTCAGTTCGCCGCCGTCGGCGCGGCGGTTTATCAGGAAGCCAAGGCCAAGGGCGTAGGGCGTGAAATTCCAACCGATTGGTTTTTGGAGAGCGTGCATCCGTGAGTCGGGTGACAAGCCCGTCCGACCCTAACAAGCTGCTGAAAACGGATAGATGCCGCGCAGGCGGGTAAATTGGTTGTCCTCGATTGCCTGGCGGGTAATCGTGCCCAGGCGATAAGTGATCGTGCCCGTTTTACGAATACGAGTCACGAGCAGTAATAACGAAAGCTGCGCTTCTAATCGAGATATCCCTGCTCCTGCCAAAAACGTTCAGCGGCGGGATGGAGCGGCACTTCAAGATGGCCTTCGGGCGTGTCCCGCACCATCTGCGCGAGCGGGAGCGGCGCGTCCTCGGTCCAGGGGATTCGATCCTTGCTAGCGTCCAGCGCGCGGCAGAAATCACTGACGATCATGTCAGGCGTGTCTCTGTGGGTGTAAATCGGCCAGCCGCTGAAATCGAGGGTCGGGACATCGAAAGGGAGTTTGGGGAAGTTTGTTTGCTCAATTAAACCTCGGCGCAGGCCGATGGATTCCAGTTGCTTCAAGAGCGCTTCATCCAAAGACAAGAAATTCATTCCCACCTCGAGCGCCATGTTGCCCCAGGTGCTCGCGCCTTCGTCGAAGATCGCGTGGATCTCGCCGCGCTGCACCGCGCCGATGCGGTTCGCGCCGTAGGCCATGCCGCGGTCATACCTGACTTCACCACCCCAAGAAATGATATCCTCGAGCGTAAATCCCACGGCGGCGACCACGTGATTCATGATGATGTGCAATGAGTGGTCCGGCTGGCCGCGCAGGGACACTTTCAGGGGGAATTTGCGCTCGCGGATGTCGGCGAAGGATTTCAGTCCGGTATCGGCGGTGACGGCGAACACCATCTGATCCAAAGACGGCAGCACGGCGATGGCGCGTAGCGGCAGCGGCGCGTCGAACGGTGCGCTGCCGAGCGCGGCGAGCTTGAGAATCATCGACGGATTGATGATCGCAAACTGCGTCTTTCCCGCGGTCACCTCGGGGATCGCCGCCGGACTGTCGCTTGCAAACAGCGTCACCGGCCATTCGGTCGATCCTTGTTCGCGTAAATTTATGCGCGCCTGGAGGTAAGGCCAGTCTCGGCGGTTGACCAGCTCCGCGGCGACTTCGAGCATCAACCGCGAGCGGGTGGTGTGCGGGTGCATGCGCATCCGCGTCGGCTTGAGAGTCAATTCATGGTTGCTCATGAAGTTAGCATTACCTGCCTTTCCTCTCGCGGTAAACGTTGCGCGCGCCAGGCTCAAGTCGGCGGCGCGGGGCTCGCTGGTCATCTTGAGCGGGGCAGAGCGAGTCTCGCTCGGCCCGTACTGTTGCCGCCTGTATTCGCTGTCGATCCACATTGTCGTCCCAACATAGACCAATGTGCTGCAAGTCTCCAATTGCCGCACAGCTCGGCGGATAAATTATACTCGCGCGAACCGGGAGCCTCAAACTCAGGAAAGCTAACTCCCCGTCTTCAATCCGGCGCGGCCGATCAGTTGTCCGCCCTCGGTTTCGAGATCGAGCCGCAGCTTTGTGCCCGGCGCGATACTGTTGAATGAGACGCTCGTCCAGAGCCGAAAGCCTTCTTCTCGCCCGCCCACCATGTTGTAAAAAGGAGAAGCGAAAATGAGTTTGCCGTTTTCGTGCCAGCGGTGGCGCACCCGTTCCGTAAGGCCCAACGGCGCTTTGATCGCCGTTACGCCGTAGACTCGGAGCGGCTGGGTCGGTTGAAGCTCGGTCAAAGACGATACCACCCGGCGCGACACTTTGTCGAAGTCCCTGCCGAATTCGATGCTCGCCAAGCGCAGTGGAGCCGGGGGAATCAAGGGGCGCCCGAGTTCGATCAGACCGAGAAACAGCAGACCGGTCGCAAGGCCGAGCGCCCTGCGGCGGAATTTTGACTGTGAACTTGGATAAAAAAAAGACAAAAAGCCCAGGCACGCCAGGGCGGCGCTGACGCGTGTCGTGAGTGTGTTGCTGACGCTCCACAGGATTGGCAGCATGACGTTGATCAGGGTGAATAGATTAAATGCAAAGAACGTGGCCGTTAAACCGCGCTTCGCCGAAAGATGGCGGTCATAAATAACGTCAAGCGTCGATAGCATAGCGGACAATCCGATTAACAGCACGAAGAGAAAATTGCGCGACCCCAGAGTGGCGCTGGCGTAATAAATCGGCAGGACAAGAAACAGCATCTGCTGGTAAAAATTCTTGTTGAAAAAGTTGACGAGGAGACGGAGCCGCGGCGCCCACGGCGCCGGCAGGCGGGGATGGTTGAGTAACTTCGGCAGAAAGAGGCTGGAGAGCCAGATGAAGCTGATATGGAAAACAACCAGGCGGAGGTAAGAAAAGTTCCGTTTCCCGAGCCACATGATGCCGATGCCCAGGATCAGGGCATAGAGGCTATGGAGCCACCAGAGTTTTTCCTGGTGCAGATGAAACCAGGCGATCAGTCGATGGCGGAAGCTTGAACGAGATGTCGCGATGTTTGTGTTGGAGTTCGGCATAAAGGCGCTTTATCACTTAAAGCAAGCTTCGGCTTCATTGTCGATGGAATTAGGTGACCCCTGCCGTTGGCGTTATCGTTCCTCGCCCCGATGCGACGATGCGCGATTCTTCCTATTGCTTTATGAGTTTAGCCTAGCTACAAATTAGATCTGCTTAACAAACACCTCATATTATAAGGAGCGCGTAATGGCACAGAAGTATGTGGACAGTTTCGGCACGCGGAAGGTATTGAAAGTCGGCGGCGAGAGCTACGATATCTTCCGCCTCGATTTGCTGGAAAAGGCGGGATTCAAAAATATTTCCCGTTTGCCGGTTTCGTTGAAGGTTCTGTTGGAGAACCTGCTCAGGCAGGAAGACAACCATCACGTCAGCAAGGGCGATATCGAGGCGCTGGCCAACTGGAATCCGAAAGCGAAGCAAGAAAAAGAAATCGCCTTCATGCCGGCGCGGGTGTTGATGCAGGATCTGACCGGCGTGCCCGCCGTGGTCGATCTCGCGGCGATGCGTGAGGCGATGAAGCGGCTCGGCGGCGACCCGAAAAAAATCAATCCGCTGGCGCCCGTCGATCTGGTCATCGATCACTCGGTGCAAGTGGACTACTTCGGCAGCGCCGACGCTTTTCAAAAAAATTCGGAGCTCGAGTTTCAGCGCAATGTCGAGCGCTACGCGTTTTTGCGTTGGGGGCAGAATGCCTTCGACAATTTCCGGCTCATCCCGCCGGATACCGGTATTTGTCATCAGGTCAATCTTGAGTATCTCGCCCCCGTGGTTTTTCGCGCCAAGAAAGACGGCGCCCATTTCGCCTATCCCGACACGGTGGTTGGCACCGACTCCCATACAACGATGATCAACGGCCTGGGCGTGGTCGGCTGGGGCGTCGGCGGCATCGAGGCGGAAGCCGCGCTGCTCGGCCAGCCGATCATCATGGTCACTCCTGAAGTTATTGGTTTCAAATTGCACGGGAGACTGCCCGAGGGTACGACGGCGACCGATTTGGTGCTGACGGTCGTGCAGATGCTGCGCAAAAAGGGCGTGGTGGAAAAATTCGTCGAATTCTATGGCCCGGGCTCGTCCAGCTTGAGCCTGGCCGACCGCGCGACCATCGGCAATATGGGGCCGGAGTATGGCGCGACCATCGGTTACTTCCCGATCGACGACGAGACGCTCCGATACCTAGAATTGACTGGCCGAGATCCGGATCTCATCAAACTCGTCGAGACTTACGCCAAGGAGCAGGGGATGTTCCGCACGGATGCATCTCCCGAGCCGATCTTCACCGATACTTTAGAGCTAGACCTGGCCACCGTGGTACCGAGTCTGGCGGGGCCGAGAAGGCCGCAGGACCGCGTGCCGCTCACCGAAAGCAAAAAGGCGTTTAAAGAAGCGTTGCCGTCGTTAATGAAGGGCGGCGATGCCAACCAGCGGGTCGCGGTGCAGATGAACGGGGACAAGTTTCAGTTGGGGCATGGCTCGGTCGTCATCTCCGCGATCACCAGTTGCACCAACACTTCCAACCCCTCCGTGTTGATCGGCGCGGGGCTGCTGGCGAAAAAGGCCGCCGAAAAAGGACTGACGCGAAAACCTTGGGTGAAAACCAGCTTGGCGCCGGGATCGAAGGTCGTAACGGAGTATCTAAAGGATAGCGGCCTGCTGCCTTATTTGGAAAAGATCGGCTTCTACCTGGTTGGCTACGGCTGCACCACCTGCATCGGCAATAGCGGTCCGCTGCCGGAGGCGGTATCTAACGCGATTCAGGAGGGCAATCTGGTCGCCGCTGCTGTGTTGTCCGGCAATCGCAACTTCGAAGGGCGTATTCATGCCAATGTGCGCGCGAATTATCTCGCGTCGCCGCCACTGGTCGTCGCCTACGCGCTGGCCGGCAGTATGGACGTGGACCTATATAATGATGCGCTTGGCAATGATCCAGACGGCAAGCCGGTTTACTTGAAAGATGTCTGGCCGACGCTGCAGGAGGTCCAGGAAGTGCTGCGCAAGTCAGTCAGGTCGGAGATGTTCAAGAAAGAGTATGCCCAGGCCACCGAGGGCGACGTGCAGTGGAAGAGCATGCCGGTTCCCGAAGGCGAACTGTTCAAGTGGGATGGCCAGTCGACCTATGTGCGCGAGGCGCCTTATTTCGACGGCATGTCACCCACTCCCAGCGAGCCGAAACCGATCACCGGCGCGCGCGTGCTGGCGCTGCTGGGCGACTCGGTGACGACGGATCATATCTCGCCGGCGGGTTCCATCGAGAAGAATGGACCGGCGGCGCGCTACCTTACGAATAACGATGTCCTGCCCAACGACTACAACCAATACGGCGCGCGGCGCGGCAATCATGAAGTGATGATGCGCGGCACCTTCGCCAATATTCGCCTGAAAAATTTCTTGGCGCCGGGCACCGAAGGCGGCGTCACGGTTCACTTGCCGGACAAAAAGCAGATGTCGATTTACGACGCGGCGATGCAGTATCAGAAAGAGGGGATGCCGCTGATCGTCATCGCCGGCAAAGAATACGGCACCGGCTCGTC
>ORMF010369356.1_pt1 | contig 16454 bp, 12 predicted proteins | sample 1779871 | NCBI WGS metagenome assembly ORMF01 (sample SAMEA104232316, study PRJEB22302) | groundwater metagenome | biome: forest; feature: aquifer; material: groundwater | place: USA | collected 2011-08-07 | depth 5.4 m
AGGCACAGAGGTCACAGAGATCTCCCCCGGCCGCGCCTCTGTGACCTCCGTGCGACCTCTGTGCGCTCTGTGTTCCAACTGTTTATTCTATGAGTAAGAAAATTGGCATTATTGGCGCGGGCGGCATGGCCGCTTATCACGCCCAGGGATTTCGGGAAGCCGGCGCGGAGATTGTCGCGATGGCGGACGTCAACAAGGCCGCGGCGGAAAAAGCCGCGGCGAAGCACGGCATCGGCCGCGTGTTCGGGGACATCGCCGAGATGTTCCAGAGCATGCCCGAGATCGACGCGGTGTCGGTGATCGTGCCGAACAAGTTCCACGCGCCGCTCGCCATCGCCGCGCTCAAGGCCGGCAAGCACGTGTTCTGCGAGAAACCGCCGGCGTTGAACGCCAGGCAGGCGGCCGAGATGCAGGCGACCGCCGCCAAAGCGAAGAAGACGCTGATGTTCAACTTCAACAACCGCGCGCGGCCCGAGAGCTACGCGATGATGGAGCACATCCAGCAGGGCGTCATCGGCACCATCAACAGTTGCCAGGCGAAATGGATTCGCCGCACCGGCATCCCGGGCTTCGGCGGCTGGTTCACCAACAAGGCGTTTTCCGGCGGCGGGCCGCTGATCGACCTCCTGCACATGGTCGACCTCGGATTGTACTTCATGGGGTATCCGGAACCCGCGCACGTGCTCGCGCGGACGTACAACGATCACATCGACGACAAGACGTTCAAGGGCCCGTGGGGCATTCCCGACGTGGCGAAGGGCGTGAACGACGTCGAGGCCGCCGCGCACGGCTTCGTGACGTTCACCAGCGGGCAGTCGATGGCGTTCTCGGTCTCGTGGGCCGAGATGAACAAGCGCGAGGAAGTGTCCGTCGTCTTCCAGGGCTCGAAGGCCGGCGGCATGGTGCAGCGGCTGTTCCGGATCGACGGCATCGACTCCACCGCGATCGACGCGTGCGAACTCTACACGCACGAAAACGGCCGGCCGGTGAACCGCAGCATCATCGTGCCGGAAGACGCGCCGATGGGCCGCGTGCGCAGCGCCATGAATTTCGTGCGCACGATCGAAGGCACCGAGGCGCCGCTCAACACCCCCGATCAGGCGGTGAAGCTGATGAAGATCATCGACGCCGCGTACAAATCGGCCGCCAGCGGCAGGCCGGTGGCGCTGTAATCAAACCAAACGGATCGCCCGCGAATCACGCGAATTAGCGCGAATGCCGAATCGATTCGGTCTGAATTCGCGGGCATTCGCGTGATTCGCGGGCCCAAGTTTTCTCCCACCCTATGAAACTCAACCGCAAACTCCGCATGGGCATGGTCGGCGGCGGCCGCGGCGCGTTCATCGGCGCCGTTCATCGCATGGCCGCGCGCCTCGATGGTGAAATCGATCTGGTCGCCGGCTGCTTCTCCGCCGACCCGCAGAAATCGAAACTCTCGGGCGAGGATCTGTTCCTCGATCCCGCCCGGGTGTACGCCTCGTACGAGGAAATGGCGAGGAAGGAAGCCGCGCTGCCGGTGGAGCAGCGGATCGATTTCGTCTCGATCGTCACGCGCAACAACACGCACGCGGTCGTGGCGAAGACCTTCCTCGAGGCTGGCTTCCATGTCATCTGCGACAAGCCGCTGTGCTATTCGTTCAAGGAGGGACTGAAGCTGCGCGAAGTCGTGCGGAAGTCCGGCAAGGTTTTCGCGCTAACGCACAATTACACCGGTTACCCGATGGTGAAGGAGGCGCGCGACTGGGTGCGCAGTGGCAAGCTGGGAAAGTTGACGAAGATTGTCGTCGAATACCCGCAAGGCTACGCGATCACTGCGCTCGAGGCGGGCACGATCAGCAAAATCGCCAACTGGCGGATGGATCCGAACGTGTCGGGCGTGTCGAACTGCATGGGCGACATCGGCACGCATGCGCACAATCTCGCGCGCTACATCACCGGCCTCGAGGTCGAGGAGATTTGCGCCGAGCTCTCGACCTTCATTCCCGGCCGGCTGCTCGACGATGACGGCAACTGCCTGGTGCGTTGGAGCAACGGCGTGAAAGGCATCCTCTACGCGTCGCAGATTTCGAGCGGCGAGGAAAACAACCTCAACATCCGCGTCTTTGGCACGAAGGGTTCGCTGCAGTGGTTCCAGGAGAACCCGAACGAACTGATCTTCAAGAAAGCCGACGCGCCGAACCAGGTGTATCGCCGCGGCAACGGATATCTCTCTGCGCCCGCGCAAGGCGCGACGCGCACGCCCTTCGCGCACCCGGAGGGCTTCATCGAGGCGTTCGCGAACATCTACCGCGGCGCGGCGGTCGCCATCGCCGACGCAATCGAAGGCCGCAAGCCGCCGAAGGAAGGCTACGATTTCCCTACGGTGGACGACGGCCTCGCCGGCATGGCCTTCATCGAGACGTCGGTGAAAAGCGGTAAGGCCGGCGCGAAGTGGGTGAAGTTTCCGAAGGGCTAGCGAGGCTAGCGGGCCCGTGGCCCGCAAACGCTGAACGCTCAACTCCCAACGCTGAACGCCCAAGTAGACGAACGCATTCGCCTTGCTCGAGAGTTCAGCGTTCAGCGTTCAGCGTTCGACGTTGAGCGTTGAGCGTTCTGCTTCTTGACCCACGCCTCGTACTCCGCCCGCGGCATGAACCGCAACGACGCGCTGTTGATGCAGTAGCGCAGCCCGCCCCGGTCGGACGGGCCGTCGGGGAAGACATGGCCGAGGTGCGCGCCGTCGACGTTGCAGTGCACTTCCACGCGGCGCATGCCATGGCTCGTGTCGACATGCTCACCCACGAACGCGGGCTCGATCGGCCGGGTGAAACTCGGCCAACCGGTGCCGCTGTCGAACTTGTCGCGGCTGTCGAAGAGCGGCGTGTCGCTGCACACGGAGAAATACACGCCGTCGGCGTGATGATGCCAGAACTCGTTCTGAAACGGCGGCTCGGTGCCCTGCTTCCGCGCGACCTTGAATTGCAGCGGCGTGAGCAGCGCGCGCCACTCGGTGTCGGTGCGCTGCACGGACGTCTTCGTCAGGTCGATGATGACGTGCGAAGGCAGTCCACAGGCGGATTGGGTCTGGGAGGGCTTCATGGGCGCCGATCAGAGTAACCGCGGCCGCCGAATATTCCACCGCGCAGGCCCAAATTCATACTTGGAGTTCTCCCCAGGTCGCTAATCTTCCCAGGCAGAGGTCGGAGAATCATCTCGCAGCGGGACCGAGGGTTTCGCCCTTGATGAATGTGGGCATCAGTCGAACAGCGCGGACTAGCGGCTTCTCTCCAGAGACGATCTGGACGGCCAGCCGGCAAAGCTTCATTGCAAATGCGTCGGGGCGGTAGCTGTAACGTGTAGGTTCAGGCAACACAAACCGCATGAACGGGTCCCCGTAAGTCGTAATCAGCGACATGTCTTGCGGCACGCGGACGCCGTAGTTCATCAGTGTGGTCAGCACCGTCAAAGCGGCGAGCGGGTTGAGGCAGATGATTCCGGATGCTCGAGACTTTTGCCGGAGCAGGCGCTCCACGGCCCGGCGATACACTTGAGGTTCGGCGTCGAGGTGAACGACCTCTCCCCGAACGCCGCGCTCACGGACGCGCTGCACTTCCTGCGAAAAGCCAGCCTCCGCGGCGGCGGCTCCCGGCGACGGGCTGAATTCCGAAATGAACATCACGTTGGTGTGGCCGCCAGCGAGGAGCCGACCAGTCGCGTGGCGACCGAGCGCACCAGTATCAACGTAGACGGCGGGCAAATCGATTCCCGGATGAAGCGCCCCCGCCACAACGGCAGGCACCTTGTTTTCGAAAAACCAGCGCTGCACGGTCGCATTCGAGAGCGCCAGAATCCAGCAAGTGTGCGCGTGCTGCTTCAGGAGCCGCCGCAACCATTCCCCACCGCCGGGTCGGAAAAACTGGCGACCGACGTGGATTTGCAGGACGACGCCATGGTCGATGAGCAGCGACTTCAACTGATCGATCCAGAGCGTGAGATAGGGGCGCGAGATGTCGATTGGTTCCGGCATGAGCAGGCCAATCGAACGCTCGGGGTGTGCCGCCGCCCAGCCTCCCGCTGGTCGCCGCAGAACGCGGGTGCCCAAGCCCACGTGCGACGAAATCACGCCTTCGCGCCGCAGTTGATCCATCGCGCCGCGCACGGTGCGGCGGCTGACCTGGAGTTGTTTGCTCAAGGCGCGTTCCGTAGGCATCCACTTTGCCCAGCGACCCGCTTCGATTTCGCGCCGTAGAAGCTGCAGAACCTGCACGCTCAGCGAGGATTTTTCGAAACGCAGGGACATATCGAAGACTCATTTTCCCCTGGTGCCGTGTCGCGACAAGACCGAAGGTCACAAATTGGGACCAAGCGATCGCTGTGGCCACGTCCGCCGGCCGGTTTCAACTCGCGAAATGAGGATCCCTCTTACCGGGCTGGTCGCAGCCCCCTTCACTCCTTTCGATTCTCAAGGAGAGTTGAACCTCGCCACTGTCGCCCGCCCAGCGGCCTCCCTGCATCGCCACGGCGTAACGGCAGCGTTCGTGTGCGGCACGATCGGTGAAGGAGCTTCACTTACCACAGATGAGCGCAAGGCCGTGGCGAAACGGTGGGCGGAGGCGCGGCCCGCGGGTTTGCAGCTAACTAATCGTGCACGTGGGCCATGCGAGCGTCGCCGAAAGCGAAATGCTCGCTCGCCATGCGGCCGGCGTTGGCGCGGATGCCATCGCGGCGCTGGCGCCCAGCTTTTTTCGTCCGGCAACGATCGAAGACTTGGTGGCCGCGTGCGCACAGATCGCCCGGGCGGCGCCCCGAACGCCTTTTTATTACTACCACATGCCGGCAATGACGGGGGTCGGTTTCCCCATGGCGACGTTTCTTGAAATGGTGGGTGACCGCATTCCGTCGCTCGCCGGCCTCAAGTTCACCCACGAAAACTTGATGGACTACAGCCGTACGGTCACGGCGAGCGCAGGCAGATTCGATGTGCACTTCGGCCGCGACGAAATTCTGCTCGCGAGCCTCGCCTTGCGTGCGAAGGGCGCGGTGGGCAGCACCTACAACTACGCGGCTCCGATCTATCAGCGCTTGCTCCGCAGCTTTGTCGCTGGCGATCTCGCGATGGCGCGGTTCCTCCAGGAGCAGGTCATCGCGATGGTCGCGTTGCTCCAGAAACACGACGGCCTCGCGGCAGGAAAGGCCATCATGCGCCTTATCGGGATCGACTGCGGGCCGGCGCGCCTGCCGCTCCGGTCCTTGAGTCGAGAGCAGGAGAGTGCGCTGGCCGCCGAGCTCGAGCACATCGGCTTCTTCGCGTGGTGCAGCCGCCCCTCCGATCCGGAGCCCAAACTCGCGGCCGGCGCGGCTTGAGCCAGCGCAGGCTTTCCGGACATCTTCCCATCCGATGCCGTATCGTTGGCGCATCGTCGTCCTGCTGTTTTTCCTTTCGGTCGTCAACTACCTCGACCGGCAGACGCTATCGGTCATCGGGCCGACGCTGCGCACCGAGCTGAATTTTTCGACCGTCGAATACTCCTACGTCGTCACGTCGTTTCTCGTCGCCTACACGATCGGCTACTTCTTCTGCGGCGCAGCAATCGACCGGCTTGGCGTGCGACTCTCGGTGGCGCTGGCACTCGCCCTGTGGTCGCTAGCCGGCATGGCCCACGCGCTGGCCACGGGATGGATCGGTCTCCTGTTTGCGCGGTTCGTCCTCGGCCTCGGGGAGAGTTTCAACGTCCCCTGCGGCATCAAGGCCCTCGCGGAATGGGTGCCACAGCGCGAGCGGGGACTGAGCACCGCGATTCTCTCCAACGGCTTCATCGTCGGCGCCGTGCTGGCGCCGCCGTTGGTTTCTGGGGTGACCCTGAAGGCCGGCTGGCAATGGGCGTTTGTCGTCACCGGTGCGATTGGTTTCGTCTACTTGGGGTTCTGGTGGCGCTTCTATGATTCCCCCGAGCGCCAAAGCCGGCTGCCCGCGGATGAACGCACCTACATTCTCGGGGCGCGGTCGACGGCCACGGTCGCGGCTTCCATTTCAATCTGGCAGGCACTTCGGCATCCCATCGCGATCGGTTTCTGCCTCGCGCGGCTCCTCACCGATTCCCTTTCCTATTTTTTCAGCTTCTGGTTGCCGGAATACCTGCAGAGCGCGCGAGGCTTCACGCTCGGGATGATCGGCCTGCTGGGCTGGATTCCATTCCTCGCCGCCGACGTCGGGGGACCGGGCGGCGGTGCGCTCTCAGACTGGCTCGTGCGGCGTGGTTGGTCGCCGCGCAATGCCCGCGTTCGCCTGATGCTGGTGGCCGCGCTGCTCATGCCGCTCGCCCTCGTGGCCGTGCACGTGGGCTCCGCCTATGCCGCTCTCGGGTGCATCGCCGTCCTGCTCGCCGCCCAGTCTTGTTGGAATTCCAATCTCTTCACGCTCATGTCCGAGCTTTTCCCGCGAGAACACGTGGCGACGTTCGTGGCTGTGTCCGCCATCGGCGGATCCCTCGGCGGAATCCTCTCCACCTTGCTCGCTGGCCGGGTGATTCACGGCCTCGGCTATGAGCCCGTGTTCACGGTGCTTGGCTTTCTGCATCTGGCCGCATTCGCGATCATTCAATTCGCCCTGCGCCGCCGCGGAGCACCCGCGGTATGAGCATCCAGCAACGCCCTCCTTTGGTCCCAACATGGGACCTATGCCGGGCGATTGGCAGCCGGTGGCCAGAGGCGCACCGTCGCGCGACAACTTCGACATGGAAACGATTCGCACGAAAGTTCTCGTAGTTGGCTCCGGCGCCGCCGGCCTGACTGCCGCCATCGCCGCGGGGCGCAACGGCGCCGATACGCTGCTCGTCGAAAACGCCGGGTTCCTGGGCGGCATTTCAGCCACGCTGCCGTGGCTGGGCTTCCATGATCGCGACTACCGGATGATCGTGAAAGGCCTGCCGCAGGAATTCTGCCGACGATTGCAGGCGGCTGACGCGGCGAGCGAACACGAACTGGATCCCAAGTGCGGCTCGGCGATCAGTATCGATTCGCATTGGTGGAAATGTCTCGCGATGGAACTGGTGCGCGAGGCCCGGGTGAAGCTGCTCCTCCACAGCCAGGTGGTGGACACGCTTCGGGAAGGCGACCGCATCCGCGGCGTTATTATCGAGAACAAATCCGGCCGGACGCGCATCGAGGCCGATGTCACGATCGACTGTAGTGGCGATGGCGACATCGCCGCCCGTGGCGGCGTGAAATGGGAGAAGGGCCGCACCCGGGACGGCCTCGTGCAAGCCCCCACGCTCGTCTTCAAGCTGGGTCGCGTGGATCGCGCCAAATTCATCGCGGGCTGCAAAGACCCGTCGATTAGGTATCGCGAGTGGCTCGTGCCATATCCCGAACTCTGGGCCAAGATGATGCGCCGCCTGGATCAGATGCAGGTCATCATCTGCGGCGGTTTCGCCGGCCTCGTCGAACAGGCCCGACGCGCGGGCGATTTCGACGTGCCGCAGACCCGCATCGTTGGCGTGAAACTACATCAACCGGATCAGTTCAGCGTCGTGATGACGCGCGTGCTGGGCCTAGATCCGACGAGCACCCAAAGCCTCACGGAGGCCTACACGCGGGTCTACGAGCAGATTCCGACGCTGGTTCGCTTCTTTAGGAAATACGTGCCTGGTTTCGAGGCGGCCTCGCTCCTCGAAATCGCGCCGATGCTGGGCGTGCGCGAAAGCCGGCGGATCATGGGCGACTATCTGTTGACGGCGGAGGATCTCATCGACGGCCGGGTGTTCGATGACGCCGTGAGCATGGGCGGCTATCACATCGACATCCATCGTCCTTCAGGGACCTGGGTCGATTCGCACAACGTGCGCGCCTACACGATTCCCTTCCGCAGCCTGATCGCACGCGAGGTCGACGGCCTGCTGATGGCCGGAAAGTGTATTTCCGCGACGCACGAGGCCATCGCGTCCACGCGCGTCATCCCAATCTGCATGGGCCAGGGACAGGCAGCGGGCACGGCCGCAGCTCTCGCAGTGCAGCAGGGTGTCGGCGTGCGGTCCGTGCCGAGATCAAAGCTTCAGGACACGCTGGCCGCGCAAGGGGCCGAGATCGGACGCACGCTCGAGGCTCCGAATTTCCAAGCGATCCAAGAGGTCGGTCAGTTGCCATTCAACGAGCCACCCACGACGGGCGACAACGATCCCGTGTCGGCGCGCGAAACCGCTTGGGTCCGCGACGCGCAGGAGCAGCGCACGGGCTCGTAATACTCGCGCTTACTTAACGACGCTGAACCCGCCGTCGACGACGAGATTCTGGCCCGTGATGTAGTCCGACGCGGACGAAGCGAGGAAGAGTGCGGCGCCCTTGAGGTCGCGCCCAACGATGCCCATGCGGGCCAAGGGGGTGAGCTCCGCGTAGGCAGAAACGAAGGCCGGCGGCAGCGTGCCCTTGTCGAATCCTCCGGGAGAAAGCCCATTCACCTGCACGCCATCGGAAGCAAGCGACGCGGCCAGGTCCCGGGTGAATCCGAGGACGCCCGCCTTGGCCGCGGCATAGTCGACCGGAGGCTCGCGCACGCCATGCCGCCGGTAGAGCGTCCGGTCGCGGCCTATGAGACCGGCAATGGACGCGACGTTGATTATCTTGCCGCTTCGCTGCGCGACCATGGGCGGCGCGAATTCGCGGCAGCAGTAGATGGTCCCAAGAAGATTGGTCGCGATCGTGGCGGCGATGTCGCGTGGAGCCCGGGCGAAGAGACTCGGCTCGCCCACGCCCGCACCGCCGCCGGCGCAGTTGACGAGGATGTCGATGCGACCTCGCCATTCGCGCGCGTGTTCCGCGCAGCGCGCGATCGAGTCATGGCTCGCCAGCTCGAGCAACAGCCCCGAGGTCTCAACTCCATGGCGCCCCCGGAGCGTAGCCGCGGCCTTTCCCGCGCGTTCGACGGTGCGCGCGGTGACGACAAGCTCGCAGCCCGCACTGGCCAGCGCATCGGCGATGTCGAATCCGAGCGCGCCGGCGCCGCCGACGACTACTCCTACACGTCCGTCCAAGCGCCAGATGTCGGGCAGGCTCATTTTTCCGCGAGCGCGAACGCCACGTAACGGTCACCGCTTTGGGCGCCCATCTTGCCGCCGCCGCAGGCGATCCCGACGAATTATTCGAAGCGCAGCGAAAACAGCTTCGCGCGACTGCCGGAAATCACCACCTGCACTTGATTGCCGCGCAACTCGGCCAGGTTCGGGGTCCCTTTCCACGCAACAACCGCGTGCGTGCTGTTGATGCGAATCGCGTCGCACGTCGAAGCCGCGAACCCCGGAATCTCGCGCCCCTCGGCGTCCAACAGGCCAATGCGCATCTCGCCGATCGCACCGGTGTCGACGTTGAGACAGAGGTTCGAACCCTCGACCGTGATGGGCTGCGTCACTGCACGGGTCGTTGTCGACGGAAAGTCGAGCGAGACAAACCCATCGACCCGCTGCACGTAACGCAGGATCACGCCGTCGGTCCGCTCTTTGCGCCCCTCGAAATCGTTATGCGTCGTGCGAAAGCCGGTGCCGTATTGCCAGATTTCGTCGCCGTGCATGACCAATCCCACGCCCATGTAAACCATGTTGCCATTTTCGGATCCGGCCAGGCCCGGGCGTGTGTAAGGCTCTCGCGCGTAGCGGTTCCACGAGATGCCGTCCGTGCTGCTGATGAAGTGGCCTTCCGTGCGCCCGTCGCTGCGAATCGTGTCCTTGGTGGGATGGTGATAGAGGGACGGAAAACCCACATACCAGCGCGGCGCGAGGGGATACCGCTGGATCGCATTGGTGTAGACATCCGTGTGGTCCGGGTCGCGCTCGTCGCACGTGATCACCGTGAGCGCCTCGTCGACGATGAAGGGATCGCGCCCTTGGTGCACATAGGTAGCGCCCTTGCCCGATGGCTTGAGGTCGAACGGCGTGCGCAGGTCGGTTGTTTCGAGCCGCACGACTTTGCGTTCGTGACCGCGCGGTTCCTTCGGAGTCCAGCCGCGGAAGAACAGGACGTATTTCTGCAGTCGTTCGTCCCAGAACGTGACGTTCTGCGAATCCGCTTCGAACGGCAGCAGCGGCCGCTCGTCGCGCTTCCAACGATAACCATCGGGCGAGGTGAAACGGCAAACGCCTCCGCCCTTGAAGACGGTGCTCACGTAGACATACCGCTCATCCGGAGTCGCCGCGTGGGGATCGCGAAAGACATTTCCCTCGAGGCTGCCGATGCCGACCAGATTATTTTCGCGGCTACCGTGGTAGTCCACGACACCGAGCGCCGGCTTCATCCAATTCACGCCGTCCGTCGATTCGGCGTAGGCGACGTTCGCAACGTTGTCCGCGTCGCGGCAGACATACCACATGCGGAGTTTTTCGCCTTCCTCAAAGACTGTGAGATAAAAGGTAATCATGAACTTCTCCCACGGCTTATCTGGGCGAATCACGATTTCCTGCCGCGCGGGCGGATTGACCTTGAGCATCGTGGCTCCGCCATCGCGCACGAAGTGCGGGTCGAAAAAGAGGTGACGAGTCTGTGCGCGGCCCTGCGCGCCGAACAAAAGCAGGCTGGTCAGCGCGGCGACGAAGGGGAACCGGGTCGTAGGACGCATCGGGGTGGCTTTTGGGCGATCGTCAGTTTAGAAGCGCCCGCGGACGCCAAAACTCAGGATCATGCCTTTGAGGGTATACTGCTGCAACCGGCCGGGAATCCCGCGGTAGTAGCGCTGAGGAACGTTGAAGAGATTGTAGGCGTCGCAATAGAGATCGAGTCCCTTGCCCAGATTGTAGTTGGCACTGAGGGTCGTGATCGTGAGCGCCTGCTTGTATTGCAGTCGCGGCGCCGACGTCGAATAGGCGAACAGGTATTCGCCCGTGTAGTTGACGAGCAGGTTGCTGCGGAAGCGCCCGTGTGCGAACCGCAGCCCCGCGTTCCAGGTCGTCGGCACGAATTCGGCCAGGGCGGTGACGGACTGCGCGCCGGCCGCCCCGTAATTGCCGCGCGTGTTGAGCCGGGTGTAGTTGCCGAAGATGCCGAACTTTCGGAGCCAAGCGGGTCCGAGGTTGAACTGCTGCTGATAATTGAGCTCGATGCCGCGCACGCGGGCGTTACCACCGTTCAACTGCGTGCTGATGGTGTAGCCGGCATACTGCCCGTTGAACCCATTGTCGTTCCCGGTGCCGACGATGCCACCCGTCGTGCTGAACTGGAAGTCATGCAGATCCTTTTCGAAGACACTGACCGACGCCAGGCCGAGCTGCTTCATGTAATATTCCAGGCTGAGATCCCAATTGTCCGCCGTCTGCGGCTCCAGTCCCGGATTGCTGATCGTGACGGTCCGTGCCGTATCGTTGACCGTTTCGCTCGGAATGAGGCTCGAAAATTGCGGCCGCGCGATGCCTGTGGAGTAGCTCGCACGAGCGAGCAGGCGCGGTTGGATGGCGTAGGTGAAATGGACGCTTGGCATCGTGTTGGTGTAGGAGCCGCTCCTCGAGCGGAAGCCATATTCTGTGGCGGCGCGCACGACCGGGTCGGTGATGGTCGGAAGGCTGCGCTGCAGCACCCAACCCTCGCTCTCAACTTCGGTGCGCTCGACGCGCGCTCCGCCGAGGACCGTGAGCTTGCCGCGCTTCAAACTACCCATCAGGTAAGCGGCAGAAACGTCCTCGGTGACAGTGTTCGTGCCCGCATACTTCTGGCTTTCACGGAAGTAAACGTCCTCCACCCATTGCTCCGGGTGATCCTTTAGATTTTGGGCGAGCAGGCCGACGTGGATGAATGGCAAATTACCCAGGCCAAACTCCGGGCTGCGCTGCAGATTGGTATCGCGGAACGGCCCCAGCGTGTCGTCTGCATTGCCCAGCACACGATCGGGTCCCGCGTAAGTGCTCCGCGTCGTGTTCCACGTCGTCGCGATCGAGTCCTGTCGACGAAACGCCACGCCCGCCTTCAAAAAGGCCGCGGCATCCGTAGGCAATTCATAGCGAGCGTCTGCTTTCCCCGCATAGATGTGCGCGCCACGGCGCGAGCCCGCTTGAGTCAGGATGCTGTTCCGATAGTTGTTTATGTCGTAGACATTCGGGCCACCCATTTGGGTGAAGCGGGGAAATTCTCGGTTCCGCGAAGAGTCCAGGATCCAGCCCACGCCAGTGATGGTGCTCGTGAAGGTTCCTCCCGTCTTGTCTTTCGTGTCCTGGCCGCCGGACTGATCCAGGATGCCGGTCGCGAGATTGAAGTCGGTGTCCAACTGGAGCGGCCCGCGCTTGTGCTCCGTCACGAACTGCACCGTGCGCTGCCGCTGAAGCTGCCCGACGCTATTCACGATCATTTGGAGCTGCGAGGCCGCGATGGCGCGCGCTTCCGTGCGGGTCGCGGTGAAATTCGGCAGGATCGCGCCCGTGCCGGTGGGATTGCCGCTTGCGTCGAGCGTCGCTACTGTCTGGCCGGTGAAAATGCGCGTCTCGTTGTAGAGATGACCGCCGAACGCGGTATAGTCATTGACCGTGCCGCGCAGACTGAGACGGGTGGCTTCGGATAATTGGTAGTCGATACGCCCGGCCACCGTCGCGAGCTGTCGGTTGAAGTAGTAGTCCGAAGCGTGGTAGTCCCACCTGTAGGAGGGAGTCGCGTTGGTCGACTGGTAATCGAGGATGCTCCGGATGTAGTCGCCGACACTCTCGAAATACGTCGCGTTAAACGCGACGCCGAGGTTGCGCTTACCATCGGCGATGTCGAATACACCTTGGTATCCCACCGAAAGGTCCGAGTGGAGCGGGCGCTCCCGGCGCAGGGGGTTGTGCGGCACGAAGGAGGGTGCCCAGCGTGCCCCGATGCGATAATTGAATTCGTTCTCGCGGGTGCTGCTGAGCGGCGAGCGCGTCTTCATGTTCAACGTGCCGCCGATCGACGAGGCGTCCATGTCGGGCGTGAGGCCTTTCACGACCTCGAATTCCTCGAACTGCGCGGTGACATTCGTCGTGAAGCGCACTTGGCGCGTGGCGCCGCTTGAAACGGGAGCAAGCATGCCGCCGTCCATCGCGACGGCGTTCAGGTTCGAAGCCATGCCGCGAATGGATACCGTGCTCGCCTCGTTGTCTTCGCCAATCGTCGCCGCCACGCCGGGCAGGCGCATGAAGATTTCCCCGGGATTCTGGTTCGCGAGACTGCCGAAGGCGTCGGTTGCTGCGACGTTCACGAGATTCGAGGCGTTGCGCTGCCGGGTAATCGCTGCCGCCTGGCCGCTCTTTTCTGCGGTCACTTCGAACGAATCGAGCCGATACACTTCCGACTTGAGCGCTACGTCTACCCGAGCCGTGCCCGCGGCCTCCACCCGCGCCTCGCGACGTTCGGCGTCGAGGCCGACATACGAAATCTGCAACGTGTAGCTTCCCGGCGCCAGTCCTGTAACCGCGAAATGTCCGAGGTCATCGGTGACGACGGAGCGGCCGGTAGGTAGAATCTCAACCGTGGCGCCCTTCAGGAAGGTGCCTGTTGCGGACTGGCTCACGGTGCCGACCACCCGCCCAGACGCCTGCGCGTGCGTCGGCGGCGCAGCCAACATGATGGCGAAAACACAAAGGAAACTCGGGAGGGTTTGAAAACTTAGGGGCCTGGCCGACGGGCAAGGACGCGGAGTGTGGTCGAAGCGGTTCATGCGATTGGGAAGGCTCGGGGTTTGAGTTCGGGTCACGAGTGGCGAAAGAGCCGCTGTGGTTCACCCCGCGTGGTATGCGTCCGTGCCCCCGGCACGAATCTCAATCCAATGGTCCCTTTTCGTAGCCAATCCATCGTGACCAACGGACTCGGTCGCTTGTCGCCCCGTCACCCTGCGCCCCCGGCCAGTTCGGCAAGGCAGCGGACTACTCCGCGCGCACGGGCGCAGTGCCGTCGCCGAACTCGGCCGCGAGCCGCTGGCCGGATTTCACCGCCGCACGACGCGTGACGGGCTGGCCGCTTTCATTGCGCATGATCACGTAACCGCGTTGCAACACCGAGCGCGGGCTCGCCCCCTGCAGTCGTTTCCAAAGCGAAAGCAGTTTGTGCGACTCGAGCTGCACGCGGCGCTCGGGCGAGTTCTGCGCCAAAGCTCCCCGCAACTCGCCGAGCTGCTCGCGCCGGGCCTGCGTCGCCTGCCGCACCGCCGCCACCAGCCGGTTGGTCAAATCGTCGACGCGCAGATAGCCCTGCTCGATTTGCGCCGCGGGGCTCAGCAGACGCAGCCGCGACCGGGCGTGGTCGAGTTGCGCCATGGCCCGCTGGACCGTCGCGTCGATCAGCGCCGTCATGGCTTCCGTCGCCTGCCGGACGCGCTCACCGCAGCTCACGAAGTGGCTGGTGATCAACTCGGCCGCCGCGCTGGGCGTCTCGGCGCGCACATCCGCCGCGAAGTCGCACAGAGTGAAATCGATTTCATGCCCGACCGCGGAGATGGTGGGCAGCGTGCACGCGGCGACCGCGCGGACCAGCGGTTCCTCGTTGAATGCCCACAAGTCCTCCAGGCTGCCGCCGCCGCGGCCGATCACGATCAGGTCGAAGCCGCCGAGCTGCTGCGCGAGCTGGAGCATCGCGATTATTTCCGCCGCCGCGCCGGCGCCCTGCACCTTGGCCGGCAGGACGACGACCCTGCCGCACCACTGGCGGCGCCTGACGATGCGCACGAAATCCTGCACGGCGGCCCCGGTCGGCGAGGTGATGAACCCGACCGTCAGCGGCATCGGCGGCAGGGGCTTCTTCCTTTCCGGCGCGAACAGACCTTCCGCCGCGAGCCGCGCCTTCAAAGCCTCGAACTCGCGCTGCAGCCGGCCGACACCGTCGTCGACGACGATCCGCGCGATGAGCTGGTACTGGCCCCGTGCCTCGTAGACGCTCACTTCGCCGTAGACGATGACCTGCAGTCCGTCGCGCGGCCGCACCGTCTGCCGGGCGGCATCGCCGCGAAACAACACCGCACTGAGCTGCGCGCCGGCGTCCTTCAGCGAAAAATACACATGGCCGCTTGCCTGCGCGCGGACATTGGAAACCTCGCCGCGAATCCAGGTCGGCCGTATCCCCGTTTCCAACACCGTCTTCAGCCGGCGGGTGAACTCCGTGACGGTTTCGGCGCGCGGAGCATCCGCCGCGGGCGCGGCCGCCGTCGTGTCGCCGAAGAGTGACGCCTGACCCGGAGCTTTCACGCCAGCGCCTTCTTCTTCGCCAGGTGCTTCCGCACGAGGTGCGTGCCGACGGATGCGGCAATGAGCAGCAGGATGGCGGTGAGCACCATCTTGCCGCGCCCTTGCGCCAGCGCATCGCCGAACACGATGAACGCCCCGTTCAGCACCCACTGAATCGCGCAGGAGATCAGGAGGTACCGACCGAAGGGCGCGTTCGCCAGCCCGAGCAGGTAATTCTGCACGAAGAACGGTATGCCGGGCGTCACGCGCAACAACACGATGAAATCGGTCATTTCGTCCGGCTCGAGGTGCGGCATGGCATAACCGAACCGCGCGAGCAGCCGCGTGACCAGCGGCCGCAACCAGCCCCGCGCAAGCCAGTAGGTGAGGACCAGGTTCACCGTCAGCGCGACCAGGCCCAGCGCAACCACCAGCGGCAGTCCCAGCCGCGCTCCGAAAACCGGCCCGGCGACGAGCGCAAACGCGAGATTCGGGGCGCCAATCCCCGGCAGCAACGCCATCGCGCCGAAAAACACCGCCGGTCCGGCCGCCGCGACGACGTCGATCGCTGCCGCAAACCAGCGCTTCACTTCATCCAGCGCCGTCCGCCAGCCGATGAAATAAACAACCACCGCGGCCAGGGCCAAAACCACCACCCCTGCGACCGCCAGTTTGGCGATCGGCAGTTTCTTCTTCGGTGGGAGCGTGAGCGCCGGCATGACGGCAGCCTGCCGCTCCGTGCGAGGCACCGTCAAGCAGGTGTAGGGGGCGCGCGTGCGCATCTGCCGGTTGTCGGCTTGAGAGTAGCGCCGGCTTCCAGCCGGCTCCGACGAATGCCGGCAAGATGCCGGCGCTACTCTCGGCCAAGGTGCTGCCACCACCGGCAACCAACCGGGAGATGCGCCCGTGGCCGCTCGTCGCGCCACACTGGCCCGCCTTGGGCGGGCTTTGCGCTTTCGGCGCGCTTGTGCGCCTTCGGCGCGTTGCGCGGCGAGCGCGCGACCTACAAACGGTCCGCCGCCTGCGCTACGCCCGCACTCGGGACGCCGGTCGCCGCCGCGGATTGACCTCCCGGTTACAAGCCTGCGCCGACATGGTCTTGCCGGCGACAGCGGCGCCAGCTGTGCTGCTGGCCGAAGATGCGTTCCGCTGACTCTGCGCACGCGGCTGCTCCGCCTCGTCCCGCCCGCGAGGGCGACCCACCGCTGCGCCACGGCCCGACGGTCGCGACCATCGTTTGGATCGCCCTGCTCGGCGTGCTCACGCTGGCGCACCCGTCGACCTCGCGGATGCTTACCTGGCCCTGGGCCATCGCGACCGCCGCGGTCTGGCTCG
>ORMF011634637.1_pt1 | contig 16454 bp, 19 predicted proteins | sample 1779871 | NCBI WGS metagenome assembly ORMF01 (sample SAMEA104232316, study PRJEB22302) | groundwater metagenome | biome: forest; feature: aquifer; material: groundwater | place: USA | collected 2011-08-07 | depth 5.4 m
AACATTTCTAAAACAAATCGGCTCGAACCATATTTTGATTGATAAATCCTTTTCCTTTTCGCCAAAAAAGCCCTTTCAAATCCTATGCGAGCGGCGCGTCTCGCGCCGCGAGCTGACCTCTTCAAATTTGCATTTTCCCAACTGGCGGAGACGGACGGATTCGAACCGTCGGTGCCGTTTAAAGGGCACACCTCTTTAGCAAAGAGGCACGTTAGACCACTCTGACACGTCTCCATTTGTGTTAGATTAACATAATTCTATGATTAAACGAACAGGCGCCCCGTGAGGAGCGCCTTAGGTGAACTACAGAGAAGACTCGATGTTTTCCCAGTAGTCTTCATCGGATTTGATCCCGGCAATGATTTTCGCCAGATCCGCATTCACTTTTTTCCGGTTGATGAAGATACCGAAAGTGAGACGGTGGAACAAGTAAATGATGTTGCACCACCAGCTCCGCACATCATACGGGTAGATCTCGACCTTGCGGAGCATGGACCAGAACAGGGAATTGTTATAGTTTCTCATTCCTCCTCCTCTGCATTAAACCTAACATACTTAATTGGAAATCGTAAGGCCTTATTTTTAAATAGAATTTCTGTATAATAACAAAATAATATTTAAGGAGAGATGGATGAGTGGTTTAAATCAGCGGTTTACTAAACCGCCGTGCCTTAATAGGCACCGTGGGTCCGAATCCCACTCTCTCCGCCAGTAGTTTTGGAAAATGAGCATTAAAATACCTTTGCTTTAAGCTACTTTCTAAAACGAAAAAGTGATAAAATGTAAGAACCCTAAAGGGATTCGAACTTATGAAAATCGGCATTATCGGAAGCATGCAATATACAGAGAAAATGCTCGAAGCTCGCGATGAGCTTATTAGACGTGGTCATGATGCGTTCGTAACTAATTTAACTTCTCCATTTATTGGTAAGACGGACGAAGAGAAAGAGAGAATAAAAATAGATCAGAAAAACAATTTAGACGCTATTCGAGAATTTTGGCGTCTCATGCAGGGCGCCGATGCAGTTTTGGTTATGAATTTTGATAAGCACGGAATCAAAAACTATATCGGTGGCAACACTCTCATGGAAATTGGATTTGCACATGTACTTGATCAGAAAGTATTTCTCTATAACCCAATCCCTGAAATTCCTTACTACAAATCAGAGATCGAGGCAGTGAAGCCCGTGATAATAAATGGAGATTATTCCTTGATTAAATAATTTATGACAAAGTCTAAGCTAATTAAGAAACAGATAGGTATTTCACCAGAACGTTTGGCGAAGCTTCGACACGCCATACTTATCGAATCTACCGGATCAACGCCTCTCCAATTAAGTCACGCTTCCCTTCGACAGGGGCTTCGACTGAGCTCAGCCGAACGTCCTCAAGGCAAGTCGATTCAAAGTTCCGGCAATCGTCTCCACAGTTTGCTTGACAAGCACTTTTTAATAGTTATTATGTTAAGTACTTAAATATATGAGTACAGTTTTTGGAAAAACATCTTCTTGGCACGCTGGTTATCATTTTCACTACTATAAAGTGGGGATTTTTCTGTATTGTTAAACCAATAAAATTGTAACAAAAAACACAAAAACAACCCCACACTCAGGGGTTGTTTTTGTTTGGGATCTGTTTACAAATTTTGCAAGTAGGTCCCAGACAAGTGTCTGGTCGAATATATTTTTCGAGAGTTCTTTCACACTACAAGAGAGGGTTTATGGCATACGATAGAGGTACAAGACAGGCTATATCAAAGCTTTCTAATCTCTCTATTGAAGCTTGGAAATTAATAGAGAGACTTGAGAGCGAAAGCATTGTTGCTCCCCTAGAACTTTGTAAAGTTCTTGAGAAATCAACAGTACATCTTATCGGAATTTCTTGTGCAACAGGAACTGAAGATGAGAAGGACCTCAATGTGACGAACTCGATAGGTTTTTTTGACCGGAGAACCCGGCAAAAAACTGAGTTTCTCTTGACCAACTTGCGGGAAGTCGGTAAGGAAGTTCGTCTGACGCTTTTTGTTGAAGACACTGAGTGGACTAGAGCGTGGGGTTGGAATTCTCGTACTCAAGAGGATTTGCGATTGGAAGCCTGGATGCAGATTGAAGAAGCTCGTGAAGCCGGAAAGGCTCCGCCAGGAGAAATTCTATTCTGGTCTGAAGTGGAGCCTAGGATTTTAGATATGGGACTTATGGGATACGAAGATGGAATCATCTGGGCTAGTGAGCCAGAACAATCACTTGCTCTTGATACTGATATTCGTTATCGCATGACCATACCAAAACTTCAACATGCACGCCGTGTCGAACTTGAGCTTTCTTCGTGTAAACGCCTTGCTTCATATGCCTCAACAGGCCAGGCTCTGGAAATGCTCTACCCTGACTCAATTTTTGTTCAGTCGGCTGATTCCAGGACAGATCACATGCTCCAGCGTCGGAGAAAAAAACCCATGCCGATCATCCATCCGTGGAGATAGCTGTGAGACATAGAAGTTTAAACCGGCCATCAGGTGGCATGCCGATGCATGTGGATTTAACCTTCCGCCACGAAGTCGAAAGGAGGTGGTTTCTCATGTTACGTAAAGATTTCTTCCGCAGTTGCGGAGGACTTCATGCCTACAGGTAGTGTTCTGGCGAGGAGTGTAAACTCCTCGCCAGATTTTTTATGAGGACAATTAATAATTAAATTGATATACTCGCATATATGAAAAATAAAACTCAGATACTTTTGATTCACGGCGGGATGACTTTTAAAAGTCAGAGGGATTATTTGCGTTTTCTAAAAACAAGAGAAATTTCAATTAATAAGAAAATAAGGTGGAGCGGAGATTATCTTGATAATCAATTAAATAAAAACTTTGAAATTATTAGGCCTCGTATGCCGTTGGGAGAGAACGCTAAATATAGCGACTGGAAAATATATTTTGAAAGACACATCCCATATTTAAGAGACGGGATAATTTTAGTAGGAGAATCATTGGGGGGAATTTTCCTGGCAAAATATTTATCTGAACACAAATTTCCTAAAAAAATACTGTCTACTTACTTAGTTTGTCCGCCATTTGATAATACTACTATTGGAGAAGATTTAGTGGGGGGTTTTAATCTTAAATCTAACTTGTCTCTAATTGAAAAGAATTCGAAAAATCTATATTTAATCTTTTCAAAAGATGATAACTCTGTTCCAGTATCTCACGCTAAGAAATATGGGCAAAAACTAAAAAAAGCAAAAATTATAATATACAAAAGTAAGAATGGACATTTTAATATTTCTAAATTTCCCGAAATAGTTGGAATGATTAAGAATGACCTTAAAAGAAAATAATTATCCTATTTCTATTTCAAAAACATCAAGTTACTTATTCTATCCATACTACTTTAACCAAAGGATAAATGGTGTATATTTTGGTAAATAGGTTATAACCCCCCGCAGGAGAAAATTTAATGAAATTAAATTTTAGGAAAAAGCGTACGGTTTAACTGGTTCAAAGTTCCAGGCATCGTCCTGAGATTTGGATATAATATAAAATATGACCTCACTTTTGAAAAAACCTAGTGCGTGGCTTCCAATAGCAATGTCTTTAGCGGGGCTTGCCTTGGTCCTTGGTCACTATGCAGTATATGGCATTGTTCACGAAGTGGACGAAGGAACTCCCGCCCATATCTTTCAACTCCTCATGGCTCTGCAAGTCCCAATCGTAGCATTTTTTGCGATCAAATGGCTTCCACAAACTCCTCGCCCAGCCCTTCTAGTTCTCATCCTTCAAGGCATAGCCGGTCTCGCCGCATTCGCTTCCGTTTTCTTTCTTACTTAGTATATTCATTTGCACAAAGAGGGTGGCGGAAATCGCCACCCTCTTTCTTATTCAGTCGATCTTGTTCCTCTCTGGACTCCCAGAGGAGAAATCCGAGTAATCGTCTGACCCTGCCCTCCGCCTGATTGCTGGACCGGGTTTGTCTCCGAAGGGCCTCCCGCCCGGACGACATCTCGGTCGTGGAAGAACCTTCTGGCCTCGGCCTCCGACTTTAGCCGGAGCTGTCGGCGACTCATTGAAAGCGGCGTACGCATAAAAATTCTGCCTCCGAGAGACATATTAAGGAAAGAGAGTTATCTGTCAACATCTAATTTTTTTACAAAAAATGATACTATGTGGGGACTATGTCATACAATTTAAAGCATAAAACTGTCTGGATTACCGGCGGTAAAAGAATAGGTCAGGTTGTGGCCCAAGTTCTGGCAGAACATGGAGCTAATATTATTGTCAGTTACAGAAGTTCTAAAACTGAGGCACTGGAGACAATAAAAAAAGCAAAATTGCTAAAAGTCAAAACTCTTGCAGTTGAATGCAATGTCTCCTCAAAAGAAAGTGTAGAGGAAGCAGTCAAAACAATTTCCAAAAAGTTCAAAAAAGTAGATATTTTGATAAACATGGCTTCTATTTTCAATCCTGTGGCACTAGAAAAAATAAGCGAGAAAGATTGGGACGCAAATTGGAACGTTCATGTATTGGGAACATTCTGGCCATCACAAATATTAACTAAAATGATTCCAAACGGCGGACACATCATAAATATTGCTGACAGAACATCTATTGGCAAAGCTTATAAAGGTTATTTGCCCTACATTATTACCAAGTCCGCTGTAAGTGCGATGACAAAAGCTCTTGCGGTTGAACTTGCGCCACGTGGAATATTTGTAAACGCCATTGCCCCTGGCCCAATACTTCGGCCCGACGATATTTCTCTCCAAGAGTGGCAAAAAATAAGAGAAACCTCCCCTCTCAAATATAAAATAAGCGACAAAGAAGCCGTAGACCAATTCGCACGGCTCGTTTTGTATCTATCCTCCGTATCTATGGCCAGCGGCTACACCTACCCCCTTGATCAAGGCCAAAATCTCTAAACTTTATTGTCCTCTATTCGATTTTATAGTAAAGTAATTTCCAACAACCACAACTTCCTGGCATTTTCTCAACATGGCAAAAATAAAGGAAAAACTAGATGAGAAATTAGAGAAACTAGAGCTAGAACTAGATAGAGGAAACGATATCTCTATTATCAATTTGATAGATTGCCTGGTTGAAAAAGCTCACCATTTACGAGTCTCGGACATTCACATAGACCCGACCGCAAATAATATGCGGGTACGATTTCGGATAGACGGAGTATTAGAAGATGCCTACTCGTTTCCAAAAAATATACATAGTGAAATAATTTCCAGAATAAAAGTTCTTTCAAAACTTCGCACGGACGAACATCAAGCTCCCCAAGATGGGAGATTTCGGTATATTTTAGTAGAGACAGGAGAATTCATTGACCTGCGCGTCTCAATAGTCCCGACATATTATGGTGAAAACGCTGTACTTCGTCTCCTTTCCGACAAGGCAGAGCATTTTACTTTGGAAAGTTTGGGATTTTCCGAAAAAGACAGAGAAAAAATACTGGAAGCAATCAAAAAGCCGAACGGAATGATCTTGGTCACTGGCCCCACAGGTTCGGGCAAAACCACTACTCTCTACACTTTGATAAAAATGCTCAACTCTCCGGAAGTTTCTATTATCACCATTGAAGATCCGATCGAATATGCCGTTTCTGATATTAAACAAATCCAAGTAAACAGCAAAAGCGAACTGACATTTGCTAATGGTCTACGAAGCATCCTCCGACAAGACCCGAATATAATAATGGTCGGCGAAATCCGCGATGCCGAGACAGCGGGTATAGCTGTGAACACCGCTTTAACCGGACATCTCTTGCTTTCAACTCTCCACACAAACGATTCTGCCACCACTCTTCCGCGATTACTGGACATGGGTATCGAAGAATATCTGGTGGCCTCAACAGTAAGTTTAGTAATTGGCCAAAGATTAGTTAGAAAAATATGTCGGGGATGTAAAGAAAAGGAAGCTTACCCAAAAACAATAAAAGAAAATGCTTTGCTTCTCCCCTACGCCAAACTAATAGAAAATGACAAGACTTTTTACAAAGGCAAGGGCTGTGAAGATTGTAACGGAAGTGGATACTCTGGAAGAATTTGTATAAACGAAGTTCTTGTGGCAGACGAGGCTATACGCCAAGCCATTTTGAAAAAAGTCGCCGCGAGCGAAATCAGAAATCTAGCCATAAACCTAGGGATGACAGCAATGCTTGAGGATGGCCTAAAGAAAGTTATTGCCGGACAGACAACATTTGAAGAGGTCTTGCGAGTTATCCGCGACTAAACTAGAGACTCATGGAAAAAATGAAAGAGATAAATATTTTTTCCCGAAAAACTATCGGTAATTTAAAAAGGAAATTAAAAAAGCTAAAAAGCCTTTACTCTTCAAGGCTGTCTATAAAAGAACAAACCTTTCTAATTAAACGACTCTCCTTTCTTATAAAAGCCGGAATACCACTCCTGGATAGTTTACATATGATAAAGGAGGAGACTAGGTCAAAAAATCAGATCGTGATTTTGAACACAGTTATTAGTGACGTTTCAAACGGCCAACATCTCTCAAAAAGCCTCTCCAAATACAGGAAAATGTTTGGGGATTTTTCTATAAACATAATAAGTGTTGGCGAATCCAGCGGAATACTAAGCGCAAACTTGGAATATTTGGCCGAGGAACTGCGTAAAAAGCAGGCTTTGAAAAAGAAAATCATTGGGGCCTTGATCTACCCTTTTGTTGTCACACTTGCCACGCTAGGTATTACCGCCTTTCTTTTGATTTATCTTTTTCCAAAAATCATGCCCGTTTTTGTAAGTCTCCACATGGTCCTTCCCCTTTCTACCCGAATAGTCATATTCCTAAGTAATTTTATAACTCATTACGGCATTTATTTAATCTTAGGAGTAGTATTTATCGTGACTATTTTCCTCATAGCGTTAAAGAAAAGTAAGCAAATGCATTTTTATTTTGATAAATTTATTTTGAAAATGCCTATCGTGGGAAAGACAATAAAAAACTACAATCTGGCCAGCACCACGAGAACTATGGGACTTCTTTTAAAAGGAGGAATTACTCTTAGTGAGGCTTTGCCTATTACCGCTAAAACAAATAACAACTCGGTTTACAAAGAAGAGTTCCGTCATATTGGATCTATAGTAAACCGGGGAGAGAAGATATCCGCTTATTTGAAAAAGAAGCGCGATCTATTTCCCGATGTCGCCTCCCAGATAATTTCCGTTGGAGAACGTAGCGGAAACTTGTCCAATTCTTTGATTTATTTATCAGAATTATATGAAAGCGAGGTGGATGATTTTACAAAAAATTTATCAAATCTGATAGAACCGATTCTTATGGTATTTATGGGAATCTTAGTTGGGTTTATTGCCATCTCGATTATTACTCCCATATACAGCATCACTACTCATATATCAACCAGATAATATGACTTCTCAAAAAGGCTTTGCATTAATTGAAATAGTAGTTGTCCTTGGAGTAATGATGTCTATTTTGGCCATGGGTCTTGTAATGGATCTGAACTTTGTGAAAGGCGATAATTTTCTATCTGAAGAATCTGTCATAGTAAGTTTATTGCAAAGAGCCCGAAGTGAGGCAATGAATAATATGTTTCAGTCTACCCATGGATTCTGTTACGCTTCTCCGAATTATATTGTTTTCAAAGAAAGAGCGACTTGCTTGCCGAAATCAGGAGAGGATCTGCTTATCCCAGCAAATCCTAACATTGGTGAAAATGCCTCTACCACATTTCCAGGAGAAATTGTCTTCAGCCAATTGGCTGGCACGACTAGTCCCGCCACTATTCATATAACTGACGGAATAAAGTCAGCAGATATAAAAATAAATTATGAAGGTACGATCACTTGGTAAAAAATATATGAGCGGACTTGCCACTTTGGAAATACTGATTGCTTTTACTATTCTTATTTTGTGTGTAGGAGGAGTAATTATAATCACTTTTGGAAACCAGTCCCTCTCTACAGACTTAGAGGTGAGTAACCAAGCCATTTACAAAGCCCAAAAAATGCTAGAGGAAGCCAGGATTCTCTCTTACTTTGATTTTAATTTAGTCAATCCAAAAATAGAGACTGAAATCTCTGGTCCAATTCTATTTACCAAAAATATTGATGTAAAACAGGTAGATTTATTTACAAAAGAAGTCAAAAGCACAATTGCTTGGCAGTCCGCAGGAAGAGCACTTTCACTGTTCCAAACAACTCTGGTCACAAATCGCCAAGCGGGCGGCACGGGAACTTGCAGTTCAGTCTTAACTGGAGATTGGAAAAATCCAATCCTAACAAACTATGAATTCGGCAAGGATTTAGTCGGCGACCCCGCTAATATATTCCCTATTTCGGCGATTGAAGCTTACAAAGGAAAGCTTTTTGTCTCTATCGATAATTCCACAAGCAGCAGCCTGCCAACATTTTTTGAATTTGATATTTCAAATCCTTCCTTGCCTATCCTTTTAGGAAGTGTGGACAATGATTCCTCTTCAATAGCCGGCCCGAATGCCATTGCTGTTACTGACACGTATGCCTACGTGGCTAGTTCCAAAGGATCAAACTTTTCAACTTGTGTAAGTGGCTCCTGCGGGCAATTGCAGATAATTGATGTCAGTGGCCCTGCTCCGATCTTAAAAAAGACTTTCAAAATCCCCGGCGTCACAGGCGCAGGAGGACAAGCTATTGGCAAAAGCATATTTTATAAAAATGGCCTGGTTTACTTGGGACTGTCTAAAACTTTATCTGGCCCAGAATTCAATATCATAGATGTTTCCAATCCTTTGAGCCTAGTTTACAAAGGCGGATACTCTGTTTCTAACGCCGTCAATGATATTTTTGTGAAAGATAGCAAAGCTTACATTGCAACTCCAAACAGCGAGAACATGACTATAGTTGATGTGGTCAATTCGTCATCGCCACTAAGACTAGGCGGCTACAGCCCGGCTGGCGGATCAAACGGCGAGAGTATTTACACCGTCGGCAATACTGTTTACCTCGGCAGAACGTTTGGCACAAATGAATTTCACATTTTGGATGCTAAAAACCCTGTCAGTCCTTCCATTACCGCCAGCAAAGATATTGGCACAGGAACTGGAACGAGTATAAACAGTCTTTTTGCACGCGATTATTTAGCCTTTATGATAACAAACGCCAAATTTGAAGTCTGGAATATTCTCGATCCAGTTAATATTTCGCCCTGGACTCAAAATGGGGTGATTGGAGAGTTTTTGACTTTGCCCGGCAAAGGATTGGCGATGGACTGTGAAGGAAATTATATGTATGTCGGATCAGTGCCGGTCGGCAACAAGGGTTATATCTCAATAATCACAGCAAACTAATGAAAACTAATAAAGGATTCACCCTTATCGAGACAGTCATATACATTGCTCTTCTCTCCTTGCTTTTGGGAACAGCCTTCACTACTGCATTCCAGCTTATGCAAGGAACAGATACGCTTAATACGAAAATTCGAGTGGAGGAAGAGGGAAATTTTGTCATGAGAAAATTTTCTTGGGCTTTGACTAGTTTAGACCCATCTATTTCCCCCATCGTTGGAGGCTCTTTGCCATGCTCGCAGACAATAACTTTAAAGAAAACTAATTTTTCTTCCAATCCAATAATAATTTCTAGAAATTCTGTCAATAATTCACTCCAGATAGAAGAAAGTGGAGTTGTTTTGCCTATTACAACTGAAAATGTAAAAGTGGTTTGTCTCCAATTCTCTATTATCCCTGCGATTGATGGAGGACCACCTGGAATTGCTGCAACGACAACAATAAACGGAGTTGATTTTGCTATTACAAAATACCAAAGAAAATAATACGATCATGATTCCAAGAAAATCAACAAATAATAAGGGGTTCGTAGCACTGATGTCGGCCATAATAATTTCAGCTGTACTTTTACTTCTGGCCATCACTACTAGCCAGAGCGAATTTTATAGCCGCTTCAATATTCTTGACTCCGAAATCAAAGAACAAAGTTCAAGCTTTGCTGATGCCTGCCTGGAAGTGGCCCTGCTTGGATTTGTCCAAAACCCCTCCTATTCCGGCAATGTAATTGTTCCTGTTGGAAGCGATTCTTGCTTTATCAGCCCTGTAATTACTAGTGGATCCCAAAAAATTTTCGTGGCCAAAGGGATATATTTAAATTCCCACACTAACCTCAAAATAACCCTGGACGGAGCGACCTTTTCCGTCATTTCAGTCGAAGAAATCCCTTACTTCTAGCCGTTTTCTTCCCTACTTGACTTTCAAATGTTAATATGCTATAGTAGATACCGGAGGGTTCATATGAACCAAGTCGTAAATGAGGTATTTGGCTTCGTGTTGGTGATCTTCGTCATGGGGATTGGTCTCGACTTCTTGTTCCGATCAAACCCCAGGATCCACGGCGCCTATCGTCGATCGGTTCGTCGGCTCGGCACATTCTGCTCTCGCCAGCTCAGCCGATTCTTGCGCTGGGCTTGGAGGGAGTACTCGCAGTTTATTGTAGGAAGTGTGGCCACATTGGCCCTTCTCTACTTAACAGGCCACTTACATTGAGGATGTAGGTGGTCTTTTCGATTATGTAAAATATATCAGTGTCGCACAATATTTGATATAATTACTTCGTATGACTTCTCTCAAACAACTCAAACGTCAATTTTTAGAATACATAGAGATTGAAAGGGGTCGTTCGCTCAAAACTGTTGAGAACTATGAGCATTATCTTGATCGATTTTTAAATTTTATAAAAAATGACAGCCCTTCGGCCATTACTGACTCCTCTGTCCGCGAGTTTCGCCTGTGGCTCAACAGACAAAGCACAGGAAACAAGAAACTCACAAAGGATACTCTCTCCAAAAGAACTCAAAACTATTATCTTATTGCCCTACGTGCGTTTCTGAAATACCTAGCCAGACAAGAAGTGAAGTCCTTGCCTGCAGAACGTATTGAACTTGCAAAAGTTTCTGAACGATCTCTTGATCTCATCACATCTGCCGAACTTCAAAGGCTTCTTGACTCACCAAACGGTACGGATTTGAAAAGCCTGCGTGACAAAGCAATTTTGGAACTGTTATTTTCCACCGGTCTTCGCGTTTCCGAGCTATGTTCCCTTACTTCGGATATAGATCTGACCTCCGATGAGCTATCTATTCGCGGCAAAGGCGGAAAAGTCCGTGTGGTTTTTATTTCAGATGAAGCAAAAAAATGTATAAAGACATATTTAGCTGCTCGTAAAGATATAAATGACGCACTCTTTGTCCATGTAGGCAAAGAAATAATTAATAAGGAAGCAAATCCCCTAAGCAAAAGAACTATCGAAAGGATTGTAAAACAATACGCCATTAAATCTGGTATTTCCAAAAAAGTTACTCCACACACCATGCGCCATCTTTTTGCTACTGACCTTCTCTCGAATGGCGCAGATATTCGTTCAGTTCAAGCTCTCCTTGGGCACTCTAGTATTATCACTACCCAGATTTATACTCATGTGACGGACAAGCACCTGCGCGACATTCACAAGAAGTTTCATAATAAAGGATAATTGACACCATGGATTTATTACTATAAATTAGCCTCAGAAGGAGTTTGGTAATGGAACAAAAAAGAACAGTAGATACAACATGGGAAAGACTCGATGTTGGCGACCTTTATTACAGCCAAGGAGTCTTGTGGAGAAAAATTGTCTACGGTGGTGAACACCTGTGCGTGCCTGTAGAGTACGGTTACGCAGCAGTAGCCTGTCACTGCAAACGGAGTCTAGTAGTTCAGAAAGTTCTTAGACCAGAAGCGGCTTAAAGGTACAGCTTTCGCGAATGAGGTCCGCCTCTATCATCGGGGCGGATTTCTTTTTGTTTAAATATCTTATATCATTATTGAATGCGAATTATATCTTGGAATGTAAACGGCATCAGAGCTGTCCACAAAAAGGGACTTTTTGTGCCTTTTGTGGAGAAATACCAGCCAGATATTATAGGTCTACAGGAAACAAAGGCACAGCAAAATCAGAGTGAGGTGGATCTGCCGGAATACCAGGAATACTGGAATTCAGCCACCCGCCCTGGCTATAGCGGCACAGCAATTTTCACAAAACATAAACCCCTTTCTGTTGTACTCGGAATACCGGAAAAAATTTCAAAAAAATATAACTGGAGTGAAGATGGCTATGGAGATCCAAACATTGAAGGGCGTGTCACTACCCTAGAATACAAGGATTTTTATGTAGTAACAGTCTACACCCCAAACGCCAAAGACGACCTCTCTCGTATCCCCTTGCGTCACAAACAATGGGATCCGGCTTTTCTAGAATACATGAAAAAGTTGGATAAAAAGAAACCTGTTATATTTGGCGGAGATCTAAATGTCGCCCATACTCCAGATGACTTAGCCCGGCCAAAAGAAAACGAAGGCAAAAAAGGTTTCACAAAGGAAGAGCGTGAAGGAATTCAAAAAATAATAGATGCAGGTTTTGTTGATACTTTCCGCATGTTTACAAAAGGCAACGGACACTACACCTGGTGGAGTCACTTTGCCAATGCTCGAGAGCGAAACATTGGCTGGAGAATTGACTACATTTTCGTAAGTGAGAGGTTAAAAGATAAAGTGAAGTCTGCCCACATCCTCCCTTCTATCCTGGGATCAGACCATTGTCCCATAGAATTAGAGATTTCAATCTAGTTGTCCACACTTTTCTTTCCTTTGTCCTTTACATGTCTTTTACTGATGATACACTTGTTTCAGAAGACAAATTAGATGTCCGATAAACCCCGGGCTGAACATTTGTAATTTGTTCTTTGAGTTATTGTACTTAGAGGGTCGCGCGGCCCTCCCCTTGAAGACATCTTGGTAGTCGTGATGCTGGAAGATCAACACATCTCCAACTTATCTACTATTTTATTTTTTGTTTCGTGATGCTGTTAGCCGGCATCATTGTTACTGCGGTGCACTTCCCCAAACAGCTCGTAGACGCTTGTAGTCGAAAGATTGCTTAGTGTCCGGGTTGTTTTTTTAATAATTAATAAGCAAAAATTTTATTTTACGTAATGACTGGAACGTATTTTTTTTATCTCTTCCTCATCTGCTTCTTCTTTTGTCTGCCTCCCCTTCTTTCCCAGCTCTTCAAGGTCAGTATCGGGTAAATTAATCAACTCCTTAGCCTTATTTTCGAGATATTCCGGAGTATTTTTTGTCGGATCCTCCAATACTTCTTCAAGCAAAGCATGCAAAATGAAGCCAATTTGTGGTCCTGGATTGGCTTTAGTTATCTCCATTATTCTTTTCCCATCTATTTTGAGCATTCCAACAGAGATTGGATCGCGCAAGGCTTCTTCTATCATTGCGTGGTACTTACGAAGCCTATAAGGGTCTTCTTTGGGCCTACCCGTGCCTATACGATCACATATACGGAGATTCATCAGATCCCATATATTTTCCCTCCCCACGTTGACAATCATCCTACGGACCGCAGAAAGGGTAATTTGCTCTGTGTCCGAGAAGAACATATGCCAGCGTACCATCGTTACAACTTTTTCAATAATTTTGCTCGGATATTTTAGATTCGTCAGAATTTTCTTTGTAACTCTTGCTCCAAGAACTTCGTGGCCATAAAAAGTCCAGGTGTTTTGTTCGGTCCCCCACCTGCGCGACTCCGGCTTGGAAATATCGTGAAATAGAGCCGCTAAACTGATATCTAGAGGATACTTTTTATCAGCTGCTCCCTGTAGAGAACGTAGCAAATGCTCCCAGACATCGTATGAATGGGCTCTATTTTGCTCAACTCCAATAGTTTGCTCCAGTTCAGGAACCACATAAGGCAATAGGCCGAGCTTTTTCATTGTAATCAGCCCATCCATAGGTCTGTCTGACAGGATCACTTTTGTAAACTCCTCTCTAATACGTTCCATGGAAATATTCTTCAAAAGACTTGAGTTTTCTAGTATAGCTTTTTCTGTTTTTGGTTCTATTTCAAATCCTAACTCTGCAGAAAACCGGACTCCTCGCAATATTCGCAGTCCATCTTCTTTGAAACGATCAGCCGCCTCCCCTACTGTGCGAATGACTTTGTCCTTTATATCTTTTTGACCATCATAAAGGTCAATCATCTCATCCTTTGAGACAGAATAAGCCAAAGCATTCATAGTAAAATCCCTTCTTTCTAGATCATCCTCTAACTTTTGGCTAAATGTAACTTTATCTGGATGTCTATTGTCAGAGTAATCCCCTTCTATTCGATATGGAGTAACCTCTATCACTTTCAATGTTTCATCCTCAGTATCCTCATTAACCACTCCAACTGTACCGAAGTCATTTTCATAAAATGTCTTGGGAAATAAAGCTATTATCTCTTCTGGCTTAGCATTTGTGGTTACGTCCCAGTCCTTGGGGATTCTATTTAATACAAGATCTCTGACACATCCCCCCACGACAAAAGCTTGGAAACCTTCTTTTTCCAACTGCGCAGTTACATATGAAACTTCTTTTGGAATGGAGAAATTATTTTTCATGAAGCCAATTAGGGAGAAAAGCTTTGTGCGGCCAAGGAGAATCGAACTCCTATCTCAGTCTTGGCAAGACCGTGTTCTACCACTAAACCATGGCCGCTTATATAGTTATTTAATCAAATTATTCATGGCTAATTCAATCCATAAAAGTAACTTTCTTTTTAAAAAACTACTGCTTAGTATAGTTGACCCCACCCCAAAGTGCAATCTCCTTGTTTTGTGTCTTCCTTGAATCACTTGCGGTTTATGAAATTGCGTTAGGGGAATATTTAATTCTTGTGACCATTTTTCCTTGCAATTCTCGATGTCCAGGTCAGGATACAATAAAATGCTGCATCTTATTTGCGCCATTTCAATCTGCATGAATTTTGTAAGAAACTTAATAAAAACCCTATGAATCGAAAAATTAATATTTGCCAACCTTATAATTCCCCTTGTAGACTTATCGCCCTCTCCTGCATACAGCATTAACCCCGCCATAAATAGAGGACTTTCTTTATATAGTTCAAATTCCTCTTGGGCTTTTATTTCGACTTCTTTATATTTTTTATCAAGTGAAATCCGTCTTCCATTATTCAATTTTACTAGTAATTCAGTACTGAAAATCAGTTGGTTCTTAACATTTTTGTATTTAATGTGCTTCGACCATTCTTCATTTCTAAACCATTCACAGAGAGTGCTTCTTGAAACTCCAATAAGTTTTTCAATTTCCCTATAAGAAGAGCCTTCTCTTCTAAGCTCAAAAACTTTTTCTTTGTCGTGTCTCATACTATATAATACTAACACCTTGGTTCCTTTTGTAAAAGGAGAAAATATGTATTATAATTTATTTAATGCACCCGTAGCTCAACGGATAGAGTACCGGTCTTCGGAACCGTGGATGTGGGTTCGATTCCTGCCGGGTGCACATTGTGGATAAGTCTGTGTACATGTGCATTAAGGACAAGTCTTTGACGAGTGTCAAGTTTTAATACAAATATTTGTCTGTTTTAATTATATGGCTTATTATCAATGTAATTTCAATAGGACATATGAATAAAGTGTCTTTTTGATATCAAAAACAAAATATGTTTCACGTGAAATTCAAACATGTGTTACTCATGAAACAAACTTAGGTTTAAGGTATAATTGTTTCATGTTTAACAAGAAATTCTCAAAAGAACCTACAGAAAAGCAAAAAATTGGCCAATTAGGAGAAGATCATGCTTGCACATACTTGGAAAAGAATGGCTATAAGATAATAGAAAGAAATTATTTAAAGAAGTGGGGAGAAATAGACATTGTGACTAAGAAAGGTAACAAAATTCACTTTGTTGAGGTAAAAACTGTTTCTCATGAAATAGCGGATACCAATGTTACTCATGAAACACAAGATGAATATAGGCCAGAGGATAACATGCATCCTTGGAAATTGCAAAGACTGGGAAGAACAGTCCAGTCGTATTTATTGGATAAGGACGTATCGGACAATATTGAGTGGCAATTCGATGTCGTTACTGTTTACATGGACATCAAAAGAAATACTAGTCGTGTCTTTTTAATAGAAGATATTGTCCTTTAGATAAAACCCCCCCTCGCAAAATTTTTCTGAACCCGCATATATGCTTGGTAGCAAATTGCTTTGCTCGTAGATCAAGAAAACAATGCGCTCGATGCTGGCCTCTCGATAAACTCGCTAAGCTCAAACAATGTCTCCGGCTGGCGCATCTCGCTGTTGTTTTCTAATCTCCTGCGCAATGTACAGAAAAATTTGCAATATTGTCATTTTTGTAAAATATGTTTTTGTGCTAGACTTCAATTTGTCTTTGTAGGTCTTCGGGGTGTAGTATAGCGGTAGTATGCATGTTTTGGGAACATGTGGCCCGAGTTCGATTCTCGGCACCCCGACAAAAAACTTTAGTTTTTTGATTGCATATTAGTTAAGAAATACGCGCCGGCTCTGAAAGAGTCGGCGCGACGGAAGGAATTCAGTTGAGGACTACGAGAGAATTCGTATCCTTTGCAAGAAATAGAA
>ORMF011608771.1_pt1 | contig 16453 bp, 17 predicted proteins | sample 1779871 | NCBI WGS metagenome assembly ORMF01 (sample SAMEA104232316, study PRJEB22302) | groundwater metagenome | biome: forest; feature: aquifer; material: groundwater | place: USA | collected 2011-08-07 | depth 5.4 m
AGTCAGGGGTTAAAAGACAATTGTTCATTTTTTCTTCGCGTGGCCAAAGGCAGTCTCGAGGTTAAGTACGGTGAAGATATTCATCTCTTATCTATATATCAAAAAATTGTCTTTAATGGCCGTTACTCTCATTCCATCAAGAATAAAAGCTCGACAGAAACTGCTGAGACTTTGATTATCACGACACCTAGCATGTGGTCATTAAGTGCCGCGTAACGCGATTCGCTTTAAAACATTTAAGAAGTGTGTTAGATTTTCCGCTCCCATCAGTTCGGATTTTGAATATATTGCCCCCAAACCTTCTTTATGAAGTTCCTCAGCATCCCCTGAATCAATGTAGGATGCAAGAAATACAACAGGGATTTGGAACCCTCTTCGCTTTAATTCTTTATAGACTTCGACTCCGCTTGCAAATGGTCGCGAATCTCCCTTGATACTTAGACATATATCTAAAGAGATTAAGTCGGGCATTAAATCCTGAGCATTTTTAAGCCCGTCTTCTCCTGTAGTTGAAAAATGGACCAACCATTTTGATTCGACATCATTTTCTAAAATTACTTTTAACTCGTTGCAAAACATATTGTCATCATCAATCATCAAAAGCCTAATCTCACTCAAACGGCCTATTAACTCACGCGCTTTCTTTTCAAAAGCATTTAAATCTATAGGCTTATCAAAGAATCCATCTGCGCCTTTGTCAATAAGCTGTTTCCTTACATCATCGCTGCCATAGGCAGTGCCAATGATTACTTTGACTTGAGGGAACTTAGCCTTACATTGTTTCAATACCTCTTCCCCGCTTGTATCAGGTAATCGTAAATCAAGGAAAACAAGATCTGGTTTTTGGGTCTCAATAAAGCGCAAGCCTTCCCTTCCTGTTGTTGCGGTGTAAACACGGCATGTATATTCTTCAAGAAGATCCCTCATCAGTGTCAAACTGTCCGGCTCATCGTCAATAATGACAATTTTTTTCATTTCTTGTCCTTTCTGTTTAGTGAGTTGTTCATTAGACCGGTATGTTCGATACCGGCAGCCGGGCTTTCATTAAGAAGATAAGGCATCGAAGATTATTTTTTTAAAACGTTGCTCATCTACTGGCTTTTGCAAATAGCCTATTATTCTATCGCGACAGTCATTCTCAATTCTTTTTCTCGTAACGTCATAATCATAATATCCCGTCATGATCAACACTTTCATATGAGGGGCCAAATTTTCTTTAAGAACAGTTTTTAATACATCTTCTCCGCTCACCTCTGGAAGTTTAATATCAAGCACTAATAAATCCGGCACGTCGCGATGTATGTGTTCTAACGCCTGAATTCCATTAGAACAAGCAATTACTTCGTACCCTTCTTCCTCAAGAATATCCTTAAACAGTGAAAGTTGATCTTCTTCATCTTCTGCAAGTAAAATTCTAGACTTTTTTTGCATCTGACGAGGCCCTTAAATATTTCATAAAAAATGTAGTCCCTTTACCTTCTTCGCTATCAAAACTGATCGAACCACCTAGGTTCTCGATATATTGTTTAACTGTGCACAATCCCAAACCTGTACCTGTAAATCTCTGGCTGCCATCTGGCGGAAGATTTGTTGGTTTAGTTGTAAAAAAGGGTGCAAAAATTTTGCCTTTGATTTCCTGTGGGATTCCTTTACCTGTATCTACAACTTCCACTATGATCTTCCCGTCATTTTCTGATAAGCGCGCATTTATAGTAATTTTGCCGTCTCTGTTTATTGCATGATAAGCATTATTAATTAGATTCCAAAAAATTTGATAAAGAATGGATTTTTCACCAAATATACGGATATCCTCGCCAACATTATTTTCCACCACAACCTGATCAAGCTCTAGTTGATTCCTAACCATTTCGTTTACTTCGTTAATAATACTCCTTAACTGAATGGGTTCAAGATTAAAGTCACCTTGATCTCTTATTGGTCTGGCAAATTGTCTTAGTCGCGTCATAATAGATACAATACGATCGGTATTTCGACTCGCCATCGCGAGATATTCTATTGCTTTTGGTTGAGGGTATTTGTCTTTTTTCAGCATCATTTCCACCCTTGTAATCGCGGGTTTAATAGCATTGAGTGGATTTTTGATTTCGTGATCAATTCCCTCGCTCAATCTTGCTAAAACGTCAGTTTTATTTTTTTCCGCCATTAAAAGCATGAATTCTTCTTTAACTTTGAAAGACCTCGCATTATTTATAGAGACTCCTAAACTTTTTGATATTTTATCAAAAAAATCAATGTCCCTTTCGCCAAAATCCTCATCAGATTTCTTCTTACCTAATAATAAAATGGCTATTACAGATTCTTGAAATATGATTTTACATATTGCTTCTGCTTCCCAACTAGAAAAGAATCCCATTTGTGTTATAGCGTATTTATTTTCAGAAAAAGTATTTTTTAATAGTACATTTTTTGAAGTCTCTAGTAGCCATCTGATCGAAATGTCATCTTGAGGTAATTCACTCTTATCTTCATATTTTCCGATACCGTCAATGCGGTAAGACAATCGATATATTTTTTTCTCTTCGTCTAAAAGTAAAATACTTGCGTTTTCAAGTTGGAAACCATTTTTGAATATATCAACAATATTACGTAGCTGAGTCGATAATTCAGTGATCTGAATCTGATTTGATATATCTCGTTCAATCTTGTTGTAGTCAATTGCTTTTTGGAATAAAAATCTGTCTGTTGTATTCGTTAAAAATTTCCGTAGTGGTTCATAGCCAAAAACGATAAAAAGAACACTAATGAAACCAGCAGCAAACTTTCCAACAGGAACGAAGCGAACGAGTACTTCTTGGGCAAAGTAACTGGCTAAAGAATACACTCCAAATACAAATGAAACCAATCCGGTAAAAACGATTGTTTTCTTGACTATAACATCAATATCAAATAATTGATGTCGGAGGATGGCATAAGCTAATAAAGAAGCGTATATAGCCACGCCAGAATTCAAATAAGGTGGGAAATTTATTCCATACCAAACAAACCAATTAGTTCCACCGCCAATATAACCAATCAATGTAGCGATAAGAATCCATTGAAATTGTTTTTTTTGTTTGCCTGTTGATTTGAGGTAACCTTTCGTATAGATGATATAAAAACAAAAGATGACTTGCAAAAACCACCACACCAAATAACAATGAAAAACAATCGAGGGAATAGGCCATAATCCATAAGTGTACTTAATTTTCCAATCGGTATAAAAAAGAGAGAAAGCCGAATAGCAAAAGAAAAGATTTATCAAGTGAACAAAAATAAGAGGTATTTTATTTTTTTCACGAAGATGCAAAACTGTAAAGGTAAAATTGACAAAACCGCTATTAATAAGAACAACCCCCAATATAGTCCATTTGAAAAGTAATATTCCCCATTTTGGATCACTTGAAGATTGCCAGAGAAAGTAAAAGAAAGCGTAGAAAGCCAAACTTAGAGCAAAAATAAAATAAGAAATATTAATTGGGTTTGTTTTATTTTTTGAAAGGGTAAATATACCTATAAGGCCACAGGCAATAAAATTGATTAAGCTTAAGATACCAAACGCGGTGAGTTGGTCTAACATGAAAACATTATTTTCGTGCCGTGCAAATATTATTCATTTGCCATTGATCTCTAAAAATGAACACGTTTTGAAAACCTATTTTATAAAGTAACGAGCGCCAATACTCCGGTTTGCGATAATACAGCGTCCATTGTTCGCCTGCTGACGTTTGCATAGTCTTTCTCATCAACTTCTTGGTGTTCAGATTCTCATATGATGAGAATACCAGAAGTCCTTTCTTAGGTAACAAATCAAAGATTTCCGTGATCATTTTTTCCACAGTATCATTACTAAAATAAATAAACAAACCCGAAGCGACTACAACATTAGGCATCCAATTTATTTTTTTCGAAAACGTTCTTAAGTGATTTAGATGAAACAAATCTCCTTTGAAAAATTCTATGTTTTTCAAGCCTTCTTTTTTTGTTAAACTCTTTCCGAGTTGAACACATGATTTGTCCTTATCAATACAAATCGATTCAACATCGCCATTTCGATGCTCATCAACCAATTCGCGCAAATATCTGGCACCCCCGGAAGCTAAATCTAAGGCCCGCGTTTTAATTCCTAATAGGGTATTGTTATGAATTTCATTCCATAAAACTTTCTTAATATCTTCCTTTCTACCGCGCGTTGCATGTACAGCTGGTAAATTGAGTAGTGCTTTATCGATATACTTTCCAATAATGAAGGAACCTTGAGGTTTGTTGTTGTACATATGTTCAAAGTTAACACCGGATTCTGCACCCAAAACAACGGTTCCGTATCCAAGTTTTGATGTTTTGAGAAGATTTTTTAAGATAACCGTGTAGAAAAAATCTTCGATCTGAGCAAGTGCGCGTTTTATCATTTCAAATGTTTTCGAACGGTCGAGAGAAAATCTTCTGTGTCAAAAGGTTTGTAAAGATAATCAACGTATCCAAGAGCTTTGGCTTCTTCTTGTGTTTTTTGTCCTTCATAACCAGTCATGAAGATTACAGCGCTTTGATGCCCATTTGAGTCGGCTACAATCTGCTTCATGCGCTTAATTGTATCAATACCATCCAAACCGGGCATCCGAATATCAGTAACGATTAGATCAAAATCCTTATTTTTTTTGATCCTTAATTCCCGGATTTTCTCTAATGCATTTTCACCGCTGTTAGCAATAGTAACGTTTGTGAATCCATGCTTTTTTAAGAGAGTTTGCAATGTTTTTGTTATGATCACTTCATCGTCAATAATTAAAATATTTTTCTCATCCGGCACTTTTCTTTTGTAATCACAAAACTCATCGAAGAATTTAAGCGTCTCCGCTTGAATCATATCCCATTTATCGTTATGAAAATGATTTTTTGAATCTGTAATGTAGAGTTTCGACGGTATCTTCTTTTTGAGACGATCATACAATTCATTGGTTTTTTGAACATCCATAACTTCATCATGTTCTCCGCGGAACAATAAAAGAGGTATTGTTATTTGATCAGCTTGGTCAATGATATTGATAGAATAGCCAATTTCGTGAAAGAATCGATAAAAGCTTTCCGAACGCAGCAAACCATATCGGTGAGGGATATCAAGTTTTTCTTTTGAGAGCTTTCCTTGCTTATACAGATCAAGAGTATTAGGATCTTCAAAGAACTGATTTATCGCTGGAGGTACTACCCCTTTAGTTTTAAAAAATTCCTTTACATCTTTATTAAATCCACTCTTAAACCACCAGAGATATGAATCTGTTAAACATGTAACCGTAGTTACGACACTTCCAAACTTAATCCGCTTATCCTTCAACGATGCTAGCAATGTTATTAAAGCACCTGTGCTATGGCCAATGACGCAAATTCTTTCTTTATTTGGAAAATCATACTTGCGAACTAAAAAGTCAATGCCCGCTATCAAATCATCAACAGAATTTTGTAATGTCCATTCGCCCGGTGTTCCCGCGTGTCCGCGGAGGTTGTACGTCAACATCAAATAGTTATTATCTGCAAAATATTTTCCGCTTATTTCGTACTGTCGGTCGCAATAACCCAATCCATGCGTAAAAATAACAATCCCTTTACATTGGCTTAGATCTTTTGGTCGATAAACTTTACCTTTAAAAAGAGACTGATCGCATAAGAATTCTACGCGCTCATAGTTCAATTGATCTGTATTGCTTTTAATAAAATTAGTTTCATCCATCTTTGCTCTCTTTTTCAAGTCTCTTTTTTAAGTACTCAACAACATCTCCAACAGTTTTCATGTCATCTGCAGCTTCATCTGGCATCTCAAAACCAAATTCTTCTTCAAAGGCCATCACAAGTTCAACTGTATCCAAGGAATCCGCTCCAAGATCATGCACCAAATCAGCATCCGGTCTAATTTCCTCAGGTTTTAGACCAAGTTGTTCACAAAGGATTTCTGTCACTCTTTTCTCAATATCCATCTTTGTCCGTCAGCTTTCCTCTACGTGCTTCTAACATTTCACCGGTAAGCCATTGCTCTTTCTTAACATATCAAAAGATAATGTCGTGAAGTGTCCTAGAGTTTATTTGGTATTTTTAGCCCTTTTTCTCATGTTTTCGCTTTGAATACAATCTATCAAGAAATTTTTTTGTTCGTTTAGATGCACTCTTAATGGTGCTGTCGATGCGTTCAAGATCCAGAATGACGGGGCGTAAATTCTGGTTATCTGATTCTTCTTCGATTTTTTTAAGTTTCTGGACCGAACGGAAAACACGCATTTGTATGACTGTTAGTTTATTGTTCACATAAGCTGATAAATGGAAAGCGGGATCTTCTTTCATTCATATTCCTCCGGTCAATTATTTCTGCTGTCTTCTAATTTTATACTTAATCGCTCACAAAGAATTTCTTTTACTCTTTCTTCGCTATCCATTTATTTTACCAGCTTAATGAACCCAAGCATTACCGACGCTTGGAGAGTCGTGCAAATGGCAACAACCAAAATAAAGATGCGCAAGACGATTTTTTCAACCTTACCTTGCTTTGAGACAACTTGACCGAGAGCAAAATCAAAGAAAGCCGCAAGACCAGCACTTACCCCCACGAAAAATAAAAGAAAAAGGAAACTGTGAAGATCCATATATTTCGACCCTACTTTCCGGCCTCCTGCCCTGCGACTTTTCCAGACAGATTATACCCTTTGTGGCTTATTTTGAAATCTCATATTGTTATCGTCTTTTATTAGGAGAAACTAAGGGTTGGGGGGGGTACAGAAAGCAGAATTATTCTAACTCTATTAGTGCTTGGAGCAAGAGAAATGCTATAAGCTTAAATAAACCAATTCGGTGGTTTTTGGACACCAATCATCAAGGAAATCCGGCGTTACCGAGCGCCAATCAATCGGTCATTTTTGATACTCCAGTTTTTGCCAGGTTATACAAGTCAAGCTGTGGCGATCCACAGCCAGTGATTTATCCTTGAGCCCTTATTTATAAATTTCATCTTACTTTCCAGGGTTCTTACCCGCCCTAAAAAAACATATTTTTGAGAGTCATACTTCATGACAAAAAGCCCTTACTTATAAGCATCTGTTGAAAGGCGAGATATTTCCTGAAAAAAGCCACCTTCCTAGAACAAGACCCCCCGTTTTTGACCCTTACTATGAAAGGGGACCTTTTGTTAAAAATATTTTCCAGATAAAAAACAAACCAAATGTATGTATGACTGTTCCGGGTTTGCCTGTTTTAGCCCAATACTCTGGGAGAGGTGTTTATGCAATTAGATGAAGCAGTAAAAATATTTCCCGAAATGTCTATATCCCTGACACGGTACCCCCCTGTTTTTGACCAATACTATGGAGATGTGCTCCTCTTTTTTTTAAGAAAAGTACACCTTCCTGACGCAAGACCCCCCGTTTTTGCCCAATACTCTGAGAGGGGTGTTTATGCTATTAGGTCAAGTGGCAAAGATAATTTTTCCAAATGTCCAAGTCGTTGATCCGAATTGGGCTTGTTTTGCCCAATACTCTGAGGGGACATTTTGTTTTGCAAATGAAGGGGTGCTCTTTTTATGGAGCATTTCAATTCTTTTGCAAAACATCGGGAAGGCAAGAGGAAAAGCAAGTGGTCTTGCCTTCATTCATGCTTATCCGTTTAAGAGCGCCGCTTGCAGATTGAGGGTTTCACACGTTCCCGACTACAGTCCCTCGACATAGGGAAGTTGGTACTGTAGTCGGGATCGTGTGTAAGGGTCGAGCAAGCGGCGAAAAGGAAAGAGAGGTGATTTGGATGCTAGAGATTAAACACCATTTAATGATTTTAGAAATGTGTTTAGAACAGAAGTTCATGACGCTTAAGCAGATTACGAAGATGTTCTTTTCTGAAAGCCCCAATGAATTTGACTGGCCCATGAAGTGTGTGAGAAAGCTTGTGAATGCCGGGCTGCTTCGTGGTGTTAGACCTCATTTTTCCAGCCAGGTCTTGTACGTGGTAACTCTGAGGGGTGCGGCGCTTTTAAAAAAGCACAATCTTTCAAGCGGCCTTCGGGCAATCAAAGAAATTGACGAGCGGAACTTTGAACATGACGGATGGGTGACAGATGTCAGGATTATTTTTGAGAAACTTTTGGGTTTCACAAATTGGATTCCTGAACGTGTGCTCAAGAAAAAGAATGTTCGGAGGAAAGTCCCGGATGGGATTGCAACGTATGACGATCATGAACATGTGATTGAAGTGGAAAGAACACTTAAGAATAAGCGTGCTTATGAGAAGATTTTCCTAAACACGTGCATCACGGATTATCCCAACGCTGACATTCTCTACATCGTGGCAAATGAAACGGATAAAACATGGCTCATGAAACAAGCTGAAGGATGGCAAAACATCTATTTCACGACAATGAATGAGCTCCTGCAGATGAATTGGGGAGTGAGATTCAAGAGCAAGGGTCTCGTCTTCAAATTCGAGCGTCAAGAACAAGGCGGTGTCCATTTCAACATTCCGGAAGAAGAAGTGACGGATGAGAATGACGCATTTTTTGAAGAATGCCGCGAAGCAGACAGAGAATGCGAGCGAATGGATGCTGAATATAAAAAGCAAAGAGTTCAAGCATTGAGTAACGAGGAAAATCATGAAAGCAAATGAGAAAACAACAGCGATGGAAATACTCTTCCGCGTCTTGATTGAACAGGGATGTATGGCGTGGGGACAAATCTCGATGCTTACGGGTTTTTCTTCTGATGAAATCAAATGCCTTGTGGCTGAGGGCTATCTTATTTTAGAGCGAAGCTACTTCGACCATAAGCTCCTCTGTTTTGCAACCGAGAAAGTGAGACTGTTTCTTGAAAGCCGGGGAATTCACATAGATCTCACACTCATCCAACAACCACCGATTAAAAACGAGCGCCACGACCTCGCGTTGATTGATATCCGAATCATTCTTTATCACATGGGTTATCTCCACTGGCAGTCAGAACGCTTACTTCTTCACAGAGGAATGCGCAAGATGACACCGGATGCCATTCTTTCAATTGGACGGAGAAAAATCGCTATTGAACTTGAAATGACGAAAAAAGGAGAGGCACAGTATCGTGAGAAATTCGAATTTTACAAAAACCATCGGGCCATTGACGCCGTCATTTACTTTGCGGCTACGCCAACCATCAGATCGAAACTGCTTCAACTAACTCAAAACAACAAAAAAATATTTGTCGTTCTTTTAAAAAACTTAATCGATCACAAAGAACATGCATACATTCAACATTTCCAATTCCCTGGAGCTGTTTATCTCTCCAAATTGCTTGAAGTAATTAGAGAAAGGAGATTTGCTTTAACGGTCCTGTCGAAAAACAATTAAGCGTTTTTATGCAGCTTAAGAAAATTCAAGAATCAAAAAAATCTGTTGATACAGAAATCAATGTTACAAAAGCAAGTCCACAAAAAATAACAGCGGATGATTGGCTGCCAGATTTTGATAATCCGGATGATTTAACTCCGGAAGAACGTCTTTCACACATTGCCAAAATTCTCGCTATTGGTTCCACTCGTCTTTTCGAAGCAGAAACGAGGGAAACCTCTAACAGTTTTGATAATATATCTTGACACTGCAAGACTAAATTACTATTCTCACCCATCATGACCACTTCAAAAATCCAACCAACAAAACAAATGGAAAAATGGTGCGCTGTTTACACCCGCAAATCATCCGATGAGAATTTGAACTCAGATTTTACTTCACTGGATGCTCAACGTGAATCGTGTCAATCCTTTATCCAAAGCCGAAAAGAAGAAGGCTGGCAAGTCTACCCTGAGCGATTCGACGATGCCGCCCTGTCTGGTGGAAACACAAAGCGCCCTGCCCTTCAACGCATCTTAAATGCTGTCCGTCAAGGCAAAATACAAGCGGTGGTAGTTTATAAATATGACCGACTAAGCCGAAATATGAAAGACTTTGTTCATATTCTTGACCTTTTTGACCAACACGGTGTTGCTTTTATTTCCGTCACTCAACAGTTTGATACGTCCACTTCCATTGGCAGAATTTTTCAAACAATGCTCATGGGTTTTGCGCAATTTGAACGAGAGCTTGTCAGCGAACGAACACGCGACAAACGTGCCGCCATGATTCAAAAAGGTAAATGGCCGGGTGGTATGCCCATCATTGGTTATGACGTTGATTCAGAAAACCGCAAGCTTGACCTCAACCCAAAGGAAGCGAAGCAAGCCAAAGATCAATTCATGTTCTATCTCAAAGAAAAGTCTTTAAGCCGCACCGCAAGAAAATTGCACGAACATGGATACCGAATAAAACAGTGGATTACAAAAGCCGGCAACGAAAAAGGCGGCGGGCGATACACCAAAACAAATCTTGATCAAATCTTAAGAAACCCGCTTTACATCGGAAAACTCAGGCATAAGGACAAACTCTTCGATGGCCTGCACAAATCCATCATTGAAGAAACCCTCTTTAACAGAGTACAAAAGCTTCTTTCGCGAAACGGTGGATTCCATAAATCTTTAAGCCAAGATAAGCATGATTTCCTGCTTCGAGGGCTCGTTCACTGTGCAACCTGTCATTCTTTTATGAGCCCGAACTTCGCTTATTCCAAGGGGAAAAAGTATTTCTATTACAAATGCGTCAAAGTCATGAAATTGGACAAGAACGAATGTTCTGTCGGAAGTGCTCCGGCAAGGGAGCTTGAAGCACTTGTTGTGGAGCGCCTTGGTGTTCTAGGAAAAAGCAAAATACTTGTCGAGAAAATCGTCAAAGAAGCCCGGGAAGCTTCCCTAAACGGAGTCAATCCTCTGAGAGAACAGAAAAAACGATTGATGGATGAGATACAAAAGGTTAATCAGGAAGCAAAGAAATTAGTTTCTGTGCTTGGTTCCGGAAATACAAACCAAGAGAAAAACCGTTTTATCCTTGAGCGTTTGAACGAACTGGAAGGGCAAAAAAAGAACTTGGAAACAAAGCTTTCTGAAACTGAAATTCAACTCAAGCAACTCGAAGAACGCATTATTGATACGGAAATCATCCGGCGTAATTTAGAACGCTTTGGCGCTGTCTTTTCCAAATTAACACCCAATGAGCAAAAAGACCTGCTCCGTCTGCTCATTAAGCAAGTTGCTTACGACCCAAACCACTCAAAAATCAAACTCATCTTGCGCCCCCTGCCCGATCTTGGGCTGACCGTGGACGGTGATAAAGTTTGTTTTGACGAGAGTGCGGTATGGCTGCCCGACTAGGACTCGAACCTAGAATCTCGCCTCCAAAGGGCGGTGTGTTACCATTACACCATCGGGCAATCAGGGTACTAATATAGCAAAAAGGGCGGGTTATTTCACCCGCCCAATTTATTCACCAATAACCAAATTGTTTTATTCTAATTTACTTTTTTCGCGTTCGTACGCTTCTAAAATTGTCTTTTGAAAATATTCCCTGCATTCCGCCGTAATAGGATGCGCAATATCTTTATGTTCGCTTTGACGAAGAACCGCTTCATCCGATTCTTCTTTGCGCTGATGAACGGTCAACTGATTTCCGCATTGATTGCAGTAAAGACTTCTCACGACGTTTCCGATGCCGCAACGCGGACACGCCTCTTTTGAGCGACGAGACGGCATTGCCACAAAAAGACCTTTCGTACCCTCAATGATTTTAATGTCACGAACGACAAAACAATCATCCAGCGTAATCGTGGCAAACGCACGCAGCTTTTTGTCGGAATCGTGTCTCTTGAAGACACGAACCTCCGTAATCTTCATCTTCCGGGCCTTGCGGTTATTTAAACTGTGTGAGCAATATGAATTGACTTATAAGGCCGAAACTTGGAGTGAATGGTTTTGGCAAGATGTTTGGCCCGGTGTTGTGAAGACAGAATGCCGAAAACGGTTGGCCCGCTCCCCGAAATAAGATGTGGTATGCCTAAATCTTCAAAGAGCTTAAGCGCTTTCCGTATCAGGGGATAAAGCGCCGTGCTGGATGCTTCTAAATCATTCTGAAAAAGCGTATTTTGCTCGCCTTCTTTCAAGGCTTTCAAATGATGGGAAAGTGTAGCAAGCGGGGATTTTTTTGTCAAGAAATGGACTTTTCCTGACGAGGCATTGTGACGAGCAATATCAGGATGTGATTTGCGATAGTGTTCGTAAACTTTTGCTGTTGAAAGGGGTTTTGGCATCGTGACAATCACAAACCAAAGTTTTTCTTTTGTGGGGAGAGGCGTGATTCGCTCCCCTGCTCCGCTTCCTAACGCTTGATTCGCATGACTCAAGAAGAAATTAACATCGGCTCCCAGTTTTTGCCCGATTTTTTTTAATGCTTCATTGGAAATTTTTAAATGATAAAGTCTTTTCATTCCCAATAAAAAATGCGCAGCGTTACTTGAACCTCCGCCCATTCCGCCGGCCATCGGAATGCGCTTCACCAAACGCACAGAAACGCCCCCCGGAATCCCGACTTCTTTCTGAAGCATCCCGAAAGCTTTAGCGATCAAGTTCCGATCATCTGTGGGGACTCTAGGGTCATTCGTACGAATCAAGATTCCGGAAGAAGTTTTACGCAGATAGAGCGTATCTTTAAGAGAAACACGATGGAAAAGAGTTTCCAGCAAATGGTAACCGTCTTTTCTTCTGCCGGTAATCTTCAAAAACAAATTAACTTTGGCGGGTGAATCAATCGCGAGAGAATTCATTTGAGTGAAAGATAAAGCACCCGTACGCGCTTTTTTGAAGCGCGCACGGGGGTGCAAGACTTAATTCGTCACGACCACGATTTTTTCATGTGGCGGTGTTTGCGTCTTTTTTTCTTCCACTTGTGTTTGTTCATTTTGCGCTTTTTGCGCTTTTTGCCACAAGGCATTTAAATCTCCTTTATGAATTAATAGATTACTTTATTGAGCGGATATTCAATAATTCCGGAAGCACCCGCCTTCTTAAGCTCGGGAATCAACTCCCGAACAACTTTTTCATCAATAATGGTTTCAACATCGTAACCGCTATCATCTGAGAGCGTTGAAACAGTTGGATTTTTAAGTGCGGGTAAAATACTGAGCACTTTCTTTAAATCCTTCTTGGCCACATTCATTTTCAACCCGACTTTCTGCTGAGCAACAATGGCTCCCTGCAAAAGCATCGCGATCTTATCAATCTTCTGCTTTTTCCACTCATCTTGATAACTTTTTTTATTGGCAATAAGCCGCGTGGTGGAAACGAGAACCGTATCAATAATTTTAAGGCGGTTCGCCTTTAAGCTGGACCCTGTTTCTGTGGCTTCCACAATAGCATCCGCAAGAACAGGCGGTTTCACTTCCGTGGCACCCCAGGAAAATTCCACTTCCGCCTGAACTTTGTGGTTTTTAAAATAATTTTTAGTGACGCTCACAAGCTCCGTTGCAATTTTCTTCCCCTGAAGGTCGCGCGCTGATTTAAACTTTGAATCTTCATGAACAGCAAGCACCCAGCGGATGGGGCGTGCGGTTTGTTTTGAATAATGAAGTTCTGTGACCTCATGAACTTTGGCTCCGCTTTCCATGACCCAGTCATGCCCTGTTAATCCACAGTCAACGACCCCGTCTTCCACATAGCGAGGCATCTCCTGAGGGCGATATAGCACAAGCTCAAGCTCATCGTCATCCACAGCCGGATAATAGGAGCGGGACGTAGTCACCACGTTAAAACCAGCCTTTCTGAATAGCTGGTAAGTGGCTTCCTCAAGGCTTCCTTTAGGTAAAGCAAATTTTAGCTTCAATTTTTCTCCAAATATGTGTTGGGTAAAGGTTTGTATTGTACCGTTACGTTTAAACCCTGTCAAATCAAAGGGGCTAAATCAGACGATGAGGGTTTCCAGATTAAAGCGCAGGGATGGAAGGGTGAAGAAGGCCTGAAATCGTGATTTTCCCTTTCCGGAAAAGTTCCAGGCTGGATTTCTCAAGCATGGCGGCGGAAGGGCTCACGGTATTTGCAATTTCAAAATAGGAAAAATCTTCAAAATGATATCCGCGCAGGACGGTGACAAATTCGCGCAAAACAATATCGAGTAAATAGGTAACGTCTTCTTGCTCAAGCCAATTGGTTTCCGCAAGGTGGAGAGAAGGGTCTTTGGGTTCAAGACTAAAATCAAGCGCGAAGAATGGCTTTTTACTTTTTTCTGTACTCTGATAGCGCACATTCACTTTAACACCGCTAAACGTATTAAAGATCCGTTCGTCTGTCACAAGCAATCCTTCAATGCGGCGCGTTGACTGACCGGCCAGAAAATCCCCGAGCTTCACTTCTTCCACGTCAAAAAGCGGCTGCCATTCATTTAATTCGCCTTCGGACTTCGGCTGAGCACGCTTAAGCATTTTATGATCGTCCAAATAATAAAATGGAATCACTTGGGCGATGCGATACTGGCTGGAAGCGCTCGAGCTTCTCAACGTGAAAATATATTCAAGAGTTGTTCCGGAAGGATAAAGAAAAGGATAGCTGTCATTGGGGCGAATGGATTCATAATTTTCTTTCAACTTAAGATAAAGAAGCCCTTCCCCTTCCTGAGTCACCTGACTTTTCACATCCTGAAAATCATAAGTGATATTTTTCTTATGCTCTCCGTCCAGCATCGATGTGTAGAAAAAAGAAGATACCGCGTCATCGCTAATCCCCCGCACAAAAGAATCCGCGAGAATGGAATCAACTGGCTTTTTACTGATGGCTTCAAGCACCTTTCGAACTGCTTTAACCCAAACAGCCGTGCGGTCGATTTTCAGATCGTGAAAGACACGCTTCCGGTATTCAGAGCGCGGAATATCCCACAACCGGACCCGTTTGATGTCATCCACATAACCCGTCAAAACCAACTGAAGGCCGGTTTCAGTATCTGTTGCCTGCAAAACATAAAAATCAACTTTTTTGTCCGTGCTCAAAACAACCCGTGATGTGGTAAAAAGCACATCCTCTACTTTATCAAGCGCTTCCTGCGAAGGCTGAAGAAGAGATTCTAAATTTTTGAGTTTGGAGGCAGCTAACACTTCTTTGAAATTAGTGCTGAAAAGATTTTTTAAAGGGAGATAGACTCCGATAGTAGTGCCCACTGCTTTCACCTGGACACCTTCAATCTTATATTCTTTGCGGCAGATATCAACGAGCTCCTGCGCAATCCGAGCTTCGGAATAGGTTTCCTTGCCGCACCCGGAAAACATGAAAAGCACTGCCGGAAAAAACAGTGTGAGCGCCGTAAGCTTTATCTGTATTTTATTTATTTTTATCGTCATATGTATAAACAGAAAAGCGCCTCATCTCTCGAGGCGCTTCTCACTGGTGAATCAATGAACCAATATGGACTTATTATTTACCTTTTTCTTCTTCTATCCGTGAAGGCGCCGAAAACATTCTTGGATTCGGCTTGCCATATTCATTGAAAATTGCCTCAATATCATCGTACTCAAGCTCTTGTCTCGTGATAAGCTCATGCGCAAACCGTTCAAAAATGGGCTTTTCTTTTATCAACAATTCTTCAACTTCTTTTAAACATTTCTGAATGAGCTGGTTGGTTTCATCATTCAACCGATTCTTAAGTTCACCTGACAACTGGTTTTCCGGAATCGTTGTATAATCTCCCACAAAACCATTGCCACCCATCCCGAGTTGCCAAACCATATAATGTGCATACCTCATCGCCATTTTAAAATCATGCGCAACTCCGCTCGTTGTTGTCGCGTACTTCACTTTTTCGCCGGCATAGCCTGCGAGAGCAACTTTAATGTCCGCAAGAAGCGTTTCGCGGTCTTGCGAATGCCATTCCTCACGGGGAGTCGGATGCACCACGCCGAGCGAACCTTTTCGGGGAATAACGGAAGCTTTAAATACATCATTGCGCGGATGCAAAAGATAAGTCACGAGCAAATGCCCGGCCTCATGATATGCCGTCATTTCTAGTTCTCGGGGAAGCATTTTAATTTTATGTTTGACCCCAAGCTCAATCCGTTCAATGGCATCAGAAATTTCTTTGTAACTCACCGATTCTTTTTGATTTCGCGTTGCAATCAAAGCCGATTCTTTCACGATATTTTCAATTTCAGCCGGTGATTTTCCAACAGCCTTTCGTGCAAGCCTTCTACAATCAATCGCAGAATCGTGTTTTATTTTCTTAAAATAGTACTCGAAAAGTTTTTCGCGTTCGTCAAGACCCGGTCTTCCGATATATACTTTCCGGTCAAACCGGCCCGGGCGAAGAAGTGCGGGATCAAGCGACTCTTCCGGTGCGTTCGTGGCACCGATCACAATCACATTTTCCTCGCTGTCCCCAATACCATCCATTTCAACCAGGATTTGGTTTTGTGTCGAATTAGTTTCTGAATTTCCAAACTGATTGAGGGTACGGTTCCTTCCCATTGCGTCCAATTCATCAATAAAAATAATACAGCCCCCGAATCCATAAGCGAGCGAGCGAGCTTTCTTAAAAAGTTTTCGGACGCGCGAAGGACCGACGCCCACA
>ORMF012371279.1_pt1 | contig 16452 bp, 23 predicted proteins | sample 1779871 | NCBI WGS metagenome assembly ORMF01 (sample SAMEA104232316, study PRJEB22302) | groundwater metagenome | biome: forest; feature: aquifer; material: groundwater | place: USA | collected 2011-08-07 | depth 5.4 m
AGAGGTAAGAGGTAAGAGGTAAGAAGACAAAAGTCAATTTTAGTTCCATACCTCTTATCACTTACCTCTTACCTCTCTAAGTTTTCAAGTTAACGTTTTCGAAATTGGAGGCCACACCCGATGTCCGAAACAAACCCCACCGCTTCACTTGCCAAGGAATGCACCGTCACCGGCACGACCTTTCGCATGACGCGCGAGCGCGTTTCCGTCGATAAAAAACGGATCATCAAAAATAACCGCACGGTCGACGTCAATCAGCTGGTGCCCATCAAGTACAATTGGGCGTGGCATTTTTATCTCGATGCCTGCGCCAACACCTGGATGCCGACCGAAGTCAACATGGCCCGCGACATCGCCCAGTGGAAAGACCCTAAAGGTTTTACCGAAGCAGAGCGCCACGTCATCAAGCGCAACATCGGATTTTTCTCGACGGCTGAAACGCTCGTCGGCAATAATATTGTTCTTTCCATTTATAAAGTGGTGGATAATCCCGAATGCCGCCAGTATCTTCTGCGCCAGGCGTTTGAGGAAGCGGTTCACGTGCACACCTTTCAGTACATTGTGGAATCGCTCTCGATGGACGAAGCGGAAATGTTCAACATGTACCGCGAGAACAAGGAAATTTACGAGAAGGATGAGTTTTCCATGTCCTGCACCGATGGTATTGTCGATGAGAACATCGATGTGAACACGACCGCCGGCCTGCAGAAATTTTTAGACAACTTGGTCGGCTTCTATGTGGTCACTGAAGGCATTTTCTTTTACAGCGGGTTCGTGCTCATGCTTTCTTTCGGCCGTCAGAACAGAATGCCCGGCGTGTGCGAACAGATCCAGTACATTTTGCGCGATGAATCCATTCATATGAACTTCGGTATTCAGCTCATTAATTCCATCATCGACGAGAATCCGGAAGTCTGGACCGAGGATTTTCAGGCGCATACCTTGAATCGTATCAAACGCGCGGTGGAGCTGGAGAAAAATTACGCCAAGGAATGCATGAAGTTAGGCGGCATCATGGGCATCAGCGAACAGCTTCTGGGCGAATACGTCGAATACATCGCCGATCGCCGCCTCGAAAAACTCCGTCTGCCCAAGCAGTACAATGCGTCCAATCCGTTCCCGTGGATGAGCGAGGTCATTGATCTGAAGAAGGAAAAGAATTTTTTTGAGACGCGCGTGACCGAGTATCAGACCGGCGGGGCGTTGGAGTGGTAAATGAGTCCCACCGTTTTTCGCCATAGGAAATACCGTTTCTTTTTCTTTTCCCGCGAAGAGGAACGCATTCATGTCCACGTTTCTTCTCCGGAAGGTGAAGCAAAATTTTGGCTTGAACCGGTCGTCGCTTTGGCGTATTATCATCGCTTGGAAGTTAAGAACCTAAAAGAAATTCAAAGAATCGTTGAGGCGCATAAAGATGAAATTAAAAAAGCCTGGCAAAAGCATTTCAAAAACCCAAGTCGTTAGCATTTCTCCTTATGGAATTTGGCTATATGTTAACGGCAGGGAGTATTTTCTTCCCTTTACGGACTTCCCGTGGTTTCAAGAGGCTACCATTTCCAAAATTTACAACGTGAAGTTGTTAGGCCGGGGACATCTGCACTGGCCGGATCTTGACGTGGATTTGGAACTGGAATCTCTGGAGAATCTGGAGCAATACCCGCTGGTCTATAAATAAATGAGATTCAAGCGATAAGAAGAACGTCAAAAGCTCCCGAGCAATCGGGAGCTTTTTATTTTATGAAACGATCTTGTGAAAAAAATTTGAACAAAAGAAACGAAAACTGATTTTGATGGAAATTTGATAATGTTAAATCGTATGGAACTTTTTTTAAAAATTTCTGGGCTTGTTATTCTTATGTCTGGAGTAATTTTAGGATATCTGGATATCACGGGGGTGCTTATTTCGAAGGAAAAAGAAGCGTTTCTTGCTTGGGTGCTAACCTCGAGGACGGGTCTGCCGATTGCAGATCCGGCAGCAAAGATTTTTATGAAAGATTATTCTCCGCCTAAAAGTAGCCAACTTCAGGAAATTACCCACGTAACGAAGAATACAGTGACTGTTGTTGGAAGTAAAGTATTATTGAATGCCGGAATTAACTACATGTATGCTAATGGCGAAAGAACTGCTGTAGTAGCTTCACTTGAAGAAATTAGAGAGTGGGAATCTAAAACAATTTACCCTGTTATCGCTTGGGTATTATCCCTAATTGGATTGATTGAAATGGTAGTGAGTTTTGCAATCGAGAGGTATAAGATTAAAACTGAGAAGAGAAGGTGACAGTCACCAATTAGGGACACACATCGTAACCTAAATTATGAATCGAAAATTTTTTATCATCATTTCCTTATTTTTGTTGTGCGCGTCCGTCGCGCAGGCGCAGGAATATGAGTGGGTTGATCCTAAAAATTTGGCCGCAGGGGAAGTCCGTCAGGAATTGACGCAGAAACAGACACTTGAGATCGCCCAGATCCAAAAAGCGCTTTTGGAGGTGGATACGCTTCCGTTGGAGGAGTGGTTGGACGGTTTCCGCCGGGATGAGAACACGGACCATGAGATCGCCATCTGGAAACGCATCGCCGCTGTTTACACGGATTTTTTAAAAGGCCGGGATGTGCCGCTCGATTACAAAAAGGATGTCTTTAAAGTGCTGGTGGCGAGTTCCATGATGCCGCGGGAAGAGGTGGCTGCGAATACCGGCGTCAAGACTTTGTCAGCCAAAGAGGTTATCGAAATTATGGACCGTTACAATGACAGTGCCGTAAATTAAAAAGTCAGCTGCTGACATTTTGTAAAAAGTCAGCAGCTTTGCTGTGTAAATTTTGAAAAGACAATGAATGGGACAAAACAGATCTTCCAAAACATTGCCGTATACGCTGTTGTTCGCCTCGGGCGTGGTGGCGCTTGTCCTTGTCGCGGGCATTGTGGCATCCGGCCAGTTTTCCATCGGTCCGATAGCGATTGTCTTATTTGTAGCCACTTTCATTGTGGTCAAGGGCGCATTTTTTAAGAAAGATGATGTGAATCATGAGAAGTGAAAAGATGCCCAAACACCTACGAGGTGTGTTGGGCGGTCTTGAAACCGAATTGCGCATGCGCGTGCGCAATTCGAAATTCAGAACGCGCGTTCTGAATTGGCAATTAACATCGAATCCACGCCGTCGGCTATTGACCCCCTGCTGATTCACCTTGTCTGCCTGTCGGCAGACGGTGAATCACGGCGCAGGGGGTTGGTCCGTCTTAAAAAGACGGACCAAAATAAACCACATCACCCCAAGGGGCGGTGTGGTTTCGTGCTATAATGAACACGTCACTGAACAGAAGTTTCCAATGGAAGCAGGCTAGGTCATGCAGAAAAAACCAAAGACAAAAACGTTGAAAAAAGGCCGCGTGTGCAAGGCCCCGAAGTGCAAGCATCGTTTGAGCATTTATAACATGGAAGAATATTGTCATATTCATGCCGATAGCGATCCCAGAAGATAACCTGCGCGGTTCATTGAAGAGAAAACCCATGAGGCGTCATTCGTGCTTCATGTATTTTATTTTTGCCTTGGTGGCCTTTGGCACTCCGGCGTTCGCGCAGGATGACCTGCAGCTTTCCGGCGTGATGCAAGGGAAGCGCCCGACCGCCATCGTCAATGACAAGGTTGTGGGTGCCGGTGACAGCGTCGGGATTTACCGGGTGCTTGAGATCAGCGCGGACCATGTTGTTTTTGAGAGCAGGTCTGGAACAATCACCAAATATTTGAAAGAGCCGGAAACAAAAACCGCCAAGCCGGTCCCGTCGAAACCTCAAGCCGCAGTTCAGAAACCTTCCAATCCTCCACCAGCTTCCTCAGGAACACAGCCCGGCAATAAAGCCCGCGAACATCTCAATAATTCTATGGAATATCTGCGCCAAGGAGACGAGTTGTTAAAAGGCGATCTTAAATTTGAACGGCTCTATGCCAAGGCTGTGAGCCTGTGCGACGATGCCGAGCGTGAGGCGCAAGTCGCTTTAAAGGGAATGTCCGACGCTGCCAACCGCGGCCAGGTGAATGACATTATTGCCCGGATCCGCAAGGCTAAAGAGGCCATCCTGCGCGAGCGGGCGGATTTTAATACCCGCGTGCGTTCCATCGTCGCTGCTAAAAAAGTAATCACAGGAATGACAAGTCAGGATGTGATATCGAGCTGGGGAGCGCCGCTGACCAAAACAGTTTCTGGCGACGTCGAACGGTGGATGTATCAGGATAACAACGGTTATCAAAAAGAGCTGACCTTTAACAGCGGGATATTAGTTGCGTTTTAAAAACCATCTTCACTTCGAGGTGCGTAAGCGGTTTTAAAAAGGAGAACGCGTATGATTGGTTTGGTATGGATCATTTCGATCGTCGGCACGGTCATTGTTGCCGACCAAAAGAACCGCAGTACTGTTGGGTTCTTTTTTTTATCGCTCCTCTTGGGGCCGGTCGCTTTTATTATTATTCTGTTAGCAGCGTCTCATCCTAAAAACGCCCCGGTCACGCCTTACAAAGTCGTCCCATTCCAGAACATAACGCCGGAAAATGCCGGGCGTCAGCTTCAGGAGATCAAACACACCTTGCGGCTTCTGCAGGAACGGGTGAATCTGATCGAGGGGGCGCTCAACGGAAAAACCCAATCGGCTCTGCCCAGTGAACCGCTCTTGGCCAATGAGGCCTCGAGCATCACCGTTGAAGAGCCACAGTCCGTTAAACTTGAAGAGAGCAAACCCGAGGCGTTTGAATTTGTTTTTGGAAAATACTGGCTTAACCGCATTGGCGTTGTCCTTTTTGTGATCGGCATCGGCTTGTTTATCAGTTACACATTCCAATATTTTTCGGCGTGGATGAAGATCGCTATCGGTTATTTTTTTGCTGCCATGTTTCTGGTTTGGGGGAACCGTTTAGAGAAAAACCCAAAATTGGTCAAGCTCGCCTGGGGCATTATCGGCGGAGGCTGGGGCCTTATGTACCTGACGGCGTACGCCATGTATTACATTCCGGCGACGAGGATCATTACCAATTCTTTTGTAGAACTTGGCTTTCTGTGGGCTGTCAGCGTCGGAGTTGTGAAATTCAATTTGAAATATAAATCGTGGGTGGTGACCTTCATCAGTTACCTTTTGGGATTTATCACCATGGGGCTGGCCGAGGTGGACGATTTTTCAATCGTGTTCTGGACGCTTCTTCTGGGAAGTTTTGCCTATCTGGCCCACGCGCTGCGATGGCGTGAATTTTTGTTCACGGGTATCGTCGCTAGTTACGTGATGTATATCGGCAATCTGCGTTGGCAGATCTTTCCGTCAGGATATTGGACGAGCACGCCCGGCCTTTATTTGACAGGCCTTCAATATCTGACCGTTGCCTGGACCATTTTTGCGCTCACGTTGTTGCTTCAAAAAACTACGGAAAAGGAATCCAACCGATATGTGGTCAGCGGATTTTTTATCAACACCGCGATGTTCGCGTGTTTAGCCCTTAGCGAAGTTAAAGGGCTTTCGCACAACAGTCATGATGCGCAATTCGTATTTTTGCTCACTTTGGCCGGCGTGCACCTTGCTTTTGCGTTGTACAGCCGTTTCGCGCAAGAATTTCGTCGTATTGTTGTGCACGGTATTATTGCGATCTCGCTTTGTTCATTTGCCGTCATGATCCAGTATCAGGAGTTGAGCATTAGTTTCTGGTGGGTGCTTGAGATGCTTCTGGTTTTCTGTTTGGGGGCCTATTACAAGGAATACCCTTACCGTATGATGGGTTGTATCCTGGCCGCCTGGGTGATGATCAGGTTTTTTGTTTTTGATCTGCCGTCGCATCAGGTGTATCAGATCGGGCAGTGGAGTATTGGGCATAATATACTGGCGGGGATCATCACGGCAGCGGCGTATTTGAGTTTGGGAAGGTTCACGGATTGGCCAAAGATCAAAAATATTTTACGGGAAGAGGAGAGGGATCTTTATTTTTATTTCTTTCCTGCTGCGGGAGCTTTGGTCTTGGCAGTTCTTATATCTGATCAAGCGCCTCAACGGTGGTTGACGCTTCAATGGACGCTCTTAGGTTTGTTGTTCTTGATGTTCGGTTTTTTTGTCAAACACCGTGTGTATCGTTTGAGCGCCCTGGGCGTTCTTACTTTAGCGCTGGGTCATATTATTACCTATGATTTGTCTGGCGTGAACACGATCTACAGGATCATTGTCGTTATTTTTCTGGGCGCGGCCCTTTTGGGTACGTCCATGGTGTATTCGCGCGTGAAACAGTAAGGTTCTGGAATTTGCGGAGGTTTTGTGGTTTCCGATATTATTGCGAATCTTTTATTTGGTGCGATCGGTTTTTATGCCTTTATGTACGGCAGAAAGCATCAGCGGTATGCGCAAATGATCATCGGTGGTGTTCTGATGGTATTCCCTTATTTTATCGAAAGTACGTTATGGCTGTGGGTCATAGGCTGCGGGCTCACTATATCGCTTTTTGTATTCCGTGATTCATTTTAAAAACTAACCATTAAGCAGGGGGTGGTATGAGCAGTGTATTGAGGGAGAGATCATTTACGTTGATGGAGTTGATGATCGTTGTTGTTACGGTCGGTATTATTGCTGGTTTTGCGGTGCCTCAGTTTCAAAAAGCCATGGACCGGGCACGTGAGCGCGATGCCATCCTGAATCTTCAAACGATCGATGCGGCAGAGGTCGTGTATCGCGCGAGGTATGGCAAATATTGGCCCGGTGCAGGGAATTTTACTATCAATGCTATCAACAGTGCTTTAGGGCTTAGCATCGTTGAAATCGGTGATACCACGTATCGCTGTGGAAGTGGGGATGATTCGATGTATATTTGTGAAGCCACTTTGCGTTCGGGTAATATTATACACTATGAACAACCGCCGAATGGTGGGTCAGCCAATCCTTGTTGTCTTAATGGTGGATGTCAGCTTGTTCCGGATATATGTGAGTAAACTTCTTTGTCTTGAATTAGTCCATGATGAATAAGTTTAGAGTTGTACAGGTGAGGTTGGGATGCCAGCAGAGCAATTTGACCTGAAATTCAGTCAAGTTTTACAGGGTGATTTTGGATTGGAGGATCTGAACCTGATGCTGGTCTTTCAGGTGAATTGCCCGGGATGTTTTGTTTACGCTTTTCCGGTTGCCATCCGGCTTCATGAAGAATACCGCGCCAAGGGGCTCAATGTTTTGGGACTTTCCACTGCTTTTGAAAATTTCGATCTTAATACAGTAGGCAATACTTTACGCCTTTTGGAGAACGGGCATATTGTGGGGGAGACCCGCAAGGTTCTTGAACGTGCCAGTTATAAGGAGTTCCCGTTAAAGATCCCTTTTGATGTTGCGTTCGATCTTTTATCTCCCAATGACCCTTCGCATCTGGAAGAAGACATTGATGAGTTCTGCCGCAGCCATCCGGAACTGGGTGCGGAAGATATTGAAGACCAAAAAACTATTAAAGAACAGATCAAAGAGTATTTTTTCAAGAAAACCTTCCGTGCCTACACGTTTGACGTCAATCACCTCAATGGCACACCGACCTGGGTGCTGTTCGACCGCAAGAAGAACCTCCTGTACGAATCTTTCGGACACAAAGATTACGAACGGATGGTTCACATCGTTGAAAAATTCCTTTAGGGATTAAAAAGTGGAGACAAATTGCTTCGTTTTTTATTCCCGTCGGGTAAAAGTATTTTTACCCTGCACAGAAGTAAAAAATGTTGCACACCAAGGGGTTACAGCTTTCTTAAAACTCATCAGAAAATATTTCAGAAAATATTTCTTGCCAAAAGTGGGGTTTTGGGTTATATTTTTAACCCCAATGCAGTTTAGATAACACAATCAATGGTTGGCTCTAAGTTATAGAAGAGAGGAGCGTGGTTGTTATGGAAGAATGGCAAGAAGATAAAGAGATCAAGTCCGCTAACCCTCGTGATCAATTCACCTGGGAGGATGTAAATATTTACATCTAAGAGTGGATTACCATAGTCTTGGGGTAGCTTAAGGCCGACGAAAGTGCCTTAAGCACCTCCAAGACCTCTTTATCATGACCTTCCGGCTTCACCTTTTCAAAAACCTTCACAATTTTCCCGTCTGCATCAATCACAAACGTCGTTCTGGCAACTCCCATATATTTTTTTCCGTACATACTCTTTTCTGCCCATACTCCGTAGTCCTGTGCCATCTTTTTGTCTTCATCCGCAAGCAAAGTAAAGGGCAGTTTGAATTTTTGGATGAACTTATCATGCGATTTTAGGTCATCCGGGCTGACTCCCAGGATAACGGTGTTCTGTTTTTCGATTTCTTTATAGATATCGCAAAAACCGCAGGCTTCAACGGTGCAGCCGGGAGTGTCGTCCTTGGGATAAAAGTAGATGACCACATTTTTGCCTTTGAGATCGCCAAGTGAGATGGTTTTTCCATTGCTGGCAGGTAGTTCAAAGTTGGGGGCTTTGGTTTTTTCGGCCGGGAGTGGCATAATCAATCCTTTTTTAAATTTAATATGCTTTCCATGCTTTTGTTTTTCCATCATAAATCTCTTTGACGCGCCGTTCAGCTGGCAGTCCGTCTTCCAAAGGCCAGGCGGTTGCTTCTAATTTGTTGCCATCCAGGTCATAGAAGTAAAGGGACCAGGATTTATCACGTTTTTTAGCGAATTCGATGGTGACCTTGTGCTCTTCCAGGCGTTTGATCATGGCTTCGAAATCATTGGAATGGATGCGAAATGAGAAATGATTCGCACCCAATCCTTCATTCTCAAAGGCGTGGTTCTTGGTCAGGTCTTTGGCCTGGATAATGCCGATCAAAGACGGTCCGCAATCCAGAAAATATTCGATGCCAGGTTTGGAAGGCTCGCGTTCAGTGATCTTTAGGCCAATGGCCATCGTGTAGAACTCAACCGATTTATCAATATCACGTACATTGATGGCAACGTGATCGATGCCTTGGATCTTGATCATAAGAATTCTCCTGATTTACGAGGGACGATGGATGAGGGACGTCTATCGTCCATCTTCCATCATCCATCGTCAAATTTTTAGAACACGGTCCACTTTACGCTGCTTAAATATCAGATATTCGCTATACCCCGCTGCTTTCGCCAGGTCAACCGCTTTATCAAAATCCTTACCGACTTGAACCGGCGCGTGCGCGTCCGACCCAAAGGTTAAAGGCACGCCGGCTTTGGCATAGATCTTCAGGCAATCCAGAGAAGGATAAATTTCCTTGATTGGTTTTCGTAAGCCGGCGGTATTGATCTCAATGGCAACACCGGTTTCTTTGAAGACTTTTGCGGTTGCTTTGACTTCATCAATCATATCTTCAGTCGCCCGATGGCCGAATTTTTTGACCAGGTCGCAGTGGCCGATGATGTCGAACATTTTGGATCTGGCGCTTTGACGCAAGAGTTCGTAATAGTCATGGTAAACCTGGTTAACGTCCTTGGCTTTCCACGTATTGCGTTCAGCAGGATCGTCAAATCCCCAAGTCTTTATAAAATGAACGGAGCCGATGATGTAATCGTAAGGATACGCTTCGATGATCTTTTTGGTTTTATCTTCATAGCCGGCAATAAAGTCGGCCTCGAGTGCGATCTTGATGGTCATTTCTTTGGCAAACTGCTTGCGGACATCCTCGATCATCGTGTGATAGAGGGGAAGCTGGTCAAAATCCATGGTGATCTTGAGGTCGCGGTGCGACACCAAAGGCGCGTGGTCGGAAAAACCCATTTCCTTGAGGCCGACTTTGATCCCGTGCTTGACGTATTCAGAGGGTTCACCCTTGGCATGGCCGCATAGCGGCGTGTGCATGTGATAATCGCTGGTAGGATTCATAATGTGCCGATTATAACACAGTATTAGGAGAGGTAAAGAGGTAAGAGGTAAGAGGTAAGGGATAAGTGGTAAGATCAGTCGTAAGGTTATCTTACCTCTTAGCACTTACCTCTTACCTCTAGACATGAGCATACGCCTATGCTATTATTCGCTATCATTCGTAAAAAATGAGGTGAAATCATGGAACAATATTATATAAATCTTTTAAAATATATCGGAGAAGACATTAACCGTGAAGGTCTTAAAAAGACTCCTTTGCGTGCGGCCAAGGCATTCGAATATTTGACCAAGGGGTATAAAGATAACCTCGATACGATCGTCAATGATGCCATTTTTACATCGGACAACGATGAAATGGTGATCGTCAAGGACATCGAAGTTTATTCGCTGTGTGAACACCACCTTTTGCCGTTCTTCGGCCGCTGCCATGTGGGATATCTTCCCAAAGGCAAGATCATCGGTCTTTCCAAGATCGCCCGCATTGTGGATGTTTTTGCGCGTCGGCTTCAGGTCCAGGAGAATTTGACCCGCCAGATCGCGCAAACGCTTCAGCAATACACCGGCGCTTTGGGCGTGGCGGTGGTCATCGAAGCCCAGCATCTGTGCATGATGATGCGCGGAGTGGAGAAGCAAAACTCGTCTATGAAAACATCGTGCATGTTAGGCGCATTCCGCAAAGAAGCGGCAACACGTGCGGAGTTTCTCAGTTTAATTCGGTAAAGAAAGAAGTAAGAAGAGGGAAGTAAGAAGTAAAGACCGAAGCGCACTTCTGACCTCTTACTTCTTACTTCTCCCTTCTTACTCAAATTACCATGCCTTCAAAGAATCAAACTAACCCAGGAGCAGTCCTTATTACCGGCGGCAGCCAGCGCATTGGCCGGGCCATTGCTTTGGCGCTGGCAGACCGTGGTTTTGACATCGCGCTGCATTACAATCATTCCCCAAAAGAGGCTTTGGCCCTAGCTGCCCAGATTATTAGAAAGGGCGTACGTTGTGAAACGTTTGCCTGTGATCTAAGCAAAGAATCCCAAGCCCTCCTATTATTAGAGAAGGCACACAAGAAGTTCCCGCAGTTAAGACTTCTCATCAACAATGCTTCGGTCTTTCTGCCTTCTGAAATTGGGCGTCGCGGCCTGAAACTTCTTAATGAACATTGGGCTGTTAATTTTAGAGCCCCGTTTATCCTGTCCGGTGAATTCGCCCGCATTTGCCGGCATGGACAGATCATCAATATTCTGGACACTAAAATTGCTAAAAATAAAACCGCTCATGCCGGTTATCTTATTTCCAAAAAGGCGCTTCATGAATTGACCAAGATGGCGGCTATTGAGTGGGCGCCGCATATCCGCGTGAATGCCGTTGCTCCGGGCATTATCCTTCCGCCGCCCGGTAAAGGAGGGGATTACCTGGCTAATCGTGCCCGGCAGATCCCTTTGCAAAAACAGGGAGACGTGCGTTACGTCACGCAATCGATTGGGTTTCTCATTGATAACGAGTTTGTCACCGGCCAGGTGATTTTCGCGGATGGGGGGGAGCATCTGATTTAGCGCGAGTGATAAGAGGTAAGGGGTAAGAGGTAAATAAAAAATAAAGGCAAAATACAAATAACAAACATCTTTAAACTCTATTTTTTCTCTTACCTCTTATCACTTACCTCTTACCTCTCTACGTATCAAGGAAAATATGGCTAGTATTCGTATCACAGATTTAAGCTTACGCGCGATCATCGGCATTTTCGACTGGGAACGCACCCGCAAGCAGAAGGTTGTCATTAACGTTGAGATCGCCTTCAACGCCTCCAAAGCTGCCAAAAGCGATAAAGTCAAAGATACCATTGATTATAAAACCATCACCAAGAAGATCATTAAACATGTTGAGGCGTCACAGTATTTTCTTTTGGAAAAACTGGCGGACCAGGTTTTGAAGATCGTTATGGAAGATCCGAAGGTAAGATCAGCCAAGGTTCGTGTTGATAAGCCCGGTGCTTTGCGTTTTACCCGTTCGGTTTCGGTTGAACTCGAGGCGAAAACTTAATGAATACCGTGGTCGTCGGTTTTGGTTCGAATATCGATCCGGAAAAAAATATTGCCTGTGCCCGTCAGTTGGTCCGCGAACGTTTTATGGTCTTGAAAGAAACATCGTTTCTTACAACCCCTGCCTGCGGTGACACCAAACAACCCGAATTCATCAATGGCGCTATATTAGTGAAGACGGACCTTAACCGGCAAGAGTTCAAAGCGGTCCTTAAAAGTTTCGAAGAACAAATGGGAAGGACCAAGGCCATGACCGGCAATGCGCCGCGGACGATCGATTTGGACATCCATGTCTGGAACAATGAAATCGTCGATCCCTATTTTTATTCATGGCCGTTTATCCGCAGGTTTGTCCTGGAATTAATGCCGGATCTCTGTTACGACCTGAACAAGGTAAAGGCCGCATGAATTATTTTTTCCTCTTTTTTATTATCTTTCCGATTCTGGAGATCGCCTTATTGATTAAGGTAGGCACTCACATTGGTGTGCTTAACACGATTTTGCTTATTCTTGGGACCGGTGCTGTTGGAGCGTTCATGGCCAGGATCCAGGGGTTTATCATCCTGCAGAAAATTTCCGAAAGTTTAAACCGCGGGGTCATGCCTAGTGAGGAGATCCTGGATGGAGCGCTGGTTTTGGCGGGCGGGGTCTGCCTTTTGGATCCCGGGATCATCGGGGACATCATGGGCGTAATCCTTTTGGCGCCTTGGACCCGGGCCTTGGTCCGCCAGCTCTTAATATTTATCATCCGGAAAAAATTAGACAAAGGCGAGATCATGACCATCAACCCAATCCGGTCGTACAATGACCATGATCAGCTGACTTAGCTAAGATATTTAAAATTTTAACTTGCCAAACCGCATTCTGTTGGTAATATAACTTAATTTTGATAAGGGAAAAGGATATGCGTTTTAAAAATGAAGTCGTTTTAGTCACCGGTTCAACCCGCGGCATCGGCAGATCCATTGCGAGCGCCTTTGCCAAAGAAGGGGCAACTGCCTTGATCGTGGGCCGCAATGCCGCTTTGGTGGAGGAAACGGTTCAAAGCATCGTCGGACAGGGCGGCAAGGCGGATGGGTTTGCCTGTGATGTGACCAACGTGAACCAAGTGGCTGAAACCGTTAACAAAATTCTTGACAAACATAAGCGCATTGATATATTAGTTAACAACGCCGGGGTCACACGCGACAATTTATTGCTTCGTCTTTCCGAAAGTGATTGGGATGAAGTCATTAACGTCAATCTTAAAGGCGTTTTTACAACTACGAAAATCGTTTCGAAGGCGATGCTCAAGGCTAAAAAGGGCAAGATCATCAGCATCGCCTCGATCATTGGAATTACCGGTAACGCAGGACAGGCCAATTATGCGGCAAGCAAGGCAGGCATCATTGGCTTTTCCAAATCGGTCGCCAAGGAACTGGCGTCTCGGGGGATCACAGCTAATGTGGTGGCGCCCGGATACATCCAAACCGACATGACAGCGCAGTTGGGGGATAAGGTTAAGGAAGCGATTCAGAACAATATCCCGCTCGGCCGGCTGGGGGAAGCATCGGATGTGGCAGGCGCGTGCCTGTTCCTCGCTTCAAAAGCGGCGGATTATATTACCGGTCAGACCATTGTTGTAGATGGCGGTTTAGCAATTTAACAAGCAGCAAGTGTAAACAAGGAGGCATCTCAATGGCAGTAGGCGACAAAATCAAATCCATCATCGCAGAGCAATTAGGAGTCAAGCCCGAGGAAGTCACTCCTGAAGCGTCGTTCATCGACGATCTGGGCGCTGATTCTCTCGATACGGTTGAACTCATTATGGCCCTCGAAGAAGAATTCAACGTGGAAATTCCTGATGAAGATGCTGAGAAGATGCAGACCGTTGGAGATGCCGTCCGGTATATTGAATCCAAGACAGCAGCGGCGTAATCTTTCCTCAAGACAGACATAGTTAAATTGTTTTGCCCCGACTGTGATCGGGGCAAAAACATTTTAAAGGAACCTGAATGTCACAGAAAAAACGCGTTGTTGTTACTGGTATGGGGGTGCTTTCCCCCATCGGAACAGGGATCGAAAAATTTTGGAAGTCTCTCGTTGAAGGCAAAAGCGGTATTCGCCCCATCACGCAGTTTGACGCCTCCCAATTTGATTCCAGGATCTCAGGTGATGTCATCGATTACGACCCGCTGCAGCATTTTAATACCAAAGATGCTCGCAATCTTTCCCGTTTTATCCAACTTGCCGTTGTCGCTGCCAAAGAAGCCTTGACCGATGCCCACATGGATGTACGGCAATTGGACGCTCACCGCATTGGAGTTCTGATCGGTTCTGGTATTGGCAGTATTCGTTCGGCGGAAGAAGAGTACGATAAGTTTTTGGAAAAAGGCCCGGGCCGCATTTCCCCATTTTTCATCCCCAGGATGATCATTAATGAAGCCGCTGGTCAGGTTTCGATCATGAGCGGAGCCAAAGGTCCCTGCACCTGTGTTGTTACAGCGTGCGCGACGGGCACAAATGCCATTGGCGATGCGTTTCGCATGATCCAATATGGAGATGTGGATGCGATGATCGCCGGCGGGACCGAGAGCGCAACGAGCATCCTTGGTGTCGGTGGTTTTTGCGCCCTTAAAGCCCTTTCTAAATGCAATGACGTTCCAGAAAAAGCCAGCCGTCCATTTGATCTGAACCGCGACGGGTTCGTTATGGGCGAAGGGGCCGGGGTTGTGATTTTGGAATCCTTGGAACACGCCAGGAAACGCGGGGTTAAGATATTGGCTGAGATCGTCGGTTACGGCCGCACCGCGGATGCGTATCACACCACCGCACCCGACGAGGGTGGGGAAGGCGCGGTGCGTGCGATGCAAGCGGCTTTGCACGATGCCGGTGTTAAACCTGAGCAAATTTCTTATATCAACGCGCACGGCACGTCAACGTATTTGAACGATAAGGTTGAGACGATTGCTATCAAAAAAACATTTAAGGATTTCGCGAAGAAGGTTCCCATTAGTTCCACCAAATCCATGACCGGGCATTTGTTGGGCGCTGCCGGCGCTGTTGAACTGCAAGCGTGCGTCTTGGCCATTCGGGATAACATTGTTCCGCCGACCATTAATCTGGAAACGCCGGATCCCGAGTGTGACCTTGATTATGTCCCCAATGTCGCCCGTAAATTAAAAGTGGATGTGTGCCTTTCCAATTCTCTCGGGTTCGGCGGCCATAACGCGACTTTAATTGTAAAAAGATATAAGGAATAATACGAGGGACGTAAGACGATGGACGAAGGACGTACAGATGTTTTCGTCTCTCGTCTCTCGTCTCTCGTCTATCGTCTTTCGTAAAGGAAGCTATGAAAACATATAATATAGCGCTTATTCCCGGAGACGGCATCGGCCCCGAAGTTGTGGTTGAGGGTTTGAAAGTCCTTAACGCCGTTGCCGAGAAACATAAGTTCAAGATCACGACGAAGAAATTCAATTTTGGCGGCGAGCATTATTTGAAGACTGGCGAGGTTTTGCCGGATTCCGCCATGCAGGAGTTTAAAAATTTTCACGCGATCTATCTGGGCGCGGTCGGTCATCCCGACGTGAAACCGGGCATTTTGGAGCGCGGCATTCTTTTAAAACTGCGTTTTGATTTCGAGCAGTACATTAACTTGCGTCCGGTGCGTCTGTACGAGAATGTTGAAACACCCATTAAAAACAAAAAGCCCCAAGATATTGATTACGTCGTCGTGCGTGAAAATACTGGTGACGTTTATACCGGCCAAGGCGAGTTCCGCAACAAGGGAACGGCCGATGAAGTAGCAACCCAGATCATGACCTATTCCCGCATGCAGGTGGAACGCTGCGTGCGTTACGCGTTTGAATTAACCAAAGAGCGCCACAAAAATAAATCATGGCGCGGGCTGACGCCGGCAGAATTGAAGGCCGGTACCGTCGGGAAGGTCACGTTATGCGGAAAGTCCAACGTCTTGACGTATGTGTTTGATCTGTGGGACCGCGTTTTTAATTCTATTGCAAAAGAATATTCGAATATCAAGACCGATTACGTCCATGTGGACGCCATGTGCATTTACATGATTGAATCGCCGGAACGGTTTGACACGATCGTCACCACCAATATGTTCGGCGACATTATAACCGACTTGGCGGCCGTGACCCAGGGCGGAATGGGCGTTGCCCCCAGCGGTAATATCAATCCTAAAGGGGTGAGCATGTTCGAGCCGGTCCACGGCAGCGCGCCGCAATTTACCGGCAAGGGCGTCATCAATCCGATCGCAGCGATCGCGACGGTGAATTTGATGCTGAATCATTTAGGCGAGGCCAAGGCGGCTAATGATGTTGAAAAAGCGATGGTCAAAACTATTAAGAAAATGAAATCCATGCTCGTCGGGAAAATGGGGTATTCAACGAGCGAAGTCGGGGATATGGTTGTTGATGCGTTATAAACAAACGTAGAGTGGTAAGAGGTAAGAGGTAAGTGCCAAGTTTCAGGACATCGTTTACAGTTTCTAAGGGCCTTAGCTGTGTCAGGACATCGTTTACACTTGGCAAAATTGTTTAACCGAGATTTTATTCTTTACCGGTTCCCTGAGTTTATAAGTAA
>ORMF012577538.1_pt1 | contig 16451 bp, 12 predicted proteins | sample 1779871 | NCBI WGS metagenome assembly ORMF01 (sample SAMEA104232316, study PRJEB22302) | groundwater metagenome | biome: forest; feature: aquifer; material: groundwater | place: USA | collected 2011-08-07 | depth 5.4 m
CGAGCTCGCGCTTGGACATCCGCGTCGGGTCGCAGGCGATGCCGCCCTTGCCGCCGCCGAAGGGGATATGCGCGACGGCGCATTTCCACGTCATCCACGCGGAGAGCGCGGTCACTTCGTCGAGGTTGACGTCGGGGTGATAGCGGATGCCGCCTTTCGCGGGACCCAGCGTGATGTTGTATTGGACGCGGTAGCCGGTGAAGACCTCGATCTCGCCGTTGTCCATCTGCACGGGACACGAGACGATGATCTGCCGCTTGGGCTGCGTGAGGATCTTCCAGATACCGGGTTCGAGTTTGAGGATGCGGGCCGCGCCATCGAATTCCTGCAGCATCGCACCGAAGATCGCGCCGTGCTCGGCCATGAGAACTATTGTAAGTACAAGTCCGCCTAAAGGCGGACACGACGTACGGGGCGGACACGACGTACGAGTAGAATTGAGCAGATGAAGAGCGCTGCTTCGGGCCCTGAGATCGGCAAGGCGTTCACGACGATTTCCGGTCGGCCCATCGAGCGCCTTTACACCCCCGAAGACATCCGCGAGCTCGACTACACACAAGATCTCGCGGATCCGGGCGACTTTCCTTACACCCGCGGCATTCACGCCTCCGGCTACCACGGCAAGCTCTGGACGATGCGGCAGTTTGCCGGGTTCGGCACGCCGGAAGAAACCAACGCGCGATACAAGCAGTTGCTCAAGGCCGGCGGCACCGGGCTGAGCGTGGCCTTCGACCTGCCGACGTTGATGGGCCGCGACCCTGACGACGCGCTGTCGCTGGGCGAGGTGGGGAAGTGCGGCGTCAGCATCGCGTCGCTGGCCGACATGGAGACGCTCTTCAGGGGGATCGATCTCGGGGCCATCACGACGTCGATGACGATCAACTCGCCGGCCTCGATGATCTTCGCGATGTACCTCGTCGTGGCCGAGAAGCAGGGCGTCAGCTGGCGGACGCTGTCGGGAACGATCCAGAACGACATCCTGAAGGAATTCATCGCGCAGAAGGAATACATCTACCCGCCGCGACCGTCCATGCGGCTGATTACCGACGTTTTCACCTTTTGCGCCGAGCACGTGCCGCGCTGGAACACGATCTCTGTCAGCGGTTACCACATCCGCGAAGCGGGAGCGACCGCGGCGCAGGAGCTGGCGTTCACGCTGCGCGACGGTGTGGAGTACGTCCAGTACGGCGTCGATGTCGGTCTGGACGTCGACGAGTTCGCGCCGCGCCTTTCATTTTTCTTCAACTCGCACAGCGATTTCTTCGAGGAGATCGCGAAATATCGCGCCGCGCGCCGCATCTGGGCCCACGTAATGCGCGATCGCTTCAAGGCGAGGAGCCTGCGGTCGTGGCAGCTGCGGTTCCATACGCAGACCGCCGGTGTCTCGCTGACCGCGCAACAGCCGTACAACAACGTTGTGCGCACCGCCCTTCAGGCCATGGCCGCGGTGCTCGGCGGCACGCAGTCCCTGCATACCAATTCGCTGGACGAGGCGCTCGCGCTGCCCACGGCGGAAGCCGCGACGCTCGCGCTTCGTACGCAGCAGATCATCGCGCACGAAACCGGTGTCACCAACGTCGTCGATCCCCTTGGCGGGTCCTACTTCGTGGAGAAGCTCACACGCGATCTCGAAGAGGAGACGCTGGCCTATTTCGACACGATCGACCGTATGGGTGGCATGGTCGAGGCGATTGAGCAGGGATACCCGCAGCGGGAGATTGCCGAGAGCTCCTACAGGTTCCAGCAGGCCGTGGAGCAGCGCGATAAGGTCATCGTTGGCGTCAATGACTTCGTCACGGCAGACCACCAGCCCATTCAGCTCCTCTATATTGATGATTCGGCGTCGGTCCGGCAGTTGGAGAAGCTCGAGAGGCTGAGGGCGACCCGCGATAGTGGCCGGGTGCGGCAAGCCCTGGACGCCCTGAAGGAGGGGGCCAAAGGCGCCTCCAACACGATGCCGCTGCTCATCGAGGCGGTCCGGGCTTATGCCACGGTGGGCGAAATGTGCGACGCCCTGCGCGAGGTCTGGGGCGAATACGAGGAAACGCCGATAATCTAGCAATAGCGGGCAGCTGGCAGCCGGCAGCCGGCAGGAAAGGCCGGTTTCAGTGCCGTTCGCTGCGTCGACTGCAAGCTGCCTGCTGCCAGCTGCTAGCTGAATATGTCCCAGAAAATACGCGTAGTTATCGCCAAACCGGGCCTGGACGGGCACGACAGGGGCGCCAAGGTGATTGCCCGGGCGCTTCGTGACGCCGGTATGGAGGTCATTTACACGGGTTTACGGCAAACGCCCGAGCAGATCGTCACCGCCGCGCTCCAGGAAGACGCCGATGCGATCGGCCTGTCGATCCTTTCGGGCGCCCATATGCACATCTGCCCGCGCCTGATGGAACTGCTCCGGGAAAAGGGTCTGCAGGACGTGCTCGTGGTCGTCGGCGGGATTATTCCCGACGTGGACATCCCGAAGCTGAACGAGATGGGAATTCGAGGCGTATTCCTTCCGGGCACTCCCATGCACGACATCGTCGACTTCATCAACCGCAACGCCCGCTCGCGGGTAGGAATTTAATCGCGATGCCGAAAAAGCTTCTGCTCGCCGACGACAGCGTCACGATCCAGCGCGTCATCGAGCTGACGTTTTCGGGCGAGGACATCCAGGTGATCGCTGTCGGCGATGGCGAAGAGGCGATTGCCCGGGTCTCCAGTGAAAAGCCGGACATCGTCCTGGCCGACATCGGGATGCCGAAGCGCAGCGGCTACGAGGTCTCGGCGTTCGTCAAGAACACCCCTGAGTTCGCCCACATTCCCGTGCTGCTGCTCGCCGGGGCGTTCGAGCCGGTTGACGATGCGAAGGCGAAGGAGGCGCGCTGCGACGGCGTGCTCGTCAAGCCGTTCGAACCGCAGCACGTCATCGCGCGCGTGCACGAGCTGATTGGCGGCGCGAAGGGTAGCCCAACGCAATCGGCGGTTCAGGATATTCCGCGGCCCGCGGCACGGCTCGCGCCGCCGCGGCCGGTGGAACTGCCGAGGCGCGAGGATCGTCCGCGGGTTCCAGACGATCTCGTGGACGTGGGCGAAGCGGATCTCGAGCCGCGCGTGGTGGAAGTCGAGATCGCCGCCGTGGCGGCCGTCGTCGACGATTCCCTCGACGACTACTTCGACAAGCTGGACGAAGCGTTCTCGACCATCAACGGACCCGTGGCGGCTGGCGCGGCCGGTTCGAGGCCCGACACGCGTTCCTCGAGTCCAGATCGGCCGGTGCTCGAGCGCGATCTCGAGTCGTTCGACGCGCCATCGTTCATCACTGACCTGGCCGCCGAGTATGTCGAGACATCTAGCGACCCCTCGGCGGACCCGTTCAACTTCGATGGCATGGCGCAGGTCGAGGGAGGAGAGGCACCCGCGGTGCCGACGCTCGACGACCTGCTCTCGAGCATGCCTTTGCCTTCCGCGCCGACGCCAATGGCGTTCGAGGCGCCTCCGGCGCCGATGATCTTTGATGCGCCGCCCGCGCCAGTGATCGATTTGCCGGTGCAGCGGCCGGTGGCTGCTGTGGTGCCCCCAGTCATCGTCGCCCCTCCGTCGATTGAACCGCCGGACGTGACGCCGACGCTCGCGCCCGGGCCAGCAATGGTGCCTGCCCCGACGTCCGACAGTGGCTCGGGCCGCAGCATCATAGCCGAAGCGTTCAGCGCGCTTTTTGCAGCAGAGCAGGGAGAGCCTGGAGCGACGCCGATTCGTCTTGGCGCCAACGGATCGGCACCGGTTGTCACCGACGCGATGGTGGACGATGTCGCGAGGCGCGTCATCCAGCGGCTCGCGCTCGGATCCTCCGAGCAGATGAACGGAATCGTCAAACAGATCGTCTCCGACGTGGCAGAGCGTCTCGTCCGCGAAGAAATCGATCGAATCCGCAATATCAGCAAGCAGTAGGCGTCTGGCAGGCAGTAAGTAATTCGCAGTCCCGAACAATGGGACCTGCGTTTTCTCTGCGGGCTGCCAACTACCAGCTACCGCTACACTATCTGGAATGTCCGACCGGTCAGACAGCCACCCAATCACACTGCCCGAGAAACCCGCGCTCGAGGGACTCGAAGTGAAGTGGAACGCCAGGTGGCAGGAGTCGGGCACGTACCGGTTCGATCGCAGTCGCCCGCGCTCGGATGTCTACGCGATTGACACCCCGCCGCCGACCGTCAGCGGATCGCTCCATGTCGGACACGTCTTCTCGTACACACACACGGACGTGATCGCGCGGTTTCAAAGGATGCGGGGCAAAGCCGTCTTCTATCCGATGGGCTGGGACGACAACGGTCTCCCGACCGAGCGGCGCGTGCAGAACTTCTACGGCGTGCGTTGCGACCCGTCGCTCCCGTACGACCCGTCCTTCCAGCCTCCGGAGCAACCGTCGAAGCAGGCGATCCCGGTCTCGCGTCCCAACTTCATCGAGCTTTGTAACCGGCTGACGGCCGAAGACGAACAGGCGTTCGAGCACTTGTGGCGTCACCTGGGCCTTTCCGTCGACTGGTCGATGACGTACGCGACGATCGATCGGCGCGCGCAGCGCGCGTCGCAAGCGGCATTCCTGCGCCTGCAGAAGCGCGGCATCGCATACCAGCTCGAGGCGCCGACGCTCTGGGATATCGATTTCCGCACGGCGGTGGCGCAGGCGGAGCTCGAAGATCGCGAGCAGCCAGGGGCGTATCACCGGATCCAGTTCGCAAGGCCGGGCCCCTCGACTTCGCTCGGGGCAGGTGGCTACGTGGAGATCGAAACGACACGACCGGAGTTGATCCCCGCGTGTGTCGCGCTTGTTGCGCATCCGGACGACGAGCGGTACAAGCCGTTGTTCGGGACCAGCGTCATCACGCCACTCTTCGGTGTCGAGGTGCTGGTCAAGCCGCATCCACTGGCCGATCCTGAGAAGGGCAGCGGCATCGCGATGATCTGCACGTTCGGCGACCTCACCGACGTGACCTGGTGGCGCGAGTTGTCGCTGCCTGTGCGCGCGGTGATTTCGCCGAGCGGCGTGTTGCGCCCGCTGACATGGGGCGAGGCCGGGTGGGAATCGCGTGACCCCGCGCGCGCGCAGCAGGCGTACGATCGTCTCGCGAATCTCTCGCCTTCGAAGGCGCGGACGGCGATCGTCGAGCAGCTTCGGGAGTCCGGAGATCTCATCGGTGAGCCGCGGCCCATCACGCATCCGGTGAAGTTCTACGAAAAGGGCGACCGGCCGCTCGAGATCATCACGAGCCGCCAGTGGTTCATCAAGACGATGGAGTTCCGCGAGGCGCTGCTGGCCCGCGGCCGCGAGCTGCAGTGGCATCCGGAGTACATGCGGCATCGTTACGAGAACTGGGTAAACGGGCTGTCCGGCGACTGGTGCATCAGCCGGCAGCGGTTCTTCGGCGTGCCATTCCCCGTCTGGTATCCGGTGCGGGTCGACGGCGGCGTCGAGTACGGGCGGCCGCTCGTACCAGACGAATCGCGTCTGCCGATCGATCCATCCACCGACGTGCCGGATGGGTACACGGCCGATCAGCGTGACAGGCCGAACGGGTTCTCAGGCGATCCCGACGTCATGGACACGTGGGCGACGTCATCGCTGACCCCCCAGATCGCGGGCGGATGGCTCGACGATCCCGACTTGTTCGGCCGCGTCTTTCCGATGGATCTGCGCCCGCAGGCGCACGACATCATCCGGACGTGGCTATTCACGACGGTCTTGCGCGCGCATCTCGAACACAACTCGTTGCCGTGGACGAACGCCGCGCTCTCCGGCTGGATCCTGGATCCGGAGCGGAAAAAGATGTCGAAATCGAAGGGCAACGTCGTGACGCCGATGGCGTTGCTCGAGGAACACGGTTCTGATGGCGTCCGGTACTGGTCCGCAAGCGCGAGGCCCGGGACCGATACCGCATTCGATCCCGCCCAGATGAAGGTTGGGCGGCGTCTCGCCATCAAGATTCTGAATGCGGCCCGTTTCGCGCTGCTGCAGGCAGAGCCGCGCGGCCCAATCACCGAACCGCTCGATCGGGGGATGCTGACGGCGCTGGCGCGGCTGGTCGACGAATCGACCGAGCAGCTCGAGGCCTACGACTACGCCCGCGTGCTCGAGCGCACCGAAAGCTTCTTCTGGGCGTTCTGCGACGACTACCTCGAGCTTGTGAAGTCGCGCCGCTATGGTGACTTCGGCACTGAGGCGGCTGCGTCAGCCAACAGCGCAATGATGGTCGCGCTTTCCACGCTTATGAGGCTGTTCGCGCCGTACCTGCCGTTCGTGACCGAGGAAGTCTGGTCCTGGTGGCGTCAGGGGTCGGTGCACCGCGCGGCCTGGCCGGACGCGGCGGAGGTCGTGGCGCCGATTGGTGGATCGGACGCGTCCGCACTGGCAGTTCGCGAGGCGACGCAGAGCGCGCTCGCCGAGGTGAGGCGGCTCAAGTCGCTGTTGAAGAAGTCGACGAAGGCGGTCATCGCGAGGGCGGTGCTCCCGTCTGCGTTCTCGGGCCTCCAGCCGGCGGCCAGGGATTTTCAGGCGGCGACGCACATACGCGAGCTGATATTTGCGGAGGTGCCGGAGGCGCAGCTCGAGTTCGCCGAGGAGCCCGCCGCGTGAAGGCTGTCCCATTCGAGCCTCTTGATCCAGGCCTCTATCGCGAGCTGGTGAGACGCGCGCTGGCGGAGGACTTCGGCTGGGGTGACGTCACGACGGAGACGATCATCGACCGCCAGCAGAAGGCGCGCGGCGTCATCATCGCGAAGTCGGCTTGCGTCATCGCGGGGATCGACATCGCGGCAGACGCGTTCCGGCAGCTTGATCCCGCGGTGAACGTCACGATCCATTACCAGGATGGACAGCGCTGCGAGTGCGGCTCCGAGGTGGCCGAGGTCCGCGGTCACGCAGCGGCGCTGCTCACGGCGGAGCGGACGGCGCTCAACTTCCTCCAGCGACTGAGCGGCATCGCCACGCTGACGCGTCAGTTCGTCGACCTCGCGGACGGCCGCATCATCATCCTGGACACTCGCAAGACCACACCGATGCTGCGCGCGCTGGAAAAGTACGCGGTTCGCGCCGGCGGAGGCGTGAACCACCGAGGAGGGCTGGACGAGGGGATCCTGATCAAGGACAACCACATCCGGCTCCTGGGAAGCGTACGCAGCGCTGTCACCCAGATGCGGAAGTTGAACCGGGAGATGCCGACTGAGGTCGAGGCGGAGACCCTGGCGCAGGTGGACGAAGCCCTCGAGGCCGGTGCCGAGATCATCATGCTCGACAACCTGTCGACCGAGGACATCATCGAGGCCGTCAGGCGATGCAGTGGCCGCGCAAAGACCGAGATTTCCGGCGGCGTCACGCTCCAGCGCATGCCCGAGCTCGCAGCGACGGGCGCCGACTTCGTGTCGATCGGCGCGCTCACCCATTCGGCGCCCGCCGTCGACCTGAGTTTCGAGCTCGAGCCTGCGTGAGACGAGCTACGCAGACCGTGAGACGGGCCACAGAGACACAGAGACACAGAGAATCTGAAATAGAGCCGTTGGGTTAACCACGAAGATTGCGAAGAACACGAAGTTCCATAATCTTCGTGACTTTCGCGTTCTTCGTGGTTGATTCGAATTTTCATGCCGCGATCAATCGCCACGCCGGATTCCGTTCCCGAAGACATCGCCGAAGCCCTTGCCGGAGCCGGTACACGGCTTGGCCCCTTCGAGGGGCGCCTCTCGTGGCACGAAGAGGTCCCGTCGACGAACGACCTCGCTGCGGTGATGGCGGAGCACGGCGCCGCTGAAGGGTGCGTGGTGGCGGCTAACACACAAACATCGGGCCGTGGCCGGCTGGGCCGGAGCTGGGCATCGCCTCCGGGCGCCGGCTTGTACGTGTCGGCAATTCTGCGTCCCGCACGCGATGTCATTCCGCTGATCACGATTGCGGCCGGCGTCGCGGTTGCCGATGGCGTGCAGGCGGCAAGCGGTCTCAGTCCGCGCGTGAAATGGCCGAACGATGTGTACGTCGGCCCTCGCAAACTGGCGGGCATCCTGGCCGAGGCAGGCGGGTCGGGCGGCGGCGTGCAGCACGTGATCCTCGGGTTCGGCATCAACCTGTTGACGGCTGCCTATCCGCCAGACATTGCGGCGCGCGCGACGTCAGTCGAGAATGAGTTGGGCCGCCGGTGCGATCGTGGACTGGTGCTGGCTGAGTGCCTTGCCGCGCTCGCCGATCGCTACCAGGCGCTTCAACGAGGCGAGGCTGACACCGTTACGTCGGCGTGGCGCGAGCGGGCCGCCGACAACCTCGGCCGGATCGTGGAGTGGGACGCCGATGGCGTCACACGGCGCGGCGTCGCGCTGGACATCGATTCGCGCGGCGCGCTGCTCGTCCGCGTCGATGGAGCCATCATTCGTGTAATCTCGGGTGAGGTGCGGTGGGTTTCGTGACAAATCCCAAATCCCAAATCCCAAATCCCAAATCCCAAGAGCACGAACATGGAGAATATTGCCGAGAGCTCGAGGACTACCTGTGCCGCAAGAACGATGGACACCTGATTCGCATCGTCGGCCCGGCGTTCGAGCAGGTGTGCGGATGGTCGACGCGAGGAATTCCGTTGAAACTGGCCATGCGTGGAGTCGATCGGTACTTCGAACGCTACTACGCCAAGGGACCACGGCGGCGGCCCGTTCGCGTCGAGTTTTGCGAGCCTGACGTCCTCGACGTCTTCGACGAATGGCGCCGGTCGGTTGGCGTCTCGAGCAGTGCGGAAGTCTCGAGCGGGGCGGACCTTTCAGGGCCGCGGGCGGCCGCCTCCGCCGGCAGCCTGCCGGCACACCTCGAGCGTGTCATTGCGCGGCTGACGACGCTGCGCGCAGGCGGCGATCGGTCGCTCGATTCGGCCATCGACGCGATCGTGCGGGAGCTCGACGCGTCCCGCGCGAAGGCAAGAACGGTGCGCGGCGACGCGCGAGAGATCCTGCTGGACCGACTGCATGAGCTCGATGCGTCGCTCATCGAGGCCGTCCGCGCACAATGTGGCGCCGGGACGCTCGAGACGCTCGCCGCCGAGGCCGACGAGGAGCTGCGGCCGTTCCGCAGCAGGATGCTTCCCGAGACATATCAGCAGTCTCACCGCGCCTGCGTCGATCGGCTGCTGCGCGACCGCGCCCGCCTGCCGACGATCGCGTACGAATAGCCACGAAGGTCACGAAGGTGCTCTGCCAAGATGTTCTTTGTGGACTTTGCGGCTAATTCGTCTTTGTGACCTCAGTGGCCGACGCGATACTCACGCTGGACGTAGAGAAACCGGCTGCCGGCGGCCGCATGCTGGCGCGGCACAACGGCCAGGTCGTGCTCGTCTGGGGCGCGATTCCTGGGGAGCGCGTTCGCGCGCGCGTCGAGCGCGCGGCCAAGGGCCTTCTCTACGCGGACACAGTGGAAGTGCTGACCGCGTCCTCCGATCGGCGCGACGTCATCGCCGACTGGCGCTGCGGCGGCAACGTGCTCGCCCATGTCAACTATCCACGCCAGCTGCATCTCAAGGCGGACATCATCCGCGACGCGTTTGCCCGCATCGCTCGCATGCCGCTGGTGGACGCACCCGATGTCATCGGATCGCCTGAGCAGGGATATCGCATGCGTGCGCGCCTGCATGTGCGCAACACACGCATCGGATTCATGCGCGAAGGCAGTCACGAGCTGTGCGAGGTCGGGCCGACAGCGCAGATGCTTCCGGAGACCGTTGCCTGGATCGACTCCGCTCAGGAATGTCTCCGCCGCGATCGCCTGACAGGCCTCGCGTCAATCGAGATCGCCGAAAACATTCCAGGGTCCGAACGCGCGTGTCACCTCGAGCTCCAGCCGGGCACCGCCGCTATGCCATTTGCGGTGCTCGCCCTTGGTGGGGTCACGGGTGTTTCTGCGCAGATCCTCGACCGTCGAAGTGTCGAGCAGCTATCGGGGGTTCCATCGGTGTCCGATGTGCTTCTCGTCCGGCCGGACGATGAATCGAGCGCGTTGCACCTTCAGCGCGACGCGCGCGCGTTCTTTCAGGGAAATCGGTTTCTTCTCGAGAGGCTGGTCCGGCAGGTGGCCGCACTCGTGCCGGACGGCCCAATCGTCGATCTCTACGCAGGAGTAGGGCTGTTTGGACTATCGCTTGCCGCGGGCGGCGCGGCGGACGTCACGGTCGTGGAAGGGGGTCCGGCCAGCGGACGCGACCTCGAGGAGAACGCGCGGCCGTTCGCCGAGCGTGTGCGCGTGGAGCACTCCAGCGTCGAGGATTTCGTCCGCCGCCGCTCGCCTGTGCCCAACGCCACATTCATCGTCGATCCGCCAAGGACAGGGATGTCAAAGGACGCCCTCAGCGGAATTGTTCGTTCGATGCCGAAGCGGATTGTCTACGTGTCCTGCGACGTTGCAACGCTGGCGCGGGACTCGCGCGCGCTGGTCGATGCGGGTTACTTGCTGAACGGAATGACCGGAATCGATCTCTTTCCCAACACGGCGCACGTCGAGACGGTCGCGTGTTTCACACTTCCGTAAAATCGACATGGAAGTCCGGTGCGCGGGACGTCGTCCTACGCGCGGAGGATCCGGGAGAGCGGTATCTCGAGCCCTGGAAGCAGCGGCGTCGTCAGCACGTCGCCGGAGTCCTGCGAGAGTTCCAGGGGACGATCGTACCGGTCGTTCCTGCGCCTGCAGATGCGGACGACGTCCAGTTCTGGATCGACGACCCAGTACTCGGACACGCCGAAGCGTTCGTACAAGTGACGCTTGATCGTTTCGTCGCGCTTGCGTGTGCTCTTCGAGGCGACCTCCACCACGAGATCGGGCGCGCCGTGCACGCAATCGCGCAACAGCTCGCCCTCGCGATCCCGTGAGACGTAGAGCAGGTCGGGCTCGACCACGTCGAACGGCGACAGGATTACATCGAGCGGTGCGAAGAAGATCCGACCGAGCGGACGGTCTGTCAGGTAGGTGGCGACCAGGACATATAGCGTGCCGACGATGTCCTGGTGCCGCAGGTTCGGCGTTGGCGTCACGTAATGCTCCCCGTCGATCAACTCGTGCCGCTTTCCGTCATCGGGGAACAGAACGAAGCCGTCGTAGGTGAGCTTCACGCCGGGGCTCGCGGGCTTCATCGGGTCGGTCCAGGACATGTGCTCATCGTAGCGGAGCGGGGAGCGAGCTTCATGCCGACGACACCGCCTCGAATCTCTGCGGTCGTGTTGAAGGAGCCATGCGCCAAGCACGCAGATTCTGCGACGAAAGACTTCCAAGGCAGTGCAGGAATTCAGCTACCCGAGGTGTTTCGGAGAGGCCCAGCCGTATAATCCGTCGCGTCCCCGCGTAACATGGCTTCGCACCGCCGTCTTCATCGGGTCCAGCCATGAGCGTCCCGCAACGTGTCCGGTTCCGCGTGCACCGAGGGCGAGGGCCCGTGTGCCTCTTCCTTGGCGCGTGTCTCTGGTTGTCGGCGACCGTGGCCGCTCAACGCGCGATTGCGCCCCTTCGAGGCGTGGCCGTGCCGCAGCCATCGGGACTCGCCCGTTACGTCGCGGACCCGCGGGCACTCGTCGCACTCGGCAAGGCGCTTTTCTGGGATGTGCAGGTGGGAAGCGACGGCCGGACAGCCTGCGCGACGTGCCACTTCCACGCGGGCGCCGATCATCGGGCGCGCAACCAGATGGCGAATCCGCAGGACGCGGCGGTCGGGCTGCGGCCAAACCTCACGCTGACAGCCGACGATTTCCCATTCCACGCGTTCTTGAATCCCCTCGACAACACTTCAGCCGCCGTACGCGAGCGGCGACAGGTCGTGGGGTCGGCCGGCGTCGTGCAGCGCACGTTCGTAGACGTCACCGACGGGAGCGCGGTTGACGAAGGCGCCGACACCGGCGGCCCTGGAGTGTTCTCGCTCGGTGGCGTGAAGGTGCGCCAGGTGACCTCGCGCAACACGCCGAGCGTGATCAATGCTGTCTTCTACGTCCGCAACTTCTGGGACGGCCGCGCGAGCGCCTTCTTCACGGGGGCCACTCCCTTTGGCGACTCGGATCGTCGCACCACCGTGCTGATCTCGCGGGGCATCGGGCTCGAGCCCGATGCCGTGCGCCTGGACAATGCAAGCCTCGCCTCGCAGGCCGTGGGCCCACCTCTCAACGCGGTCGAGATGTCGTTTGACGGCCGGTCGTGGCCGCGGTTGGGCCGCAAGCTGCTGGCGTTGACGCCGCTGGCGCGGCAGCACGTGTCGCCCGACGACAGCGTGCTTGGCGGAATGGCGAACATCGATCGCTCCGGCCTGCGGGCCGAACATGATTACGCCTCGCTCGTGCGCGCGGCGTTCCAGCCCGCCTACTGGAGGAGCACAGCGGTCGTCGACAGCGACGGACGGACTGTCGGGGGCGCTACCGTAGCAACCGGCCCGAACGAGTTCACGCAGATGGCGTACAACTTCGGGCTCTTCTTCGGCCTCGCGATTCACGGATACGAGGCGACGCTCGTCGCCGATGACACGCCGGTGGATCGCTTTCTCGCGGGCGACAGCGCGGCGCTCTCGGCGCTCGAGCAACAGGGCCTGGCTGAGTTCCGCGCTGGCGGGTCGCAGTGCACTCAATGCCACCAGGGGCCGGAACTCTCGGCGGCCGGATTCACGACCGCCACGTCGGCCAGTGCCCTGGATCCGCGCAGTCTCGGCTTCTTCCGCACCGGCGTCAGCGAGATTGGTGACGACCTTGGTGCGGCCGGGAAAGACGGGTTCGGGCTGCCGCTCTTCCCCGGCGCGCCGGCTGGCCGTGCCGACGGTGCCTTCAAATCCCCGGGGCTGCGCAATGTCGAGCTGACCGGTCCCTACTTTCACACCGGCGGAGCCGCGACCTTGGAGCAGGTCGTGGAGTTCTACGCAAGGAACGGCGATGTGCCGACTGGCGGCAACCTGGGACCAGGCATGGGCAACATCCGGCTGAACGCCCAGGAGCGTACCGCGCTGGTCGCCTTCATGCGGGCGCTGACCGACGAGCGCGTACGCTTCGAGCGAGCGCCCTTCGATCATCCGGCGCTGTGCGTCCCGGCCGGCCACGTGGAGTCGACACCAGGTCTACTGCAGCCGGATACGTCGGTCGACGCAAACAGTCGCGCCGCCACCGATCTGTGGGCACTCGTGCCGGCAGTTGGCCGGGGCGGAAACACCGCGCCCCTTCAGACGTTCGGGGAGCTGCTGGCGGGCGTCGGTCGAGACGGCTCGCGCGTCCATGCATTGGAACGAACCTGCGCGCCGTAGGCCCGGTGACGCCAGAACGGCGGCGTCTGCCGACGATTCACCATCTGTCTCAGATTTTGCAGGCCTGAACAAACCCCTCGAACAGATTGCGGAACTCGCCCGTTCTGTAGAAGTTTTCGGGATGCCACTGCACGCCAAGGCAGAAGCGGCGTGTCGGATCTTCAATCGCCTCGATGACACCGTCGGGTGCGGTTGCCGAGGAGATGAGTCCTTCGCCGAGTGTCTTCGGTGCCTGGTGGTGGCGGCTGTTCACCGGGCAGGCTTCGCCGGCTTCGAAGCGCTCGCCCATCAGGCGCTCGAGCAGCGACCCTGATTCAATCCAGATATCGTGCGCGATCGAATGCTGTGGCATCGCCACGCGATGGTTCACGGTCGTGCCGACTTCGTCGACGATGTCCTGGATGAGCGTGCCGCCGCGGGCGACGTTCATCACCTGGATGCCGCGGCAGATGGCGAACACGGGCAGGTCGGCGGCGAGGGCAAGTCGCACGAGCTCGATCTCGTATTCATCCCGGCCCGGCTCCGCGGCGTCGAATGTCGGATGCGCGATCGCCCCATAAATTGTCGGGCGGACGTCGCCTCCGCCAGTAAGGAGCACCCCCTGCACCGACGCGACGACGTCGGCCGGCGAGTCGGCACTCCGATCGAGGTGGCGCGCGTCGCCTCCGGCCCGGCGCACCGATTCTTCGTAGTCGGGCAGCTTGCTGCACGGCGCAATCGCGATTACCGGCAACGACGTCCTCGCACCTTTCGCACCCCTCGCACCTTTCGCACCCCTCGCACCCCTTGAACCTCTTGCACCCCTTGCACCCCTTGCACCCCTTGCACCCCTTGAACCGTTACATCCTAGGCGGCACCTCGACTCCCATGAGGTCGAGGGCCCTGGTCAACTGGGATCGCAGGTAGATTACCGCCGCTGCCCGCCAGCGTTTCACATCATCGCGCTCCTCGTTCAGGATTTGAGCACGGTGGTAGAACGCGTTGAACGACTGCGCCAGCGTGAACGCATACTTCGCCAGCACCGAGAATTCGAGCGATCGGACGACCTGGTCGACGATTTCATCGAGCCGCGAGGCGTCAAGGACCAGCGCCCACAGCTCGTGGCTGCCGTTCGTGCCATCGAGCTCTCCGGTCGGGACGTCCTTCAGGGCCTTCAACAGCGTCGCTTCGTCGAGCCCGTCGCGCTGCTGCAGCTTCTGAAAGATGTTGTTGGCCCGCACGACCGCATACTGGATGTACGGCCCGCTTTCCCCCTCGAAGCTGAGCGCCTCCTCGAGGTCGAACGCGATGACCTTGCCGCGCGAAAACTTGATCATGAAATAGCGCACGGCGGCGATCGCGATCATCCGCGAAATACGCCCCTCCTCGTCTTTGTCGAGCTCCGGGTTGCGCTTGCCGACCTCACTGCCTGCGGAGCGAATCAGCGTGTCGAGCAGATCGTCCGCCTTGACGCCCAGCCCCTTGCGTCCCGATACCTCGACGAATGGCCGCCTTGCGTCTTCCGAGTCCGGTGGCGGCGCGTGGCCCAGCTCGCGCGCCGTCGCGTGAGAGAGCGCGACCATCTCGTACGAGAAATGATGCGACCGCTCCGCCCCTTCAGGATGTCCCACCGCAATGAGCGCCTGCTTCAGCAGCTTCTGCAGGTACGACTGCCGTACGTCGATGACGTTGTAGACATACGCGGCGCCGCCGAAATCCGGGTGGTTTCCTTCGCCGCCGGTCGTGCACGTCGCCCAGAGCGGTCCGCGTGGCCGCGTCGTGAAGACGCGATAGTGGAAATCCTTCCCGAGCAGTCCCAGCTTCCAGAACTGATACGCGATGTCCTTGCCCACGTAGGTCACGACACCGTTCGATCGAACGATGACCTTCTCGCGCTCTTCACCCTCGTCTTCGTCCTCCGTGGGAGTTGGGCGTTGGGCGTTGGGGGTTTCCCGGGATTTGGGATTTGCGTCCAGGTCTTCCTGGATCGCCATCACCCAGCATCCAGCGAGGCGTCCTTCGTTCTGGAGGTAGACGGCACCCTTGGCCTTGAGCACCTCGAACGCCTGCGCCCAGAATCTCAGCCGCAGAATGTCGCCCTCCCACGTCAGGAGGTCGTAATCGACGTTCATGCGTGCCATCGTTTTCAGATGGCATCGGACGACCCGGTCCGCGATGAAGGCGGCAATCCCGGCGTTCTCGTTGCCGCCATGCTCGATGTCGTGGAGTGTTTCGCCGCGGACCGCGAGGCGCTCCTTGTCCTGCCCGTACCACTCCGTCACCCTGGCGTACAGGTCCCAGCAGTAGTAGTCGAACTGCGTCGAGTCGGCGATCTGGCGGATCTCCTCGAGCGTCTTTCCTTCGATCACGCGGAAGCCGACGACGACGTCCGCCACTTGAACGCCCGTGTCGTCGATGTAGTTCTGCACTTCGACCGGAATGCCCCGGAACCGCAGGACGCGCACGAGCGTGTCGCCCAGCGCGGAGTTCCGGAGATGGCCGATGTGCGCCGCCTTGTTCGGATTGATGGCTGTGTGCTCGACGATGGCTTTGCCCGCGGACGGCCGCGGTGCCGTGGCCTCGGGCGAGAGGCGCGTCAGCAGGAAGTCCCGGCGCTCGAGAAAGAAATTGAGATAGCCGTTGGGCGCCGCGGCGACCTGCCGGATTCCGTCGAGCGATCCGAACGCACCCGCGATTTCCTGCGCGATGGCGCGAGGGGCCTTGCGGAGACGACGCGCGAGCTCGAAGGCGACCGGAGTGCCGAGGTCACCGAGCTCGCGGTTGGGCGGATACTCGAGGGCGATCGGGGACGTAGAAGACGACTCGTCGAGGGAGTAGAGCGTCGTCAGCAGTCGCGCGACATGCGCACGAAGGCGGTCATGGACGGGGAGAATCATTCGTGATTAGCGATTAGTGATGTGCGATTCGTGGGTTTGCGATTGCCGTTCCGGTGCGGTACGCTTCCTACGCTGAGCGCGGCTCGCCGTCCGCAGCACGCAGGGCCCGCTCGTAATCGCCGGGCGTGTTCACGTTGGTCAGCAATCGTCCGTCCGGGTCGAAAGGAGCCACCTCATCGGGGCCGATGTCGCGCACCTGAAGATCGCTGAGCGCATCCATGATGCGCAGGGCGCCGGCATCGATTCGTGTCTTCAGGCGATCGGCGATCCGGCGACGGTACGATGCGCACAACGGATGCGGGCCGTGCGC
>ORMF011151857.1_pt1 | contig 16442 bp, 14 predicted proteins | sample 1779871 | NCBI WGS metagenome assembly ORMF01 (sample SAMEA104232316, study PRJEB22302) | groundwater metagenome | biome: forest; feature: aquifer; material: groundwater | place: USA | collected 2011-08-07 | depth 5.4 m
CGCGCGGCCCCCGTGGGGCGCGGCGCCTCCAGTGATAGGCGTCCGGGCGCCACTGCTCCCGCCGCTTCCGGGCGTCTCTCGCGAGGGTGCGTCCGGCCGCTTGTACATTCCGGGCGCCGCGCTGCAGCCGTTTGTACCCCACCCTCGTGGTCCGCGAGAGCCGCGGTCCCGCACGACGGACGGGGCCATCCGCGCTGAAGAGAGCCGCCGCGCGGTACGCGACCACCGCGACGCTCACGACCACCGCAATCGCTGCGCGCAGGATGGTCTCTCCGAGCGAGCGGTCGCTGGTCGCCGCGATGACGAGCGGGGCGGCCAGGCGCAGCAGCGCCGGGGCCGCGCGGCTCACCAGGCCCGGCGCCGCGATGGCCGGTGCGGGCTCGCGCAGGAGCTGCTGCACGGCGGCGACGAACCGCGGAGTCGCCGGCTCCTCGAGCCCATACGGCCGCACGAAGGCTTCGACAAATCGTCGGGCGCGCCCGTCGGGCTCCGGAGGAGAGCTCAAGGCTTCATTCAGCATCTGCAGATGCTCGCTGGCGGAGGTCGCCACGTGCAGCAGGCCGCCGTTGACGCTCACCAGGTACTGAAAATGCCGTGTGCCCGCCTGTGCGTCGGCAAATTCCGGAGTCCGCCACGTGTGCACCGGCTTCCCCAGAATCGCCGACTCGATCATACCGCTCGTGTTCACGCCCACGACCAGCCGCGCGTAGTACATCGATTCGAAGTAGTCGTCGTTGAAATCGGGATCGAAGGCATTCGCGCGGGCATCACGCGGCCAGACCGCTACATGAGGGCTCCCGATGGAGGCCAGTGGCAGCCACTCGGGCACTCGTCCAGGGTGCGGGCGGAACAGGATGGAGGCTCGGGCGAGCGCAGACGAATCGGACGCTCGAAGCAATCGCAGCCACGACGCCGCGAAGCCGACCTCGTCCGGCGCGATCTGCCTGCTCGACCCCAGATACAGGATGATGTCGCGTGCCGGCTCGAGGCCGACGTGCGCGCAAAACTCCTCCCGCGACCTTCGGGGGCGCCGGCCGAACCACTGGTCGAACGTCTGTGCGCCGGTGATGACCACGCGGTCCGGCGGAATGTCGTGAAACTCGACCGCCTCGCGCTTCTGCACCTCGTTCCACACGAACAGGCGATCGGGCCGCACGCGCAGGAGCCCCTTGTTGGTCAGGTTGTCCCAGCTCGCGACCCACACCGCCGTGCGCAGGCCGAGCCGCTGCGCGGACTTGATGTAGTCGACCTGCTGCGAACCGAAATCGACGAGCGGTGTGACGACCACCAGGTCCGGCGCTTCCCTCTGGAGGAACCGGTTCACTTCCGGAACGGTAGGGATCGCTCTCTCGATCGCCCGCAGGGCCGCCATGCCGCGCCGAACCCACGCGAAGCCCATCCGCCCGAGCCGCGAGCCGAGCCATGCGACGGAGCGTGGCGTGCGCTCTTCGGCGCGCAGCCGCAGGCCATCGGCGGCGCTGTAGTCGGGATGCAGATACCGCAGGTAGTCCAAGGCGTGGCGGACCGTCGCCGCCAGGCGCATCCACGTGGTCGGCACGCGGCGCACGGGCGGGCGGCCCATGCTGATGCCCGGATAGGCTGCCACCAGCTGGTTCGCCAGGGTCAACTCCCACTCGTTGCGAACCACGTCGACGCAGAGGTGAATCGTGCAGCCCTGCTCGGCAAGGGCGCGCAACACCGGCTCGAAGTTCCGTACGAACCCGGCGTGATACACGAAGAAAACGATCTTCACGCTCGTCGATGCGTCACTCGTCTCGCCGCAGGGTCACGATGTGCGCCGGCTGACCCCAGGCGCCGATGAAGGCCCGGTCGGTGTTGCAAAAACCGGCCAGCGCGGCCGGATCGCCTGCCGCGCACAACCGCAGCACCGCGTCCGCGCTGTCCAGCGCGGCGGCCGGCATCGGCCGGTCGGCCACGGCGTCGATGAGGACCGGCCCCGTGGCCAGGACCTCCCGCAGCCCGGCAACCGCTGCGAGCGCACGATCGAGCACCGTGGGATCGAACCCGTCGACGAGCGCGTCGAACGACTCGATCGCCGCCTGAACATGCTTCACCGCGCCGTCCAGCGCTGAATCGGACGACGTGCAAAGGTAGGCCTTGGATCCAAACACAAAGCTCAGACGGCTCCGCGCGATGTGCCGCCGGTCGTGCGCGATCCGCTGGTCGCGGGGAATCTCCTGCTTGTGCCAGTGCACGCGCAGCGGATCCGTGTACCCGGGCCACGAGCCATACACGGGCAGGCCGGCATCTGCCATCCGGCAGTAGAACTCGTCGGCGTCGAACGCGTACGCCCGGCGCACGTACGGGTTCTCGAGCACGTCCATCACCCACGACTCGAACTTGCGCGTGTGGGGCACCGAGTCCCATTTGGCCTGGAACAGGGTGCGCGCGCTGTCGACCGGCGATACGCCCGCGAGGCGCCGGTGCTGCGCCTGCACCACCTTCATTAGAAATTCGAAGAACGAGCCGGATCGCTCCTGATACGACAGAATCGCGACACCGCCCGGCTTCAGGATGCGATGGAACAGGTCGATCCATGTCTGCTCCGGCCGCACGGTGTAGATGAACCCTTCGGCATCGACGAGATCGAAGCGCGCGTCGGGCGGCGTGTACTGCTGGACGCTGACCCGTTCGAGCGATCGCAGCCGGTCCTGAAGCCCGAAGCGGTCGAAGTAGGCGCCGATCTTCGGCCACGCGTTGGGGTTCGGCTCGACGAGCGTGAGGCGCGCGCCCCAGCGCGCGAACACAAGCGAGTTCTCACCGGAGTCGGGCCCGAACTCCACGACCTCCGCGCCGTCGAAGACACGAACAGGCAGGTGCAGCTTGTCCATGAGGATCGCGCGCTTCCGGGCGTACTCAGCGAGCGCGGCCTCGTCCGGAAATGCCGCGAACGTCGGCAGCACGGTCTGCTGCTTGTAGTACTCGTGAAGACCGTCGGCCGGCGCCGCGATAATGGGGTCGGGAGTCATTTCGAATCTGTAATGACTCCCGACCCCATGGCGAGCGAGCTCTGCCAGAGAAGCGACAGCCCTGAATCCACCATGATCTGCTGTCCGGTGATGCACGCGGACTGCGGGCTGCAGAGAAAGGCTACGACGTTCGCGATATCGTCGGGCGTCGGGACGCGGCGAAGCGGAATGATTGGCTGGTCCCGATGCGGCACGGACGCGGATCCCGTCTGCTTGAGGACGCTGCCGGGCACGACGCCGTTGACACGAATCCCGCGGGGACCCAATGTCACGGCGTAGTAACGCACCATCTGCGCCAATCCTGCTTTCGCGACGTGATAGCCGACCGGCTGCTCGACCGCCACGAGCCGGTCGGCCACCGATCCCACCACGGCGATCGCGCCGCCGCCGGCGGCTTCCATGGGCCCGGCAAGCCGCTCGACGATCTGGCGCGTCGCGGACAGGCTCACGCGCAGCTCGGCGTCCCATTGATCGGCGCCGCCCCGCGCGCGTTGCGCGAAGACGACGCTGTTCGGCGTGCCATGCGTCGCCAGACAGGCATCGACGGCCGCGGCGATCGAGCGCTCGTCTTCGAGGTCTGCCTCGACGCACGCCAGGCCAGCATCCTCGGGCGGCGCGTGCCGCGCCATCACCGCCACACGATGTCCCGTCGAGACGAACAGCCGCGCAATCGCCAGCCCGATGCCGCGCGTGCCGCCGACGACCACAGCCAGGCTATCGGACACCGGACGTCCCGGCGAATTCGCGCAGCCGCGATTCGAGCCCGCCGTTCCACTCGCGGATCGCCGCGTCATGGCCTTCTTCCGGCGCCCACGGGGCAAACAGCGTGTCCTCGCGCCGGAAGGGACCGGTCGTGACCTCGTGGTAGACCAGCGTGTCCGATCGCACCATCAGCGTGTGGTACACCGACTCACCGATCCGGTAGTAGAAGGGCTGCCCCGAGCCGTAGGCGGCCATGTCGAGGACATTCGTAATCGCGCCCTCGTCATCGAAGAAGACAATGTCGACGCGTCCTTCGATCAGATGAAACGACTCGGCCTTGCCACGGTGCTTGTGGGGCCGGATGTAGGAACCGCCCTGCAGCACGATCAGCATCTCGTGGAGCAGCTCATCGCTACTGCGGTGCGTGCAGAGGCGGACGCGACCGCGCGGAGCGCGCGGAAGCCGTCCGGACAGATCGCGCAGCGCCGCACGGTCCACGACCGCTATCGAGTCATCGGCGACGAGTACTTCAGGACTCTGCTCGCGTACCGGCATTCGCCTTACTCCTCGCAGGGCGGGTCTTGAGACCCGCCGGAACGCCGGGGCTGAAGCCCCGGCCTACACATCAATAGACCGGAAACTGGAGCTAAAGCCCCAGCCTACTCAGATTTGAGGGGTGGCGCAGCGCTTTAGCGCTGCGGAACCAAGCAGCCCTGGAAGGGCTGCTCCACCACGATGCGGGGAACTGTAGGCTCAGTAAACAGGCAGTGCATACGGACTCGTCGGAAAGATTGACGCGACCTGACCGCCGCCGCGGTGAAACGGTTCGATCCGCGTCAGCACCGCCGCCTCGCTGTCAGGGTTCACCGCCATCAGCGTTATGCCGATCTGCTCGTCGAGCAGCGCTGAGGACGGCCGGATGGGCAAGCGTACGCCCGGGAGGGTGAAACCCTGCTTCTGCGGGTTGTCGTCCACCGCGAATTCGACGTGGCCGGCGATGCTCATGATGGTGAGATACGTCACGCCCAGGTGGCCGGCGCCGAGGAGCGCCACGCGCACGCCAGTCGCACGACGGCCCTCGAACCACTGCTGGACGCGCCCGCGCACGACGGGAAACGCCTCCGCAAACGTCGTCGCGAGCTGCCGCGACGGCTCGATGCTGGCAGCGGAGGCGCCCGGCGTCCGTGCCCGCGTCACGATGACCACGAGCGCATTGTGCAGCGTGTTTGGATACGACTGCATCCACACGACATGCCAGCCGGTCGCCGTGAGTGCCGCGCGAAGAGACTGCGGCGTGTGATAGAGCACGTGCTCCTCCCACAGTGTCGTGTAATCCATGGTCCGGAGCGCATCGGTGCAGTCCGGCAGCTCCAGGAGCACCATCCCTTCAGGCGCCGCGAGCTCTTCCAGCGCGCACAAGTGCTCGACAGGGTCGTAGGCGTGCTCGTACGTATATCGCGCGATCACGAGCGGCGCGCGGCCTCGCGTCTTCACGACCGCGCGTGCCCGTGCCGGCGTGAGCCGCTGCTGAATGGCCGCCGGTCCCGGCACCGGCGAGTCGATGCCGAGGTCCCGGCTGGTGTCGAGCCGCGATGTGTCGAATCCACGTGCCGCCAGGCGCGCGAGCAACGGCTCGTCGTGCACGCCGACCCCGACGGCGGTCGTGCCAGCCAGCGAGGGGAGCAAGGCGATATGCGCCGCGAGCGCGTCGAGGTGACGGTCTGGCTCGTTGTACGTCATCCACGGAGGCACGGCCAGCAACTCCTCGATCGGCGGGGGCTGCGCCAGTTGCACCGTTCCACAGGCGCCGCATTGCGCCATAACCAGCGGGTAGCCCACGTCGGCCGCGTCGGCCGACGGAAGGAAATGGCTGCAGATCGGATGAAGGCCGAAATCGATCAGCGGAAGGACGTGTCGCTCGCGGCAGGCTCGACACGCGAGCGCCACGCGCGTCGTCGACAGGCGGGAAGTGGAAGGGGAGGTCAGCCCAGCTGGTTCCACACTGAAAGCAGGCGGCCACTGGGCGGACAGACAGAGGCGAATCGACCGCCGCGCGCCTCGAACTGCGGGTGGCGTGCAATGACCGCCTCCTCGTTCTCCGCATTGACGGCGAGCAGACAGAGGGCCGGGCCGATCTCCTCGAGCGCCGACGATGGCTTGATGGGGAGACGGGCGCCGGGAAAGAACTTGCCCTGCTTCTCCGGCTGATCGTCCACGATGAACCGCACGTACGGCGCCAGGCCGACGAAGTTCAGGAACGCATGCGCGCGCACGCCGGCGCCGTACACGACGACGTCCCGGCCGCCGGCGCGACAGTCCTCGAAATACCTGATGCAGGCATCGCGGAAGGGCACGAGGTTCTGGCGGTACTTCGCCACGAGCGCCCGCGTATTCGCGACCCCGTCACTCGTGAGCGGCAAGGCCTGTTCGCTTCGCCGGCGTCCGAGGACGGCGAGCGCCTCGCCGCTGAAGATGAACTCGTCGCGTCTCACCACCGTGATGCCGTAGTCCGCCAGCAGACGCTGCAGGGTGCCGTCAGTGAAGTAGTTCGTGTGCTCTTCCCAGATAAGGCTGTAATCCGTCGTCTCGAGGTTGCGCTGGAAGTACGGCACCTCGATCAGCGCGTAGCCGTCCAGGGCCAGCAGCGTCGACATCGCCTGGCCAAACGTCGAGAGATCCGGCACGTGCTCCATGACGTGACGGGCGATGAACAGCGCGCAGCGGCCGTGCGACGCCACGATCTGCGATGCCACCTCGGGCGTGAGATACCCCGCGAGAGTCTCGATGCCTTTTCGCGCGGCGGCTTCGCGCGCGTCGCGCGCCGGTTCCAGCCCGAGCACGCGGCGGTACCCGGCCTGCCGCAACGCGTCGAGGAACAGGCCGTCATTGCTGCCCACCTCGACGATAAGGGAATCGGGTGTGAGGCCCGGAAGGGCCTTGACCCAGTCGACGAGGACCGGCACGTGGCGCTGCGGCTTCCACGTGCTCAGCCAGTTGTAGTCGGTGTAGAGCTCCGAGGGGGGAATCGGGTCGCTGATCTGCACGAGGCCGCACTGGGTGCAGAACCGCAGCGCGAGGCCATGGAGGTACTCGGCATCCCCGGGGCTGCTCAGGAGTCGATGTGAGATGGGTTGCTGGCCGAAATCCAGAATCGGATCGAACGCCTGCCCTCCGCAGTAGTGACATCCGGTCGCCGCGACAGCTCCGATCATCAGTAGTACTGCTCCACGTACTCTCGCCCGATCCGCCCATCACCAAGGAAGCCGCGATCCGGGCCATGCTTTCTCACGTACACCTGGCGATCCCGGACGGCGACGGAGGTCTCGGTCGCCATGGCGCGATAGGCAGCCTGCCTCTCCGTCTCGACGTGGCGCCCGCCGAGCCACTCGAGCATCTCGTCCACGAGCTGCACGATTTCCTCCGGCGTGTTGTCGACGTACACGAACCGCTTCGTATTGCGCAGATTGTCGAGGTGTTCCTCCTCGAACAGCTCTCGAAGCGACAGTCGCCGCCCGCTGAAGCGATCCAGGACGCCCTTGAGGATGGAAAAGCCGTCGGCCCGAATCGGGTACCCGCCAATCGGATCGGTGCCGTTCACCGTCACCACCGGGGTGTTCGTCAGGTACGCCACGCTCAAGGGCCCCGATTCCCCGCAAATGAGGAAATCGCTGTGCAGCATGCAGTACAGCTCCGCGAGCGGCGAGCGGCGCTCGTGCGTCGCGAGGTCAATGACGCCGGGCCGCCGGACGGGCTCCATCGAGGGATCCCCAACCCGCACCACCATGTAGCCACGCGCGATGAGGTGATCGATCGCCTCGAAATAGGTCTCGATCCTCGCGTTCCGCGTCGAATCGTGGCGCATCTTCAAGGGGTGATCCTGGGTTTCCCTGCCGCGCTTGTATCCGCCCTCGCGCGCGTGGACGCAGACCAGCTTCATTCCCTCTGACACGCCAATGGCGGCCGCCTGCGCCTTGGCGACCGGTGCGATGTCGGCGTGAATGAACGTCTCGATCGGCTCACGCATGCGCGTGCGCTCGACATACGCCGTGACGCCGAGCTCCTTGTCCTCCGCACGAGGCCGGCGGGATTCCAGACCGCGCCGGATTTCGCGAATCCGCTGCTGCAGCGCCGGCGGCACGTCCGGGTCGATGCAGTAGTCCGCCAGCGCGTCACGCGTCGTCTGGTACGTCGTGATGGTGAGTTGACGCCTCCACTCGGCGCGACGGCGCTTCCACTCCTCGGCGAGAAGGCGGGCGCCGAATCGCGCATGGCGCGCCGGCGTGGGCCGCAGGATGCGCACCGCGCGCGTGTCAACCTCGTACAGGGCGCCGCTCACGGCGTCACGGTCCCGCACGAAGTACACGTCCGCGCCGTACTCGAGGGCGTAGCCCAGCGTCAGGTGAATCTCGAGGGCAAGGTGGCCGTACTGATTGCTTTGCGGACGGCTGATGAGCAGCGGGCGTCCGTCGAACGCCGACAGCATCAGCCGCCAATGCGGCAGCTGCGGGCCACCGCCGGCAACTTCGGCGCTGCGAGCTCTCTCCGTGACCGGACTCATTGTCATGTGGCGCAGCGCTTCAGCGCTGCGGAGCCACGCAGCCCTGAAGGGCTGCTCCACCGGGACGAGCCACGCAGCCCTGAAGGGGGGCCCCACCGGGACGAGCCACGCAGCCTGAAGGGGGGCCCCACCCCTGACACGCAGCGCTAAAGCGCTGCGCCACGAACTTGTACGTGCGGCAATGGGACGATGAAGCGGCCGCCGGCGGTCGCGTATGTCCCCTGCCTGGCGATGATCATGTCCGCAAAGCGCCACGCCAGGACCACGACGTAGTCGGGATGCTTCTCGTGCAGCGCGCTCGATGGCAGGACTGGCAGATGGTAGCCGGGGCTGAGTGTCTGCTGCTTGGCCGGGTTGTCGTCGACGAGGAAGCTCAGAAAGTCACCGAGCTCCAGGTGACACAGCAGCGTGGTCACCGTCGCCGACGCGCCAAACCCGGCGATGGTCTTGCCGTCGGCTTTCAACCCTCCGAGCAGGGTGTGCAGCTCCTGTTTCACGGCGCCAATGCGGTCGCCGAAGCGCGCGAACGTGTCCGGCTCGTGCAGGCGCATGGACGCTTCGAGGCGCTTCAGCTCCTGCACCGCCGGCGCGATGGGTCGGGGTCCCTCCAGCGCCTGCGCGTACGCGCGAATCGACCCGCCCTTGCTCTGATTCCGCTCGACGTCAATCAGCTCGAGGCCGTGACGCCGCAGAAAACAGTCCAGCGGCGCAACTGAGTGGTAGCAGAGGTGCTCGTGATAGATCCAGTCGAACACCATCTGCTCGACGAGATCGACCAGGTAGCCCACCTCGAAGACGAAGACGCCATCAGGCGCGAGCACTGCCGCGATCCCGTCGGCGACGTCGCCGAGATCATCCGCGTGGGCGAACACGTTGTTCGCGGCGACGATGGCCGCGGGCCCGTAGTCGTTGCGGACGCGTGCGCCGACCTCGCGCGTGAAGAACGCCGGCAGCGTCTCGAGGCCGCGGGCGGTCGCGTCTGCGGCAGTGGCTACCGCCGGATCGACGCCAAGGACGCGCAGTCCTTTCGCCTTGAAGAAACCCAGTAATGTGCCGTCGTTGCTGCCGATCTCCACGGCGAGAGCACCGGCTGGCGGACGAACGCGATCCGTCACGCGCTCGGCGTACTGGCGGTAGTGCTCGATCAGGCCCGGCGAGCTCGACGTCAGGTAGACGTAATCCCGATACAGCACTTGAGGGTCGATGACGGTCAGCAGCTGCAGGTGGCCGCACTCGCGGCACATGTGCAGATCGAGCGGGTACCGCTGAAGCGACTCCGCCGCCCGCTCGGCCGGCAGATACGCGTCGGCAAGCGGTGTCGGTTCCAGCGCCAGGGCGAGCTGCAGCGCGGGGCTGCCACACAACCTGCAGGTCGTCCTCCGCGAGACGTGCGGCGCCACGGATACGAGGGGCGCAAAAATTTGATCGGTCATCTAAGCCATGAACTCATTGTGTTGGCGGTGGCGTAGCGCCTTAGCGCTGCGGAGGCGGACGGAGACAACGGTCTTCACACGGAGCAACGAAGGAACGGAGGTCAAACGGAGGCGGCACGCGTCGCAGCCAGCGGGAGCCCTGTTCGACGGGCGGCCTGCATCGCAGGCCGCGGCGACGGGGGATGGCGATGGGCATGAGCCGCTCACGATCAGGTGCGGTTCACGCCCATCGCCCTTCCCCGTCGCGTGCCGCCTTCGGCGGCCCGTCGAACGATCTCCGCCCAGGCCCGTTCGTCTCCGTGGCTCCGTGTGAAGGCCGTGGCCTCCGTCTCCTCCGATCCCTCCAGGATCACCGCGCCAAACATGACCAACGCGCCGCGAGAAGATGCGATCAGTCATGAGGAACCATGGGCTTAGGCTTAGGCTAGACCTTGTGCTGGTATTCCAGGGGCAAGCCCTGGATGTCGTTCCAGCTGGCGTTCACCCAGTCGACGATCTCCCGCAGCCCTTGCTCGAACGGCACCTGCGGCGTCCAGCCAAGCTCGCGCTCGGCACGCGAGCAGTCCAGCCAGTAGCGGCTGTCCTGTCCGAGGCGCTCGCCGACGACCCGCGTCGACCGTGAGAAATCGTGCCCCGCCAGCTCGCACACCTGTCGAACGATATCGGCCACCGTCAGACCGCTCGGTACGCTGAAATTGAACGTCCCGCGCGCGTTCTTCTCGACCGCCAGCTGCAGCCCGTGCACGACATCACGAATGTGCACGAACGACTTGATCGACTGTCCCCCCCCGTGCAACTCGATCGGCTTCCCCTGCCGCAGATAGATGAGCGTGCGCGGAATGATCTTGAAGAGCTGCTGATGCCGGCCGTACACATTCGTCGAGCGAATCAGGACCGCCGGGAAATCGAAATTCCTGACCACTGATCCGAGGTACAGGTCCGCCGCCGCCTTTGACACGGCGTACGGCGTGCTCGGCCGGAACGGCGCGTCCTCCCGGACGGAGCCCTCGCACGAGCCGTACACCTCGGCCGACGAAATGTGAACGTACTGCCGCAGGTAGTCGCGGGTCCGCAGAAAGTTGCATAACCGCACCACGGCGGTTGTGTTGACCTCGAAGTACTCCACCGGGCTCTCGTTGCTGAGCCCCACCTCGCTGAGCGCGGCGACGTTGACCACAACATCGGGCCGCTCGCGATCCAGGAGCTGCTGCACCGCGTCCGGTTGCCGCACCAGATCGAGCTGCACAAACTGAAACCTACCCGGCTGGTGGCGGTCGTAGGGGCGAAACACCGCGTGCGGCTGCGGCGACCGACTGATCCCGACGACCGTGTTCAACGGGTCCGCCAGAAGCGCGTCAACGATGTGCGCGCCGGTGAAGCAATTGCTGCCGATGACGACGTAGCGCCGCGGCTGCGATGCGGACATGTCAGGCGCCCAGGTAGAACGACCTGACGCCCGCGATGGCATAGTCGATCTCGGCGTCGGTGAGATGCTGATGCGCGGGCAGCGTGATCACCTGTTTCGCGTCGGCCTCGCTCACTGGGAAGTCGCCGGTCTTGTAGCCCAGATACTTCGCCGCCTCCTGCAGGTGCACGGGGATCGGATAGTGCACCTTCGCCTCGACGCCCCGCTCGTTCAGGTAGCGTACGAGCTCGTCACGCCGCGTCGCGCGGAGAATGTAGAGGTGATACACGTGCTTCACGCCGGGCCGCCGTCTAGGGACGCGGATGAACGCTGAGAGATCCGCGAGCGCCGCGTCGTACTTGTCGGCGTTCGCAATCCGCTGCCTCGTGATGAACGGCGTCTGTCCGATCAACCGGTTGCCGATGACCGCCTGAAGCGCGTCGAGGCGGCAGTTCCCGCCAAACACCACGACCTCGTCGCGGTTCTTCAGCCCATGATTGCGCGCGAGCCGGAGCTTCTCTGCGAGCTCGGCGGACCGGGTCACGACGACCCCGCCGTCTCCCCAGACGTTCAGGTTCTTCAGCGGGTGGAGGCTGAAGCACGCGCTCGCGCCCCACGACCCCACGGGCTTCCCATCGATCGCCGCGCCAATGGACTGGCACGCGTCCTCGACCACGTGCAGGTTGTGACGCGCGGCGATCGTCATGATCGCCGGCATGTCCGCCGCGTTGCCCGTGTAGTGCACCGGCAGGATCGCCTTCGTCTTCGGCGTGACGGCCGCCTCGATCTTCGACGGGTCGATGACGAAGCCGTCTTCGCTGTCCACGAACACCGGCCGGGCGCCGGCCATGGCAATCGCACCCACGGTGGCGATGAAGGTGGTCGGCGTTGTGATGACCTCATCGCCCGGACCGACCCCGAGCGCCTTCAGCGACATGATGATCGCGTCCGTGCCGGTGCCGACGCCAACCGCGTGCGGCATGCCGGTCATCTCGGCGAATCGCCGCTCGAACTCGGCGACGTGCGACCCGAGCGTGAACTCGCCGGAGAGCACGAGCGCTTTGACGTCCTGCAGATAGGCGTCGACGTCGGCGAACTGCCGGTCGAGGTATGAAAAGCTCACGCGCACCGGCGCGCTGGTCGTACTAGGCGGCATAAAACTCCCTGATGGCAAAGATGACGGCGTCGAGCTCGGCGGTGGCGAGCTCCGGAAAGACCGGCAGGCTGAGGATCCGCTGCGCCTGCCGCTCGGTGACCGGAAACGCACCCGCGGCGAGGCCGAGGTCGCGAGCCGCGCGCATGAGGTGAATCGGCACCGGATAGTGAACGGCGGATCCGATCCCGCGTGCGGCCAGGAACTCGCGAAGCTGGTCACGCCGATCCGCCTGGACGACGCACGTGTGGTAGACCGCGTACTCGCCGTCACGCTCTCCAGGCACGGAGATCTCCGGGACATCGGCCAGGCGCGCCCGGTAGTACGCCGCATTGTCGCGACGCCGCTCAGTCCAGGCGCGCAGGTACTTCAGCTTGACGAGCAGCACCGCGGCCTGCACCGTGTCGAGCCGCGAGTTCCCCGACCACACCACACAGTCGTCGCGCGTCCGGAGGCCGATGTTCCGCATGTGCCTGAGCGTTTCGGCAGCGTCAGGATCCGATGTCGTGATCACGCCGCCATCGCCGCAGGCGTTCAGCGTCTTCAACGGATGGAGGCTGAAGCACCCAAACGTGCCCCATCCGCCGACCGGCCGACCGCGATAGGACGCCAGCACCGCCTGGGCGCAGTCTTCGACGACGGCGAGATTGTGCCGGGCGGCGATCTCCGCGATGCGATCCATCGCGCAGGGACGGCCGGTGAGATGCACGGGCACAATCGCTTTCGTGCGCGGAGTGATTGCCGCCTCAATGCGGTCCGGATCGATGTTGTAGTCGTCGCGCACGTCGACGAACACGGGCCGGGCGCCGACGAGGGCGATGCTGCTCGCGGAGGCGACGAACGAATTCGGCGCGGTGATGACCTCATCGCCAGGCCCGACACCCGCGGCGCGCAGCGACAGGATGATGGCGTCGGTCCCGGAATTCACGGCCACCGCGAAGCGAGTGCCGCTCAGCCGCGCCATCTCCTGCTCGAACGCGTCCACCTCCGGGCCGAGGATGAACGTGCCGTGATCGATCACGCGCCCGATCGCTTCGAGCAGTTCCCCCTTGAGCGCGGCGTGCTGACGCGCCAGATCCACGTAGGGAACGGCCGCCGCAGTTCTGACGTCTGCCATCGTCCTATTCGAAATAGATGTGGCCGTGATCGCCCGTGTAGCCCACCTGCGTGAACCACCACGTCCACTCGTCAGGGGCATAAAAGCTCTGGCAGGTGAGCTGCCAGTACAACAGGTTGGCCTTTTCTTCCTCGCTGCGGAACGATTCGACGACGATGTAGCCGCGTCCTTTGCTGACGCGCTGCGCCTCCTTCAACGCGGAGGCAAGGTCGAACACCTTCAAGTTGTGGAGCGAGTTGATCGAGACGATCAGATCGAAATGCCCGTCCGGATACGGCAGCGACGCGGCCGTGCCGACGTCGAGGGAGGCTCGGATCTCCTCCTTGCCATTCTTGATGGCGTACTCCGAGATGTCGATTCCGCGGACCTCGATGCCAGGGACCGCCTGCGTGAACTCGTAGAGGAAGAACCCTTTCCCGCAGCCGATATCGAGGACGCGATCGCCCGCCTTCAACCCGTAATGCTTGGCCACGGCATCTGCCACCGGACGCCAGCGCCCGTCGTAGTGGTGGCCACCGAAGCCGAACTTGCGGTCGCCATCCCAGTAGTCGAAGTCGAAGCGCTTCGCGACCCGGGCGGCCTCCGCCTTGGGGAATTCGTTCACGCGCCCGAGGTAGTCGCGCGTCGTCGTCCGTTTGCCGAGGTGCTCGAGGAAATCGATATACGCCATAGTCAGAAGGAGGAGGCCGTTGTCGCAAGCGCCTGAAGCGCGGCGCGCGCTTTTCGAAGCTGCCGTGCGGGCCGCTCGTCCGAGGCGGCATCCGCGTGGGCAAACGAACGCCGTTTGCGGACGGCAGGATGAAAGTCGTTGAGCATGATGGACAGCCACTTGAAGCGACAGGCTGGGAAGACCACCGCCATGCGCGCCCGGATCGCGGGCCCATCCTCGAAGAGGGCGGAGAAGGCGGACGCAAACCCGTCGAAGAGATCCATCGGGACCGGGATCTCGAACTGCCCGAAGAAGTCGCAGACCAGCTTGGCCGGATCGTCCCACCCGGCGTACTCGAAGTCGATGAAACGGACGCCGTCGCGCGACGCGAGCGCGTTGTGAAACCCGAAATCGGAGGGCGAGACGCAGCAGGCCGCGCGTGACAGGCGCGCGTCGAGGCTCCAGCCTATCCTGCGCGCATGCGCGGCAAACGCCGCACGTGCCTCGGCCCACGCAGGGGCCAGCTCGTCGCGCACGAACCGCGAGACCTCGTGCTCCACCACCGCGACCGGCTGCATCTCGACCAGCGCCGTGAGGCGCCGATCGATGCTGCGCAGGTAGTCGTCCCCGGAAAAGCAGCTGTCGGACGCATCGGACATGGCCAGCGCGTCGGCGTCACGTCTGTGCGCGTTCAGGCTGCACACGAACGCGAGCGCATCCGCCACGTCCTGGGCAGTGACGTCGCCCGGCGCGTACGGAGGTCCATCGATAAATTCGTACACACCCAGCTTGGCTTCGACATCGCTCGCGAGCGGCTCGGGTACGCAGCGGATACCGCGATCCCAGGCGAACCGGAGGAACTGCTGCTCGACGCCAAGCCGATCGCGCGTTTCCAGCTCGTCCTGGTAGTACGCCTTGAGCAGCACCTGCCGCCCGGACACCTCGACGCGAAACACCTGGTTGTTGGTACCGCCGCGCAGCGGCTGAATCGCACACGGGCCAGCCAGCCCGGCGGATGCGAGCAGCGCATCGACACGGTCCATCGGCAGCCGCACGTCAGGCAACGCTGCCCACCCGGCCCAGCAGACGCTCGCCAATGGCGGCCCACGACGTCTCGCGCGTGAACGGCGCGGTGGGATGGAGCGCGTTGGGATCGAACAGGAGCTTCTCGACATCCGCCGGAAAGTCAGCCTCGCCGAGCAGCTCCGGAAGATCATCGATGAAGTGCGTGCAGCCGGCGCTGCGCACACGTTCCATCTTGGCCGGCTTGGTCAACTCGAACCAGACCTGATCGGCGTCAAGGCCGATGACGCCGGCGTCGTAGAACCCGTGCTCGCGCAGCCAGCGCTGCGCGGCTTCGTGCAGGTTGCACTCGGGCCCCTGAAATGGACGCAGCGTCTTGTGGCTGATGATGCGGACCGAGACGCCCTCGCGGCGGCAGCGCAGAAAGAAATCCGTCACGCCCGGAAACGGATCGGCTTCGTGCATGCGGACGCCGTAGACGATGCCCTGCAGCTCGATCCAGTCCTTCTCGCCACCGATGCTGCGAAGGTAATCGCGCACGTCGCCTTTGGAGGCGGGCACGCCGGCCGGAATCAGTCGGCGATCGAGGGCGGCCCGGTGAAAGAGCCGGTCGTAGTTGACGATGGTGTTGTCGAAGTCGACGCCGACGATCATCTAATCGCGGTACTCACTCGAGTCGATTGTGGCGCAGCGCTTTAGCGCTGCGGTCGGCAGCAGCCCTAAAAGGGCTGCTCCACCTGTCATGGCTGTCAACTCACCGAGCACGACGTCAGACCTCCGCCATGTCGATCAGCGGGCGCACGGCGGCGCCGCTCTCCAGATCGTCCAGTGCATCGTTGATGGATTCGAGCGGGTAGGCCTTCGAAAGAATGGGATCGAGGCGCATGCGGCCGGCGAGCAGCAGCCGCGCGTACCTCGGGTAGTCGCGGTCCGGCACGCTGTCGCCTCCCCAGGTGCCGAGCAGCCGCTTGCCGAGATTCATCTGAAGCGGGTCGAGCGACATCCGTTCGCCCGATCGCGCATTGCCGACAACCACCGCCGCGCCGCCCTGGTTCCGAACCGCGTTGAGGGCCTGCAGCATGACGTCGGGCCGGCCCGAGCACTCGATCGCGAAGTCGAGGCCACCGGGAACGAGCTGCTTGAGAGCCGCCAGCGGATCAGTCGTGGCGGCGTTGATGGTGTCGGTCGCGCCCATCTGACGCGCGACCTCGAGCTTGCTCTCGAGGACGTCGACGGCAATCACGGGCGTGCACCCGGAGATCGCGGCCGCCGCGACGGCGCACAAGCCCACGCCTCCCGTCCCGAAGACGGCGAGGCTCTGGCCGGGCCTCGGCGCCGCGGTATTGAACACGACGCCAAAGCCGGTCGGCACGGCGCAGCCAAGCATCGCCGCATCGCGCATTGCGACGCCA
>ORMF010855282.1_pt1 | contig 16435 bp, 9 predicted proteins | sample 1779871 | NCBI WGS metagenome assembly ORMF01 (sample SAMEA104232316, study PRJEB22302) | groundwater metagenome | biome: forest; feature: aquifer; material: groundwater | place: USA | collected 2011-08-07 | depth 5.4 m
ACCCAGCTCACGTACCCTTTTCATTGGCGAACAGCCAAACCCTTGGGACCTTCTTCAGCCCCAGGATAGGACGAGCCGACATCGCTGCCGGATTTTATCTACTAATTACTTAGTAGTTTAGACTATGCCTTCACCTCACAAAGCTCATGCCGAAGGCTGATTGCCATGGCTGCTTTTCACTTATGAGGGCCAACCGTATTACCGTACTGTTCGTACGGTCTCCCCTTTCGGGTCAGTCGTTACGGGACACGCTAAATAAGCGTGCTCCCACGGCGTTGACCAGGCTCGTATACCTGGCGTTCGCCGTTTTGAGTTGGTTTAATTGATTGTTGACAGAATAGACCTAACAGCAATAAGCGATCACTCGCCCGGCACCCCGATATATTAAGGTGCCAAACCTCCCCGTCTATGTGGACTATTGGGGGAGATAAGCCTGTTATCCCCGGAGTAACTTTTATCCGATGATCTTCCGCTCTTCTACATGAGAACGGTCGGTTCACTAAACTCTACTTTCGTATCTGCGCGACATGTACGTCTTGCAGTTAAGCCGGCTTCTGCTTTTACGCTATTGGCCCGATTTCCATCCGGGCCTAGCCGACCTTTAGGCGACTCCGTTACAATTTGGGAGTCATCCGCCCCAGATAAACTACCCGCCAGGCACTGTCCGGGTGGTGGATTCACACCACGTCGTTAGACGCGTCAAACATGTAGGGTGGTATCTCACGGTCGCCTCCCTAGCCGCCGAAGCGACTAGTTCAAAGGCTCCCACCTATACTGAGCAACAAGCTCGACGCCCCAATACCAAGCTGTAGTGAAGCTTCACGGGGTCTTTCTGTCTTGCCGCAGGGTGGCGGCATCTTCACCGACATTGCAATTTCACCGGGTCCCTCGTTGAGACAGTTCTCCAGTCGTGACGCCATTCGTGCGGGACACAACTTACGTGCCAAGGAATTTCGCTACCATAGGACCGTTATAGTTACGGCCGGCGTTCATCGGCGCTTAGCTTCCCAGCTTTCACCGGGAAGATTAACGTTCCGACACTGGCCAGGCGTCAGCTCCTATACATCCTCTTACGAGTTAGCAGGAACCTGTGTTTTTGTTAAACAGTCGCCAGAGATACATGCGCTGCGTCCTCCTTGACCTCTTGCGAGGCCGGAGGAAGCCCTTATTGCGAGCTTACGGACGCTTTTTTGCCGAGTTCCTTAACGAGGGTTCTCCCGATCACCTTGGTACACTTACACCTACCCACCTGAGTTGGTTTGCGGTACGGACGGCATACATGGCTAGTATCCGACGCTTTTCCAGGAAGTAGCTGCGTATGCAGAGGCTTGGCCTCGCGGCCGCACTCTCCCGCCATGCTTCGTGGTTGTCCGCCAATTGGCGGAAAGTCTCCGGATTTACCTAGAAACTCCCACTAGTGCACAGCGCAGGGAATAGTCATATACCCTGGCATAGTCTGCTCCTCCGTTACGCCTGATACACATATATACCGGCACAGGAATATCAACCTGTTATCCATCGCCTACGCGTTTCCGCCTCGGCTTAGGGCCGGCTAACCCTGGGACGATCGACGTTGCCCAGGAAACCTCGGGTTTTCGGTGACAGAGGTTCTCACTCTGTGTCTTGTTACTCATACCACCATACTCTCTTCCGTACGCTCCAGGATTCCTCACGGTTTCCCTTCAACGCGGTACGAAATGCTCTCCTACCAAATCTCACATAAATGTGAGAAGTCCGTGTTTTCGGTACGTATCTTCAGCCCCGTTACATTTTCGGCGCAAGGTCGCTTGACGAGTGAGCTGTTACGCTTTCTTTAACAGGTGGCTGCTTCTAAGCCAACTGCCTCGCTGTCTATGCAACCTCACCACCTTTACCACTAAGATACGATTTTGGGACCTTAAACGACGATCTGGGCTGTTTCCCTTTTGAGCGTGGAGCTTAGCCCCCACGTTCTGACTCCCGTGATTCCACAGAAAGCATTCGGAGTTTGCTAGGGTCCCTGGGTAAACCCAGAAGAGCCCTTGCAGTGCTCTACCACTCTCTGCTACGTCACGAGGCTAGCCCGCAAGCTATTTCGGAGAGAACCAGCTATTAGCAGGTTCGATTGGAATTTCACCCCTATCCACAAGTCATCCCATAGTATTGAACGGCTAACGGGTTCGGGCCTCCACGTCCTGTTACAGACGCTTCACCCTGCTCATGGATAGATCACCTGCTTTCGGGTCTTGTGCATGCCATTGTCTAATGCTTATGTCCGAGTTGCCCCGAACATAAGTAATAGAAATTCGCGCTTTTAACACTCGCTTTCGCTCTGCCTTCGCAACGTGTGCGTTGCTTAAGCTACAACGACATACAGCAAACTCGGTGGTTCGTTCTGCAAAAAGCACACCGTCACCGTAATAAATTACGGCTCCGATTCTATGTAAGTATACGGTTTCAGGTCTATTTCATTCCCCTTAACGGGGTTCTTTTCACCTTTCCCTCACGGTACTAGTTCACTATCGGTCAATGGGCGTATTTAGTCTTGGGAGCGCACTCATGTCTACAGTAAAGTAAACATCAGTGCGTTTTAGTAGGTCTCCCGATTTCAGACAGGATTGCACATGTCCTGCCCTACTTTGGTCAGTATTGGTCGGTTGTATATATCTTTTGTGTACGGGACTCTTACCCTCTGTGGTGAGGCATTCCAGCCGTCTTCCACTAGACAAATATACAGTTCAACGACTCGCACGCCATAAAAGTGCGGTAACACTAACCCATTACTCCATACTTGCAACGCCTTATGGGCTTACACAAATATAGTTTGGACTGTTCCCGTTTCGCTCGCCACTACTCAGGGAATGCAATTAACTTGTTTAAGAAGAGCTAGCAACTTAAGCCACCGGACTTGTTTGCACAAACCCGGGTAACTTAAGCGCTAGATAATCTAAAAAGTTAATCATTATTTTCTTTTCCTCTGGCTACTAAGAGGTTTCAATTCGCCAGGTTCGCTCCCTCCCACCCTTGCAGGTAGGCGGTTCTTGGAGATGAATCCAAGAGAGTTTCCTCATTCGGACATCCGCGGATCACAGGTTGCTCAGCACCTCCCCGCGGCTTATCGCAGCCGGCCACGTCCTTCATCGCCGTCCATTGCCTAGGCATCCACCGTATACTCTTGTTGGTGTATGATACTTCTACTTATTTGGCTAGCGATGAGAAATCGCTAGCCGGTGATCGTTACTACTACTTATACATGTAAGGATACATGCATAAATATCAATGCAATGTGTGATTGATTGAATTCTTAACTTCAGTTGGCAAAGAAACGATCGGAACAAACCACAGAAGAGAGATCATTGAGGGGAATAACTCTGGCAATCAATCATCGCTGTTCTGCAGCGTCCACCATAGCTTTACGCGACGGTGGATGACTTGATGGCGGCGGTTTTTTAGCTTGCTAAAAAACGAAACCGCTCCAGAGGAAGCGGCAGTAAAACCATGACGGCTTTAGTTAGTCGCTTCGTGGGATCCTGCAGGTGCTAATACTCTGCATATAGTATTCACACTATATACAGGGGGGAAAACACCTGTCAAGGGAGTACGGGGGGTATTTTTTCCTTAGACGCCGGCGAGGAGTTCAGTCACGCTGGTGCCGAAGCTCGAGAGCAGGGCTAGGATGCAAAACAGGCTAAAAGTCACGGCGGGGCCGGCGACTAAGATGGTGCCCCAGCGGGAGTTACGGAGCATGGCCACAATTCCGATAGCAAACGAAACGCCACCGGCTAACCAGAGGGCGGTGAATAAGCCGGTTAGGCCGGAGGCCATGTCGGCGGCAAACAGGAGAAATAGAATTTGGAGCATGAAAAAAATCACACCAACAGTAACGGCGAGCAGTGGGATCTCGGCGTGCTTAGTGGACTTGCGGCTGCGGGAGCTTTTTTTGGCCATACGCAAAGGGACAACGAAGGATAAATATTGGTTTGAGTATACACCCACGCGAACGAGGCGAAAAGTGGCGTTGTCTAAAAAGAAAACAACCCACCTACTGCTAGATTGGGTCGTTTCCTTTTGTCCGCCATTTCGGCGGACTGCGATCGCCTCGCGGCGACCTTGCTTTTGTGTTCCCGCTTTGAGGGGAATCCCATGTCATGTGTCGCTTCAGCGACTATTTACTTAACGCGGCCCTGAACATCGCTTTCGATCTTCTTAAGCCATTTGGTCGCTAAGTCTTTACCACCCAAGCCGAACGCTAATCCACCGGCGAGTGCCACCATGGCAAAGAAGGCGGTGAGGATCGTTTGAATGAGTGTCACGGCGACGTTGAGCTGGATTAAGGCAGCGAGTAGAGCGAAGATTAAAATCGCCCACTTGCTAACTGACGCAATCGCAGCTGCACTGCCAAAACCAGCAGCGCTCACACTTGCCATAACCGTCCGATAGACGAAATTCGCTAACACGACGGCGATGACCAAGATCAAGCTCGCTACTGCCACGTTCGGAATATACTCGAGGACTTGGCGGAGGAATTGTGATACTTCCGCTAACCCTAAGATATTCGTGGCCGCCAACAAGGTGACGAGAATGAAGAACCATTTCACGATTTCACCTAAGAGGCGCGGGACGTTGATCGCGAGATCAGCCCGAGCGGCGGCATCGCGTAAGCCCTTCACGTTTTCAAAGGCTTGATTAATTCGGAGAATAACCAAAACTTTTTCAACGAGGCGGCCAATCGCGATAGCGATCGCCCAGCCCACGAAGAAAACAATAACAGCTGCCAATAAGTTAGGAATAAAGCTAACGAATTGGAGCCAAATATCATGCAGTGAGCCAACGATGGCATCACCCCACGAAGTAAAAGAATTGGTATAGGTTACCGCTCCTGTTTCTGGATCAAACTGTGTAGCCATATGTCGGTCACCTCCTCTCAAATACACGAGAGCTTCGTGAAGGATTGAACTGATATAAGAAGCATGGTCTGAAATGCCTCCACTGTCAAAAACGCCTCCTTCAGGGCGTTTTTGGCTTGGTGTTGTATAAAAAAACCGCCGGAGCGAAGTGCTTAGGCGGATGGAGTTGATTGTTGAGCTAGAAATTCCTTGCCGTGCCCCAGATCAGTATTGATCGGAACCCTTTTGGCGCAGAGTGGACAGGATTCTGCTGGCCACTTATCCAAGTTAATTTCGATCAATGTTTCGAGACGAGGCACATTGCCCAAATCGGTAGTAGTCACACCACCGCGGTTACAGATGGCTGTAACACCAACAACTGTTCCTTCGTGGGAACGGACGAGTTCAACAGTACGTTGTGCTGACCCTCCCGAGTTGAGAATATCTTCAACGACCAGTACGTTCTTGCCGGCAAGGTACTTCAGCCACACTGGTCTGACCAGAAATGTCTTGCCATCTTCGCCTTTTTCGGCATAGATACTCATCACTTTTTTACTAGTGAGGTAGCAGAGTGACTCAGCGACACGCTGTGACAGGATGATGCTGCCCATAGCTGGGCCGATAACGGTTTCGATACATAGTCCCGAGCAGCGTTCGGCCATGGCTCGGCAAATTGTGGCGATAGCCTCAGTGTCGGGGTATAGCGCCTCCTTGGAAACGTAGGCATTGCCATGATCTCCGGCCGTGTAAACAAAATGACCATTGGTTACGATCGCGTGGTGTTGATCAAGGATTTTCTTGATGTCGTCATCATGGACCATGACTTACTCCTTAGAGGAAAGGCACTTGGTAATGGACTGGTGCAATGTCAGCGTTTCACGACGAGCGGCGTCAGCATACGATTCGTCTTCTTGCTGCTTAGCGAAGATAATGCCCCGGGAGGAATTAATGATCATTCCTTGACCACGACTATTTTTGCCGGCAGCGATCGTTTTTTCCAGGTCACCACCTTGGGCGCCGATGCCAGGAATCAAGATCGGCATATCGCCGACAATAGTGCGTACAATCTGTAGCTCTTCAGGATACGTTGCGCCGACGACTACGCCGCAGTTGCTGGATCCGTTCCAGTGCTTTGCAACTTGCTGGGCAATAAGCTGATAGAGCAAGGATTGAGCGGGCGTGCCTGGTCGCATAACAATACTATCCTGGAACACACTGGCTCCTGGGTTTGAGGTACGACAGAGGACGAAAACACCCTTCTTGTCCCAGCGCAGAAATGGTTCTAGCGCCTCGTGGCCAAAATAGGGGTTAACCGTAATGGCGTCAGCACCATATATTCCAAAGGCGGCGCGAGCATAGCCCTCGTTGGTTGAACCAATGTCGGCTCGCTTGGCATCCAGAATGACCGGAACGGCCGGCGCAACATTGTTAATATACTCAATAGTATCGCCTAGCGCTTGTAAGGCGGATTGGCCATAGCCCTCATAGAAGGCAATGTTGGGTTTGTAGAAGCCCACAATATCTCTTGTAGCATCAACAATGGCGCAGTTGTAATGGAGGATCGTTTTATGGATCACGTCATAGTCATTCACGGCACGGTAGTGCAGAGTGTCAGGGATTTTGTCGAAATCTGTGTCGAGTCCTACACATACAAACTTGCCCTGAGCCCATTGGGCTGCCAGTAGCTCGCGAAAATCTCGGGTGTCGCACATGGGTATTCTCTTGGGTAAGAACAGGGAAACTAAGCACGTGCTTAGCGAGCCAACGATAGCAGATAGGTTTTTGGTTGTCGACTGGTATGTGCTCAAGTGTGGTCTGCCACTCGAAGAATTCACATTGCCCCACGTCGCTCGAACCCTTTTGAATACGCATATAAAAAAAAGACCTCTCACAGCATCCGTGTGTAAGAGGTCGGGGGGCTTTCAATGCAAGTCCATACTTCGGTTTTCCATGCACCATGCTCTGGCGTTTTGGAACATTCGGAGCCATGGGGAAGCTTCGAGGCTTTTCCAAGAGGCTGGCAGCCATGGCCATTGCCAGAGGCGGAAACAACGTTCTGGGTGAGGCATCATTGCTAAGTGACGACCATCCGGAGAGCATAGAGCCGTAATTCCGAGTGGCGAACCATTCGGATTGTACGGATACACTTCCGTTCGATCACCATGTGGATCAAGGTATGCGAGAGGTGCAAGCTTGCGCTCTGAAACCTCCTGCGCGACCGACTGGTCTGGATAGACCAGCAAGCCTTCCCCATGCGCGACCCATATACCGAGTTTCGACCCTTCCATGCCGGCCAGAAGCACTGACGGGCTTGGCAGAACTTCTACTTGTACCCACCTGGACTCAAACCGGCCCGAAGTGTTGTGAACAAATCTCGGCTGAGCTTCGCCAGTGATTCCTTTCCACGGAACCCATCCAAGGAGCGCCATCAGCTGACAACCATTGCACACGCCAAGCGAGAATTTGTCCTCGCGAGCGTAGAAGCGGTCGAACATCTCCCTCAACTTCTCGTTGAAAAGAATTGTTCCGGCCCAACCTTTGGCGCTATCAAACACATCCATGTAGGAAAATCCGCCGGCAAAGATGATGCCTTGGAACCAATCCAGATTGATCCTGCTTTCAAGGAGATCACTCATTGTGACGTCCCATGGGGTAAGACCAGCCGCTGCACACGCAGCCTGCATTTCCCGATCACCGTTCGTGCCTTCCTCTCGTAGCACTGCCACGCGAGGCTTGCCTTGTGCTTCCAAGACTTCCGGAAGCGTTTTGGCTGGACTAAACGAGAGTCGATACGATGGAGCAGAGCCTGCACTCGGAAGCGTGTCCGTGTGACCGGAATACTCTTCCTCCGCACATGCAGGGTTCATCTGCAACTCCTCGATCTTCGTGCCGGTAGCTTCCCACTGGCGCCGAAGCTCAACAATTGAGCTACTCCAGAATGTGCCAACGTCGCCGTCATGGACCTCGCAGTGACTACTGACGAGCGTCTTACCAATATGACTAGTTGGTACATTGAATGACTGGCAGATGTCGAAAATCCGGCGGAAGTGTCCATCTCGATCGACCTCAACTACGAATCCGAGCTCTTCTGAGAACAGGTATGGCAGAGTCGCTGTATCCTTTGGAACAGCGAGACTAAATCCACATCGGCTTGCCATGCACATCTCGGCCACAGCGGTTATAAGACCACCATCGCTTCGATCATGCAGAGATAGAATCAATCCATCGTCGATCATCTGTTGCACCGCAAGAAACGCGTTCTTGAGGTGCTTGGGATTTTCAACATCAGGCGACTCATCACCGAGCTGATCGACCGCTTGAGCCAGAGCAGAACCGCCGAGGCGGTTTTTACCCTGTCCAAGGTCGATGAGGACCAAATCACTCTCACCGGGTTTTTTAATATCCGGCGTGACCTTTTTCGTGATATCAGGCACGGGTGCGTATCCAAGTATCACCAAACTGCCGGGAGCCTTTACGAGCTCTCCAGAAATTGCCGCAGCCATTGAAAGGCTATCCTTACCTCCATCAACTGCGATGCCAAGTTCGACCATGAGGTCTGACATAGCAACCGCAGCGTCATAGAGTAAGGCGCCTTCGTGGGGCAGCTTCGCTGGCCACATCCAGTTAGCACGGCATCGGATGTCTCCAATACCGCTGATCCGTGCCGAGGCCATGTTGGTTAGCATTTCTGCCACTGCCATTCTGGCTCCAGCTTTCGGATTAATGAGCATCTTGATCGGCTGTTCACCGACTGCACTTGCCGCTCCGGTCAGACCGAAGTGACTTTGTGCGTTAATGCTCACGTTCCCAATTGGAATCTGAGCAATCCCACAGCATTGCTGCTGCGCGACGAGCCCAGTGACGCTTCGGTCTACCTTGTGAACGAGGAATCCTTTCGAGCCCACACTAGGAAGTTTGAACACTGCCTGGATTGCTTTGTCGATAGTGACTGCCGGCAGATCTAAAGGCTTGAGACCTCCAGTCCGCCGTTGCGACTCGAACGTCTTCTGAGGCATCTTTGTAAGAATCTGCTCCAGGTTTAGTTCGACAGGCGTTGTCCCGTTTTCAGAATCTTCAACGACAACGTTGCCGCTGCCGTCGATTCTTCCTAGGGCTTCGCAGTTGACGCGTTCGCGTGTGCAGATCGACGCAAAGAGCTCGATCTGTTCCGGCCTAATCAGAAGTCCGTATCCCTCTTGGAATTCGGCGCTCCAGATTTTAAGGACGGACATCGTCTTGTCACCAAGTACAATGCCGCGAATGCTGATCTTGCCACCGAGGGGTTCGAGTAGTTCGGTGAGAACATTACTCGGTCCGCCGGCACCTTGATCATGAATGCTCGAAATAGGATTATTGTCTCCCATTTCGGCACAGGCTCGAATGACTCGGTTCGCCCGATTCTCCATCTCGGCGTTGCCGCGTTGAACGGAGTTAAAATCGAGAGACTCAGTATTCTGACCCTGCATCATGCTTGAGGCTGAGCCGCCGCCGACCCCGATGGGATAAGCTGGGCCGCCAATACGTACGATGAGCATTCCAATTTCAGGCGTCTCTTTGGCGATATGTCCATCAAATAAGTGACCGACGCCACCACTGTAGAGGACCGGCTTGCGTGGCTCGCGCCATTCATTGTCGACTACCTGACCGAAAGTTCGGGTAAAGCCCAGGGTAAGAGGTTCACCAAATTGATTGCCGTAGCTTGATACGCCGTTGCTGCCCTCAATGAGAATTGAGAGCGGCGAGGCGTACTTCGACGGCTTGTCGCAGCCTTCAACCTCACCCGGGATTTCGTACCCCGGAATAAAAAGGTTTCCGACAAAGTAACCAGCGACGCCGATACCAACAATACCTCCACGTCCGACTGCTGAGTTATCGCGTATCCGTCCGCCGGAGCCTGTCTGGGCACCAGGGAAAGGTGCAACGAATGTCGGATGGTTATGTGTCTCCGCTGTGCAGGTGATATGAACCACTTTTTCCAAGACGCCCATTGCCGAGGGCTTGCCGGGAGTGACTGGGAGAATCAGGCAAGTGCCGAATCCTTTGATCACACCGGCGTTGTCTCTGAAGGCAACGAGGCTGCAGTTTTCACTGTCGAGATTTTTCAGCGGTCGCTGAACGATCTCGAATAGTGTCTGCTGCATTGGCGTTCCATCAATGACGATCTGACCTTTGAAGTACCAGTGCCGGCTGTGCTCGCTGTTAGCGTTACCCAGCTGGAATAGCTCGACATCGGTCGGATTCCTACGAAGGACTTCCGCAAAGAGAGACTGATAGTACTCGAGGTCCCGAGCATCCATGCCCAGGCCAAGGGTACTGTTTATCTCCTCGAGTGCTGTCTTTCCGCGCCCCATGAGATCAATCACTCGAACTTCTTCCGGTGCGGTGCCGGTGTCAAAACTCTCAATTCCATTCGAGTAGTGCTGCTCGGTCATCTGATCAAGACGAGCCTTGAGGATGTCGGCCGACTGGCCGTTTTCTGCGGCGTAGCGGTGAGTACGTTCAATACGCGTGATTTTGCCGAGCCCCACGGCTTGGCAAATTGAGACGGCATTTGACGAGAACGGAGTCTCGATCGAAAGCCTTGGTCCAATTTCTACGACACCATGTGATGCCAGATGAGGCTCGCTTCCGGTGTTGTCGGGTTCGAACGTTTCTGCAATTAGCCAGCGGAGCTGATTGAGCTCCAGCTGTGACAGCTGGCCTGTGGTCTCGATATAGAAACCAAGGTCTAGACCACTGTTCATCTGTCGGTACATGCGATAGATCATGGTTTCTCCCTATATTCAGTTGGAAATGTCCAAAAAATAGCTTACGGACGATCCGCAGCCTCATTTGGTCATACCAGTGAAGAACACTTTCAGCAAATGCAATTGGCTACTATCTCGAACCTCAGAAATCGCGCCGATTGTAGAGATTTTCAGGACTTCCCGACTGACAAATCTTATTTGGTGGCCTGCCACCCGTAGCGCTGAGCGCTAGTGAGGGGCGAAGGGTGGACCTGGGGAGAATCGAACTCCCATACCCCGGATGCAAACCGGGTGCTCTACCACTAAGCTACAGGCCCTTTCGTCGCAGTGTGCGCCGCTCGCCGTCCAGATCCCACTAGCGTGGGACTGGAACTAGCCGCTTCGCAACTGCTCCTCATTCCCCTAACGTAGCTTCCGGCGCACACTGCGACGAAACTCAACCTAAAGTTTCGTTTCGCTGGCGTGCTTGGACCTTCTACGTTATGGGATTACTGAAAGATTCAGTACTGCAATTGAAGCGTTAACGGAATGTTTTGGCAAGAACCTTAAAAACCACCACCGAAGTTAAAGATGGGGTCCGAGGGTGAGGTAGAAAAACGCTTGGAATAAGCCGAAGGCAATCATGAAGCCAAGGAGCAGTAAAATTACGCCCACTATTTTCCAGGAGAGCCACGAGGCGTTCATGGCGCCAAAGAGCACGCTAATATCTCCCAGATAGCGCAGGAGTAGATCGGTTTTGCGCACACACACAAACCCAACCACCATCATCACTGCGCCAATAATAAATCCAGTCAGCGTCATGGGTGTAAGTGTAAAGTTTCAAGTGAAAAGTTCAAAACTTTTCTGTTACTGATTACCGGTTACCAATTACCGATTACTTCTTTATACGTGGTATTTCCGCTTAATTAATTCGTCCTGTTTGCGCTGTTCGTCATCGCGGGCTTGTTCCCCCATCGCTTTGAGCTCAGCCGGGTCTTTGTCTTGGAGTTCTTTCGCTCGTGTCAGTAGGTGCTCGCGATCATTCTTGAGTGGGTTATCTAAGACCTCGGCTAACAGTGCATTTAAAATGCCGCCAATGCGGGGGCCAGGAGTGAGTTGTAATTCCTGCATTAGATCACTGCCGTTTATGGCCAGTTGGGACGTGGAAATGGGCTGTTGGGCCGCTTTCTCCGCCATGAATTGCAAGTGGCGCAAGCGGTACGGTTCGGCTTTGGGTACGCCGGAGCCTTTGCGTTCAGCGATGCGCAGCTTAATTAAATCATCAAAGTTGGCTGGTCCTACTCGCCGCAGGAGCCGGCGCAAACCCGCCTCGGTCACTTTGCCGACGTCATAGTAGAACATGTGGTGGCGAACTAAGTGCGTTACCTGGTTCGTAAGGTCAGTCGAAAATTGCAGTCGCTTCATCAGCTTCTCGGTCATGCGGGCGCCAACGATGTCGTGCGCATAAAAGGTAAAGTCGTTACCTTGGGGGCGTTTGGTGCGTGGTTTGCCAATGTCGTGAAAGAGCGCGGCGAGGCGGACATGCAAAGGATAATCGTACTGGGAGGCGAACTGCAGCGACTTAATACAGTGATCAAAGACGGTGTAGATGTGGTGCTTGTTTTGGCCCACGCCCACGCCCTCTTGTAACTCGGGCAAGATAACCGCAAGTAGGCCGGTTTGTTCTAGTAAGTTACACCCTTTTTCTGGCTCGTCGGTTAAGGCGAGTTTAATGATCTCCTGTTGCACGCGCTCAGCGGATACTTTTGCTAGGCGCTGTCGTTGCGCCTGCATAGCTTGAAGCGTGGCGGGCTCGATGGTGAAATCTAATTGCGCGGCTAAGCGCACGGCTCGTAGTAGGCGCAGGGCGTCTTCTTGGAAGCGTTGGTTTGGATCCCCTACCGCTCGAATAACGCCGGCGTTTAAATCTTTCATGCCGCCAAACGGGTCGATGACGATAAGGTCATCAATAACGGCCTCATTTTTATTCTTCGTAGCCCGGGCCTGCTTCCCTACTTCTTGGACGGCGATAGCATTAATGGTGAAGTCGCGCCGGCTCAAATCTTCTTCCAGGGTCGAAGTAAACGTGACGGTATCGGGGTGGCGCTGATCGGAATACTGGCTGTCGATGCGATACGTGGTGACTTCAATTTTTTGCAGTGTTGGATCAGTGCTCTCGGCCAGCACGGTGACAGTCCCAAACGTATTGGTATAGAAACTCTTAGGAAACAGTTTTTGAATTTCTGCTGGTGAAGCAGTGGTGGTGACGTCCCAATCTTTGGGCACTTTTTTAAGGAGCATGTCACGCACGCAGCCGCCAACAGCGTAGGCGTCAAACCCAGCGGCTTGTAGGCTCGTTTTAATTTGTTGGACAGGGGTAGGCAGATGCATAGGTCAATAGTAATCGGTAATCAGTAACTGGTAACTAGTAATACTCAAAATAAAAAATCCCTGCCTGCAGACTGAGCATTAAACAGGGAGTATGGTTCAACAATACTATTCTAGTTTCAGGTCTTCGTTCATCCGATCTGCTTCGGCTTGGCTTTCCAGAAGTCGATATAGTAAGCACACCCCTGATAGTGCCTTGGCTAACTCAGTACCTTGTTGGAATTGCCGTGCGATATCTTCTTCCGACCGTGCGGGTAACGTACCAGTATCAAGTGAGCCAACTAGGTAGCCAGTGATGTGGCCGGATAAGTAAGAATTACTTCGGGTCATCCGTTGCCAAATATCGAACATGTAGGCTGCTGTGCCTTTTCTCTCCCGTTCGATAGCAATGCTATGGATTACTTCTTTGTTAACGACAGGCAGTAAGGGTGACATTGTTGCTCCTTGGGCAAAGAACGAAGCTTAACGTACAAGATCTGTGGGTAAGCATGGATTCGAACCATGGACCTCGTCATTATCAGTGACGTGCTCTAACCAACTGAGCTACTTACCCTCTCGTCGTAACAACCTCCACTGTATCGTACCAACTGCTTCGCAGTTGGTCCTTCATCGTTGCGGCGTTACTCCTCTTCCCCACACGATCTCCACTTAGCCAGTGCCTCGCGACACTCGTCACTGGCGTTGTTCCCGATCATGCGGGGGCCCCATAAATTTATACAGGGGCCTGGTGTGTAATAAAGAACCGTATGGCCAATTTAAACGTCTTTTGGCCTTTTGTGCAAGCAAAACAAGCCCACGGGGGGCTGGCATGCTAACTAATTTAGATGCTGAATAACTTTGCGCGGTTGCAGACATAATGTGCCTCTTGCACTCATCACATGTTTGAGATGGATGATGAGCTATCCATGTTTGTATATTGGAATCTCTAAAAAGAGGATCCCATAATCGACCTTCTAGGCGTTCCATGCATCACGAGGATGCAAGTAACGTTATATCCCTAGAAAGGAGGTGATCCATCGCCAGGTTCCCCTAGCGATGCCTTGTTACGACTTACTCCTAATTACTGATCTTACCGTGGCCCCCACTAAATGCGGGGTCTTTGGGTATTATCAGCTCTTCTGAGTTGACGGGCGGTGAGTACAAAGCCCGAGAACGTATTCACCGTGGCGTGGCTGATCCACGGTTACTAGCGATTCCAGCTTCATGGAGGCGAGTTGCAGCCTCCAATCCGAACTGAGACTAGGTTTAAAGATTGGCTCACTCTCGCGAGTTTGCAGTAGCTTATTGTCCTAGCCATTGTAGCGCGTGTGTAGCCCAGGTCGTCAGAGGACCACGCTGATTTGACGTCATTCCCACCTTCCTCCGTGTTAACCACGGCAGTCTCGCGTGAAAATCAACACGCAATAGGAGTTGCGCTCGTTACTCCACTGAAGGAAACAGTTCACACCACGAGCTGACGACAACCGTGCAGCACCTGTCTAGCACCCTCGAAGGCGACCAACGTTTCTGCTGGTATGCAGCTAGATTTCAAGACCTGGTAAGGTTCCCCGCTTATCATCGAATTAAACCACACGCTCCACCGCTTGTGCGGGCCCCCGTCTATTCCTTTGAGTTTTAGCCTTGCGGCCGTACTACCCAGGCGGCCAACTTAACGCGTTAGCTACGACACTGAGAGGGTCGATACTCCCAATGCCTAGTTGGCAACGTTTACGGCGTGGACTACGCGGGTATCTAATCCGCTTCGCTCCCCACGCTGTCGTCCCTGAGCGTCAGGAAAGGACCAATGAACTGCCTTCGCAATTGGTGTTCCCCATGATATCAACGCATTTCACTGCTCCACCATGAGTTCCGTTCATCTCTTCCTTCCTCTAGATATGTCGTATCCACTGCAACGTGTACAGGGTTGAGCCCTGACATTTAACAGCAGACGCACATATCCGCCTGCGGACGCTTTACGCCCAATAATTCCGGATAACGCTCGGGGCCTCTGTATTACCGCGCCTGCTGGCACAGAGTTAGGCGCCCCTTTCTTGTGTGGTACCGTCAAAGTTCTTCCCACACGACAGAAGTTTACAACCCGAAGGCCTTCTTCCTTCACGCAGCGTCGCTCGGTCAGGCTTTCGCCCATTGCCGAAGATTCTCGACTGCAGCCACCCGTAGGTGTTTGGACAGTGTCGCAGTTCCAATGTTGGGGGTCATGTTCTCACATCCCCTACCCGTCATAGCCTTGGTGAGCCGTTACCTCACCAACAAGCTGATAGGACGCAGGGTCGTCCAGAAGCGATAAATCTTTACTGCGCATTCTCTCGAACACGCAGACTATAGAGCATTATTCCATCTTTCGATGGGTTATTCTCTACTTCTGGGTAGATTCCCTACGCGTTACTAACCCGTTTGCCGAGGGCTTACCCCTCTCGACTTGCATGCCTTATCCACGCTGCCAGCGTTCATCCTGAGCCAGGATCAAACTCTCAATAAAGAAGTTTGATACTGGTTTCATCCACTCATGCTTTTTACGGCACGAGCGGTAATGTTATCCAAAATTTACTTCAGCCAATCGCCTAAGCGACTGGCGGGCATACCTATCCATCATCGGGGGACGATAGATAGGTCTGTTTGCAACCGCGCAAAATTATGCAGTTGCATGCCGCCATGTCACGCGTCTAGTGACTATGGGCAGCATTTCTTACTTTAATTGGCAACGTGCAATCTTCGGCGATCAAAAAAGAGGGAAGTAATCATGTATGACCTCTCTCTTTACTGATCGCGAGCCTGCCTAGAAATCCTACTGCACCGATACATAACGTCTTAAGGATTACTGGAGTTCATTATACGTAGGTAGATTTGCCTGTCAACTTAGGCTTGCCTGGCTTGGCTAAACGACAACACCACCCCGTTTTGGGGTGGTGTTTCTGCGTTTGTATTTAGGGGTTGGTCTTACGCAACTTTCCGCAGTACTACTAACCCAGTAGCACCAAGTAGTGTTGAGAAGAGACCAATGAGTCCAGCACCAGTCTTCGCCGTCACTGGTACTGGAGCAACAACAATGGCACCAGCTACCTGCTGTTCACAGATCACTTTGGTAGTGTCTTCTGCTTTGGCAGAGAGGTTATGGTCAGAGCTTTTTACGGTGACTTTGTTAGTTAACAGTGGACAGTTACTGATGTTCTTTACTTTGGCAGTAATAGTGAGGTTCTTACTCTCACCTTTGTTCAATTGGAGGTTAGTCCAGGTAACGGTGTTACCAGATACTTTGCCACCGTTAGAGATGGTAGTAGCAGTGAGTTCTGCTGGTAACGTATCGGTGACTTTTACATCAGAGAGGTCAGTGTTGCCCGTGTTCTTGACGGTGAGAACATAGGTTAAGGAGTGACCCGAACGAGTATTGAGGCGGTTATCTGTCTTGGTAACAGATACCCCTTTGGTTACTTCGGGAGTTGGGGTTGGAGTAGGAGT
>ORMF011105558.1_pt1 | contig 16434 bp, 15 predicted proteins | sample 1779871 | NCBI WGS metagenome assembly ORMF01 (sample SAMEA104232316, study PRJEB22302) | groundwater metagenome | biome: forest; feature: aquifer; material: groundwater | place: USA | collected 2011-08-07 | depth 5.4 m
CATTCGCTCGGGATGACAGGCCTTGGGCCTGTCACTTAGCGTCTTGGCGCCTTGGCGGGAGTAATATCCGAATCCGAGGGTTTTCGGCTCGCGGCGCGCAGCGCGGGCATGACAAGTCGAGCAAAAAGTTCCACCGAACGCAGTGACTCGGCGAGCGACAGGTCGCCGAAGGCGAACTGACCGACGAGGTAATTGGCGGCGGAAACGTTTAGCTGTGATTGAAGGAAGGCCAAAACGTTCTCCGGGGTGCCAGCGACGGCCTGGCCGATCTCCATCATCTGGTCGAACTCCGCGGGTCGAGGGTGCGCGGGCTTGCCGCCGCGCAAAGAAAAGAGAAAGTAAAAGTGGCCGTGCCAGACCAGGTAGGCGCGGCGCCCCGCCAACTCGGCGGCTGGCATGTGGGGCGGCAAGGAGCAAGGAGCATCTCGTAACTACTTACTCCTCACTTTCCGTCAAGTGTTGAGGCGGATCAAACTCCGTGTAATAAAGAAAGGCTGAATCGATTCCTTGAACAACGAACGGAGGGAACATTAGCATGAACGCTGAAGCCGAGTATGCGGCGATTCCCATAAGCGTCACGGTCAACGGCGTAAGACATGAAGCCGTGGTCGAGCCGCGCACGCTGCTGGTTTATTTCTTGCGGGATCATTTGAATTTGACCGGTGCCCATGTCGGTTGCGATACCAGCCAGTGCGGCGCCTGCACGGTGCATCTCAACGGCCGCGCGGTAAAGTCCTGCACGATCCTGGCGGTGCAGGCCAACGGCGCGGAAATCAAAACCATCGAAGGGTTGGCCAACGGCGACGTCTTTCATCCGGTACAGGAAGGATTTCGGGAAAAACATGGCGTGCAGTGCGGCTTCTGTACGCCGGGGATGATCATGACAGCGGTGGATTTGCTGGAGACGAATCCGAATCCGACCGACGACGAAATCAAGCATGCCTTTGAAGGCAATCTCTGCCGCTGCACCGGGTACGTCAACATCGTCGAGTCGGTCAAATGGGCGGCCGATAAAATGAAGGGATGAGAAATATCGAGGATGGAGGATCGAGGATGGAAGATCGGAAGAAAAGCGGACTGAAAACGGCGAGAGGCACAAGGCAACAGGGGAGAGAAGAAAAGACGGGAGGCAAAAATGTTTCCGGCTAACTTCGGCTATGTTGCCGCCAAGTCTGTGGATGAGGTGCTTCAACTACTAAGCAAGCACGGTGAGATGGCGAAGCTGCTCGCCGGCGGCCATAGTCTGATTCCGGCGATGAAACTGCGCTTGGCCTCGCCGCGCACGCTGATCGATCTCTCTACGGTGCCGGGACTAGGCGGCGTCAAAATCGAAGGAAACAATTTGGTCATCGGCGCGCTCACAGTGCACGCGGATGTCGCTTCGTCCGATCTCGTGCGCAAGCACCTGCCTGGTCTTGCCGACGCGGCTTCGGTGATCGGCGACATGCAGGTGCGCAATCGCGGCACCATCGGCGGCAGCGTCGCTCATGCGGACCCGAATGCGGATTTCCCCGTCATCCTGACAGCTTTGAATGCTTCGTTTGTCGCGCGGTCGTCGAGCGGCAGCCGGAGCATTGCCGCGGATGATTTCTTCACCGATTTCTATACCACGGCGATGACGGCCAGCGAAATTTTGACCGAAATTCGCATCCCGCTGCCGCCATCCGGGAGCGGCACGGCTTACGTCAAGCTGCCGCACCCGGCCTCCGGCTACGCGGTGGTGAGCGCGGGTGTTATCGTCACGCGCCAATCATCCGGCTCCTGCGCATCGGCGCGCGTGGCGATCGGCGGCTTGGGCAGCGGACCGATCCGCGCGCTCGCTACGGAGACGGAGCTGCAAGGAAAGCCGCTCACGCCACAGGTGATCGCGGCCGCCGCAGCCAAGGCTGCGGAGAACACAAACCCGATGGACGATGCCTACGCCGACGCCGAGTACAAGCGCCATATGGCGGCGGTGTTTGGCCGGCGGGCGATTGAGAAGGCGGTGGAGAGGGCGGCAAGGTAGATAGAGATATTTCCCGTGTTCGTGATCGTGATTCGTGCTCGTAAAAGATTAAATCCGAGAAATTCGGATTGGTATCCAATCTCCTAACGAACACGAGCCACGAGCACGAGCACGTTATCCAATGAGGTTGCTATGACCACAGAACATACTCCAACGGGACTGATCGGTGCATCGATTCGCCGGGTCGAAGACCCGCCGTTGATCACCGGCAAGGGCTGCTACGTCGACGATATCAAGCTGCCGGGCATGCTGCACATGGCAGTGCTGCGCAGTCCTTATGCGCACGCGAAAATTCGCTCCATCGATACCAGCGCGGCGAAGAAAATCAAAGGCGTGGCCCTGGTGGTGACCGGACCGGAATTGCCCGAGCGCCTGATCGTCCATGTGCCGCCCGCGGTGCGCGGCCAAAAGATTCCGCCCCATCCGGTGCTGGCGCGCGGCGCGGTGCATGCGCCGGGAACGCCGGTGGCCGCCGTCCTCGCCGAGAGCCGTGCCATTGCGCAGGATGGATGCAACGCAATCGAAGTGGATTACGAGCCGCTGCCTTCGGTACAGAATGCCGAAGAGGCGCTCAAGCCCGGCGCGCCGCTGGCGCGCGAAGAGCTCGACAGCAACATCTGTTACGTCGCGACCAAAAAGGGCGGGGATGTCGAGAAGGCCTTCGCCGAAGCCGACCATGTCGTGCGCATGCACATCGCCAGTCCGCGCCTGGTGGCGCTGGCGCTGGAGCCGCGCGGAATCGCCGCCAGTCCTGATCCGATGGGGCAGATCCTTACCGTCTGGCTCTCCGCCCAGGGACCGCACCGCGCGCGCGCCGATATCGCCGGGATAATCGGCGTGCCGGAAAATAAGATTCACCTGATCGCGCCCGACGTGGGCGGCGGCTTCGGCAGCAAGGGGCCGGTGTACGCCGAGTATCCGTTGGTTTGTTACCTGGCGCTGAAGCTGCGCCGGCCGGTCAAATGGATCGCTACGCGCAGCGACGATATCGTCACGACGATTCAAGGCCGCGACCAGGCGATGACCTCCGAGCTGGCGCTCAAGAAAGACGGCACGATGCTCGGGCTCAAGGTGCGCGTCGTCGCCAATCTCGGCGGCTATCTGCATTCCAACACCGCCGGCCCGCCCCAGCGCATGATGGCGATGGCGCCGGGCTGCTACCAGATTCAAAATTGCCATGTCGAAGTCGTTGGCGTGTTTACCAACACGGTTTCCACCGGCCCCTACCGCGGCGCCGGCCGGCCGGAGTCGGTGTTGAACATCGAGCGGCTGATCGACAAGGCGGCGAGGGATTTAGGCATCGACCGCTTGGAGATTCGCCGCAAGAATTTCATTCGCCCGGAGCAATTCCCGTATCGGACCGGCGTTGGCATGGAGTACGACTCCGGCGATTACTTCAAATCCCTCGACGAGGCGTTGAAGGTTTCCAACTACCAGGAGCTCATGCGCCGGCGCGATGAGCGGCGCGCGCGCGGTGAAATTGTCGGCGTCGGTCTCTCAACGTTCGTTGAGCCGAGCGGCGGCGCGGGCTTTGAGAGCGGCACGGTGCGCGTGGAGCGCACCGGCGAAATCACCGTGCTCACCGGGTCTAGCCCGCACGGTCAGGGGCATGAGACCGTATGGGCGCAGATCGCCGCCGAGTTAATGCATACGACGATGGATCACGTGGCGGTTCTGCACGGCGACACTTTCGTTTCGCAACAGGGCACCGGCACATTCGGCAGCCGCAGCGCCGTGGTCGGCGGCGGCTCGTTGACTCTGGCCGCGCAGCGGGTCATCGACAAGGCCAAGCGCATCGCCGCCCATCTGGTCGAAGCCGCGCCCGAAGACATCGTGCAAACAGACGGCGGCTTCGCCGTCGCCGGCGTGCCGGAAAAAAAGGTAACCTGGCGGCAGGTTGCGGGGGCCGCCTACAGCGGCAAAGTTCCCAAGGGCATGGAAGTCGGCCTGCAGGAAACCTGCTTTTTCCTTCCCGGGCGAGAAGCCTGGGGCTATGGCGCTCACGTGTCCGTGGTCAGCATCGAGCGGGAAACCGGCAAGCTCACCATCGAAAAGCTCGTGCTGATCGACGACTGCGGCGTGATCCTCAACCCGATGATTGTCGAGGGGCAAATTCACGGCGGTGTGGCCCAGGGGCTTGGCGAAGTGCTGCGCGAACAGATGCTCTACGGCGAAGACGGGCAGGTGCTCACGGGAACGCTGATGAACTACGCCGTCATGCGCGCCGCCGATATGCCGCCGCTCATTCTCGGCGAAACCGTGACGCCCAATCCCTTTCATCCGCTCGGTGTCAAAGGCGTCGGCGAAGCCGGCACCAACGGCGCGCCGCCGTCGGTGGCCAACGCCGTCATGGACGCGCTCGCCCCACTCGGCATCGATCATATCGACATGCCGTACACGGCGCCGAAACTATGGGCGGCAATTAAAAAGGCGGAAGGCGATAAGGGAAGGACGAAGGCGGAGGATGAAGGGTGAAGTCGATTCTTCTGAAAAACTTCCGTTCATCCTTCGCGAACCTCAGGACGAACGGAGGAGCGATCGAAATCATTGGAGATGTTTCCGTTCATGCTGAGCCTGTCGAAGCATTCCTAGGGCTTTTCAGCAGAATCAAAGTTGGTGGCGGCGCAACGATTTGGGATTTCGTTCGGCGATCGTTGATCCTTGCTGTTGTTTTAACATTTGGAACATTCGTCGGCTGTGCCGGCCCCATGTCTCAGCCGGTGCAGCAGCCGTTTTCACCTGCTAAACACCGGGCGATTCGTCTCCAGATCTGTGCCGGCCAGTCCGCCGATAGGGGGAACTGGAACCTTGCGGAGGAGGCTAGTCGGGCTCTCACGGAGAAAGTGGCGGCGACGAGACACTTCGAGATTTCATCGGAGCCTGGGCTGGTATTCAGCTGTAATGTTGAAGGTGTTGTCGATCGAAACAGCTTTCAACGCGGCCCTGCGCTGTTCGGGAATCTCTCGGAAGTCAGAGTCACGGTCATCCTCTGGGAAAGCCCGGGCGATGGAATCATCGCCACGTTTCGCGGCTTCGCCGCCTTGCCGCCCCGGAGCATGGGCACCATAGACGATCCACGCCGCCTGGTCGCCGCCGCAATGAACGACGTCGCAAATCAGTTGGAGGCATGGGTGAAGGCGAGCGGCGACAAGAAGTAAGGAGTCAGGGGTGAAAGGTAAGGAGCCTTACCCCTCACTCCTAACCCGTGACCAAACGGCGTGAACGCAGCGATTAACCGCTAATGATCTTCAGCGGTGAAAATCTGTGACATGGATCCCGTCAGAAAGTCCGGCTGCCTTCCGGCGCCTTCACGTCCAACGCATTCACCATATAACCCACGGTCGTGTAGTGGCCGATGAGCGCGATGGTTTCGACAAGCTGTTCGTGGCTCAGCTCACGCTGCGCTTGGGTGAACAACTCTTCGGATAGCGTGCGCGCGCGCAGAAGACTTCTGGCGATTTCTACGAGCAACCGTTCTCTCGGCGCCAGCTTGTCCACCGGGCCGTTGGCACGCAGGGTTTCGAGAAGTTCCGGGCGCATTTTCGCTTCGCGCGCGCGCCGTTCGTGGCGGGTCCACGGATAGTGGGCGCCCATCTCGCGGGCGACCGCCAAAATCACCAGTTCCTTTTCGACCGTCGGTAACGACGAGCTGAAACGAAAGTAGTCTTCTACTGTCCCGACCCGGTCGGCGAGGACGGGCGCGTGCATGATCACGCTATACGGTCCGCCCCCGCCGGAACGATGGGCGGTGATGCGGTCCCAGATCACTTGATGTTCCGAGGACAATGCTTCGCGGGTGACTCCTGGTATCCGGCTCATGGTTCCTCCCAATCGATTACTTTTGCCCGGCTTTGGCGGCGGCGCGCAACGTTTCCATCGATGCGGTGTCGCCGTGGATGCCTGCGATGGTTGCCACATCGAGCTTTAATCGGTCGATGCCCTTAAGCAACTCGATGGGGAGAGGACCGGGCCTGAACTGCCCCTTGCGCGGGCTCACGTGATCCGCTTCGATGAGAATTTTCTCACGCGGCAGGTAGACGACTTGATTGTCTTCCGCATGGGTAGTAGGCAAGGGGTGGATTTGGATCTGGCGGCTACCGTCGTTCAATAGTCGGTGCCCGCCGCCGTAGGATTCGATGACTACCGCCCGTCCTTTTTTCTCCAGGCTGTCGGGCCGCAGCGTGTGCGACGCTTTGGCCACGCGCGAGTAGAAGTCGGCGGCGATGAAGGGAACGACAACGGTCGCACCCTCGGCCATGTAGGCACGGATGCCGCCGGCGTGGTCGAGATGATGATGCGTCGAGATGATATAGCGGATCGGCTTGGCAGGGAACCGCTCCTGGGCGGCCTTGATAACCGCCACCGAGCGTTCCTCGTAAAGGGGTCCTTCGACGGCTACCAGGTGATCGCGCATCTCGATGATAATCGTGTTGTGCGAAGTGCCTTGCGCTCGATGAACACCGTCCGCCATCTGAACAAACTCGACGGGCGGGTTGCGCCCAAGATCGCCGTAGCTCACGTTTCCCGCCACGCGGCGCAGAAGCCATTGCGAGGCGATTGGCTTGGCGTCCACTTGCTGCCCGCGAATCGAATCGGGAACGGAAAATACATTCGCGGCAAGTCCGACGTTGTTACGGATCGATTTGATCTGCTCTTCCTGAAACGGTCTGCCGTTAAGTTCGTAGCGTAGAGCGAACGGCGCCATCACCTGGTCTACCCTGCGCCAATCGGAGTAGCGCAGAGTGAAGCGGCTGTCGCCTTCCAGAGGGTCGATTTCGAGAATTTCCACCTGTGACGGGAGTTTCGTTTTGGCTTCCAAATAGATGCGAAATTCATCGCCGTTTTCTTTAAACGATAGAACTTGATGCTTCTTGCCGTCCAGTTCAGCGTCGGCCATCCGGCGCAGGTTTTTCTGCGCCAAAGCGATGAGGAGGATTTTGGCCGGCGCGCGCTTTTCCTCACGCAGGCGGGTTGCCAGTCGGGCCGGATGCAGGCGGTTTTGTTTACCGCCGGCGCCTCCCTGGAGCAGCCCGACCTGTCCGTCGATCACTTCGACCCATTGGACCACTTCGTTGCGCGAAAGGCTTTTGCCATCCCATTCGAGCTTCATTCGCGCTTGCGAAAGATCGCGCGTTAGCGTGTAGCGGAAAACGCTTGTTTCGCGCGCCGGCTCGCCGACCCGCAACCCAAAGGTGGTGTTAAATTGCTTTCCTTCGCTCTCAATGACTTGGTTGCGCAGCGCCCGCAGGGCTGGCAGGCCGCCAATGGCCGGGGCCGCCGATTCAGCCGAAGCCTTGGCGTGCGGGGACTGGGCATGGAGCGGGAATATGCCGGTGGCAATATAAAAGAAAGCTAAGGCAACGGCAGTGAAAAGCTTTTGTCTCATCGACCCTCCTAAACCATGATCAAAGCTAATTTAGCACGCTCAGTTTCCTAAAACTTGTTTTAACGTCCGGCGGTTAGTTCACCACTTTTTTGGAGAGTTTTGGTAATTCTTCGCCGTCCACTGGGTCGAACTCGTAGTTTCGCCTTTTTACGTCCTCGTGACCGGCTCCGGGCATATTCTGAACGATGAACTCGGGATTGCCCGGGATACATTTGCCCCTGTGTGCGGCGATCAGGCGGCCCAGATCACTTGATGATCCGACGACAATAATTCGCGGGTGACTCCTGGTATGCGGCTCATGGTTCCTCCGAAAACTCGCCTGCGGCAGTATTCAATCAAACGGGAATATCCAAAATCGATTGGGTCGTCAATAGCAGAAAAAACGAAAGGCTCTTTACGCTCGGCCCTGGGCCATGTTAGGTTGCAAAATCATAAAATCATCACGAGGAGCAATAAATGCGAATTGTTGAACAAGCCTTCACCAAGGAAAAAGACGGCGTCGCCGGTTTTCTAAGTTTTCCGGAACGCTCGGAGCCGGGGCCGGCGTTGTTGTTGATCCATCCCAAGGGCGGTCTCGGTGAGTACATCAAGACCGAGACGCGGAAATTCGCCAGGCTCGGTTACACGACGTTCGCCATCAACGTCTTCGAGCAACTTGGCTTTCCGGCGGCGACTCATATCGAGACCGGATCGCAGATCCAGGCCAAGACTCCCGACCCGGAGTTTACCCGCGTGCTCACGGAGGGATGGCGATTCTTGCTCGCGCAACCCAATGTAAACAATCAACGAGTGGCGGTATGCGGTTATTGCATGGGCGGGCGCATCGCCATTCACTTCGTCGCCGCAACGCCGGAGGTGCGCGCTTTTGTCGGGTATTATCCGACGGTGCGCAACGAACCGGAAACGCCCTTGCGGCCGGTTCATCCTTCGAAGGCGGTGCAGAAGTTTCGCTGCCCGTCGATCAATCTCTACGGCGCCGACGACGTGACGACGGTGCTGCCGGTGCAGGAAATGATGTGGCAGGCCTTCAAGGAAAACGGCCAGCCCCTGGAGTGGCACTTCTTCCCGTTCGGCGGCCACGGCTACGTCGATCCGGGGGCACCCGGGTACAATGCCCACACTGCCGATCTTTCATGGCCCCTGGTTGAGGATTTCTTGGAGCGCCACCTGAAATGGAGTTCGCCGGAAGTCAAGAATCCGAACCTGCCGGCGTGATCAAGCCGACGAACTGGACCCAGCGCGGTCGAGCCGCAACCAAAGACGAAAAGATAAATTTTACCACGAAGGTCACGAAGAGCACGAAGTTAAAAAATTTAGAAATATCAATGTCCGAAACCTTCGTGGCCTTCGTGTACTTCGTGGTGAGATAGTATTTTTGATTCGGGAAGTTACGAATGAAGCGTCGGAAAATTTACGCAGGCCACGCAAACTTTTACGCATAGTAGTACGCGCGGAGTTCGGAGTATTTTGTAATCGAAAACTCTTTACTCTGCGCTCTCCGCTCCTCGGCGGTGAGTTCTCTTTAGTTTCGTTCCATCTAAAATCGCAATTGGAAGATTTGCGCGGCTCGCTGTTAACGCTGCTGGTGGCGGATTTCATGGAGCGCGAGCTTCAGTGGGAAGCGCGGTCGACCCGACGACCGCAAGATTTGCTTTCGGTATTCTTGACCTAGCCCGTTTCCGTGATACCTTGGCCTTAGCTTTTGAAGCACTACAAGGGGGGGGGATCGATGATGCAGAAGGAGTCGCTACGGAGACTTAGTTCGCCGATATTCCTGGTTATGGCCCTTTTTATTTCCGTAAACGTCTATGGCCAAACCGACGACCGCGCGAAACAGATCGAGGCGGCGAAGAAGGAAGGCAAAATCCTTTGGTACACCTCGACCAACGTCACGGAGTCCAAGCCGCTCCTGGATGATTTTGAGAAACAGTATCCGTTCATCAAAGGCGAGATTTTCCGTGCCAGCGGCGAGAAGACGCTGAACCGAATTTTTACCGAAAGCCGAGCGGGCCGCTGGGACTTCGATCTCGTCACGATCAGTGAAGTCGACGCGCTCCAGGACGCCAAGATGCTGGCGCCTTACAAATCGCCCGAAGCCAGGAGCTACATTCCCGAATTCAAGGACCCCAACGGACACTGGACGGCGGTTTACACCAACTACGCGACCATCGGGTACAACACTAAGCTCGTCGCTGAGAAGGATGCGCCGAAGCAGTGGGAAGATCTTTTAGACCCCAAATGGCGCGGCAAGATTTCCATCGACCAGGAGCAGTATTCCTGGTTCGGCACGCTGCATAAGGCCTGGGGCAGAGAGCGGGCGCAGAAGTACATGCGCGCGCTGGCGAAGCAGAATATCGAGTGGCGCAAAGGCCACACTCTGATCGCGCAGCTTATGTCGGCCGGGGAGTTTCCGGTGTCGGTCGTTTACGCGCACCGCACCGAGGAGATGAAGCAGCGTGGCGCGCCCATCGAATGGGTGAATACCGTCAATCCGCTGGTGGTGACGTTGAACTCCGCCGGTTTGAGCGTGAAACCGCCCCATCCGAACGCGGCGCGGCTGTTCATCGACTTTCTTCTGTCCAAGCCCGCGCAACAGCGCTTGCGCGCGCTCAGGCGGATTCCAGCGCGGCCTGACGTGGAAGCATTCTCGCCGCGGATGGAGCAATCGAAACTGAAACTCACGACCGCGCCGAGCGAAACCGGGGCGCAGTATCGAGATGTGGTTAAGGAGTTTCGCGAAATCTTTGGTTTGTAAGCGGAGGACTACAAAAGAAAAAACCTCGGTTCCTAAGAGGAGCCAGAGGCTTTTTTAATTCCGATCGTTATCGATCCCGCGTTTAGCCACGCAGCGTCATCATCCTGCCAAAATAGGGTTTCCGGCGACCATTATTCCCATATCGGAATCGCTTACCGGACTATTGAGGTTGTCGGTCTTAAGGTGCGGTGATAAATTTCGCTGACGAATGGCAAGCTATCAGGCAATCGCTCGTCGGTTACGCCACCCCAGGGGGAAGTTTAGGTATCGATACCAGAGTTAAGAGCTATCTGGCTGAAATTACAAGGATAAGGCAATGGCTAACTGCTAGCGTTCGACTCCTGCGGTTTTTTCGTCTAAAGAATGAAGGCGAAATTCGGAAGAGGGGGAGGAGATGACTATGCCGGCCAAGATCGAATGCATGACTTACCCAAAGAACCCGCGGAATCGGCGGGGTCGTAATAAGCAGGACCTACGGGCTTGTCGTTCTTCCCGGAAGCGCAATTCCGTCGAAAAGGTTTCGCGTAGAATTAAGCAAAGCCAGCTAACAGGAACGCGGAACTCCGCTCCACATTCAGCCCGCAACGCATACCGTTAATTCAGGTAATCAAAAGAAAGCCAACGTGCGCGATTCGATGCTGTCGCGCGGAGGTGGCTTGTTTAGATCAGGAAGGTGTCGCTTACGCAGCTTGTTTTGAAGGTGAGGGTAGACGCACTCTCCATAATTGCCGAAATTGTCGTATCTGATCCGCCGTAATGGATAAGGACTTCAGTTTCCAGGCACTCAGACGCTTGTCGTTAGCCTGAGGGCAATCATGGGATCGCACCGCCGTTGAAAGTAGTAACTCGGTAGTCTGCTTGAGCCGTTCCCACGACGGTCAACGCGTAACCGAACTGCCTTCCACCTCCCTCACCACGCAGAGTTACCTGGACGATTTTTTCACCTTGAATAGGTACAGCGCCAGTGGCCATGACTTTAGTTGGATAGCCGTTGGGATGAATGGCGGTCACTTTCTCCTTAAATTTCTCCATCGGTACGTAGGCCCGTGCTTTGTCGGCGAGTAGGAGGTAACCCCTTTCAGGATCATGTTTTACGAAAGCGATCTCGGCGAACTCGACGGCTCGCCGCGCCGCCAGGTTCGCGTCATGGGTATAATCTTCAGCGCAGCCGGTCAAAGTTATCAGTAAGCACAGGACAGAAAAACCTCGTTGCATACTGCTCCTCCTCCTGTCACGTAACTTTGTCGGCGCAATCAGGGGATAATGACGAGTTAGCTACTACCGCTATGCGTCGCGGTCAAGCCGAGCCGGGCAAGATTTCAGATGTTCAGGGGCATCTACCACTTTACTTACGGTAGGACACAACAGTCGCAATCCAGTTTAAGCCCGCTACTGAAATTTCGACACCTTCAAAACGCGTGTCACAGGTAAATCAAATTACGTGACTCGAACGGTTCGATTGAGGGTCCCATCGATCCCTTCGACCCTGCCTTGGCTGGATTCGGCGGTGATTGACAAGGTCGCCGGTGCGGCACTAGAGTTAGCCTCATATGCAGTTGACCCTGGCCATTCACCCAATCAGTGAAATTCGTTTTGATTCGCAGACGCGCCTGACCGGCGCAACGCTGTGCGTGAGCAAGGAAGAGCTGCGCCGCCTCGTGCTGGAAGATTCGTCTTTCGCGGGCGTCGACTTCGAGCTCGCCCGTCCTGGTGAAAGTTTACGCGCCGGGCCGGTCTTCGATATCGTCGAGCCGCGCGCCAAAGGGCCGGGCGGAAGTCCCGACTGGCCGGGCATTCTCGGCGCGCCGGAGACGGCGGGCGCGGGCACGACCCATGTCCTCCAGGGCGCCGCGGTCACTCTATTGAGAGAGCAATCGACGGGCGATTCGCGCGGCGCAGTCGGTTACGTCTTGGAGATGAGCGGCGCGCCGGCCGAGAGCTGTCCCTACGCGTCGTTGAATCATTTGATCACCATTCCTCATACGCCGCCGGGACTGCCGGAGCACTCCCGGCAGCGTGCCTATCGAGTGGCGCAACTGAGGATTGCTGTGTATCTGGCGCGCGCGGCCCTCGATGCAACGCCGGCGCGGACGGAAAAACTCGATGTCGGTGGAGCGAACGGCGAAGATCGCGCTGGTCTGCCGCGGGTCGCCTACGTCGGGCAGATTTTTTCCCGCCAGCGGAAGCCGCAGTTGGATGAGCCGATTCTTTACGGCACCGACACCGACGGCATGCTGCCGGTGGTCCTCCATCCCAACGAATGGCTTGACGGCGCCGTGGCGCCGTCCTATCACTGCTCTCTCGGCGGCGCGGAGACGTATTTCTATCAGAATCATCCCGTGATTATGGAGCTTTACCGGCGGCATCGAACCAAGGAGTTGAATTTTGCCGGCACCGTGGCGACCATCGCCTCGGCGAATAATTTCGACCGTGAACGGAACTGCCGTTTTGCGGCTAATCTCGTCAAGTGGGCGCTCAAGGCGGACGCAACGATCCTGACCAAATTCGGCGGCGGCGTGCCGCATACGGACCTGTCGGAAACCGCGCGCTTGCTCGAAGGCATGGACGTCAAAACGGCCGTGCAGGTGACCGATCTCGCGCGCGATCGGCGCGTGGAGTCGGCGCTGCTATTCAACTTTCCCGAGGTCAACGCAATCGTCTGCATCGGCGGCAACAGCACGTCGTGGAAGGTGCCCCGCGTCGAGCGTGTCATCGCCGCCAACAGCGGGCTGGCGGAAGTGCTCGCCGGGCCGTTCGAGCTGGAATCATTGAACGCCGTCGGCGTGGCCAATCAGCAGGGGGCGTCGCGGCTGAGGGCGATGGTTTACTAAAAGCGGGGAGTTCAAGACGTTCAAATCGTTCAAGCCGTTCAAGTCGTTAACGGAATATGATCATTAAGGAGTCGCGATGCGCATCGTTCATTATCTCAATCAATTTTTCGGCGGGCTCGGCGGCGAGGAGCAGGCGAACGCGCCGCTTGAAGCGCGCGACGGCGCCGTCGGACCGGGTAAGCTCTTCGAAGAGATCTTCGGGGGCGACGCCAAGGTCGTCACGACGCTCGTTTGCGGCGACAATTACGCCGTGGAGAATCAGGACGCGATGGTCGCCGACGCTCTCGAAAAGATTCGGGCGGCGAACGCCGATCTGTTCGTCGCCGGTCCCTGCTTTCAAGCGGGACGCTACGGCATGGCGGCCGGGGCATTGTGCTCGGCGGTGCAGTCGAAACTTTCCATCCCGGTCGTCACCGCGATGGCCGATGAGAATCCCGGCGCGGATCTCTATCGCGAGTTTTTGTATATCGTCGATTCCGGCGCCAACGCTGCGAAGATGCGCGAGGTGCTTTTGACGATGGCGAAGCTGGCGGGAAAGATAATGGACAAAGCGCCCATCGCTTCGCCAAAAGAGGAAGGCTATCTCCCGCGCGGCTTGATTCGCGACCAGTTCGTCGAGAAGGCGGCCGGCGTGCGGCTGGTCGATATGGTGCTTGCGAAGGTAAAAGGTCAGCCTTTCGAGTCCGAAATGGTTCCCACCGCATTCGCTCCGGTGCCGATGCCGCCTTCGGTGAAGGATTTGACTAAAGCGAAGATTATGCTGATCACCGATGGCGGCCTCGTGCCGAAGGGCAACCCGGATAAAATTCAAAACCTGGCCGCGACGCGCTGGGGTTCGTACAGCATTGACGGTTGCGACGATCTCAAAGGCGAAGACTACGAAATCTCCCACGGCGGCTACGATCCGCAGTTCGTGCGTCAGGACCCCGACCGGCTCGTGCCCCTCGATGTGATGCGTCAGTTGGAAAAGGAAGGCGTCATCGGCGAGCTTTACGAGGAGTTTCTTTCGACCTCAGGATTGGCCAATCCGCTCTCCAACACGAGGCGCATGGGCCGCGAGATGGCCGCGAAGGCGAAGCAATTTGGGATCGACGCGATCATTCTCACTTCCACGTGAGGAACCAGCACTCGCAGCGGCGCTGCGATCACGACAGAATTGGAAAAAGCCGGCATCCCCACGGTGCAGATCACCGCGGCGCTGCCGGTCGCCAAGATGGTCGGTGCCAACCGCACCGTGCTCGGCAACGGCATCGTCCACGTAGTCGGCGACGCCAAGGCGACGCCGGAGAAAGAAAAGGAAGTGCGGCGGAAACTAGTCGAGCAAGCGCTCAGCGCGCTTCAGTCGGACGAGAAGTAGAGTTAAAAAGAATTCAGCCCGCGTCCCGCAAGGGCGCCGTTAGAACCGCCGCCTCGTGGTTCATGATTTCTGCGGTGAAACCCTAGTGTGGTGTCTCAGAAACTCGTTACATAATTCAATCGTCATTCCGGGCAAGCTGGCGATAGCTGGCGCGACCCGGAATCTAGGTCTTTTGCAAGGGCGGGTTTAAAACCCGCCCCTACTGGATGCCCGCCCTTCGGCTTTGCTCAGGACGTGCTTTCGCGGGCATGACGGTGGAGAGACCCCCGACTTCTGTTGCGAGCTTCTGGGATAGGACACTATAGCATCAGGACAGGAACCTACCGCCCGGCGTAAAGCTCTTTCACGAATCCGCTGCTTTCCAGCTCCTGCAAGAAACGATTGTCGTAAAAATCTTTGGGATTGGCCGCCGAAGCCTTGGGATGGTCGGTGACGGACAGCGCCGTGCGGATTGCCTCGTCAGTTACGTAAGGAACCTTCGGCAGCAGTGGAACGAAGCCGCGATACGCCTCGTCGATGATCTCCTGATCCTTCGTGGCGAAATACTTGGCGATCGCCCGCTTTGAGGTCTCGGGCTGTTCAATGGCGACCTTCACGCCCGCCAGGAAGGCTTTGAGGAAGTTCCGCACGAGATCGGGTTTCTGCTGGAGCGAGGATCTCCCGATGGCCATTCCCATGAAAGGGTAGGGGAGATTGAGCGATCCGATGTTGACCAGCTCTTTGAATCCCAGGCGCCGGGCCATGAGCGTCGTCGGCGCGGAGTGGACCGCGGCGGAGACGATTCCCTGTTTCAAAGCCGCCAGCGCGTCTTCCTGGCGTGAGAAATAAAGCACCTTCAGGTCATGCTGCGTCATTTTGTATTGCCTGAGCAGGGCGATCGAGGCGTGATCGGAGGAGGCGCCCTTGGTGATAACCGCGAGCACCTTACCGCGCAGATCGGGCACGTCTTTGATCTCCGGCCTGGCATAGAGGGAAAAAGCATAGGTCGGCACCGGCATCCCGACGTAGATCAGCTCGGCGCCGCTGAGCATCGCGTTGACCGCAGCGCCCCCCGTCAGAGCTATGTCGACGGAACCTGAGAGAACCGACTGAGTAAGCCGCACCCCGCCGGGAATGTAGACCGGCTTTATGTCGAGGCCGTATTTCTGGTCGATTCTATTCTCCGGAATATTCCAGAGTGGCGTCTGCCCGCCGTTCAGTTGCGGGTACCCGACTCTAATGGTGAGGGTTGCGGCATTGAGGGAAGGCGTCAGCCCTGAAAACACGAGGGCTAAAGCCAAAACGAACAGAAAGATTTTCATCCGGGTGAGATTTACTTCTGACATCGATGTTTCCTTTGTCGCAATTGGGTATAAGTGCCACTTTTAAAAATCGCTATGAGCCGCTCACCGTTTTTTATATAGCCCGTCGATAAAACCATTGTCGTCGAATTCCTTGACGATACTCATGTCGGCGAATTCCTCCGGCTTGGCAGCGCGGGCTTTGGGATCTTTCTCCCCCAATTCCAGCAGCGCCTCCTTGATCGCATCGAGCGACGGGTAGGGTTTTACCGGAACGAGCCGGGAGAAAAATTGGTAGCTGTCCTCAAGGGCATCGTTGTCGTTGGTCTTGACGTACTTCGCGATGACCTTCTTGCTGAATTCCTTCTGGGTCTTGTAAACGTAGATGCCCTCCAACAATGCCCTGGTAAACTTGCGCACCGTGTCGCGCTTGTCGCGGATAAAAGATCCGCGCGCGGCCACCGGCGTCGTCGGATAAGCGCCGCCAAAGTCCTCCGGCTCGGCGATGATGCCGAGATTGAACTTGCGCGCGAGGTTAGTTACCGGCGGCTGAGCGACCATGCCGTGCACCTGCTTCGTCTGGATCGCCGCAAGCCTCGCGGGTTGGCCGCCGGGAATCTGCAATACCGCCACGTCGATATCCGGCCTCAGTCCCCACTTGATGAGAATTTTGCGCGTCGCGTAATCCGAGTTGGAGCCGAAGCGGCTGACGGAAAGCTTCTTGCCCCTGAGATCTTCCGGTTTCTTGATTTCGGGCGAGACGACCATGCTGTAGGCGAGAACGTTCAGCAGCCCGGCGATCAGCGTCACGTCGGCGCCG
>ORMF011271520.1_pt1 | contig 16427 bp, 15 predicted proteins | sample 1779871 | NCBI WGS metagenome assembly ORMF01 (sample SAMEA104232316, study PRJEB22302) | groundwater metagenome | biome: forest; feature: aquifer; material: groundwater | place: USA | collected 2011-08-07 | depth 5.4 m
CGCTGTCCGCGTACGCGCGCCAGTTTCTGGAGCAGATGGAGAAGCCGGACGTTGATCTCATCGACGGCCTCTCTCCCGCCATCGCCATCGAGCAGAAGACGACCGGGTCGAATCCACGCTCGACCGTGGGCACCGTCACGGAAATCTACGACTATCTCCGCCTGCTGTTCGCCAACGTCGGCACGCCGCACTGTCCGAACTGCGGGCGTGAGATCGCCGCCCAGTCGCTCGAGCGGATTCTCGATCTCGTGATGCTCTATCCACAGGACGCGCGAATCAACGTCCTGGCCCCAATCGTTCGAGGCCGCAAGGGCGAGTTCAAGAAGGAGCTACAGGCGCTTCGCCAGCGCGGATTCACCAAGGCGCGAATCGACGGGCAGTTCAAGTCGCTCGATGAGGATGCGAGGCTGGACCGGCGCAGAAACCACACGATCGAGATCGTCGTCGATCGCCTGATGGTGAAGTCCGGCATCGAGCGCCGGCTGAGCGAGTCGCTCGAGGTGGCACTGACACTCGCCAACGATATTGTCGTCATCAACACGTTCGAGGGGGGAGACCAGCTGTTCTCGCGGCGGCTGGCGTGCATCGAGTGCGGCATCTCCATGCCCGAGATGACGCCTCGGGCGTTTTCCTTCAACTCGCCTCATGGGGCCTGCCCCGACTGCCAGGGACTTGGCGCGACGTACGATTTCGAGCCGCGCCTTGTGATTCCGGACGAGTCGAAATCGCTGCTTGGCGACGCGATCGCTCCGTGGTCACGCGGGGACCGCAAGTTGGTACGCGAGGCGGTGATGGCGCTGGCGCGCACGTACGGGATCGATCCCGAGGTGCAATTCGCGCGGTTGTCCAAGAAACACCGCGACATCGTCCTCTACGGGCCCGGCTCCGAAACGCCGCGGCGTGCGGCGGCGGGCCGGCGTTCGACCAACAAAGATGAGCCGTCCGGCCGCGCGTTCGAGGGCCTGATCCCGAACCTCCGGCGGAGGTACGCGGAGGGGTCGTGGATGCAGCAGGAGGAGCTGGAGCCGTACCGACTGCTGCGCGAATGTCCGGCGTGCCATGGACATCGTTTGAAGGCGCAGAGCCTTGCCGTCAGGGTCAAAGGGCGCGTGATCTCGGACTACGTAAACCTGCCCATCTCGGAAGCGCTGCAGGTCTTCGAGGCGTTCCAGCTCACCGAACGTGAGACGCTGATCGCCAGTCGAGTGCTTCGGGAAATTCTGGAGCGCCTGCAGTTTCTGAACGATGTCGGCGTCGGCTACCTGACGCTCGGCCGCAGTGCGGCAACGCTCTCAGGCGGTGAGGGGCAACGCATCAGGCTCGCCACGCAGATCGGCGCCAACCTCACGGGCGTGCTGTACGTGCTGGATGAGCCGTCGATCGGGCTGCATCAGCGCGACAATCGCAGGCTGCTTGCCACGCTGACTCGGCTACGAGATCTGGGCAACACCGTGGTTGTCGTCGAGCACGACGAGGAAACGATTCGCGCGGCCGACTATGTGATCGATTTGGGTCCTGGCGCCGGCGAGCACGGCGGTGAGCTGATTTTCCAGGGTCGGCCAGAGGAGCTGCTGACCGGGGCTCCGGAGTCGCTGACCGGCGCGTACCTTCGAGGAGAGCGTTCCATCCCGACGCCGACATCGCGCCGGCCGGTGTTGAAAGGCCACATCCTCATCCGCGGCGCGAAGGCGAACAACCTGAAGGACATCGACGTGGCGATCCCGCTCGGCGCGCTCACCGCGGTCACCGGCGTGAGCGGCTCCGGGAAGTCGACGCTCGTCAACGGCATCCTCTACCGTGCGCTGGCGAAGGCGATCTACAAGGCTGCCGCCGACCCAGGCGAGCACGACGGCATCGACGGTATCGAGCTGATTGACAAGGTCATCGAAATCGACCAATCGCCGATCGGCCGAACGCCACGGTCCAATCCGACTACGTATACGGGGATGTTCACGTTCATCCGCGAGCTCTTTGCGATGCTGCCGGAAGCACGTGCACGTGGATTCAAGCCCGGACGCTTTTCCTTCAATGTCAAAGGCGGCCGGTGCGAGGCGTGCCAGGGCGACGGCGTCATCGCGATCGAGATGCACTTCCTGCCGGATGTCTATGTCACGTGCGAGGAGTGCAAGGGCCGCCGCTACAACCGTGAGACGCTGGAGATTCAGTATCGGGGCAAGTCGATCGCCGAGATGCTCGAGTTGACAGTGGATCAGGCGCTCCCGCTCCTGGAGCACTTTCCGCCGATCGCCACGAAGCTACGCACGTTGCAGCAGGTCGGACTCGGCTACATCGAGTTGGGGCAGTCGGCGACCACGCTCAGCGGCGGTGAAGCGCAACGCGTGAAGCTGGCGAAAGAGCTGTCCCGGCGTAGCACCGGCCGCACGTTGTACATCCTCGATGAGCCGACGACCGGACTTCATTTCGAGGACACGCGCAAGCTGCTCGACGTCTTGAACAAGCTTGTTGATCAGGGCAACACCGTGGTCGTGATCGAACACAACTTCGATGTCATCCGTTGTGCCGATTACGTCATCGACCTGGGGCCCGAAGGAGGGGCTGCGGGCGGATGGCTCGTCGCCTCGGGAACGCCAGAGGAGGTGGGCGCCAATGAACAGTCGATTACCGGTCAGTTGCTCCAGCCATTACTTCACACACGGGCCGCTCGTCCGGCCTGACTCGCCTTCTGTGGTAAAATAGCCACATCTTCAAGCTCTTCCGTTGTGGCTTCATCGCAACATCCACGGATACCCGGGCGTTCAACCATAAGGGCATCCTTGGGCTATCTACCGCGGAATCAAATGATTACAGGCCGAGTCGAAACGCAGGACACCTCGGCATTTTGATTGCTTCCGGGCAGGACGTCTCCGCTCTGCCAGAGGCCTGATGCACGCACAACGGACACTTCGACGGGCGATCTCCTGCGCGGGGATTGGCCTCCATTCGGGTAACAAAGTCACGCTTTCCCTCAAGCCGGCGCCAGTCGATTTCGGCATCCGGTTCCGGCGGACGGATCTCGGTGGCGTTGAAATCCCCGCCACGGTGGAGCACCTCGCTGGCATCCAATACGCCACAGGACTGGCGCGCGATGCCGGATCCGTGGACACGGTGGAACATCTGCTGGCAGCCCTCGTGAGCCTCGGCATTGACAACGTCGTCATCGAGCTCAACCATCCCGAAGTCCCGATCATGGACGGCAGCGCGGCGCCGTTCATCTACCTGATTAACGAAGCCGGTGTGAAGCGTCTCGGTGCCCCGCGGAAGTACCTGAAGGTGCGCCGTCCCATGGCGCTCGCGAGGGGTGATAAGCGCATCGCGATTTATCCATCGGACTCCTTCAAGGTCACGTACAGCATCGCGTTCGATCATCCGCTCCTTCGCCATCAGTCGCGGACGATTCGGATCACCGAAGAGTCGTTCGTCGAGGAAATCGCTCCAGCCCGAACGTTCGGCTTTCTGAACGAGGTCGAGATGCTGCGGCAGCAGGGGCTCGCGCTCGGTGGCTCGCTCGAGAACGCTATCGTCATCGGGGAAACAGGAGTGCTCAACAACGCGCTTCGGTTCGAAGACGAGTTCGTGCGACACAAGATTCTCGACGTCATCGGCGATCTCGCCCTCATTGGCCATCGCATCATCGGCCACGTGGTCGCGCACCGCGGTGGACACGCACTGCACACGGCGTTTGCGGCGCAGGTGCTCCAGGAACAGGACGCCTGGGAGCTCGTGGATGCGCCGATCGATCCTGAACTGGCTGGAACCCCTGTCACGATCCCGGTCAAGAACCCCGCTCAGCTAGCGAACTAGCCAACGTCGGACCCCTCCTCGTTGCTTGGCTGCGGCGCTCCGCAGCCCTTTTTTTGCGGCGCGATAACCCAGGTCAGGACACTCGTGCACGAGCACGTGAACCGCACCGCCAGCAGGCGCAGGCTCACGGCCTACACGCCGAAGCTCTTGAGTGCCGCAGCTTCGTCGGGATGAATCTCCAGAAAATTCTCTGCCCCCGTCATCGTCAGCATGGTCTCGACGCGCTTTTGCACCCCTGACAGCTTGAGCACGCCGCCCGCGGCGGAGACCTGACGGTACAGGTCAATCAGACATCCGATCGTGGCGCTGTCGACGTAGGTCACGCTCGACAGATCGACCAGTACCTTGCGTTCGCCCGATGCGACGAGGGCAATGAGCGAGCTCGAGAACTCGGCGAGCAGCGGGTACATCAACCGGCTTTCGCCGACACGGACCACCGCAATGGACTGAGATCGGTCGATGGTCAGATTCATATGGTCTGATCGATAGAGGGCGTGCGAGACGCGTCGTCAGACATCACGGTAAACGACGCGGAGGCGGAGACCGCGCAACACGCCCAGCGGACCGTACGAGTGGCAGGGAATGCGCGCATGATAACATGCAGCTCGGCCCGCATCAAAGATTCCAGTGTGTCTTCGACGTTCAGTCCTTCAACTGCAGGTCTCGTCTGTGACGGCGTGCGCATCGGCGAGATTGCCGACGAGGTCGGCACGCCCGTCTATGTGTACAGCGCGCGCGCGATCCGCGACGCGTACCGCGCGATCGACGACGCCTTCTCCGCCTACCCGCACCGCATCCATTACGCACTCAAAGCGAATTCCACGCTGGCGATCGCGCGCCTGATTCGCTCCCTCGGTGGACGGGCGGACGCAAACTCGGGCGGAGAGATCGCCGTTGCGCAACGCGCCGGCTTTTCGCCAGAGGACATCGTCTTTACCGGTGTTGGCAAGACGCGCGACGAGTTGGCGGAGGCGATTGCACTTGGCGTCTGCGCCATCAACGTCGAGTCGGCCGGGGAGATCGATCGCGTAGCCGAGATTGCCCGCGGGCAAGGCCGCGTGGCCGCCGTGGCTCTGCGCGTCAACCCGGACATCGATCCTCGCAGCCATCCCCATATTTCGACAGGGCTGAAGACGAACAAGTTTGGCGTTCCGCTGTACGAGGCCCGCACGATTTGCCGCGAGCGCCACGAGCAGCCGGGTGTTCGGGTCGCGGGCCTGCATATCCACATCGGTTCCCAGATCACTACGATCGACCCGCTCGCGCGCGTGGCGGAGGTGCTGGTGGCGCTCGCGTCGGAGTTGCGCGACGATGGTATCCACCTCGAACACCTGGACATCGGCGGGGGCCTGGGAATTGCCTACGAGGGACGGCCGATTATCAGCCCAGCGGACTATGCCGCTGCCGTCATCCCTACACTGATGCGGTGCGGCCTGCCGGTGGTGCTCGAGCCTGGACGCTTTGTCGTAGGTGCTTCCGGAGCCCTGATCGCTCGCGTAGTGGATACGAAAACCTATCCCGATCGCAGATTTGCCGTGCTGGACGCCGGGATGACGGAGCTGATGCGCCCGGCACTGTATGGTGCGTTTCATCGAATCGTACCGGTCCGTCCGCGCGGTGTCGAAGAGGAGCCCTGGGACATCGTCGGGCCGATTTGCGAGAGCAGCGACATCTTCGGTCGAGACCGTCGGCTGACGCCGCTGCACGTGGGCGATCTCCTGGCCATACTCGATACCGGCGCGTACGGGGCCGTCATGGCTTCGAACTACAATCGCCGGCTGCTCGCACCGGAAGTGATGGTGGACGACGGTTCATGGCACGTCATCAGGCGCCGTCAAACGCTCGACGATGTGCTGGCGCTCGAGATATAGCTGGGGCGGACCTGAAGGTCCGCCCCTACAATCGGTTCCCGGATGGGACGACGTGGACCATTGGCACGCCGGATCTGATCGGTCATGTGGCTCGTAGGGGCGGACCTTGAGGTCCGCCCGATCTCAACATATGCGTGGACTACTTATCGCATTCGAAGGTCTCGACCAGAGCGGCAAGCAGACGCAGGCGGAGATGCTCCGCGATCGTTTGAAGGCCGAGGGTCGCAAGGTGCGCCTGCTCTCATTCCCGGATTACGGGACGTCGATCGGAGAGGAGATCGCGCGGGCACTTCAGGGCGAGCGCGATTACGGTCCGGACGTGATGCAGCTCCTGTACGTGGCCAACCGGTATGAGCGCAGGGAGGAGATCGAGCGGTGGCTCAATGGCGGGCTCGTCCTGATCTGCGACCGCTACCGCGCTTCGAGCATCGCCTACGGGGAAGCACAAGGGGTGGATGCCCAATGGCTTGCCGACATACAGAAATACCTGCCGCCAGCCGATCTGACACTGCTCCTCGACATCGCTCCTGAGACGGCAGCGCGGCGAAAATCGATGGATCGCGATAGATACGAACGCGATCTCGCGATGTTGGGCCGTGTCCGTGAGAGCTACCGCCGCCAGGCGCACGACGGCTGGGTGCTCCTCGACGCCGAGCGCGACCGCAAGGTGGTTGCCACGGAGGTTGCGGAAATCGTCGTGAGCCGCCTCGCGATTGAGCACCTAAAGACATCTTGAAACCACGAAGGTCACGAAGAACACGAAGCAGAAAAACCTTCGTGTCCTTCGTGCGCTTCGTGGTTCAAGTCGTCTTGTTGTGGCCGGGTGGGGCGGCGCGCGCCACTGTCACGGCCCGCACTTCTCTGACCCCCGCCTGCTTCAGGACAGCCGCGCATGCGTTCAGCGTCGCTCCTGTCGTCCACACATCGTCCACGAGCACGACGCACTGCCCGGTCAGCCACTTGCGCCGCTGAGACGCGCGCCGCATCCATAGCGAGAGCGTGAATCCGCTCGCCACGTTACGCCGGCGGGCGGTTGCGCTCAGGCCCGCTTGCGGCGCCGTCATCTTCGTGCGCCAGAGCGCGTGCACGACGGGGATGCCAAGGCGGCGCGCCAGCGCGGCCGACTGGTTGAACCCCCGCCGCATCCGCCGCCACGGATGCAGAGGGACGGGGACGGCACAGTGAGCGTCAGACAGGAGCTCGGCTGCGGAGTCGAGCATCAGTGAGGCCAACGGATTCGCTAGTGAAGTGCGGCCGTCGTACTTGAACGCATGGAGGATTTTTCGAAGCGCGCCCTCGTATACTCCGGCGGAACAGCCGCGATCGATTTCTCCCGAGTGGCGCCCGCAGTGCTGGCACATGCCGGCCGCGAGGCCCAACACCCGCCAAGACGGAAGAGCATCGCCGCAACGGTGGCACAGAGGCGGAACGAGCGGTACGACTTCACTCCAACACTGTGCGCAGACGGGACCGGCCGTCGGGGTGACCAGAAGGCGGCGACAGGACGCGCATTCCGGCGCATAAAGCACCGCGAGGAGGGCGTCGAGCCAGGACGCCGCGCTACTCGATGCCATAACGCTTTCGCTTTTCCCACAACGCCTTGCGGCTGATGCCCAGGATTCGCGCGGCCTCGGTCTGGTTGCCTTTGGTGTGACGCAGGATCAGCTGAATGTAACGCCGCTCGACCTCTTCGAGTGTAGGCCGGGGAAGCGGATCCGGACCGTCGAACGTGTCGTGTTGCTCCAACACTTCAATGGGCAAATCCCCGGCAGTGATGCGGTCCGATACGCCCGCCACGAGCACCCGTTCGAGGACGTACTGCAGCTCGCGGACGTTGCCGGGCCAGCGGTATCGCACGAGGGCGTCCTCCGCGTCGGCCGTGATTGCTGGAGGTGCGCGGCGCGCTCGCTGCGCTGCTTCAGCCCCGAAATGCCGCGCGAGCGGGAGGATGTCTTCCGGGCGCTCACGAAGCGCCGGGACTGCCAGAGGAAGTACGCGAAGGCGGTGATAGAGGTCGGTGCGGAAGAGCCCCGCGCGAACGGCGTCTTCGATGTCGGCGGCCGCGGAGGCAACGATGCGAGCGCGGACGTCGATCGAGCCGATACCGCCCAGGCGCGTGACGCGCTTCTCTTCGACGACGCGCAGGAGTGCGCCTTGCGCTTCGGGCTTCAGTGCGCTCACGGCGTCGAGATACAGCGTGCCCGGCCCCGCGGCCTCGAAGCGCCCTGCGCGAGCGCTCGTCGCGTCGGTGAATGCTCCACGTTCATGGCCGAACAGCTCCGACTCGACGAGCGTGTCCGGAAGGCCAGGACAATCGATCGTGACGAAGGGAGCGCGACGCCGAGGGCTGAGGTGATGCAGCAGGCGGGCGAGGGCATCTTTCCCGACGCCGGTTTCCCCTGTAATCAGGACGTTCGCATCCGCGGCGGCGTAGCGCCTGGCTTCAGCCAGGAGGTCGCGCATGATCCGCGACCGCGGGACGGGGCCGGTGTCGAGCTTAGTCGGCAAACTCGTGGCGTACTGCGTTGCCCCACAGCCGTTCGAGGCTGTAGAACGCCCGGCAATCGCGGCTGAAGATGTGCACCACGAACGAGAAGTAGTCGAGCAGAATCCACTCCGACTTCTGTCGTCCCTCGACGAGCGCCGGACGTTCGCCGATCTCCTCGCGGAGCGTGTCCTGCACGCCGTCGGCGATCGCCGTCATCTGCCGCGCATTCAGACCGGTACAGATCACGAAGTAATCCGTGAAGCTTCCCGCCTTGCGGAGGTCGAGGACCACCACATCCACCGCTTTCTTGTCTCGCGCCGCCCGGACGGCCTGAGAGATGCTCTTCGGCAGTCGCGGCGTGGTTTTACGCTTCGTCTCAGTCTTGGCCATGCAAGTGGTCTACCGTCCTGTAGAGATTGTGGCGACGGATGTAGCGTGTCACCGCCGGCGGCACGAGATCGTCGATGTCGCGTCCGTTGGAAAGCCGCTCCCGGATTTCGCTGGACGATGCCTCTGCCGTCGCGGCAGCAATCAGAAATACACCGGTGCCTTTGCTCTCTGCCCCCGCGTCGCGCGGTTCGCGGATTCTCGCGGCAAGCGCTGGCGTCCGCCGCACGGCGTCAGCGATCGTGATGCCGGCGCGGGCGATCACCGCGAAATGACACGCATCGAGAATGGCGGGAAAATCGTACCACGTGGCAATTTCCGCAAACGCGTCAGAGCCGATGATGAAGAAAAGCTGCGACGGACGGCATCCTTGGCCGTGCAGCTCTCGAAGAGTGAGTGCGGTGTAGGACGGGCCAATCCGGCGCAACTCGATATCCGAGGCACGGTACCCTTCGCGACCGTCGATAGCCAACGCCAGGAGCGCAAAGCGGTGGAACGCAGACGCATGAGGCTCGGCGGGGCGGTGGGGTGGATCGTGTGCGGGAATGAATCGAACTTCGTCGAGCTGCAGGCTTCGGCACGCGGCCGCCGCGGCATCCAAGTGCCCGAGATGTGGGGGATCGAAGGTGCCGCCAAGGAGACCGATGCGCCTCGAGACCGTCATTCGGTACGCGGCGTATGCGATGCGGGCGCCGTGTCCTTCTCCTCGTCATCCACAGGTCGCACGGCCGCGACTTCTCGCCAGGCCGCCTCGAGCAGTCGATCGACTCCCTCGCCGCTGGCGCTCGAGAGGCGGTGGAGCGGCACTCCGCGCTCGGCCACGTGGCGCTCCAATCGCGCAAGACGGTCGGGATCGTCGAGCGCGTCGACCTTGCTCGCGGCGACAATGTGCGGTTTGGCGGCGAGCTTTGCGTCGAAGAACTGCAGCTCGCGCGTCACCGTATCGAAATCAGCGATCGGATCGCGCCCCGACGCGCCCGACACGTCCACGAGGTGAATGAGCACCTTGGTCCGTTCGAGGTGGCGCAGGAACTGGTGGCCGAGGCCGTGTCCCTCGTGAGCACCTTCGATGAGTCCCGGGACATCAGCGATGACGAAGCTTCGAGCATCGCTCAGTGTCACGACGCCAAGATTCGGCGCGAGCGTCGTGAAGGGGTAGTCGGCAATTTTCGGACGCGCGGCAGACACCCGGGCGATAAATGTGGATTTGCCCGCGTTCGGGAAACCCACGAGGCCCACGTCCGCGAGCAGCTTCAGCTGCAGTTGCAGAGAGCGTTCCTCGCCGGGCTCACCCGGCTGCACCTTCCGCGGAGCGCGATTGGTGGAGGTGGCGAACCGCGCATTGCCGAGCCCGCCGCGGCCGCCTTTCGCAAGGAGCACCCGCTGGCCGTCTTCCGCGAGATCGACGATCAACTCGACGTCGCCCGTCTCGGGATCCTTCGCGTAGACGAGCGTCCCGATCGGCACCTCGATCTCGAGGTCGTCGCCCGATTGACCGGTGCGGTTCGCGCCTTGACCGCCCTGGCCGCGGCGCGCCTCGAACTCGGGATGGTACCTGAAGTCGACGAGGGTGTTCTTGCGGGGAGAGGCAACAATGAAGACGGAGCCACCGGCGCCGCCGTCGCCGCCGTCAGGACCGCCACGTGGAACAAACTTTTCGCGCCGGAAGCTGAGACATCCACTGCCGCCATCGCCGGCGTGGACGTGGATGTCAACTTCGTCGACGAACACGTTTTAAGTATAGGGCTACAGGCTGCGGACGACAGGCTGCAGGCCAGGAGTCGGTAGCCCGCAGCCCGTCGCCGACGAGGTGGCGTTACTCAACCGGCAGGATGCTGATGCGGCGGCCGCGCGCGCCATGGTCTTCGAAGCGCACTTTGCCGTTGATCTTCGCGAAGAGTGTGTCGTCCTTGCCGAGGCCGACGTTCAGCCCCGGAGTGAAACGGCGTCCCCGCTGCCGGACGAGGATCGACCCGCCCGTCACGACATTGCCGTCATGCTGCTTCACGCCAAGGCGCTGCGAGTTGCTGTCCCGGCCGTTTCTGGAGCTGCCCTGCCCTTTTTTATGAGCCATACCTGAATCCTGTTGGCTGATGGCTTCAGGCTTAAGCAAATTCCATAAGCCCTAAGCCTTGAGCTCTACGTCTGTATCTCCGTAATCCGCACGCGGACGAACACGCTGCGATGGCCGCGTGTCTTGCGGAACCCCTTCCGGCGCTTCTTCTTGAAGACGCGGAGCTTGGGGCCTCGAGCCTCCCCGTCGACTACGCCGATGACCCTCGCATTGGCGACGAACGGGGCACCCGCGACGATGTCGCCGGCGTCCTTTTCCACGAGCAGGACCTGATCGAAGGTCATCTCACTCCCGCGATCACCGGGAACGCCGTCGACCTCGACCACGGCGCCCGGAGAGACTTTGAGCTGGCGGCCTCGAGCCTGAATGATGGCGTACACGTGTGTATCCTCGAATGGAGCGGGCCAGAGCGACCCGAACAAAGGTACCAGGCTAACAGATGGACTTGGCCCAGTCAAAGGACGCGCAGCGTACATGGTGGTGCAGCGCTTTTAGCGCTGCTGGCCTAAGCAGCCCTAAAAAGGGCTGCTCCACCTGCGTGCGCGTGTCGGCTACTTGAGCAGGATCCGTGTGCCGCGGATCTTCTGGCTGCTCAGGGTGTTGAGGAAGCTCGGCATCAGCCGCTCCATGAGCTCGAAGTAGGAGGACAGGGCTGGAGTCGTCTGGTTGGCGTTGTACAGGACCTCCTCGCGGAAGGTCTCGGAATACAGCGTGGCGCCCGTTCGACCGTCAATGAAGATGAACTTCGGTTTGAGCACGAAGCCCTTCCGCTCCTGATACGTGCGGATGGGCATGACGCGGCGGCGGCCGAAGGAGTCGTACACCTCTTCCTCGCGCTGCACGAACCCGGAACGCTGGTGAGGCATGAACATCACCGTGCCCGTCACAATCAGCGGGCTCTGATACTCCTCGCCGATCCGCTTCCAATAGTCGACGTCCGCGAAAATGTGCTCGTGCGGCTCGAGATCTTTCTCGTCCTTGATTGCTGTCTCGTCGGCAGGCGGATCCTCTACCTTCCCTGGAGCCGACGCATCGACTGCGGCCGCGGGATCCGTTGGGCGCGATTGCAGCGACACTTCCATGAGCGGCAGGACATCGGCGTCGATCACTCGGAGATCCGACTTGTTTCGAAGCTGGCTGCGAAGCAGCCGGACGGTTTCGACGTTCGCGTCGACATCCTCGCTCCCGCCTGCCAAAAAACCGGCCACGAGCACCCGTTGAAAGGCCGACACATCAAGCTTCGGACGGATGGGTGTCTCGATCGGGATCTCGTAGAAGTTCGAGCAGCCGGCGGTCACAAAGACCGCGAGCACGCTAGCGATCGTCGCTGCCAGTCGCGCGGTCATTGATTTCCTTAAAGAGCTCGTAGTTTTGCTTGATGATGGCGTTGGCTGGCTCGAGCTCGAGCGCCTTTTCGTACGCCTGGCGCGCTTTGTCGAACTCGCCTTCGTGCTCGTACGCGATCGCCAGGTCGTTATAGGCTTCCGCGTAGGTCGGATCGAGTTCGACCGCGCGCTGCCAGCGATAAATCGCCTCACGCCAAAGGCCGCGGGAGGCCACCGCGATGCCGAACTCGACCTGTTGCTTGGCAGCGTCCCGCGCATCGGCCGCCTGCGGCGCGCTGCCGGCGAACGGGAGCAGCAGAAGCACGAGAGCGGCAGTGGTGCGCATGTGGAACAAGCTCTGGGGAACTATAGTCATCGCTCACGCGGCGGTGCAAGCAAATTACCGCGAAAATCTGGCAAATTTATGAGCAAGGCGTGTGCCACGGCGCGCCCCCCGAATCGTTGATGAATCTGGATTTCGAGCACGTTCCGTTCAGTCGTGTTTTCGTCAATCGTCCTTCACTCGTTGCAGCCCCGGAGAACAGCCGTCTATAATCAGGACGGTCGGGTGCGGGAGCTGTACATGACACCCGATCACGCCATCTCCCTCTCGCTTCTCCCTGCCCTCTCCCGCATTGGCCTGGCAGATCGCCTCCGTGCCGACGACCCACACCTGATCGAACAGGCCGAAGCCGGACTGACTGCCGCCCGGGCGAGACGTGCCGCAGCCACTCGCGACGGGATCCACGTCGTGGCGTGGAACGAGGCCCATTACCCGGCCGCGCTGTTGACGCTTCCGGATTTCCCTCCGGCACTCTGGTTTCGCGGTGCGCTCGACACGCTCGATCGCCCGGCAGTCGCCATTGTGGGCTCGAGAGCAGCGACGCCCGTTGCGCTGGAAACGGCCACGCGTCTGGCTGAGGGCCTGGCGAGGCGGGGCATCGTGGTCGTCAGCGGACTGGCACGCGGCGTTGACAGCGCAGCCCATCGTGGGGCCCTCGAAGCGGGAAGGACCGTGGCGGTGCTGGGCTCCGGCCCTGATGTCATCTATCCGCACGAACATCGCGCGCTGGCGCGGCGCATTGTCGAGTGCGGCGTTGTCATCAGCGAATACCCGCCTGGAACGCCGCCCGCGCCGTTTCATTTCCCACAGCGCAATCGCGTGATCAGCGGCGCCTCGCTGGCGGTTGTCGTTGTGGAAGCGGCCGCGGGGAGCGGCTCGCTGATTACCGCGTCGTGCGCTCTGGAGCAAGGCCGCGACGTCATGGCCGTGCCGGGCAACGTGCTCAGCGGCAGAAACCGTGGCGCCCATGCCCTGATCCGGGACGGCGCAAAGATTGTCGAGAGTGCGGACGATATTCTGGAGGGTCTGGGCCTCGATCCCTTGGGAGACACCGACGGCAGGTCCACTGCAACTGGTTCGCAGACAACGGGTTCGGCTGATCCGGTGCTGCGAGCGATGACCCCGGGGCAGCCCTATGATCTGGACGCGCTGAGCGGCGCCTGCGGGCTTGATAGCGCGCGGCTCTTGCCTCGACTGATGGACTTCGAACTGCGCCAACTGGTCCGCCGCGTTGGTGGGGGCCGTTTCATGCGTCCGGCGTGAACGTGCTATTAGTGGAGGACTTTGGGCTACCGGCTGCGGGCTACCGACTGCGGGCCGTACCGGAAGTCTGAAGCCTGTCGTCCGAAGCCTTATGTCTAAACCACTGGTGATCGTCGAGTCGCCTGCCAAAGCCAAGACGCTTGGTCGCTTCCTCGGCGACAAATACCGAGTCGAGGCAAGCTACGGCCACATTCGCGACCTGCCGGAATCCGCGGCCGAAGTGCCGAAGGAGATCAAGCAGAAGGAGTGGGGCCGCCTCGGCGTCGATGTCGACAGCGACTTCACGCCCCACTACGTGATTCCCCACGACAAGAAGAAGCAGGTGGCCTTTCTCAAGACCGCGGCGAAGGACGCGTCGGAGCTCCTGCTGGCCACGGACCCCGACCGAGAAGGGGAGTCGATCAGCTGGCACCTGGCGCAGGTGCTCAAGCCCAAGGTGCCGGTCCGGCGCATCGTCTTCCACGAGATCACCGAAGAGGCGGTCAGAGAGGCGCTCGCGCATCCGTCCGAGGTGAACGAGAACCTCGTGCGTGCGCAGGAAAGCCGCCGCATTCTCGACCGCCTGTACGGCTACACGCTCTCGCCGGTGCTGTGGAAGAAGGTGCAGACCGGCCTTAGCGCGGGGCGGGTGCAGAGCGTGGCGGTCCGGTTGATCGTTGAGCGCGAAGAAGAGCGCCGCGCGTTCAGGACGGGCGTCTACTGGGATCTCCGTGCACGATTGAAGGGCGAGGGTCGTGAATTCTTTGCGACGCTCGCGCGCGTGAACGACGACCGCATCGCGGCCGGCAAGGACTTCGATCCGCAGACCGGGACGCTGAAGAACGACAAGGTCCGGCTGCTCGACGAAGGCACCACCACGCGGCTGCTCGATGCGCTGCGCGTCAACGTGCCCTGGACGGTCACCGCGGTCGATCAGAAACCGGGCTTCGAGTACCCGGCGCCGCCGTTCACCACTTCCACGCTAACGCAGGAAGCCAGCCGCAAGCTCGGGTTCTCCACCGAGCGCACGATGCAGATTGCCCAGCGGCTGTTCCAGGGCGTCGAGGTCGGGGGCGGCGACATCGAGGGCCTCATCACTTACCACCGCACGGACTCCACGACGCTGAGCGACAAGGCGCTGCACGAGTCGGCGCGCGTGATCAAGGCGATGTTCGGCGACGAGTACTACGAGGCTCCGCGTCGCTATCAGACCAAAGTGAAGAACGCACAGGAAGCGCACGAAGCGATCCGGCCGACCGACTTCCGGCTCGCGCCCAGCCAGCTCGAGTCGATCCTCGACGGCGACGACCTCAAGGTCTACGAGCTGATCTGGAAGCGCACAATGGCCTCGCAGATGGTCGATGCGCGCGTCCTGCGCACCTCGCTCGAGATCACGGCGAAGGGCCCTGACGGCGAGAATGCGATCTTGACCGCGAGCGGCAAGGCGATCGAGTTCGCCGGGTTCCGGCGCGCGTATGTCGAGGGCAGCGACGACCCGGCGGCCGAGCTCGAAGATCAGGAAGCCGTACTGCCCAAGTCCTCGGTGGGCGATCGCATCGCGTTCGAAGGCACCGCGATCGCGCTGCTGGACGTCGAGCCGAAACGCCACGAGACCAGCCCTCCCGCACGCTTTACCGAAGCGTCGTTGATCAAAGAGCTCGAGCGGCTGGGAATCGGACGCCCGTCGACGTATGCGCCAACAATTGCGACCATCGTGCGGCGCGGGTACGTCTTCCGCCAGGGACGCGCGCTCGTGCCGAGCTTCACGGCGTTTGCGGTGACGAAGCTGCTGCGGGAGCACTTCGGCGATTTCGTCGACGCCGGCTTCACCGCGGAGATGGAAGAAGACCTCGACGAAATCTCGCGCGGCGAGCGCGAGTGGCTCCATTTCATCCGCGAGTTCTATCACGGCGACAAGAAGCACCGGGGACTGCTGCCGGCAGTGGCGAAGGAGCAGGAGATCGATTACCCGGTACTGGAAATGGGAACGGATCCCGAGAGCGGCGAGCCGGTGCGCGTGCGCATCGGACGATTCGGCCCCTTTGTGCAGGTGGGCGAAGGCGGCCCCGGGCGGACCGCATCGCTTCCGCCGGAGATTCCCCCCGCCGACTTGAAGCTCGAAAGAGCTCTCGAGCTCGTGCGCGTCAAAGCCGAAGGGCCGCGCACCCTCGGAGTCGATCCTGCGACCGCCCAGAACGTGTACGTGATGAATGGCCGCTTTGGCGCCTACGTGCAGCTTGGCGAGACGCCGGAGGACAGGAAGGCGGAGAAGCCGAAGCGCTCGTCGCTGCAGGGGGGAATGACGGAGTCGACCGTCACACTGGAGGAGGCCCTGAAGCTGCTGTCCCTCCCGCGCATCGTCGGTCTGCACCCCGATGACAACGAGCCGATCGTCACCAACTTTGGACGCTTCGGCCCGTACGTCAAGCACAACGACGAGTTCCGGTCGCTCGAGTCGGAAGACGATGTGTTCGACATCTCGTTCGATGCCGCCCTGGCGCTGATGCGCGCGCCAAAGCAATCGCGCCGCCGCCAGGCGGCGCAGAAGAAAGTGCTGCGGGAGCTGAATGAGGGCGGCGTGGCGCTAAAACTGCTGGAGGGTCGCTACGGACCGTATGTGACGGACGGGACCACGAATGCCTCCATTCCCAAAGGCCTCGATCCTGCCGCGATCACCATGGCGCAGGCGCAGGAGCTCCTCGCTGCACGGCGCGACGCCGCGCCGTCGCCACGAAAGGCACCCGGTCGGCGGAAGCCCGTCTCCGCGAAAGCGACAACGCGGACGCGCTCGAGAAAAGCGGCGAGCGCGTGAATGGGCCGGCTTTAGCCGGCCCGACCAATCATGATCCACATCATCGGGGGCGGCCTGGCGGGCAGCGAAACGGCGTGGCAAGCC
>ORMF011859121.1_pt1 | contig 16427 bp, 21 predicted proteins | sample 1779871 | NCBI WGS metagenome assembly ORMF01 (sample SAMEA104232316, study PRJEB22302) | groundwater metagenome | biome: forest; feature: aquifer; material: groundwater | place: USA | collected 2011-08-07 | depth 5.4 m
CGTCCAGGTCGCCGCTGGCGAAGATCGTGACATGCCTGAGGCCGGCCGCATCCAGTATCTGCCGCACCCGGTGCGCGTGATCGGAGAGATTGCCGGAATCGATGCGCACGCCCCTGATGCGGATGCCGTCGCGTTCCAGTTGCGGCGCAAGCGCCACCACCTTGCGCGCGGCGGCTTCGGTGTCATAGGTGTCGATCAGCAGCACGACGTTGTCCGGCTGGGCATGGGCGAAATGCTCGAAGGCGAGCGTCTCGCCCTCGTGGGCCGGCACGAAAGAATGCGCCAGCTTCCAACGCAGCATCATCGCCTCGCAGTAGTTTTGCAACACCCAGTTAGCCCTTGATGCAGATCAGCGGTACTACCCGCGCCACCTTGCGCGCCAAACCGGCATGGTCGGACGCATCGACCACTTCGCTGACATCCTTGTACGCGCCCGGCGCTTCTTCGGCAACCCCGCGCAACGAGGGGCTGCGGATCAGGATGCCGCGCCCGGCGAGATCGTCGACCACGTTGCGCCCGCTCCAGTTGCGCAACGCCTGATGGCGGCTCATCGCGCGCCCCGCGCCGTGGCATGCGGAGCCGTACGCGAGCTGCATGCCCCGCTCTGTCCCGGCCAGAATATAAGAAGAGGTTCCCATGCTGCCCCCGATCAGCACCGGCTGCCCGGCATCGCGCAACTCGCGCGGAAGATCGGGATGTCCCGGCCCGAAGGCGCGCGTGGCGCCCTTGCGGTGCACGTGGAGTTTTTTCATGCGCCCGTCCACCTCGTGTTCCTCCACCTTGCAGGTGTTGTGCGACACGTCATACAGAAGCGGCAGGCGCGCCTGCGGCAGAACCTCCGAGAACACCTGGCGCGTGAGGTGGGTGAGTATCTGGCGGTTGGCCAGTGCGCAATTGATCGCCGCGCGCATCGCGCCGAGATATTCCTGGCCGAGCGGCGAAGCTATCGGCGCGCAGGCCAGCTCGCGGTCGGGTAAATCAATGCCGTAATTTGCGGCGGCCATCACCATGCGCTTCAGGAATTCGGTGCCGACCTGGTGGCCGAGCCCGCGCGAGCCGCAATGGATGCTGACCACGATATCGCCTTGCTTCACGCCGAACGCCGCGGCGATCTCCGGCGCATACACCTCAGTCACCTGCTGGATTTCAAGGTAATGGTTGCCGGAGCCGAGCGTGCCCATCTCGTCGCGCTGGCGCTTCTTGGCCAGATCGGAAACCTGCGCCGGGTCGGCGCCGCGCATGCAGCCGCCTTCCTCGATGCGCTCCAGATCGGCCGCCGTGCCGAAGCCGCGCTCCACCGCCCAGCGCGCTCCGCCGCGCAGCATCTTGTCCATCTCCGCGCCTTTCAGCCGGATCGCGCCGGTGCTGCCCATGCCCGCGGGAATATTGTTGAACAACGCATCCGCGAGCCGCACTTTGACCGCTTCGATGTCTTCGATGCGCAGGCCGGTGTGCAGCGTGCGCACGCCGCAGGAAATGTCGAAGCCCACCCCGCCCGCCGACACCACGCCGCCCGCGCCGGCATCGAACGCCGCCACGCCGCCGATGGGAAAGCCGTAGCCCCAGTGGGCGTCCGGCATCGCAAAGGATGCCTTGACGATGCCCGGCAGCATGGCCACATTGGTGACCTGTTCATACACCTTGGCATCCATCTCGCGCAGCAGCGCCTCGCTGGCGAAGATCACGCCGGGCACGCGCATCTTGCCGAACGGCTTGATGTGCCATTCGAATTCGGATTTGCGTTCAAACAGCGCGAGGTCCATGGCGTTCCTCCGTCATCAGATTTCGTAGCCCGGACGCAGCCCTTCGACGTGCTCAGGACAGGCTTCGCGGAATCCGGGAGCTTTGACATTCCCCGGATTACACTGCGTTTCATCCGGGCTGCATGTCTATACATCCACCACGCACTGGGCGAGCCAGCTGCCATCGGGCTGCTGCATCACCTTCAGCGCGGTATAGGTCGCGCCTTTCACCTCGACGGCAGGTCGGTGGCGGGCCGCTTCCAGCGCTTCCCCCCACGCCTGCGCGCTGAGGCGGCTTCCTTCCACATGCACTTCAAAACGGCTGAACAACATGTTGCGCGTCGCCATCTCGTAAATCAACCGGTTCAGCCAGTCCACCAGCAGCAGCTCGGCATCGGGCGCCTCGCAGGAAAGCCTGATCATCTCCTTTGGCGCCACATCCGCCGGGTCGGTGATCACCGCAGTCAGCGCCAGCGCGGCCTGCTCGAAAGCCTCATCCAGCGTCGCGCCCAGGCCGCGCACGCCGATATCGGCCTGATGCGGAAAGTGCTCCCAGCGTGCAGCGAAAGCCATAACGCATCCAATCTAAAAAAGATTTTGTAGCGGGCCCTGCGTGTGTTGTTGGGGCTTTAGCCCCTTACAACCACGGCGTACCTCTTGCGGGTGCTGCCCGCGATCAAAAAAATATCGCGGGCATGGCCCGCTCCTACATTTCAAATTCAAAGATTCCTCAGAGCACCTTGCCGCCAAATGCCGCTGCCACTTCGGCACGCAGCAACGCCTTGTCCTCGCCCGTATAGCGCGGCGAGAAATGCAGCGGAATGACGCAGCCAACACCCGCGGCACGGGCGATTTCGCCTGCCTGGCGCGCGGTGAGGTGGAACTTGCGCTGCCCGTGTTCGGCATCGCGCTCCATGAAAGCCGCCTCGATATACAGCAGGTCGGCATTGCGCGTCAGTTCGACTATGTGCGCCACGTTGTCCTCACACCATCCGACATCGGTGACGTAGGCGATTTTCTGGCCGCGCACGATGTGCAGCGCGGACTTCAATTCGGACAGCGGCAACATCCGTTCCTGCGGTGCCCCGCCTTCACGCCAGGCCACGCGCATCTGCCACTCGTCCGGTTCGTTGCGCAGCACCGCCTGCTTCAGGTCGCGCAGCCATGCACCCAGCGGCAGGCCCATCTCCTGCAGGCGGTTCTTCCATACATTGACGTGTGCCTGCTCCTGCAGCGCATAAGCCAGACATGGAATGCCGCCATGATCGAGCAGGACGCAGCGCACCTGCACGGCCGGCTCGCGCAGTAATATATTCTCCGGGCAGGCCACAGTTTCCTCGCCTTCCCGGCGAAACTCCCTCTGGCAGCGGAAGCTGGCGCGATGTCCTGCCCCTTTGCCATCCACCTCGGTGACGCGCAGGGTAAAGTCGGATGCATAGTTGTGCACCAGATTCCAAGTGTAAGCGCGCAGCTTGTGCTCCACCTGCGCCAGAAAACCGGGCGGGCCGAACAGGTGCAAATCCCTGTCCCGCCCCAGCAGAATGCGCAGCAGCCAATCGAATCCCATGAAGTGGTCCATGTGGGCATGGGTAATGAATGCATGGCTGATGCGCATCATTTTGCGCGGCGGCAGCGCCCGGATGTCGCCCAGATCAAACAACAGGGCGCGCCGTTCGAACATGCAGTCGACAAACAGCACGGGGTCGCCCGCAGAGCCGTTTACCAGATCAGGGCGAAAGATCGGGCGCACGGGAGCCTCTAAAAATCCACATTTCATCCCAACTGATGAGGCTACTAGCCATTCCACTAAGTTGCCAAAAAACAGCAACCAAGTGGCTGGTTATGCTGCGTTGCGAAAAAAATTTCTTGCTTACATATTGAACATATGCGGCGCGGCGAAATTTTTCCCGCGCCTTGCATTTGGGCGAACTCTGAATTTTTAGAGGTTCCCGCATGTCATTATGGTTTGCTCGCTACAGCATCACCGGCTTATCCGGTATTTCATTGGGCTTGCCGCTGCGCGGTGGAAAGTGGCGCGACAGATGTTCACCCACGGCGCGGATGCCGGCGAGTACGCCTGCCTCAAAACGGCCTTCGCGGAACGCTGCTTCCATCTCGCGGCAAATCGTTTCCCATATTTCCGTGCCGAGCCTGACATGTATGCCGCGGTCGGCGACGATCTCGACATCGCGGTCCGCCAGCAGCAGATAAATCAGCACGCCGTTGTTGTGTTCGGTATCCCAGACGCGCAACCTGGAAAAAACTTCCAGGGCGCGTTGCTGCGCCGTCTGGCTGGCCAGCAGCGGCGCCAGTTCCAGCGCGGCCTCCACCGCGAAGCGAATCTGCCCGTTGTGTCTTGCCTCGGTTTCGCGGATCGCGCGCTCGATCGCATCCAGCGTGCGCGGCGGGAAGGCGCGCCGCACCGCCGCACGCCCACTCGATAGATGCCGCATGATGCGTTTCAAGTTCATGTCACCATCTCCCTGAAGCGCCCCCGCCTCCGAAGCCCCCGCCGCCGCCGCTGAAACCTCCGCCCCCGAAGCCGCCCCCACTGGTTCCACCAAATCCACCGCCATAGCCGCCAAAGCCGCGCCCTGATCCACCCAGCAGCACGAACACGAATGCCATCAGCCCGACCAGCAGTGCGATCAGCAACGGCGCGACCATCACCCAGGCCAGCACCCCCAGCGCCCCGCCCATCAGCACGGCGGCGGGAAAACGCCCGAGCAGCGCGCGCAACATGCCGCCCACGACCACCACCAGCCCGAAGGCGATAAATAACAACGACTCAATATTAAATTTTCCGCTCGCGGCGGCACGCCGTGGCGGGGGCAAGGATTCGCCCTCGATCCCCTGCATCATCGCCGCTGTGCCGGACTCGATGCCGGAATAAAACTCGCCGCGCTTGAAACGCGGCACGATGATCTCATCAACGATACGGTGTGCTGTGGCGTCGTTCAGCACACCTTCCAGACCGTATCCCACCTCGATGCGCAGGGTGCGGTCATCCTTGGCGACGAGCAGCAGCGCGCCGTCGTCCACGCCCTTGCGCCCCAGCTTCCACGCCTCGACCACGCGGATGCCGAATTGCTCGATGGTTTCCGGCTGCGTGGTCGGCACGATCAGCACCGCGAGCTGTGCGCCCTTCTTTGCCTCAAATGCGGCGAGACGGGATTCCAGTGTTTGGGTCTGTTGTGCATCCAGTGTGGCGGTGAGGTCGGTGATGCGATGCGTGAGCGGCGGCACGGCAACTTCGGCTTGCGCCGCCCCGCTCAGCAGCAGCGCAAGCAAAAAAACCTGCGCTATTGTTTTCAGGAAACGCTGAACAAGTATGTCATCGCGAGGAGCGGCCTTTAGCCGCGAGCACAGCGTGGCGAGACGTGGCAATCCACGACTATGTGATCTTTGAGACTTTCTGGATTGCTTCGCTGCGCTCGCAATGACGGTCTTTGACTTGTTCAGAGCTTCCTTCATTTATTTTGCCGGTGCGGCAGCCTTGGGCGCGGCAAAATCCACCGTCGGCGCGTGGGAGATTTCCTTCTCGTTTTCCACCGTGAAGGACGGCTTCACGCTGTAGCCGAACAGCATCGCGGTCAGGTTGCTCGGGAAGGAACGCACCGTTACGTTGTATTCCTGCACTGCCTTGATGTAGCGGTTGCGCGCCACGGTGATGCGGTTTTCGGTGCCTTCCAGTTGCGCCTGCAAGTCGCGGAAGTTTGCGTCGGATTTCAGTTGCGGATAATTCTCCGCCACCACCAGCAGGCGGCTCAGAGCCGAAGACAATTCGCCCTGTGCGGCCTGGAACTTGGCGAAGGCCTGTGCATCGTTGATCAGTGCAGGCGTGGCCTGAATGCTGCCCACCCTGGCGCGCGCTTCGGTGACACCGAGCAGCACGGCCTGCTCCTGCGCGGCAAATCCCTTGACGGTATTCACCAGATTGGGGATCAGATCGGCACGGCGCTGGTACTGGTTCAGCACCTCGGCCCAGCTCGACTTGATCTGCTCATCGGTGGTTTGAAATGTGTTGTAACCGCAGCCACTCAACAGCAAGGCCAGCAAAATTATCCATAGGGTACGCATCGTTGGTTCCTCCGCTTGGATGTCAATAAACGCGCGGAAACTATAGCACTAAACCGATAAAAAAGCGGTTGGCTCTTGTAGGAGCGGGCCATGTCCGCGAGCCTCTTGATCGCGGGCATGGCCCGCTCCTACATTTGAATTTCAACCAAACTTCTTCACGCCAGCTTTCTTTGCAGCCTTCTGCAAATCTTCGTCGAGCGTGGCCAGCGGCAAGCCCAGCCTTAAGGCCAGTTCAAGGTAAGATGCATCGTAAGCGGATAGTCTGTAGCGCCGCGCCAGTTGAAGAGTGTCGGACAGCGCATGCGGGAATGTGGCCGCGTCCACCTCAATATCCACACCTTCCAGCATCTCAAGAAATGCCCCGCTCCGCGCTTCTGTCACCAAGGCTTTAGCTTCTGCCTTGGCAATGACGTTCGCCACCTCCAGTCCCCAAGTCACGGGTACATGTGCGCTGGCCTTTTTCATCGCATCGAGCACTTTGCCGGCATAGGCAAGTTCTTGCGGTTTGCTGTCACCAAAGAACCAGCGCATGACCACCGAGTTGTCGAGGACAAAGCTCACGCGCGCCCCTCCTCGATGAGTTCCCTGATATTTACACCGCGCACCGGTTCGGCCAGCATGAATGCCTTGAGCTTTTCCGCTGCCGCAACTTTGTCCTTCGCCCTTGCACCCGCGCTGGGCACCAAATCCGCAATGGCTTCGCCGCGGTTGGTGATGGTAAAGCTCTTGCCGGATTTGACCTGCCGCAGCAATTCGGGGAGCTTGGTTTTCGCCTCATACGAACCGATCTCGATCTTCATGGCTTTCTCCTGCAATGCGATTTGAATGCAGACCAGTATATAGACCAGTCTATCAGAAATCAATAAGATGCTTTTCGGCCTGGAGGTTCAGAACAGTTGTTATGCCTCATACCGCCTGCCCGGCGGCATAACCGGACGACCACGCCCACTGCAAGTTGTAGCCGCCGAGCTGGCCGGTGACGTCCACCACTTCGCCGATGAAATACAGGCCGGGCACATCCTTGCATTCCATGGTTTTCGACGACAAGGCGCGGGTATCCCCCCCGCCGCAGGTCACTTCGGCCTTGGAGTAGCCGAGCGTCCCGCTCGGAGTGATCTGCCAGCCGTGCAGCCGCGCAGCAATCGCTGCGAGTTCCTTGTCCGCGTACTGGTTGAGCGGTTTGTTTTCTGCAAACTGCGCACACCACACATCGGCAAAACGCCTGGGCAAGTATTGCGCGAGGAAATTGCCGAGCAGCATGCGGCTGCCGCGCTGCTGCACAAACAATTCCGCCATGTCGCTATCCGGCAGCAGGTTGATGTGCAGCGGCTGGCCCGGCTCCCAGTAGGACGAGATTTGCAGGATGGCCGGGCCGCTCAATCCGCGATGGGTGAACAGAATGCTCTCCCGAAATAATTGTTTGCCGTAACTCACAACCGCATCGAGCGAAATACCGGCAAGGCCGGCATAGGGCTTCCAGTCGTTCGGCGCGAAACTCAGCGGCACCAGGCCGGGCTTGAGCCTGGTCATGGGAATGCCGAATTGCTCAGCGACGTGGTAGCCAAATGGGGTCGCGCCGATCCTGGGGATGGACAGGCCGCCGGTGGCGACCACCAGTGACTCGGCATCGAATTCGCCGCGCGAGGTGCTGACTTGAAATCTTCCCCTCTCCCCCCACCCCTCTCCCACATGCGGGCGAGGGGAGTATTTGATTTCGCCGATCTCGCACGGCATGCACCAGCGCACTCCCGCCGCATCGCATTCGCTCTTCAGCATTCCGATAATCGCTTCCGCGCCGTCATCGCAGAACAATTGCCCCTGTGTCTTTTCGTGATAGCCGATGCCGTGCTTTTGCAGCAGCGCAATGAAATGTTGCGGCGTGTAGCGCGCCAATGCGGAGCGGCAGAAATGCGGGTTCTGGGACAGGTAGTTTTCCGGTCTGGCGTTCAGGTTGGTGAAGTTGCAGCGGCCGCCACCGGAGATGCGAATTTTCTCCGCCAGGTTTTTTGCATGGTCGAGCAGCAGCACGGAGCGGCCGCGGCGCGCGGCCTCGATGCCGCACATCATGCCGGCCGCGCCGGCGCCGACAATCAGCACATCCACATTCGATGCGCTATCTTGTTCCGGCACCAGTTGCCTCAGCGCGCATATTTATGCACAAACGCATTCAAGGTATCGCGGTATTCCACCCACGCGATGCCGCCGTTGTTGCTGTGCTCGCCGCCTTCGATGAGTTGCAGGGATTTCGGTTGCGGCGCCCTGTCGAAAAGCTGCTGGCTCATCTGATAGGGCACTTTCTTGTCCCAGGTGCCGTGAATGAACAGCACCGGAATTTTCAGCTTGCCGACCTTGTCCAGCGAGTCGAAGCGCTGGTTCAGTATCCGGTCCACCGGCAGATAGCTGTAGTCGCGCTCGACCATGTCAAGCATGGATGTGAAACCGCTCTCGGCAATCAAGCCTGCCGCTTCGGGATGGCGCACGGCCAGATCTATGCCTATCGCCGCGCCCAGCGAATGGCCGTAGATGAAAGTCTGCTGCGGCGCCATCGCGCGCTGCTTGATGAGGTAATTCCATGCAGCCTCGGCGTCCTCATACACCTTGGCCTCGGACGGTTCGCCGCCGCTGCTTTTGCCATAGCCGCGATAATCCACCAGCAGCACGTTGAGCCCCAGTCGATGCAGCCGCACGGCCTGCTCGATGTTGTGGCTGATGTTGCGGGAATTGCCGTGCAGGTAGAGCACGGTAGGGACACGAGACTGAACCGCCGCTATCCACCAGCCATGCAGCTCGCCCTGCTCCGCGCCGCTGCCGGATGGAATACGAACTTCCTCGTAACGCATGCCTATCCTGTCCGGGGTAGTCTGCAGCAACGGCTCCGGCTCGAAAATATGCTGCCGTTGCGTGCTCCACATGCGAACACAGGCGATCAGGTACAGCAGCGGGATAACACTCAACAGCAGCAGGAGCCGCTTGGCTAATTTGCGCACTATGCTTGCGACTCCATTTGTTTCCACAGGCAGGCGCCCTTGCTTGCCTTGTCGATGTCCGCCAACTGCTGCGCGTGTTGCGCCAACTCCTCTTCCGTTGCCAGCAGCACACGCACCGCCATGCGCGGCATAGTGCCAAACAACGCAGCGGCCTGCTCTTCCCGTTCGTCGCACCCGTCGCCAAGCAGGCTGTCCTGCCCGCGCGTCATCGCCAGATAGACTTCGGCCAGCAGTTCGGTATCGAGCAGCGCGCCGTGCATGGTGCGGTGCGAGTTGTCGACCTGGTAGCGGTCGCACAAGGCGTTCAGGTTGTTTTTCTTGCCCGGATGCAGGTCTTTCGCAAGCTTCAGGGTATCAACCACGCTGGGGCAATGCTCGCCCAATGCAGGCAATCCGGCCAGTTCCAGTTCCTTGTTGAGGAAGCCGACATCGAACGGCGCGTTGTGGATGATGAGCTCCGCACCACTGATGAATTCGAGCAGCGCCGGCGCGATTTCCACGAACTTCGGTTCGCCCTGCAAGCGCTCCAGCGTAAGGCCATGCACTTCCGCCGCGCCCGCGTCAATCTCGCGTTCCGGATTGAGGTAGCGATGGAAGCGCCGCTCGGAAACCTTGCGGTTGCACAACTCGATGGCCGCCAGTTCGATAATGCGGTGCCCCTGCTTGGGGTCGAGGCCGGTGGTTTCGGTGTCCAGTACGATTTGTCTCATGCGCCGCCTCCGGCCAGTAATTTTTCTATGCCGCGATTCGCCAGTTGATCCGCGCGCTCGTTGCCGTCATGCCCGGCATGCCCCTTCCCCCACACCCACTGCACATGGTGTTTGCCTGCCAGTTCGTCCAGCCTGCGCCACAGGTCTTCATTCTTCACCGGCTTCTTGTCGGCAGTTTTCCAGCCGCGCTGTTTCCAGTTGTGCACCCACTCGCTGATGCCCTGCTGCACATATTTCGAGTCGGTATGCAGAACCACGCGGCAGGGGCGCTTCAGCGCCTCCAGTGCGCGGATTGCGCCCGTCAGCTCCATGCGGTTATTGGTGGTGTGCGCCTCGCCGCCGCACAGTTCGCGCTCCTTGCCGCCGGCCTGCAACAGTGCGCCCCAGCCGCCCACGCCGGGATTGCCCTTGCATGCCCCATCGGTAAAAATTTCAACCACATCTTCGCTCATTGGCTATCCCGGCATTGCATAAACATTCAGCCAGATTTTAACCCAGATTATCCCTTAGAGCTTTTGGCCGTTCCTCGAAACTCTGTATATTGTGCACGTCATTGTGTGTAAGCCTTTAGCTGCGAGCGAAGCGCGGCAATCCAGAGGTTTGGGCGGCGCATTGTGTCTGACTGGATTGCCACGGCCCTGCGGGCCTCGCAATGACAAGGCTTATAGGTTTTTCTGATTGTTTGTATCGGCACGCTCATCTGGTTAATGGGTTATCTTGGTTTAACAGATACACGGCTGCTGCATCCTTATGGATTAAAATAGGCAGTCGTTATTCTCAGGCCTGCATTCAGAAAACTATGCCTCACAGTATGGCAGCGCATAATCAAGTTCACCCGCAGCTAAACCCGGCATGATGCTGGTCGCACTGGTGCTGACGGCGGTGGCGGGCTTTGCCGCCGCCTTTATCCTGCCTTGGGCAATCCCGCTGCCTCCGGCTGCCCATATTCATCTCGCCCTCGCGACAGGCATCATGCCGCTGATCTTCGGGGCGATGACCCATTTCGTGCCGGTGCTGACGCGCAGCGCGGCGCCGCACGTTGGCATAAAAACCATCCCGGTGCTCATGCTGGCGGCAGGCGCGCTGGCGGTTTTTTCCTTCGCCGCGGCAAACCAGATTTATTATTTTGCCGCCCTCCTTGCACTCGCCGCGGCTGCGATTTTTTCTGGCTGGATCCTCAGCCGCGCCTCGGGCCCCCTGAACAAGCCTCACCCCTGCCTGCACTGGTATCTCGCTGCGATTGCCTGCCTGATACTGGCGCTGGCTGCGGTGGCGGCCATGGCGCTGTGGCCGGAGCAGCGCCTGGCGCTGAAGCGACTGCACCTGCACCTCAACACACTGGGTTTCGTCGGCCTGACTGCCATTGCCACCCTGCAGGTGCTGCTGCCCACCGCGGTCGGCCGTTTCGATCCGCAGGCAGCAGCCCGGTTGCGCCGGGACTTGAAATGGGCTCTCGGCGGCACGCTGCTGGTCGCAGCCGGCGCCGCATGGCTCAAACCGCTGGCCTGGCTGGGTGCAATGATGTGGGCGGTTCCGCTGCTGCGCTTGGGCAAAGCCTGGCTTGCCCTCTACGCCGGTGAAGTTCTGCGTTGGCACGGTGCCGCGCCTTCTCTCGCCGCAGCGCTGACCGGATTCGCTGCCACCCTGCTGTTCGGTTCGCTGCATGCGGGCGGCATCCTGGATACGACAGGCACCGCCCATGCTTTCATTCTCGCCTTCCTTTTTCCGCTGGTTACCGGCGCGGCAAGCCAATTATTGCCGGTATGGGCCCGGCCCGGCCCGCAAACCGCATGGCATGCGCAAGCCCGGCAAAAACTGGGGCTGGCCGGCGGCATCCGCGGCATGCTGTTTCTCGGCGGCGGCATCCTGCTTGGCTTGGGCTGGCGCGGCGGGTTGTTGCCGGCGATGGCAGGGCTCATCGCATTCCTGGTCCAACTCGCGCTTGCAGCCAGAACAATGGCTGACCGTGATGCAAAATTGAAATAAGGGCACCTCTAAAAATTCTGATTTCGTCATTCCGGCCATCCCTCATCCCAACCTTCTCCCAGAGGGAGAAGGAGCAATTGCCTCCTCTCCCGCGAGCGGGAGAGGATTGAGGAGAGGGGGCCGGAATCCAGTATTTTTAATTGGCTGGACACCGGCCTTCGCCGGTGTGACAAATTTTTAGAGTTACCCTAAATTCAGCACATGCTGCTTCGGTCCTCATCGGGGTTCCGACTTTGTGCGCTGCGACACTTCCCTGTTCAGCTTGGGCGCTGCCGGCAGCAGCTTTCCGACCAGTCCCTCGTTCCATTTTGGCTTGATCGGGCGCATACCGGGCACGCGCTTGATCGCCTGCAATAAATAGGCTCCGCCGCATACGGCCCACCAGCGGTCACCCGCCGGTTCCATGAAGTGAAAACGATTCAACAAGCCCGGATTGGTCAGCGGCGGCGCATAGCAGGCGAAGCGCCCCGCCACCACCTCGAACCCCAGCAGCGCCAGCCAGTCCTTCAGGCGCGGCAAGGCAATAAAATTGCCGCACCATGGGTAGCCCATGCGCGAACCTACCGCACGGCGTATGCCCCACAAACTGCGCGGGTTGAACCCGCTGATAATGAGATGGCCTTCCGGCATCAGCACCCGCTCCACTTCGCGCAGGATCTGGTGCGGGTGCGCATTGAATTCCAGCACATGCGGCAGCAGCACCAGGTCGAGACTGCCGCAGTCGAACGGCAGTTCGCATACCTCCATCCGCACCTGCACCCCCGCTTCCTTGCCCGCCGTTACGTGCAGCGGCATACGGCTGTTGCGCAGGAACTCATGTTCCGGCAGCCCCAGTTGCAGCGCATTGAAGCCAAAAATATCGGCCACACTGCGGTCGAAAAAAGCCTGCTCGCGCGCCAGCAGATATTTCCCCTGCGGCGTGGCGAACCAGTCATTCAGTGTATTAACGGTTGACATGCAGCGCCCGTTTCGCTGAAATGGAATATAGCTCACTCAAATATGACATCGTGCTCGACATCGTTCCCATCCCCGCCTTTCAGGACAACTACATCTGGACACTGCACGACCGGCAACATGCCGTGGTGGTCGATCCGGGTGACGCCGCACCGGTGCATGCCTATCTCGATGCACACCAGCTGAAACTCGCCGCCATCCTGTGCACCCACCATCACGGTGATCACGTCGGCGGCATCTGCGAACTGGCGCAAGTATACAACGTGCCGGTGCATGGGCCACAGCATGAAGATATTCCCTGCATCAGCCACCCGGTCGGCGAAGGCGACGCAGTCACCATTGCGGAACTGGGCATCAGGTTTGAGGTGCTCGACATTCCCGGCCACACGCGCGGGCATATCGCCTATCTGGGCCTGGGGGCGGTGTTCTGCGGTGACACGCTGTTCGGTTGCGGCTGCGGCAGGCTGTTCGAGGGCACGGCGGCGCAGCTGCATCATTCACTGCAACGCCTGGCGCACCTGCCCGGTGACACGCGCGTGTATTGCGCGCATGAATACACCGAGGCCAACATTCGTTTCGCCCTGGCCTGCGAGCCGGGCAATGCGCTGCTCAAACAACGCCAGGCGGATGCACGCGCGCAGCGTGCCGCAGGACAACCCACCCTGCCCTCGACCATCGCGCTGGAAAGAGCCACTAACCCCTTTCTGCGCTGTGCCGAAGCAGAAATCATCCGTAATGCGGAACGCCAGGCCGGTCTCGAGCTCGCATCAGGAAATGAGTTGGCAGTGTTTACCGCACTGCGCGAGTGGAAAAACCATTTCAGTTGATACAGCGCGGTTGCGGCCAACCCCTTTCTGGTTTATCCTGCGCGCCCTTTCGGAGAGGTGGATGAGCGGTTTAAGTCGCACGCCTGGAAAGCGTGTTTGGGATAATATCCCAACGCGGGTTCGAATCCCGCCCTCTCCGCCAATAGCAAAACAAAAACCTGTGCAGCTCAATGCACGGGTTTTTGTTTTTCAAATGCATGGATGGCGTGGCATGGTTGCTCCAAAAATAATGCGACCCGAAGAAGGCTGCGGGTAATTTGAAGAAACACGGCGTGCCGTTCGATGAAGCGGCGAGCTGTTTGCTGGATCCATTGGCGTTGGTACGCGACGACCCAGACGCAGGCAATGAGGTGCGATTAGTTTTGCTGAGGATGAGCCATTCGGGACGGTTATTAACGGTGTGTTACACCTTGCGCGATGAGGAAACGGTTCGTTTGATTTCGGCGCGCAAGGCCACAAAAAAAGAGGTGAGTTATTATGCGCAAGGAATATGATTTTACGGGCGCCAGGCGCGCCAAGGATGTGGCCCATCTGGCCAGGCTGCAAACTGAAATGGCGGGCAAGACTCGCATCACGATGCGAGTGGATAATTCGGTGCTGGCTGCGTTCAAGGCGCGTGCCGAGACCAGCGGCGGTAACTATCAGACCATGATGAATGAGGCGTTGAAACAGTACGCGCTGGGTTTGTCCCTGGCTGATGTGGTACGAGAAACGATCCGCGAGGAAATGCATTCTTCCTGACGGGGTGGCTACATCAGGAAATTGATCAAGAAAACCCATAAAACGCCGCATGCGGAATTGGAAATCGCGATACGGCGAATGAAGGAGGTTAAACATGCTGAAGCACGATGAATTGAGAGCCAGGATGCTGAAAAATCCTGCCGTACGTAAAGAGTACGAACGGCTGGAAAAGGAGGGGTTCGCCTTGCTGGATTTGTTGCTGGTGGCGCGCCATGAAGCAGGCCTGACACAGGCAGAAATAGCCAAGCGGATGGGCACGCAACCACCCGCAAGTGCGCCTCACTGGAAAAAATCAGCGCGTGACGAGTGCTCTTAACGCAAGCAGGTCGCGCTCAACCCATTCTGCATCTGCCGCAAATTTGGCGTCAGACATCCCGATCTGCCGGAACAAGGTGAGCAGCACCTCGGCGCCGTCGCCATTCTGTATGATTCTCAGCGGAACATATATCTCCGGGGCGTTACCCGCATAGACATAGTGATCCATGACGCCAAACGCATTGTGGCCCGTGAACCTTATCCTGACTGACCCTTCAGGACCTTCGGCCTTCCATAACTCTCCATCCCTGGCAAGCGACGATCTGCTGAGGCCGGATGCCCATTTGGGAAAATCTTCGGGCCGCCAAACGGCCTCGTAGACCTCTTTCCAGTTTCGGTTGATCGAGACGCTGATCGTCCGTGACTCAAGCATTGCGTTCTCCTTTCGATGGTGACTGATCGAGCCGAGTGACAGATAGTCTATTTTCCCAGAAGCGGAAGTTCAACGTGAATCGCACAGATGCGGTTAGTCGCCGTGTTAGACGTTCATGGTGCTGGCTTTTTCAGATTAGCCCCCTTCTCGGCCAGAAGTTCGCGCAGTATCGAACGATGGCAATGAGCCTCATTTTCGCAGTAGCAACCGACGGAGAAATTGCTTTGGCGGGACAGCACAGCGAGTAGTTCGATGACGTGGCTGTTTTCGGGAGTGGACATTTCAGCCCGGTATTTCTTCGCGAATGTAGCCCATTGAGCGGACGTCTCGGCCTCATGGGCAAGCTTCATGGTCTCGATGCTCGGAGCCAGGTTGGGGAGCCACACATCGTACCAGTTACGCGATGTGAACTCGGCTTTTGGCACGCCGCGCGGCGGACGGCGGACTGTGCCGAGACGTGTGCCCTCGTCCTTCTCTCTCGGGCTGCCGAGTCTGACAACACGAACGACCATCTCTCGTTCCCCTCTATGATGTCTAACAGTTACTTATTCGGGCACACCGTCACATGCTACTGAAAATATGAAAAGGAGCCAAGCTCAGATTATTCTGGAATTCAAAAACCATTTTGAGCCTTACCCATTTTAGCCTCGTCTGCATATAACAACAGGCGGAAGAATTAACTAGAAACCGTTGCGCGTCCCCTATTGTTACGCCCCAAACCAGAAGTTTGCGAATAGCAGCTTTGACATGCGGTCAGACACACTTGGTTATAGCCTGCCCGGAAGCGGATGCTGAAACTTTGCGTTCAGATCAATTTATTCAAGTCACGCAGTAGCCGAAGAGTAGTGCGAATGGTTAAGTGAACGGTATTGAAATCAGGTCATAACTCCAATTCGCCGAAGTTCGAAGTAGCACCTCGAACAAGCCCTGACATCAGCAAGTGCGTTGTGGGCGTTATCAAAACTTTCCCGAAAAAGCTTCTTGTACAGTTCCTGCAATTTTGGCCACTTATTGCCGTACGAGCCGGGAATCTTGCAGTAATCCGTTGACGATTGCATCGTGCATTTTTTGGGTTTGCCCTCAAGATGGTTGAGGTGGCCCATACGCAAAAACTCGGCGCCGAGTATCTTTTCATCAAACTGCATGTTGTGTGCAATCAAGGTCACGGCCTTGGAAATATCCACCGTGATTTCATCAAGAACGGGCTTCAAGTCAACACCCGACTGGCTGGCAAGCTCGTTGGTTATTCCGTGTATCCTGGCTGCGTCCTCTGGAATCGAAAATCCGTTGGGCTTGATAATATACTCAGCGCTCTTGATTTCATTTCCACTTTTGTCAGTGACCAACCATGCAATCTGCACCAGCCGTGGCCAGTTCTTGATATCCGAAACAGGCGCCTTGTAGTTCTTTGGTATCCCGGTCGTTTCCGTGTCAAAGAACAAATACATGCGGCTCTCCGGCGTTGCCTGGCGAAGAGGTTGCTAGATCGCCGCTTCGTCCGTCTCACCCGTGCGGATGCGGATAACCTGCTCCACCGGGGTGATGAAAATCTTGCCGTCGCCGATCTTGCCGGTGTGCGCCGCCTTGATGATGGCTTCCACGGCGGCATCCAATATGGCTGCGCTCACTACCACCTCAACCTTGATTTTCGGCAGAAAATCCACTACATACTCCGCGCCGCGATACAGCTCGGTATGCCCCTTTTGCCGCCC
>ORMF010589113.1_pt1 | contig 16423 bp, 15 predicted proteins | sample 1779871 | NCBI WGS metagenome assembly ORMF01 (sample SAMEA104232316, study PRJEB22302) | groundwater metagenome | biome: forest; feature: aquifer; material: groundwater | place: USA | collected 2011-08-07 | depth 5.4 m
CGAAGGGATTGAAAGTCACCTGCCGACTGGATCGGCGCAAATACCCAACCGGGCGCGAGGTGAGCGATGAAGAGATGCAGCGCGTCAACCTGGAACGCAACAAGTTTCATGGCGAGTGGAACTACCTCATCAAGCCAAACGTGAAGAAAGGTTGATACCTTTATTTATTTACAACGCCTAAGGAGCGAGGCAACAAACCCACCGGTTTAAACACTGCACAGATAACGCGATGGGTTTCGGCGCCTGGCGCCTCTATCGCATCAGGACCGTCGCCGGGGCGTTGTTTCGAATGACGTCAAACATTCGGCTTCTCGATTCGACCGTGCTATGCTGACGGCGTCACTTATGAGTGGGATCCGCGGAAGGCAAAAAGCAATCTACGCAGGCACGGCATCTCATTCGAAGAAGCGGGATCGGTGTTCTTGGATCCGCTCGCGATAACTTTTCCCGACCCCGACCATTCCGACGAAGAGGATCGAGAGATCACGATCGGTTTGAGCAAAAAACATCGGGTGGTGTTCGTGTCGCACTGCCCGCGCGGAGATCGTACCCGGATCATCAGCGTACGCAGGGCAACTCGAAAGGAGCGCAAGCAATATGAAGAGGGTACATACCAATAAAAAGGTTGATGAGTTACGGCCAGAATACGAATTTTCGAAACTGAAGGGTGGAGTCCGCGGAAAGTACTATGAGAAGGCGCGCGCCGGGACCAACCTTGTCTTGATTGAACCAGACCTGGCAAACGTCTTCCCCGACACCGAGTCAGTCAATCGAGCGTTGCGTTTGTTGGCCGACACCGCTGAGGCTGCGGCAGATCCCTCGCGGCGCGCGCGCCGGGCATCGAGCAAACTGCCCAAGCGGACCGCTCGAAACCCGGCCGCTTAACCCGAGGAATTGCAGAAATTGTTAGCACGGAAACCCACGCACGCTAGGGCCGAATATATTGAATCAAGAATCTGCGCAGTGGGTTAAGGAGCGCAGCGACGAAGCCACCGGCTCAAACCCCACGCCGATAACGCGACGGGTATTGGCGCTAGGCGCCCCGACCCTTTCAACGGGATTTTCTCGCGAGCATCTTCACGAACCCGCCCGTTTGACTCCCGAATCGGCAGACTATAATAAATAAGTAAATCCGCGGAGCCTGAGCGTTCTCGCTCTTGCCGAGTCGTAGATTTCAAGAAGCAAAATCACCAAAGGAGGCATTATGGATCATCCAGCCGAACAAACTTTCAAGGAACCGACAGATAACAAGACCAGGGCCGGTTTAGGCAAATTCCTTCGGCCCAACACTCCCTACGATAGTTACATGGAAGCCCAGGGTATCCCGATTTATCGCGACATCGGTGTGCACCGGGTTCAGGATTTGCCGCGCAAACCCTGGAAGCGCATGGGCGGCAGCGCCACGTTCATTCAACTGCTCGGCACCGAAGGTCTGTGGGGCTGCTACGTCGTCGAAGTACCCGGCGCCGGCGCGTTGAACCCAGAGAAGCATCTCTACGAGGAGCAGTATCTCGTCGTCGACGGCCGCGGCACGACGGAAGTTTGGGTAGACGGCAATCCCAAGAAGCACACCTTCGAATGGCAGAGAGGCTCGATTTTCGCGATACCGCTCAACGCCACGCATCGCATCGTCAATGCGACATCGAGTCCGGCCTTGCTCCTGGCCGGGACGACCGCGCCGAACATCATGAACAACTTCGCCAGCGATGATTTTATCTTCAATTGCCCTTATCAGTTCAAAGACCGTTTCGACCCGGAAGCCGGCGATTATTTCAAATACAAGGAAGATGTCACGCCCGACCCGGTGCGCGGCCTGGCGATGCGCAAAACTAATATTATTCCGGACGTCATGGGTTGTGAGTTGCCAATGGACAACCGCCGCTCACCGGGTTATCGGCGCATCGAACCCCACATGGCGGGGCAGCAGTTTTATTTTTGGATCGGCCAGCATGAAACCGGCCGCTATTCCAAAGCCCACGCCCACGGCTCAGCGGCTGTGCTCATCTGTCTCAGCGGCAAAGGATATACCTACACCTGGCCGGCAAAGTTAGGCACGCATCCCTGGGAAAAAGGCACAACGGAGGAAATCAGACGGCAGGATTACGAGCCGGTGGGCATGGTCAGCGCCGCGCCGATGAGCGGCAACTGGTTTCACGCTCACTTCGGCGCAAGTAAGGAACCGCTGCGCTTGACCGCGTGGTTCGGCCCCAACGCGCCAGGCCGCGAGCGCGGCCGTCCCGGTGAAAAAGCGATTGACTACGGCGCCATCGACATGAAGGACGGCGGCACGGCGATCCCTTACAATGAAGAAGACCCATACCTGCGCATAGAATTCGAGGAAACGCTCGCCAGCGTCGGCGCCAAGTCGCGCATGGAACCGGAACTCTACAAGAACTCCTATTAGCGCAGCGGTTCCGAGTTCAAAGTTTCGAGTTTCGGGTTAACGCGGAACCCGGAACTCCAAACCCGCAACTATTCTCTGATACCCAAGGAGCTTCATGGACAGCCCTACGCCCAAGGCGTCGTTTTCCAACGCCAACCGCCACATGCAGGAAGAAGAGGTTCTTCGTCTGACGAGCGTCGGCGTCGACATCGGCTCTTCGACTTCGCACTTGGTTTTCTCGCGCCTGGAGCTGACGCTCGAAGGCTCGCGCTACCGCGTCACAAAGCGCGACGTGCTAAATGAATCGGAAATCCTCCTGACGCCCTACGTCGACGACACCCGAATCGACGTGGAATCGCTCGAAGCGTTTATCAATCGGCAGTACAAAAATGCCGGGATCAAACGGGAAGAAGTCGATACCGGCGCGCTCATTCTCACCGGCGTGGCGGTGCGCCGGCGCAATGCGCGCGCCATCGCGGAACTCTTCGCCGAGGAAGCCGGCAAGTTCGTCGCCGTGAGCGCCGGCGACGGCCTTGAAGCGACCATGTCGGCGCATGGCTCGGGCGCCGTCGCTCATTCCGCCAAGACCGGCGGCGTGGTGTTGAACATCGACGTCGGCGGCGGCACGAGCAAGTTCGCCGTATGCAACGCGGGCAAAGTTCAGGAAGTCTCGGCCATCGATATCGGCGCGCGCTTGCTCGCCTTCGACAAAGACGGCGCCGTCGTCCGCATCGAAGAAGCCGGACGCAAGCACGCCGGCTGGGCGGGGTTTTCGGTCGAGCTGGGACAGAAACCGACGCAAGAAAACTTGCGCAAGATGGTCGCGGGCATGACGGACAAACTGTTCACCATGCTCAAACCGCAAGCCGTCAGCGATGAGATCAAAGGGCTGCTGCGGCTGCCGCCGCTTAGTTATAGCGGTGAAATCGACTGCGTGATGTTTTCCGGCGGTGTCTCGGAGTTCATCTACAATCGGACCAAGACGAGTTTCGGCGATCTCGGCCCATTGATCGCCGACGAAATCCACCGGCGCATGGCGGACCTGGATATCCTCGTAATGGAACCCACCGCGCGCATCCGCGCCACCGTCATCGGTGCGTCCCAGTATACCGTGCAGGTGAGCGGCAACACGGTCTTCATTTCACCCGAGGATGCCGTGCCGTTGCGCAACATCGCCGTGGTGGCGCCGGAACTCCCGCTGCAATCCGACGATCTCGCCAAAGACGCGGTGCGCGATGCCACGCTCAACGCGCTTAGGCGCTTGGACTTGCTAAGCGCGCGCCAACCGGTGGCTCTCGCCTTTCACTGGGAAGGCTCCGCGACCTTTTTCCGGTTGCAAGCTTTTTGCGGCGGGATCGCGGAGGGACTCAAAGATATTTTGGCCAAGGGCCATCCGCTAGTGCTGGTCAACGACGGCGACATCGGCGGCATCGTCGGGCTCCACTTCCAAGAAGAGCTGCAGATTCAAAACCCGATCATTTCCATCGACGGCATCGCCCTCAACGATTTCGACTACATCGATATCGGGACTTTGATTCCGTCTTCGGGATCGGTTCCGGTAGTCATCAAATCGCTGATCTTCCCAACCTCGCCGCAGCAATAAAGACAGATTAACCGCGAGGAACCCAAAGGACGCAAAAAAAAACCGGAGGATGTTTTCTCTGCCCCGGCTTCTTTCGATTTGAACTACTTGAACGTTTTGAACGGCTGGAACGATTGGAACCATTTGCCTGCTGAATCGCAGCCAGGCCGGCGAAAGGTCGAAGCGTTCCGGACTGATGAATCGTAGGATGATTGGGGGCGATCTACAGGAGGCCGGCGGCGGTTTGGATGTCTGGTGGGAACAGTTCCTCTGGGCGTGGAGCCGCGGACATATCCGGCCGACAGGGAACTTGCAGCACAAATGTCGAGCCTCGCCCGAGTTTACTTTCTATACGAATCGTGGCGCCCAGTAGCTCAGTGTATTTTTTTACGATGTAAAGTCCCAGACCCATTCCGCCATATGCTCGCGTGCCTGAGCTGTCCACCTGATGAAACCTGTCAAAAATAGTCGGCAATTGCTCTTTCGATATACCGATGCCGGTATCCGCGATCTTGAATTCCATCATTTTCTTATCCGGCAGGTAACGCGCGGAAACGGTCACGCTGCCCACGTCGGTAAATTTAAGGGCATTGTTGATGAGATTTTCCATGATGTGCTTGAGTTTTCCTCTGTCGCTATAGAGCGTTGGCAGGTCCGACGAAAATTCCCAATTAAGCCTTACATCGTTCGACAGCGGGTCTTCGTACATCGACTTTAACTCATAGAGAAATTCCCAGAAATTGATTTTATGCGATTCGGCCAGCGGCTTTTCCGTTTCCAAGGTGCACGCCTGTAGCACGCGGTTGATCAGACCGTTCAGTTCCTTGGTCTGCCTCATGATCGTCTGCAGGGCTTTTTCCTGGATCGGGCTCAACTCTCCGAGAATGCCTTCGACCAAAATATTGATATAGCCGGAGATTACGTTCAACGGTGTTTTAAGTTCGTGCGAGACGATCCCCAGAAACTCGTCCTTGACCTGGCTCACAAGGCGCAAGTCATTCGCCTGCTGTTGGAGCCTTTCGAACAGCTCGGAGCGATGCATGACCAGAGCCACCTGCCCGGCCATAGTGGAGAGACACTCAATCTCTTCCGCGGAAAAATCATGCTCTTGCCGCATCAAGAAAGTTAAGCTTCCGAGCCGTTCTCCGTTCGCGACCAGGGGTACGCCCATCAACGAGACCAGCCCTTCATCCCGCCACCACTGCGAGTCCTCGGGGGCGCAGTCCTCGAAGACGTTGCGAATCACCAGCGGCGTTTGACGTTTCGCCGCTCGATCGGCCCAAGTGACCGGACTGGCGGAGTCCTCAAGCGCGCTCGGCTGAATCCCTTTGGCGGCGGCCGTCGCGAAACTACCGGTTTCGCGATTGCGCAACCGTACGATGGCCGCTCCGAACGGGAAGTAAGTCGCCACTTTTTCAAGGAAGGCGTCGAGGACCTTTGTGCGATCGATGATCGTCGAGCTAACCGCGACGTTGACTGCGTGAAGCGCCTCGAGCCGCTTGCGCTGTCGCCGAATTTCTTCGGCGTTGCCGCGTTCCCGTTTCGCTTGCTCGTCATTCTCCCGCGCCAAGCGTTTTATGCGTTCGACCTGCGCAAAGTAACCGTAGAAGAGAGAAATCACCAGCGGGAAAAGAACGCGAAGATAGACGCTGGGATCTTTGGCTGCCTCTGAATTGAAAACGCTGTACGCATAAATCAGCGGCGCCAGCAGTGTCACGATCAGCAGGCCACGCACGTCGTTGCAGACGCAGCTGAGAACCAGCGTAAAAAGGCAGGCAATATAGAAGTCGGGCGTAGCGCCCCCGCTGAGCCCCAGTGCCACTGCCAAAAATACGGCATCGAAAAGCAGCAGCGAGCCGTAGAAATGGGGTGCGTCAAAAAAATTATCGCCGACGAAGTAAAGAGTTGCGTTCGTAAACAAATAGAAAACGACCACGAACTGGATCTGGTTGGGCGTTAGCCAAGAACCCGGAGAATAAAGCAGCAGGTACGAACAGAGAATCACCAGGGGCCAGCGAAGCTGAATCACCGTCGCCTTCCTCACTCCCTCGAAGAGCCGATCCAGGCTCCCAAGGGCGGCTAATGGCCGCTGGTTATCCACGGTTTGGGTCTCACTCATCACGCTAAATCGCCCATGACCTGCATGGGATCATCCGGCGGAATGGGCATTGTGCATATTGTATGCCACGGCAGCTTTTTGCCGCATCGGATCAACTATCGGATTTTTCGAGGAATTCTCACTCAGCGAAGCTGCCGGGAGCCGAACCGATCGGCTGGCCATCCCGGCCGATGGACAAAGCGATCCATTTAAGGACAATATTGTAAAGATAAAAACACTTTAAGATGGAGTGTTTATGAAGCTGCCGAATCGGGTCCGGCAGCGCCCGTGGTCATTTGCGCTGAACCGGTGCGCGAGATTGTTTCTCCCGTGCCAAATGCACGGCTCGGAGGATATCGGCGTAGCCCGCGCAGCGGCATAGATTACCGGAAAGGTATTCGCGGATCTCATCGTCGGAAGGGTTCGGATTTTTGTCTAGCAATGCTTTGACCGTGAGGACGAATCCGGGAGTGCAATAGGCGCATTGTAAAGCGCGCTCGCTCACGAAGGCTTCCTGAATCGGGTGTAGCGCCTGCCCGTCGCTAAGACCTTCGAGGGTGGTAATTTCGCGCCCCGTAGAACGAACGGCAAGTAGAAGACATGCGCTCACCGGCCGTCCATCGAGCAACACCGTGCAGCTGCCGCAGGCGCCGACGCCGCAACTTTCGCGCACGCTCCACAGCTTCAGGCGATCGCGCAGCACTTCGAGCAATGTATCCGCGTCTTCGACGACAAGAATCTCGTCTCGGTCGTTGACGCGCAGGATGATTTCGCGTTTCATAAAGATCAATGTCTCGGAAGCGGCGCGCCATCTTTTTCGGCCAATGCGCGGAGAATCTTCTCCGGCGTGATCGGCAAGTCGCGAATCCGCACCCCGACGGCATCTTCGATGGCGTTGGCCACCGCCGGCGCGACCGTTAACGCGCCGGTCTCCCCGGCTCCTTTCGCGCCGAACGGCCCGTCCTTGTGCGGCACTTCGACGACGATGGAGCGGAAAGACCGCGGCATGTCCTTGATGGAGGCGACCTGGTAGTCGAGCAGCGAGCCGTTAATGAGCAGGCCGTCGTCGAATACCATCTCTTCAAAGAGCGTCAAGCCGAGATGCATCACCGCGGCGCAGAGGAGCTGTTGTTCGCAGTGTTTCGGATTGATCGCCGTGCCGGTGTCGCCGACACCGATGAGTTGGAGTATTTCGACGCGCCCGGTTTCGGTGTCGACCTCGACTTCCACGGCGGTGGCCGAAGGAAACCAGTACTCTGTGCACTTTTCCGACTGGCCGGTTTCCGGGTCCATGTGGGCGGCGGTCGGTTGACATACCGCCTCCGCGGCAAGCGTGGTGCCGAGACTGCCGAACTTGGCCAAAAAGATTTCGCCGATCGTCATGCCGCGCTCTTCCATGCCGCGCACGAATACCCGTCCGTTGCGCGCGAGTAGATCGTCCGGAGCGACCTCCAGCTTCGCCGCCACGACTTCGCACAACGCCGCCTTGACCTTGGCCGCAGCCATGCGCACGGCGTTGCCCATGTGGTATGTCGATCGGCTGCCGGCGGTGATCGTGTCGTATGGCGTCACGTCGGTATCGGGCTGCACGATGTGAACCTGACCTACCGAGAGTCCCAATTCTTCCGCGACGATCTGCCCCAGCGTCGTCTCCGAGCCCTGGCCCATCTCCACGGTGCTGCTAAGCACATTCGCCGTGCCGTCAGCGTTTAGAATGACGATGGCGCCGGAAATCGACGGCGTCAGCACCGCTTTCACGCCGACGGCGATGCCTTTACCGCGGCGCCTGGCGCCGGTTTGGACCGCTCTAAGCTTTGTCCAGTCAATCGCCTGCGCCGCTTGCCGGAGCGCTTCTTTGACGCCGAACGAGTGCACGAGCGTGCCGGTGGCGAAAGGCTCGCCCTCGTCCAAAGCGGGCTTCAAACGAAACTCCACCGGGTCCGCGCCGAGTGCGCGCGCGATCATGTCCGTCTGCGAGTCGTACGCCCAAATGACCTGGGGCACGCCGAAGCCGCGAAACGCCCCGGCCGGCACGCGATGGGTATAAACACAATAGGAATCGATCCACACGTTGGGAATCCGGTAGGGGCCCGCCGAGGTGTAACCCGACTTGTGGCCGATGCGCGGCCCGATCTCCGCGTAGGCGCCGGTGTCCCAGTAGACTTCGCATTTGCGCGCGGTGATCGTGCCATTTTTGATCGCGGTTTTGATTTTAGTCACGACCCCATGCTTCGTGATGGTTAAGAATTCCTCTTCGCGCGTGAGCGCGTAACGCACCGGCTTTCTCGTTATCAACGCGAGCACGGTCACCAGCGGTTCGAGCTTGGCGTAAAGCTTGGCGCCGTAACCGCCGCCGATGTACGGCACGCGCACGCGAATGCGGTTCATCGGTATGCCAAAGGTGGCGGAAAGCTCGGTGCGCACGTAGGATGGCGACTGACTCGAGGTCCAGACGTTGAGGCGCTCGTGCTCGTCCAGGTAGACCAAGGTGACGTGCGTCTCCATCGGCACATGCTGTGCCGGCGGCGAGCTGAACCTATCTTCGAACACTCGATCCGCCTCGGCGAATGCCTTATCGACATCGCCGGTGCGGAGCTTAAAGTGATAGCAGATGTTTGATCGCTGCCCCGCCTTCACATGAGCAAGATCGGCGAATGCCTTGGCCGGCCGGTGTTGTTCGTGCACCAGCGGCGCGCTCGGCTTGACCGCTTCGAGGACATCGAAAACCGCCGGCAACTGCTCATAATCGACCTCGACAAGCTGGAGCGCGTCCTCCGCAGTCCGCCTGTCCACCGCGGCCACCGCCACCACGGGATCGCCGGCGTAGCAAACTTTTTCGACGGCGAGAATCGGCTGGTCGCGGAACGCCGGACCGAAGTGCGCATCCACTCCCGGCATCTTCGCGATCTCCGCGCCGGTCAAGACGACCGCGACGCCGTTCAGCCCCTCGGCCTTCGCTTTGTCGATGCGCGTGATGCGCGCGTGCGCATAAGGGCTGCGCAGCACCGCGACGTGGAGCATGTCCGGCATCTCGATGTTGCCGACGTGCAGCGCCCGCCCCGTTACTTTCGGATTGGCATCGGTGCGGTAAACGGATTGTCCAACGACTGACAAGTCTGCCATGTCCTTATCCCTGGTCGCCATTGAGTTGCGCGATCGCCTTTTGCACGAACAGGCGCGCCATCCGCCGCTTGTACCACTCCGAGCCGCGCAGATCCGACGAAGGCGAGATCTGTTCTTCGACCTTCCGCAAGACCTTATCGACGACTCCATCGTCGAGCGACTGGTCTCGCGCGAACTCAAGCCCATTGATCAACAGCGGCGTCGGCGCCACGCCGCCAAGCGCTACTCTCAATTCCTTGCACCGGCCGTTTTCTTTGGTGAGCATCGCAGCGACGCCCAGGCAAGGCCAATCATTGGCCGAAAGAGTGCTGTAGCGCAGGTACACCGCCTTGCTGCCCGCCGGCGGCGGGGGAATTCTTACGTCGACGAGAATTTCCCCCGGCTCTAGCGCGGTTTCATACAGGCTGCGAAAAAAAGTTTCAAGCGGAATCCTGCGCGAGCCGTTGGGACCGACGGCGCCGATATCGGCGCCCAGCACGAGAAACGGCGGGGGCGGATCGAGGCGGTAATCGGCGTGGGCGAGATTGCCGCCGACCGAGGCCGTCTCGCGCACGCGCACGTTACCGATGTGAGCGAAAGCCTCGGCCAGGACCGGAAATGACCGGCGAACCACAGGAGACAACTCCACCATCCGATGAGACACGAGCGCGCCGATGCGCAGGCCGTCGCTTTCTTGCGCGATCCCGTTCAATCCCGGAATAGTCTGCAAGTCGACTAAGAACGGATAATGGACCGCCCTCTGCTTCATCAGAATGATCAGCGTCGTGCCGCCGCCAAGCGGGCGAGCGTCATCGCCATGCTTTCTGAGCATCTCAACCGCCTCAGGCAACGAGCGCGGCTGGAGCAATTCGAAGGATCGCATCGTCATAGTTGATATTTCCGCACCTAACCTGCTTGCTCGCCAGAAGTCAAGGTTTCGAAAAGTGTCGGGTGTCAAGTTTAGAGTTTCGAATCGCCTGACCAACCCGAAACCGGGAACCTGGAACTCGAAACCGCCGTCGGCGGCGCCGTCTGCGGCGGTTGACACGAGCCCGCATCTTTGAGCAGAATCCGGGCAACAAGGAGACCCGGATTATGTCCACTAAGATCCGACACGTTGCCATTCACACCGACCACCATTTCCGCATGGCGAACTTTTACAAAACCCTTTTCGGCATGAAGAAGATCACCGCCGGGATGACCGACGAGAACGGAAACTATGACAAAGAACGCGGCCATCTGAGCGACGGCACCATCGGCATGGCCTTGCTCCAACGCCAACCGGGCGCTTCGGCGGGCCTCGACCACTTCGGCTTCGAGGTGGAAGATGTTCAGAGAGTCAAAGACCGGCTCAAAGAATGCTACCCGGACGTGTTCGTCTCCCAGAGCCAAGGCCATGTTCCCTTCGCCGGCCTTAGATCGCACGATCCCGACGGCAATCAGTTCGATCTTTCGCAAAAAGGGATGGCCAACGTGCGCGAGGGGTATCTTCAAGAGGGTTGGGAACAGCCCCGCCGGGTCAATCACATCGCTATTCGTAGCGCGCGCCCGGCTTACCTGGCGGAATATTACCAGAAGGTTTTCGATCTCCAGCCCATCGAAGGTCTGTCCGGGGACAACAGCTACTACGTTACCGACGGCAAAGTGACGATAGCGCTGCGGCCTTGGGACATGGTGAAGTACCGCGGGCTGATGGCGGGACTCGACCACTTCGGCTTCAAAGTAGAGAACCTCGAAGCGGTAACGAAGGATATCGAGAATCTTCCCAACACCGCGCCCGGCTCCGCGGCCAGAAAACTCGCCATCGGCCGCGACGGCGAGACGCGGCAAAAAAATCTCCAAGGCTGCAAGCTCTGCAAGCACGCGCTCGCCGACCCGGACGGGGTGCTGCTCGATCTAACGGATTGAAGCAGACAATCGATAACCTCGAGGCGAGAATATGAAGATAGATCTCTTCAAGCGAGTGGCCCTTCGGATTGATATTCCCGAGCATGGGCTTCGCAAGGGTGATGTCGCAACCGTCGTGGAACATTTACCCGGCAAAGCTGGAGAAGATGGCTATGCGCTTGAAGTTTTCAATGCGGTCGGAGAAACCATCGCCGTGATAACAGTGCCTGAGTCGGCAGTCGAACCGCTCACCGCCGATACAATCCCATCTGTGCGGCCGCTCGCCAAGATTGCCTAGCGCCTCGCTCCGGAGGACCAGTGATACTTTGGCTATTCGTTCTTTTGGCACTGCCTTTCTTCTCAGCACCCGCAACACTTCTTGCCGCCGATGAAATAAAGATCGCCTCAACCGGCCCCGGCCTGAGCACTCTCCCACTGGAGATCGCCGCGCGGAAAGGTTTCTTCCACGACGAAGGGTTCGACGTTTTGACCATCACGATGCGGGCGAATATCGCGGTCAACGCCCTTCTTACGAGAAGCGTCGAATACGGCACTCCCAGTACGTCGATGATAAAGGCTGCGACGGCCGGCTTACCCGTCAAGACCGTAGCCGTACTCTTGGGCCGCCCCGATTACTTCCTTACGGTTAAAAAAGAAATAAAGTCCGTCAAGGACCTCAAAGGCAAACGCGTCGCCATCGGCAGCTTCGGCGCCGCCGCCGATCTCGCTCTGCGCGCGGTCGCCAAACAAGATGGATTGGACCCCGACCGTGATCTCGTTCGGTTGCAGATGGGCGGCGGCGGCGCCCGCTATGCTGCTTTGCTCGGAGGGAGTGTGGACGCAGCGATTCTGACTCTGCCCTATAACCTGCAAGCGGAAAAAGCCGGCTACAAAGACCTGCTGTGGTTCGGCGAGCGCTTGGAGATACCACTCTCCGGCCTGGCGGTCAGAGACGAAACGATTCAGAAGAATCCGAAACAAGTTCTCGGCGTGGTGAGAGCAGTCTTCCGCGCCATGGCATTCGCTAGCGCCAATCGCGAGGAAACGACGCAAATGCTCGTAAACTGGCTTCGAGTCGACCAAGAAATCGCTGCGCGAAGCTACGATCTGGGCAAACGAAGTTGGTCGGAAGGTGGCATCGTCTCCGACTCGGCGGTAAAATTCCTGGTGGATCAGTCGATTTTGGAGTTAAAGATCAAAGACGCCATCCCTCTCGACAAAGTCCGCAACTGGAGTTTCGCTGAACAAGCGAGGCGAGAGTTGGCGAGTACCGGACGGTAAAGAAGCACAAGTGATTTTCCTAATTGAGTACAACCGCCCGGAGGGCCGCATCATTACCTTCACAACCTTTGACGATGCAGATCGATTGAACGCCGAGAACTTAAGGCTTGACATCGAGTTGGACCGGAGCCGCAAACGGATCGACCATGAGATTGTCTTGCTTGAGGCAGCGAGCGAAGAAGGACTACGCCGAACGCACCGACGCTATTTTGAAACCCTCAGCCAGATCGTCAAGTCCTTCACTACCGCCGCGGGCTCACGTTAAATGGTATTCAGCAAAGACGCTGTCCCGCTCGACAAAGTCTACAACTGACCTTGGCGGAACTAGCGAATCGGGAGTGTCTCTCAGGGTGCCGTCACTCAAAATGTTCTTGCTAAACCAGGATACCAACTGTAGGATCCGTCGAAACGGCTAAATCGTTATGCCAAAACGGGCTGACTAATTCACTTGATAATTTGGCCGGCACGAAAAACGTGATACAGGCGCTCCGTCAAGGCGGTGAATGAAATGTCCTTCGAGATGATGCTCTGGAAAGTGACCGGTACGAAGCTTCATCCAATCTCTGTCGCCGCGCTCGACCAGGAGCAACGCCTTGAGGACTGGATCGCCGCGGACCCAAGTATTCTCGGCATGGAGCTTGCCATCATCGGCCGTCAGGTCCAGACGGAATTCGGCGGGAAGATCGACCTTTTGGCCCTGGATCCGGACGGCAACTGCGTCGCTCTCGAACTCAAACGTGGTCGTACCCCACGCGAAGTGGTCGCCCAGTTGCTCGACTACGGAAGCTGGATAAAGGATCTGGGCTACAACGAACTCGATCGGATCGCGCAGCGTTGGCGGCAGAAGAGCCTCGCTGCCATCTTCGAGGAGTCCTTCGGAGCCGCAATCCCCGAGACAGTAAACGCTGGCCACAACCTGATCGTTGTGGCGTCGGAGCTGGACGAGTCCTCCGAACGCATCATTACGTACCTATCCGAAGAGCACAGCGTCAGTATCAACGCGGTCTTTTTCAGTTTCTTTCGCGATGGTTCCACTGAATTTCTGGGACGGGCCTGGCTTAAGGACCCCGTCGAGACCATAGAAAGATCCGAGTCACGGAAGCGAGCACCGTGGACTGGGTACTGGTTTGTCAACGTCGGCGAAGGCAACCACCGCAACTGGGACGATAACACCAAGTATAGCTACATCGGCGCTGGGCAAGGAGAGAAGTACTCCCGCCCGCTGCGCCACCTGAAGGTCGGCGATCGGATCTTCGCCTACATGAAGGGGCTTGGATACGTCGGCTACGGCGAGGTGACGAAAGAGGCCGTGCCGATTGGCGACTTCCTCGTCGACGGTCTCGGCAAGCCTCTTCTCGAACTCCCTCTACGTGCTCCACGCGCCGCTGAGAACAAAGACTCGCCTGCCAACGCGGAGTGGGTGGTGGCGGTCAAGTGGTTCAAGACATTTCACAGAGATCACGCCAGGACATTCAAAGGGGCATTCGCAAATCAGAACATCGTCTGCAAGCTACGCGACCCAAAGACTCTGGAGTATCTTCGAGCAGAATTCGGCTCGCAATGAGAGGTTCATGCCGCCCAACCCAACGCTCCTGCGGACGCGACCGGTCAACCATCGCGTTGAACACTTCCTGACCTTAACCCGTAGACTCCCGCGTCTGGCTTTAAAACCTCCGCGCTCGAATTCGAGTAGCCAAATCAACACTACGGTAAAGTTCGATCCTAAATCTGCCCCTGTACCCCAAACCTCGCGCTGACTTTCTGCGCGATGGATACGAGCACGATCAAGATCGTGAACATCGCGACGCCGAAGGCGCTGAGCTATTGAAACGAGCCTTTCGACCAGAGATCGAAGATGATGACTGAAGCGGTGTGATTGTTGGCGCGGCTCGTTTGTCCGGACTCCGCGGAAGCCGTTGAGACAGCGCGCGCGACTTTCTCAGCTTCGGGTAAATCCTAGGCGGGGCACCTAAGTCACAATTGAACCCGACGGGCTGGGCGCGCGGGTCACTTGTTGGCGCTGGATCTCTTGCGGTTCTCCCTCTTGACCAAGGGTGCTTGGCATCGTACCCTTCGAATATTATGGATTATCGAAAATACATTACGATTGATCCCAACAAACGGAGCGGCAAACCGTGCGTGCGGGGGTTGCGTATTACGGTGTATGAAGTGCTGGAATACTTAGCCTCGGAAATGACAGAGCAAGAAATCTTGGATGATTTTCCAGACCTCACGCGCGAAGATCTCAAAGCGTGCATCGCTTTCGCCGCTGATCGCGAACGTCGGCTAATGACGGTGCCCACCGCGTGAAACTGCTCTTCGATCAGAACCTATCGCACAAGTTGGCGCGACGCTTGGCGGACCTCTTTCCCGACTCAACCCATGTACGAGAGGTTGGCTTAAAAGAGGCTGTCGATCCCGTTGTCTGGGACCATGCCAAACAACAGGGTTTCATGATCGTGTCGAAAGACGCGGATTTTCATCAGCGGAGTTTCCTCTTTGGATTCCCCCCAAAGGTGGTGTGGGTTCAGTTGGGAAATTGCACCACCGCCGACGTGGAGCGAGTGATTCGGAAGAACTTTGCCGCGATCAAAGAGTTCTACGAGGATAAGGAGTCGGCATTTCTGGTCCTCTCATAATCTCGGAATCTAACTGCGCCTTTACGCCTAACCGCCTACCGTTCGTGGCCTGAGACAGGCGCGCGAGGCACCAATTTAGCCGCGAGAGCTGACCGCCCGAATTAACCAGCCTATTGTCCTCACCGCAGCCCCTGGAGTCAACTTTCCGAAACTCGCGCACTCTTATTTCAACATCCCAATCCACGCCGTAACCAAGATTCTCCCTATATCTGCTCCTGAATCCCATAGCGCGCGCTGACTTTCTGCGCGATGGAGACGAGCACGATCAAGATCGTGAACATCACCACGCCGAAGGCGCTGAGCTGCTGGAACGAGCCGTTCGACCAGAGGTTGAAGATAATGACGGATGCGGTGCGGTTGTTGGAACGCGCCGATCACCGGCAGCGGCACCAGAAGATTGAGCCAGAAAAAGGCGGAGCCGAGCACGACGCTCGGCAGCGCGATTGGCGCGCTACGGTCGGCCTGATTGACGCGCCATGGGGCGAGGCTCGCGGGTGAGTAGAAACGTTATGCACGGGGTGTTAAATATTGTATAAGATTCCGTGTGGCCAGGTACGACGAACTTCTCGCCGCGCATTCTGCGCGGCGCAGCTGACGCAAACATTCCCTTTAACCAACTCTGCCCCTTGCTGCGGCGCTTGGGTTTTGAGGAACGAATTCGCGGGGACCACCACATCTTCACCAAGGACGGGGTGGAGGAGATCCTCAACCTACAACCAAGGGGGCATCATGCGAAGCCCTATCAGGTAAAGCAGATACGAGGTGTCATCGTAAAATATTGTCTGGCCGGAGGCAACGATGAAAAGTAAGTGGAAATACGAGATCATTATCTACTGGAGCGAAGAAGATCGATCCTATCTCGCTGAGGTGCCGGAGCTACCAGGCTGTGCGGCCGACGGACCGACGTACCGGCAGGCTTTGGCCAACGTGGAGGTGGTGATCCAGGAATGGATCGATACGGCAAAGGAAATGAGCCGGCCGATTCCCGAGCCCAAGGGCCGGCTGTTGTACGCATAGGCCGCGCCTCACCTGCGCTTTGGAGCGATCTCGGAGAGCACCGGCTGAGCTTCACTCTAACCAGGCATCTATGACACTTGCGCACCCCTATTTCACCATCCTAAGACAACCTGCAACCAACATTCTCCCTACACCCGCTCCTGAATCCCATAGCGCGCGCTGACTTTCTGCGCGATGGATACCAGCGCGATCAAAATCGTGAACATGACGACGCCAAAGGCGCTGAGCTGTTGGAACGAGCCGTTCGACCAGAGGTCGAAGATGATGACGGATGCGGTGCGATTGTTCGACCGAGCCAGCATTAGTGAAATCGTCAGCTCCCGGTACGCGTGAACCATCACCCAGAACCATCCCGCCATCAGTCCCGGACGCAAGAGCGGCAGATAAATGTGATAAAAATTTCGCCACCAGCCGCCGCCCGCCACCGCCGCCGC
>ORMF011978690.1_pt1 | contig 16415 bp, 13 predicted proteins | sample 1779871 | NCBI WGS metagenome assembly ORMF01 (sample SAMEA104232316, study PRJEB22302) | groundwater metagenome | biome: forest; feature: aquifer; material: groundwater | place: USA | collected 2011-08-07 | depth 5.4 m
CGGGCCGGGCCGGTCGTTGCGGTCCGGGCTCGATCGCCAGTCGCGGAAGCCTGCGGTCGAACCAGGCGGGGAACCACCACGTGCTCGACCCGAGCAGCTGGAGCACGGCGGGGAGGAGGATGCAGCGGATGACGAGCGCGTCGAGGAAGACGGCGCTCGCAAGGGCGAGCCCGAACAGCTCGATCACACGCTCGCCCCCGAGGATGAAGCTGGCGAAGACGGCGACCATGACGGCGGCCGCGGCGGTGATGACCCGGCCGGTGCGGATCAGGCCTTCGCGGACGGCGGTCGAGTTGTCGGCGCCGTGCGTCCATTCCTCGTGGATACGGCTGACGAGGAAGACCTCATAGTCCATCGAGAGCCCGAACACGATCGCGAACACCATCACGGGGAGGAAGGCGGCGATCGGGCCTCCCGCGATCCCGAACAGCGACTCGAGCCAGCCCCACTGGAAGACGGCGACGACGATTCCCATCGAGGCGCCGATCGAGAGCAGGTTCATCGCCGCGGCTTGCAGCGGGATCAGCAACGAGCGGAACACGACCAGCAGCAGGAGCGCCGAGACGAGCACGACGACGCCGACGAAGAGCCAGAGCTTGCCCGCGAGCACGCTCGAGAAGTCGATCTGTGCCGCCGTCGTGCCGCCGATGAACGCTGCCGCGCCGGTCGCCTGCTCGATCGGCGGGATCACGTCGCGTCGCAGGTGCCTGACGAGGCTCTCGGTCTGCGTGCTCTGGGGCGAGGTCGCCGGAAACGCCGCGATCGTCGCGGCGTCGCGCGCCGGGCTCAGCTGCGGTCGTGCGACGGCTGCGACGCCCGGCGTCCGCCGCAGAGCGGCCGTGAGCTTCGGCAAGACGGACGTCTCGCCGGGCCGCGGAAGCCGGACGGCCACGAGGAGAGGGCCGTTGAACCCCTTGCCGAAGCCCTGCGCGAGCAAGTCGTAGGCCCTGCGAGTGGTCTGGCCCTTTGGGTCGTTGCCCGCGTCGGTGTTGCCGAGTCGCAGGCTGAGCGCCGGCGCCGCGAGCACGAGCATGATCGCCGCCGAGGCGATGAAGGCGAGCCACGGGCGGTGCTGGATCGCCGCGATCCAGCGCGGCCAGAAGCTGCTGTGCTGCTGCGGCCGCTTGCGGCTCCGGGCGAGCAGGCTCGGCCTGCCGATCCGCCGGCCGAAGAAGGTGAGGAGTGCAGGAAGCAGGGTGAGCGATGCGGCGAGCACCAACAGCACTGCCACCGAGGACGAGATCGCAAGCCCGTAGAGGAAGCCGACGCCGAGCGCGAACATGCCCATCAGCGCGATCACGACGGTCGCCCCGGCGAAGATGACGGCTCGCCCGGCGGTGTCCATCGCCTCGGCGACCGCGGCGCGGACGTCGCCGCCGTTTCCGTGGTACGCCTCGCGGTAGCGGGTGACGATGAACAGCGCGTAGTCGACTCCGACGCCGAGCCCGATCATCAGCGCGAGCTGCGTGGAGAAGTCGGGCATCGTCGTGATCCAGCTCATCAGCTCGATCAGGCCGAAGCCGGTGCCGAGACCGAGCAGGGCCGTGACGATCGGGAGGCCCATCGCCAGAATCGAGCCGAAGCTGACCAGGAGCACGACGATCGCGGCGCCGATTCCGACGACGGCGGTGGAGCCGATCGAGCCTCGCTGTCCCTGCGCGAATGCCTGCCCGCTCAGCTCGACCTGCAGGCTCGGAGAGCGTAGAGCTGTCGCCTCGGCGATCACCGTGTTCGTTGCAGCGGCAGGAAGGAGGCTCGCGCGCCGGTCGAAGACCACGGTGGCGAATCCGATCGTGCCGTTCTTGGAGATCGCCCGGCTCCCTGCCGCATACGGGCTCGTCACCGACGTGACGTGCGGCCGGTTCGCAACCTGACGCAGCATCTGCTCGACCCGGGTGCGAACGGCCGGTGTGGCGAGCGTGCCACGCAGGGTGTGCAGCACGATCTGGTCGGAGTCGCCGGACTCGGCACGGAAGCGGCTCGAGAGCAGCGTCGCAGCGCGGTGCGCGTCGGTGCCGGGCAGCGCGAAGTTGCTGCTGTAACGACTGCCGGCTGCGTGCGCAGCGAGCAGCACGGCCGTCAGCACGACGAGCCAGAGTGCGGCCACAGCGCGGCGGTGGTCGCTCGACCAGCGGGCCAGCGTCAACAACATCATCGAGGATGGATCCGCGCCCCCGCCGTCGCATCGTGGTCGATCCCGAATCGGCCTGCCTGAATGTACGGATTCCCCGAGCGGTCGCGCCCGCTCGCATGGACTTGGACGAACCTTGGCGAATCGTTCACCCGGCCCTTGCACACGCAGACGTACAACAACGGGTGCCATGCAACGCCGACTGACATTCGATGCGAACCCCAAGGTGCTTGCGAGCCGCGACTCCGGTACGACGCACATCTCGCTGCTCTGGAGCCGGCGTCTCGACCGCGCCGCCGTCGTCGTCGAGGACGACGACACGGGCGAGATCCTGGAGCTCGACGTGGGGCAGAGCGACGACCCGCTCGACCTGTACGAGCACGCGCTGGCGTACGCGGAGCGTCGCGGCCACCCCGGCTTTCACGCCGCCGCTGCGGCCTGAGCGTCCCCGGTCACGCCACGGCGTCGCCGTCGACGGCGCGCCGCCAGTGCAGCGTTCGCAGCATCACCGCGAGTGCGAGGCCGCCGAGGGCGACGTTGAGCGTCGAGAGGATCGCCTTCATGCCGACGCTGAGGCTGAGGAGCGTGCTGCGCGAGGCCTCGCCTGACAGCACGTAGACGATCAGCGCCTGCTCGGTGCCGATTCCGGCCGGCGTGAGCGGCGCGATCGTCGACAGGCTCTGCGTGACCTGCACCCGCAGCGCGTTGTCGAGGTTCGCGGTTACGTGGAAGGCGCGGAGGAAGAAGTAGATCGCCGCGAGCCGCAGCAGCCAGTCCACGAGCTGCCAGGCGACCACCGACCGGAAGTAACGGGCAGGAGTGCGCAGGATCGCGACGCCTTGCGCGACGCGCGCGCGAAACGCGGCGAGTCGCGCCGCGGCCCACAGCCCGAGCGCGAAGCCGGCCACGAGCGTCACGGCGGCGCTCACAGCCGCGGCGCGCGGATGCCGGAACAGCCAGAACCAGTCGATCGACGGCAGGCGGTCGAGCCCCTGCACGCCCGGCAGCACGTGCTGCTGGAGCGCCCAGACGAGGAGCAGCCCCGACAGGAGCGCGTCCACGATCGTCTCGACGAGCAGCGAGGACGCCAGCGTCGCGTAGGTCGCTCCCTCGATCCGCCGTCTGACGATCGAGAGCTTGAGCAGGTCGCCGCCGCGCACCGGGACGATCGCGTTCACGCCGGCACCGGCCACGTAGGCGCCGAACACGCTCCGCCAGCGAACGTGGGCGTCCGGGTATGCCGCGGCAAGGATGTTCCGCCACGCCCGCGTCCGGACGGCGGTCTTCGCGAGCTGGCAGACGAGTGCGAGCAGCACCGGCGTCCACGCGATCGCGCGCAGCTGGCCGAAAAAGGCGGTGAAGGCGTCGAGGACGTTGCTCATCGCCCTCAGTCTTGCGCGTCGAATCGTCGCTATGCGTAGTCACCCGAAACGGAGATCGTTGGCAACTACCGATGTGAGCGCCCGCCGAGGCGATGAGAATCGCCGTATGCAGAGGTTGCGCGGGCGTCCCCGCTGGAAACGATTGCTCTTCTGGGGTGGCGTCGGGTTCGTCGTGCTGTTCGCCCTGAGCCAGGCCGTGCCCTACGGTCGCAGCCATTCGAACCCGCCCGTCCTTGCCGAGCCGAAGTGGGACTCGCCTGCGACGCGCAGCCTCGCCGCCCGCGCCTGTTTCGACTGCCACAGCAACCTGACGACGTGGCGCTGGTACTCGAACATCGCGCCCGCGTCGTGGCTGATTCAGCGCGACGTCGACGGCGGCCGGAGCTCGTTCAACTTCTCGGAATGGAACAAGCCTCAGGACACGAGCATCGGCGACATCGTCGACACGATCCGGGGCGGCTCGATGCCGCCGTGGTTCTACACGATCCTGCACTCGAACGCGAGCCTCAGCTCGGCCGAGAAGGACGCGTTGATCCGGGGTCTCCAGGCCACCTTCGCCGCCTCGCCTCCGATCGCCGGCGGCGGCTGAGCTGACCGTTACGCGCGCAGCTTCGGCAACTGACCTTCTGCCCGCATGGCGGCGACGCCGGCCCGCGGGAGGCCGAGCACGCTTTCGTAGATCAGGTAGCGGGGCTCCCAGCGCGGCGCGAACTTTGCGTTGAAGCGGTAGAGGCTCTCGATCTGGAAGTAGCGGTTCCCGAGCGCGACCAGCCTACCGAGCAGCCGTTCGACCCTGCCGTGCGGGCGCTCGATCAGCCTCCCGAAGGCGGCGAAGTTAAGCGAGAGCTCGTCGATCCCGTGCTCGCGGAGGAGCTCGACGGACTTGACGATCAGGAACTCGGTCAGGCCGTTTGGGGTGTTCCGCTCCCGGCGCATGAACGAGAGCGACATCGCGGAGCGGCCGAAAGAGGGAACGAAGTGCAGGAAGCCCCTGACGGCGCCCGACGCATCGCACGCCCAGACGACGACGCTGTCGCTCTGGTATTCGCCCTGGAGCGAATCCATCGCCATCGAGAAACCGCGCTCCGCGGTGCCTGCACGCCAGAGCCGCGACACACGCTCGAGCTCGGCGAGCGTCGTCGCGTCGAGGGTCGCGAGCTCCTCGGCGTGCGCGGCGTAGCCCGCGTGCTCGAGCCGGCTCACCGACTGCCGGATCTTGCGGATCGCCCGCCCCTCGAGCGAGAAGGCCGTCGTGTCGAGGATCGCCTCGTCTCCGATGTAGAGGGCTCGGAGCCCGGCCTGTCGCCAGAGAGGCAGGAGCGACGCACTCGCCCCGAGCACCGCGACCTTGAGCCCCCGGATCTCGGCGAAGACGCACACCTCGCGGATCAGCGCCGGAAGCGCGTCGGGCGCCCCGACCGGGTCGCCCGCGACGAGGAGGACGCTCCCCTCGGTGCGGTAGCCGAGGAACGCGCGGCGATCGGGGCTGAAGAGGTAGTGCATGTCACGGCGGAGCTTGAAGAAGGCGAGCGTGTCGCTTCCGTGCTCGCGGACGAGCTCGTTCACCGTGTTGCGCGTCTCGTTGTCGGATGCGAGCAACGGCGGCGGCAACGGCCGGAAGAACAGATAGCTGCCGACCACGACGACGGCCAGCCCGAAGGCGCCGACCGCGAGCGGCAACCAGCCGAGCTCGTCGTGAAAGCTGTGCGAGGGTCGCGACCAGGTGAGGAGGTCGAGCGTGTCCGAAGCGACGAGCGACACCCCGGCGTTCGATCCCAGCGAGATCCAGACGACGCCGGCGACGGCGAGCGTCGTGACGAGCGAGACACCGACGACGACCGAGAGGAGCGAGCGCCAGTCGAGCCGCGCGTGGCGGACGACGAACGACTCCCGGCCCCACCACAGAAGCGCGGCGGCCGCCCAGCTGAGCACGGCCTCCTCGACATCGAGACCCTTGAGCAGGTGGATGGCTCCGAGCGCGACGAGGAGCGCCAGAGCGACCTGCCACGCCCGCCGCCGCCGAGCACGGAGGAACAGCGACGTCGTGATGAGCGCGACGCTCGCCGGGATGGCGACGGTGTGCATGACGGGCACCGCGCGGACGGGCTCCAGCGTGAGGAGCAGATGGTGCCGCCAGGCGATGTTCGGCGTCACGGTCGAGACGAGGCTCAGCACGCCGACGGAAAAAGCGACCGCCCCGGCGAGCGTCGGCAAGCCGTCGGCGTAGCGCAGCGCGCGGAGAGGCGCGAAGCGCCGGTGCACGCCGAGCCGCCACGTACCCGTGTCCCGGAGCGACGGGACGAGGTCGCGCCAGTCCTTGAGCAGCATCCAGCCGCCGGCGAGCGCGCCGAGCCAGCTCCAGAGCGACGGCGACCACCACTCGGCGAGCAAGCCTGCGAGATCGACGCTGAGGAGGAGGATGCCGAGATGGCACTCGTGTACCCGCACGCCGAGCACGAACAGCCGTGGCCCGTGTGGATGCCGCTCGATCCGGACGATCATGCCTCCTCCCGGCCGCAGGTCGACCTCCGAGGCCTCGACCCGTATTCAACGTCGGCGCGGCGGGCCTGGCGACGGGAAAAAGCCGCAGTCGTGATCCGTGCGGCCGCGGAAACGACATGCTCGCCGGCGACCGGCGTGACGTCTGCTTCGCGCCCTGACTTACAGAGATCTTACAGCGCGGGCGCGTGATTCCAGCTTGCCCGGGGCAGAAGGAGGATGTACCTGCATCGACGCTGCTACCACGAGACACGTCTGCGCAGGAGAGAACTCATCCAAAGATAGGACGCACAACATGCGCACATTTCTCCTGATGCTCATAGCGATGGGCGTGGTGCTTGTCACCAGCGCCGCCGCTTCGGCAAACACGGTAACCGTGACGATCACGAAGGCTGGATACGTTCCGAATGCGGTCACGATCGCTCAGGGCGACTCCGTTCAGTTCACGAATACCGACACAGTCGGACACCAGGTCGACTTCAAGTCGAAGACCGGGATGACCTGCACGCCGAACCCGCTCGTTCTCCAGGCCACCCAGAGCGGTACGTGCGTCTTTCAGACGGCGGGGTCGTACAGCTATTCCGACCCGACCGCGAAGGGAAACACATTCAAGGGAACGGTGAAGGTGACCGCGGTGGCCGACTCGCTCAGCCTCGCGGCGGCGCCGCGGTTGATTGCGTATGGGGCGACCGTCACGCTCTCCGGCACACTGTCCACGCACAAGACAGGTGAGAACATCGACATCCTCGGCCAGGCCTGTGGGGCGTCGGCCGCCACGAAGGTCACAACCGTCCAGACCACGGCGAACGGCGTCTTCTCGGCGAGCGTTCAGTCGCCGACGAACACGACGTATACGGCGAAGGTCCGGAACACGACGAGCTCCGTCGCGAGCGTCTCAGTCCGGCCGAAGGTGGTGCTCGGAAGAGTCGCAGCACACCGGTACTCGCTTCGCATCAGCGCGACACAGAGCTTCGCCGGCAAGTACGCGAACTTCCAACGCTACAACGGCACTCGTTGGGTCGCGGTGAAGAGCGTGCTCCTTCGCGCCAACTCGACGGGCGTCGCGCCGACGGTGATCACCACCGCCACGTTCCGCTCGACGATCAAGGCCCGGCTCCGCGTCCGCGTCGTGCTCTCCCAGGCGCAGGTGGGGGCGTGCTACCTACCCGGTATCAGCAACACGGTGTTCAGCTAGTCGAGCTCCACGGAGCGAGGTCGGGCAAGCCCCGGCCTCGCTCCGCTATTGCGCGGACGTGACGGCGAGGCTCACGCCGAGGCTCCGCCAGAAGAGCGTGTCGCCGAGCCCCAGCGTCTTCGTCGTCTCGAACTCGCTGCGCCTGCGCACCTTCAAGGCGCGGCGGGCTTGGCAGCTTGCCGCCTCCGGTTAGAGCTTCGCGAGAATCTCGGCCGGCTCGGGGAAGCGGCCTTCGTCCTGCTTCGAGAAGAGCAGCGTGTCGCCCGCATACACGTCGAACTGACTCGTCTTGCCGACGACCGGGGCTGCGGCACGTCCGGTCTGCTCGGTTATCTCGGCCGCGAGACTCGCGGCCCGGCGGTCATAGCCGCTTCAGACGGGGCAGAAGAGAATGCGGATGTCGGTCACGTAGCGAGAGTAGCCGTCGAGGCGGCGTGGAGGAGAGGGTGGGCGGAGATTCCGCCCACCCTCTCGACCGGTCGATGCCTTACGCGCCCGCCGGCGCGGCCGGCGTGTGCGTCTCGTAGCCCGACTCGATCCGCTCGAGCTCTTCCTCCGAGCCCTGCCGCACGGGCCCCTTGAACCACGTGTGCGCGGAGAGCACGTACCAGCCGCCGAAGAGCAGGAGCGCCCCACCCACCGTGATCGGCGCGTAGTTCACGACGTTCCAGTTGAAGCCCGTCTTCCACGGGATCCCCGTGGGCGTGATGGGCATCAGGAACAGGACGCAGATCAACCCGATCCACGCGATCGCGAGCGGGTCGATCCACTTGTAGTGGTTGCCGAGGCTCCAGGCGCCGGTCTCGAAGCGATCGCCCAGCCGCCAGCGCAGGATGATCGGGAGCACGAACGCGATGTAGAGCCCGATCACGGCGATCGAGGTGCCGACGAGGTAGCCGACGACGTTGTTCCAGTAGGTCGGAACCATCAGCAGCCACGAGAGCACGACGATCGCGCACACCGAGTACACCGGCACGCGACTCGCGTTCACGCGACTCCACCAGCGATGGCCGGGGATCGCGCCGTCGCGAGAGAACGCGAACATCATCCGCGAGGCCGACGTGACCGACGCCGTTCCGCAGAAGAACTGCGCGACGCACGCGATCACGAGCAGGAACTCCGCCCACTTCGTGCTCATGGACGACTGCCAGATGTACGTCACGATGTTCGCGCCGGCGTCCAGCCCGCCCTGCGTGCTCGGAATGGCGAACGTCACCGCGACGAGCAGCGCGAAGCCGAAGATCACCGACATGACGACCGACATCACGATGCCCCAGGCCGCGGCCCGCGAGGCGCCCCTCGTCTCTTCGCTCATGTGCGCCGAGGCGTCATAGCCCGTGATCGTGTACTGCGCCATCAACAGGCCCAGGCCGAACACGAACCAGAACACGGGGCTGTGCCAGCCCTGCCCCGAGAACCCGGAGTTGTTGATCGTCTTGGTGAAGACGTAGCTCGCCGACTGATGGTGGTCGGGGACCACGATCAACACGCCCACGATCACGGCGACGCCGACCATGTGCCACCACGCCGAGATCGAGTTCAACCCCGCGAGGAGCTTGACGCCTAGCAGGTTGAGCAGCAGGTGGAGGCCGATGATCACCGTGAACGTCACGAAGATCGCGTGCCGTGTGTTCGGAATCCCGGGGAACCAGAGATTCAGGAGCGACGTCGTGAAGATCGCCGCGCCGTAGTCGATCGCCGCCGTCACCGCGATCTGGCCGATCAGGTTGAACCAGCCGGTGAACCAGCCCCAGGCCGGGCTGCCGAGCTTCGACGCCCAGAAGTAGAGCCCGCCCGCGGTGGGGTAGGTCGACGCGATCTCGGCCATCGCGAGCGCGACGATGATGCAGGCGCCGCCGACGATCAGCCAGCCCCAGGTGATCGCGACCGGGCCGCCCCATTGAAACGCGATGTAGTAGGACGTCAGGCAGCCGGCGAGAATCGAGATGATCGTGAACGAGATGGCGAAGTTCGAGAAGCCGCCCATCTCGCGGTAGAGCACCTGCGCGTAGCCGAGCTTGTGGAGCAGTCGCTCGTCTTCGTCGTGACCGTGAACCCCTGGTGCTTCGGAGCTCATCTACCCTCCTTGATCGTGGGTGACCGCCGCAGTGGTAGCTAACCGCTTCGACCGGACGGTTTCAACGTGGAGGTGAGGTGCGCCTGAGATATGGTCGGCTCGATGCTGACGCTCGATGAGCTGAGGGCCGAGGTCGAGACGGGCGCCGTCGACACGGTGATTGCGGCGTTCACCGACATGCAGGGGCGACTGATGGGCAAGCGCCTGCACGCCGAGTTCTTTCTCGAGGAGCTCGACGCGGGCCACGAGGTCGAGGGATGCAACTACCTGCTCGCTCTCGAGATGGACATGGATCCCGTGCCCGGCTACGCGCTCGCCAGCTGGGAGACCGGCTACGGCGACTTCGGGCTTCAGCCCGACCTCGGCACCTTGCGGCGCATCTCGTGGCACGAGGCGACCGTGATCGTCCTCTGCGACGTCCAGTGGCACGACGGCCGGCCGGTGGCGCCCTCGCCGCGCCAGGTGCTGAAGGCGCAGATCGATCGCTGCCGTGCGCTCGGCTACGAGCCGATGTTCGGTTCCGAGCTCGAGTTCTTCCTCTATCGCGAGAGCTACGAGGAGGCGCGCGCCAAGAAGTTCGACGACCTGACGCCGTCGGTGCCGTACATCCTCGACTACCACATCCTTGCCGCGGGCTACGACGAGGAGTTCATGCGCGAGATCCGGCTGGCGATGGCGGCGGCCGGCATGCGCGTCGAGTCGTCGAAGGGCGAGGCGTGGCCGGGCCAGCACGAGATCAACTTCCGCTACGCCGACGCGCTGAAGGTCGCCGACGACCACGTGATCTACAAGACGGGCGTGAAGGCGCTCGCGTATCAGCGCGGCGTGTCGGTCACCTTCATGGCGAAGCCCGACCATCGCGGTGTCGGATCCTCGTGCCACATCCACTCGTCGCTGTGGCAGGACGGCAAGGCCGCTTTCGCCGGCGAGTCGGACGTCTTCAAGCAGTATCTCGCGGGTCAGATCTCGTGCGCGTCGGAGCTGGCGATCTTCTACGCGCCGACGATCAACTCGTACAAGCGGTACGCCGCCGGCAGCTGGGCGCCGACGACCCTCGCCTGGGCGCACGACAACCGGACGTGCGGCTTCCGCATCGTCGGGCACGGCTCGTCGCTGCGTCCGGAGACACGCATTCCCGGCGCCGACGCGAACCCGTATCTCGCGTTCGCAGCGCTGCTCGCGTCAGGGCTGTACGGAATCGAGCAGAAGCTCGAGCTCGAGCCGGCGCTCGAGGGCAACGCGTACGAGTCGGACGCGAAGCGGTTCCCGCACGCCCTGCGCGACGCGATCGCCGAGCTCGAGCAGGGCACCATCGCCCGGCAGCTCCTCGGCGACGAGGTGGTCGACCACTATCTGAACTACGCGCGCACCGAGCAGGAGCTCTTCGACAAGGTGGTCACGAGCTACGAGCGCGAAAGGATGTTCGAGCGCGGGTGAGGGGCTCCACGCCGGTCGTCGGCATCACGACGTACGTCGAGCCCGCGCGGTGGGGGGCTTGGGAGCTCGAGGCGGCGCTCATCCCGTTCGCGTACGTGCAGGCGGTGGAGCGGGCCGGTGCAAGGCCGCTGCTCGTGCCGCCGAGCGAGGACGCGGTGGAGGAGACGCTCGACGTGCTCGACGGCCTGCTGCTCTCGGGCGGCAACGACCTCGACCCCGAGACGTACGGCGCCGACACCCACGCCGAGACGAACAACGTTCGGCCCGAGCGTGACCGCGCCGAGCTCGCTCTGCTCGAGGGAGCGCTCGCCCGCGACATGCCGGTGCTCGCCGTCTGCCGCGGCGTCCAGGTGCTGAACGTCGCGCGCGGCGGCGACCTCCTGCAGCACCTCCCCGAGGTGGTCGGCGACGAGAAGCACCGCGCCGTGCCCGGCGTCTTCTCGGAGCATCCAGTGCGGATCGAGGACGACTCGAAGCTCGGGGTTCTGCTCGGTGAGCACGCACCGGTGAAGTCGAGCCATCACCAGGGCGTCGGCACCGTCGGACGTGGCCTACGCGCGGTTGCGTGGGCCGACGACGGAACGGTCGAGGCGTTGGAGGATCCCGAGCGGCGCTTCGCGCTCGGCGTGTTGTGGCATCCGGAGGCGGGGGAGGACATGAAGCTGTTCGAGGCGCTCGTCGGCGAGGCACGGGCCTACCGGAAGGAGCGCCGGTGAGCATCGTCCTCAATCCGGCGACCGAGGAGACGCTCGCCGAGATCGAGTCGGCCGGCGTCGAGGAGGCCGACGCCGCCGTGGCGCGCGCGAAGGCCGCCTACCCGGCGTGGCGCGCCGTCGCGCCGACGGACCGCGCGCGGCTGTTGCGCCGCCTGGCGACACTCGTCGAGGAGCATCACGAAGAGCTGTCGCGCATCGAGTCGCGCAACGTCGGCAAGCCGATCAGCGGCGCGCGCGGCGAGGTCGCGATGGTCGCCCAGGTGTTCCACTTCTACGCGGGCGCCGTCGACAAGCACTACGGCGAGACGATTCCAGTCGCGGGCGGCGTCGACCTGACGTTCCGCGAGCCGCTCGGTGTCGTCGGGTTGATCACGCCGTGGAACTTCCCGCTGAACATCGCGTCCTGGAAGCTCGGGCCTGCGCTCGCGTGCGGCAACACCGTCGTGCTGAAGCCCGCCGAGCTGACGCCGCTCTCGTCGTTGCGGCTCGGCGAGCTCGCGCTCGAAGCCGGGATCCCGGAGGGCGTCGTCAACATCGTCGTCGGCAAGGGGTCGGTCGTCGGGCAGCGGCTGATCGAGCATCCCGACGTCGCGAAGATCGGCTTCACGGGCTCGACCGAGGTGGGCCAGCAGGTGATGCGCGGTGCTGCAGGAACGATCAAGCGCGTCACGCTCGAGCTCGGCGGCAAGTCGGCGAACGTGATCTTCGCGGACGCGGATCTCGAGAAGGCCGCGTCGTCGGCGCCGTACTCCGTCTTCGACAACGCGGGGCAGGACTGCTGCGCGCGCTCGCGGGTGCTCGTCGAGCGCTCCGCCTACGACCGCTTCGCCGAGCTCTTCGTCGAGGCGACGCGCAGGCTGAAGGTCGGCGACCCAGAGGACGACGCCTCGGAGATGGGCCCGCTCATCTCGGCGCAGCACCGCGAGACTGTTGCGTCGTTCGTCGAGGGCGAGCCGCTCTTCCGGGGCGAGGCTCCCGAGGGTAAGGGCTTCTGGTATCCCGCCACGATCGTCGAGGCGACGACCGGCGACCGGGTCGCGCGCGAGGAGGTCTTCGGGCCGGTCGCGGCGCTCATCCCGTTCGACGACGAGGCCGACGCGGTCCGCATCGCGAACGACTCGCAGTACGGGCTCTCCGGGTCGATCTGGACGCGCGACGGCGGCCGCGCGCTGCGCGTCGCGCGCGCGATCGAGACCGGCGTGCTCTCGATCAACTCGAATTCGTCCGTGCGTCCTTCGACGCCGTTCGGCGGCTTCAAGCAGAGCGGTTTCGGCCGGGAGCTCGGCATGCAGGCGCTCGCGGGCTACAGCGAGTTGAAGAACGTCTACTACTCGACGGAGGATTAAGTGGCCGGACGTCTCGATGGGAAAGTCTGCGTGATCACAGGTGCCGGGGGCGGCATGGGCGCCGACGCAGCGCAGCTGTTCACCGAGGAGGGTGCCAAGGTGGTGGTCGCCGACGTGAACCGCGAAGCTGCGACCACGGTGGCAGACGGCATCGACGGTCTCGCCGTGCAGGTCGACGTTGCGGACGCAGACTCCGTGCAGGCGATGTACAAGGCCGCCGCCGATCACTTCGGTGGCATCGACGTGCTCTACAACAACGCAGGTATCTCGCCGGCCGACGACGACTCGATCCTCGACACCGAGCTCGACGCGTGGGAGCGCGTGCAGGCTGTCAACACGCGCGGCGTCTTCCTCTGCTGCAAGTACGGCATTCCGTATCTGCTCGAGCGCGGCGGCGGCTCCGTCATCAACGTCGCGTCCTTCGTCGCTCTCGTCGGCGCCGCGACGTCGCAGATCTCCTACACCGCGTCGAAGGGCGCCGTACTCTCGATGAGCAAAGAGCTCGGTGTGCAGTTCGCGCGCCAGGGTGTGCGAGTGAACGCGCTCTGCCCGGGCCCGGTCGAGACGCCGTTGCTCCTCCGCATCTGGAGCGAGACACCGGGAGCAGCGGAGCGCCGCCTCGTCCACGTGCCGATGGGCCGCATGGCGAAGCCGCGCGAGATCGTCAACGCGGCCCTGTTCCTCGCGAGCGACGAGTCGTCGTACGTGAACGCGTCGACATTCCTCGTCGACGGTGGTCTCACTGCCGCGTACGTCACGCCCGAATAGCGGCTACGTCGGCGAACGAAGGTACGATCGACGCCATGGAGCGCACGTTCGTCGTCGTCAACGCAGGCTGTTCCTCGTGCGCCGAGCTGGTTCGCTCGGCGCTCGAGCCGCTGGCAGCCGTGTCGGGCGTCGAGATCGACGAGAGCGCGGACACCGCCACCGTCACGCTGACGGGCGCGGCGGGCGTTGCGGAAGACTCCGTCAACGCGGCACTTTCAGCAGCCTCCGCCGGCGGCGGACATGAGTACCGGGTTCAACCCGGTTCGTGGGGCACCGCCTAGTACCCAAGCAATGTCCTGCCCGAACACGTCGCAGCCCGACCGCGAAGGCCGCGCGGCGTGTCGGCCGGTCAAAGGCTCGGACCTGGTTCGAACCAGGTCCCAGCTTTTCACCGCTCGAGCCGTGATCCCGCTTTTCAAGCGAAGACTGACCCCTCGGACCTGGTTCGAACCAGGTCCCAGATGTGAACCATCTGCAGCGTCGTGTACGCGAAACGCCTCGACGTTCTCCGTCGACGGCGGCCTCACCGCCGCTTACGTCACGCCCGAATGACGTCGCGGAGCCGAGCTTGCTCGGCGCAGCCGTGATCTCGCCTGCCGCGAGCCCGAAGAGAGGGGGCCCAGGGGGGAAACATGGTTTCCCCCCTGAAGCGAGCGAAGCGGAGCGAGCTACGCGTTTCCGACGACCTGGACGAGCCAGCGGCGATCCCGCTCGCGGTCCAGCTCGATGAAGAGCACGCGCTGCCACGTTCCGAGCTGCAGCTCGCCCTCGCGCACCGGCACCGACTCGCCGGCGGTGCCGAGCAGCATCGCCATGCAGTGCGAGTGCCCGTTGCCCTGATCCATGTCCTCGGGGCAGATGTTCTCGGTGCGGCGATCCCAGTCGTCGTGCGCGTAGTAGTTCTCGCTCGGTACGAGGCGGCGCAGCAGCTGGGCGAAGTCCTCGAGGAACCCTTCCTCCAGCTCGTTCACCCGGACGCAGCACGTGGTGTGCGGTGAGTAGATGCAGGCGATCCCTTCCTGGATCCCGCTCTCGCGGACCGCGCCCTGCACCTCGTCGGTGATGTCGGTGACCGTGAGCCCTCCGGCTGTGCGGAGCTGCTTCTCGTGCTGGAACACCTTCACGCTGTCACCTCGCTCTGGCTTGGCCGGACGGCCCCTATTGTGCGGTACGCAGGCCGCCGGTCAACGGGAGAACCGCTCTCTCAGCAGAACCTGATCCCAGGTTACGCTGCCGTCGAGCGGGCCCGTAGCTCAGCTGGTCAGAGCAGGGGACTCATAATCCCTTGGTCCCTGGTTCGAATCCAGGCGGGCCCATTCGTACCGGCACCGGCCCGGGGGGGCCGCATGGTGCGGGAGTGTCTCCGGGTCAGGAGGCTTGGCCGGCCTTTGTGGCGTCGGGGATCTCGATCAGCTTGCCGGTCTTGACGTCGTAGACGTAACCGTAGATGGGGATCGTTCGCGGCACGAGTGGGTGTGCGCGGATCCGGGAGACGTCCTCGACGACGCTCTGATCCCTGTCCGAGATCGTGAGCCAGTCGATGAACGTGGCCTCGGTCGAGCCGGGGCCGCTACCGATGTCACGGAACCCGTCGGGCCCGAGCTCTGCGGCCTCGAGGCTCTGTCCGAGCAGTCCCCGCATCACGTCGTCGCTGAAGAACTCCATGCCGCAGTCTGTGTGGTGGATCACAAACCACTCGCGGGTGCCGAGCAGCTTGTAGGAGATGACGAGTGAGCGGATCGCGTCGTCGCTCGCGCGGCCGCCCGCGTTGCGGATTACGTGCGCGTCGCCCTCGCTCAGGCCCGCGTACTTCGCGGGATCGAGCCGAGCGTCCATACAGGTGAGGATCGCGAACCGCCGTGCCGGCGGCAGCGCGAGCTCGCTCTTGGCTCCGAACGACGCGGCGTACTGATCATTCGCGGACAGAACGTCATCGAGCACGGACATGACGCAGCACTCTAAGGAGTAAGGCTTCACTTGTCAAAGTGACTTTTGAAAGAGAAGTAATGGACGTCGCAGAGACGAAGTCGTACTATCCCGGGATCGCTACGCGGCAGAGGGCGCACACGGTCGAGGGGCGCTTCCTCTACGAGATCATCTCGACAGTCGGGTCGTCCCTCAATCTCGAGGAGGTCCTCGACGGCGTCGTGCGGCTTCTTTCCGACGCGAGCGCCGTCCACGCCTGCTTCGTCTACCTCCTCGAGCGCGACCAGAAGCTCGTGCTCCGGGCCGCCTCCGACCCGTACGCGGCGCTCGCCGGCCAGATCGTGCTCAAGCGCGGCGAAGGGCTCGCCTGGTGGGCGCTCGACCGGCGCGAGGCGGCCTTCATCCGCGAGAACGCCCTCGACGACCCGCGCGTCAAGTACGTGCCCGAGCTCGAGGAGGAACGGTTCCAGTCGCTCGTGGCGATCCCCGTGCTCGGCAAGCGCGGCGACCCGATCGGAGCGTTCACGCTGCACACCGTGGCGCCCCGAGAGTTCACGGACGCGGAGGTCGAGTTCCTCGTCACGAGCGCGTCGCTCGTCGCGGGAGCGATCGAGAACGCGCGGCTCTACGACGAGAGCCGCCAGCGCGTGCACGAGCTCGAGCATCTGACCGAGCTCGCGGAGGCCGCGGCGGCCGCGGACACCCTCGATGCGCTCGGGCCCGAGGTGGTGGGGCGCAGCCGCGACCTGCTCGGCGCCGACCACGTGCACCTCTATCTCCTCGACCCGGACGACGAGCGGCTGCAGCTCCGCTGGTCGGCGCCCCGCGACGCGGAGGCGCCCGCGACACTCGGCCTGACGGAGCTCGGGCCGGAGCTCGGGCGGCGCGGCCGCGCGCCCCGCATCGCCGTCTCGCTCGTGGCCGGCGGGGAGCTGGTC